>ERZ795054.3412-NODE-3412-length-12501-cov-6.662060_pt1 | contig 12501 bp, 10 predicted proteins | sample MGYA00375138_ERZ795054 | MGnify/ENA primary metagenome ERZ795054 (study PRJEB30183, sample SAMN05720215) | anaerobic digester metagenome | isolation source: active sludge of municipal wastewater-treating anaerobic digesters | place: USA | collected 2014-12-23 ...
ATTAACAGAAATGGTTGCACCTGAGATACCGTCAATCTCCTTTCCTGCCCTTAGCGGCTTTGCTCCGTCATGTCCGGCAAACTGATCGAGCCATCTCTTCACTGCAACCTCCTGGCCGTGAGTGGCTGCATAGTTATACACTCTCACAAGTTTCACCCTTCTCTCTGAATCGAAAAGGATAAAATAGTCGAAGTATTCAGATTCAGCATCCATCCCTGTCAGCGACGGATTGGTGCAGCCACCGGCTCTGCAGCTGTTGACCCTGCCAATGTATACAATGATATTCTCACCTTCGGCACTCCTGATGCTGAAGAATTTACCGCTTGTCAGGCTGCTGCCCGCTGAAACATCTTCTCCGGCAAACTCTGTCATGCTGTAATCCCCGGACCCGAAAATCGATGATAATTCCTTGTGAAGGAGCCGGGGACTATAGTCAATCCCCGGTTCATTCATGCTGCCGGAAAGAAATGAGAGCAGCGTCAAATATATTATTGATAAAATCATTGTGCAGTATATCAAAACATTACACCGATACCGGCATTGAATACCTTATTGAACAGATCTGCAGAGGCAGCCTTCGTGAACTGCACATCTGTCTTTATTACGGCTTTCTGAGTCATCTTAAATGTCAGCCCTGCGGTTATTATTGTGTTTTTATAATCCAGGTTCTTTGCCGTCTCTGCGTCCACAGAATTATGCATGTCATAAAACTCATAACGGACGAACGGAATCAGTTCCTGATCTATACCGGAGAAGGGCCTGAAGACATTATATCCTGCTTCTGCATAATATCCAACCATCGATCTGCCCAGGTCATTCTGCCCGGTTCCGGTACCGGTAAAGTCATTGTACTGTTCTGTGTTGGAAATTGAGGTTAAGTATACCTGGCCTCTCAGTTCCAGCCCACGGAGCCGGTATCTTGCATCGGCTCCGATCATTGAGATCCCCACAGCTGAGGAGTCTGCCCTTGCCAGTAATGCTGCATCATCCTTGGGGAGCTTTGAATAGAGTTTGCTCTGCGACTTTCCGAAGTATCCGGACAGACCAATATTCAGGTTTTTGATTCCGTAGAATTCAACTTTACCGGTAAGCGCGGGAGAGCTCGCGTAAGATTTGGAACCCTTCTGTCTCCCTTCCCTGAGTCCGGATGATCCGGCGAAAATTCCTTTTGTGTCATATCCGTTCAGACCGCCGACAGCATATAGCTGGTATTTCAAGGTAAGGGGTAATATGTTTCCTGAAAATCCGAGGCCAACCTCACGCCATGTGCTGAGGGATATGCGATTGTCAATGACCGGCCTCTCTACACCGTTGAAAGTAGTGGGCTCGTGGTACTCGTTGATTATTCCCATCGGAACCAGCAGGAGTCCGGCTCTGAAGTTCATATACCTGTTTATCCTGTGCTGCAGGAATGCCTGCTCCACCCACAGTTCCTTCGCATATTCAAATTCAATTTCGGAGACAAACTGAGTCTTTGAACTGAAATTATATCCCAGGAACATGACTAACCTGTGAACATCAAGGGTGCTGAGATTCTTCTGACCCTTTGTGAAGGGCTGGTTAAAATGCACCTCGCCGTATCCGCCGATATTGAGTCCGCTTTTTTCGATAAGCATCAGCCCGGCGCTGTTAATATATTCTGAACCGGTAGAATCCGCTTCCTGTGCCCGGGTTGTCATACAGGCCATAATTAAAACAGAGAGAAGGCTTATTGTCTTTTTCATTTCTTTGCGCTTTTTGAATTTTTTCCTGCTGCAAAGAAACCACAGTCCGACCCGCTCATCAATCCCAATAATTGATGATTTAGCCGGTCATTTCTCACCAGAAATAATTACACTTCTTTTTCTAATGTCCCTTCGGCCGAATCCCGATAATATCCGGCAATATTTTTAAGAACTGCTCACTGAAAGAGGCTGAAATACTTGAAAGCAATATAAGCGGTTGTGATTTTACAGGAGCCGATTTCACCGGTACAGTATTTAAGTATGGTGGCCTTGAAAAGAATGAAATGGCTGATACAAGCCTGAATCATACATCCTTTGTTTCAATGCGTATGGCTGACATGGTTTTCTCAGGTACAGCAGAGAATTGCTTTCTTGAAAACTGCTCATTTACGAGGGTCCGATTTGAGAATGCAACTCTGCTTAATACATTCTTCAAGGGCAACAGGAAACTTAATCGGATCAGTTTTATAAACTGTAAAGCAGACAGGATGACTTACGAATTCCTTAAACAGGGCAAGGCAGATCTTACTGGCATTTCGCTGATCGTCCAGCCTTAAAAGTCAAGCCCGGAATCACTCAGATCCCGGGCTTAATTTATTACTCTGACTGACAAAACCCCCAACCGGGCCTCTGCCAGCGATTAGCCTGATAACTACTTCAGTGTCACATCCAGCTAAACCAGGCGCAGTCCGCCGGGCACCTTGAGCCCCTACTTCAATACCACATCCAGGTAAACAGAATGCCTCCCGTAGGTATCAAAGAACGGCTTGTACACCACTCCGTCAATTGTAAACTCGAGCTTCGACGGATCACCGGTAATTGATTTGCTGATGTCTGAAGCATCCAGCGTCACCTTGCGCCACTCGGTGCGGGCCCCGGGCTCCTGCGCTGCCAGCAGTACCGGCCCGTAGAAGAGGCTCGCAATGTTCTGCTGATCCATCACCGGCTCAAGGTAGAAACTGAACGGCATACGCAGCTCAACTGTGTCACCCTTCTTCCACTTGCGACTGATTGTAAGATAGCTTCCCGGCACCGCAGCAACCTTCATTTCCTTGCCGTTGATCTTAACGAAGAATCCCTTCGTTGCCCAGTGCGGAACGCGTACATTCAGGTCGAACTTGCCCTTGCCATTTATGGTCAGAAGAGTCTTGTCTTCCTTCGGGTAAGCCGTGGCCTGGGTCACGGAAAGATTCCTCTCGGTCCATGTCAGCGTCGACGGGACATACAGGTTCACATACAGCGCCTGGTTGTCGGCACTCCTGAAGTAAATCGAGTTCTGAAGCTTGGTGCTGCTCTCAAGGGCGGTCCCGTTACAGCACGAGAAGCCATCCATCTCTTCATTTCCGAACTGCTTCATCGAGCCCGGCCTCAGGGATACGTGATAGGTGTTGGCAGGGGTGTGCTCCGCCACTGAGGCGAGGATGTGATTGTACAGCCCGCGCTCATAGTAATCCATCAGCTCTGCACTCTGGTTGAAGAGGAACAGGCTGCCGGTCAGCTTGAGCATGTTGTAAGTCGCACAGGTCTCGTTCTGTCCGCCTGCGGCGAAACCATTCTCATAGAGAGTGGCAGGCTGTGCGGTGAAGCACTCGGCATTGTTCGGATTGCGTGCTCCTGCAACACCCCCGATGCTGTACATGTAGTCATGGGTTACAATATCCCAGAAGTTGTCAGCGATGCTGTAATACTCGGGGGACTCAGTATCACGGTAGATCTCAATGGCCCCGATGATCTGGGGAATATGCTGGTTGGAATGCAGCCCGCGGAACATATCCACATTCTTTGCAAGCCCGTGCGAATGATCGGCATCGCCATAGAACAGCCTGATGTTGTCAAACAGCTGAGCAGCCTTCAGGTAACTGGCCTCGCCGGTGATGCGCGACAAACGCGCGAGCGCCTCGTTCATCCCTCCGAACTCCCCGGCGATGTACCTGTTCCACATGCTTATCAGCGTCTCCTTCGGAAGCTGGCTCAGGCGCGCATGCACCCATGTGCCCATCCCTTTCGCTATCTCGAGCGCCTTCTCATTGCCGCTGACCTCGTAGATGTCCATCAGCCCGGCCATGATCTTGTGCAGGGTGTAGTATGGCGCCCAGATCTGTGCATTCGAGCCGCCGTAGGTGGCTCCCTTCTCCAGCATGATGAACTGATCGGGCGGATAGGCGCTTATAAAGCCCTTGCCCCAGTTCTGGAAGTCGGTACGAATCCCTTCAACGCTCAGGTCTGAGTCAAAACCTGTCTTTCCCGCTGCGGGCGGTACTGCTATAGGATCCGCTACATACTCTCCTCCGGCTGTACGGGGCTGGCCCGACATCTTCGACAGCTCATACAGCGTATTCACCATATACTCCATCTTGCCTGCAAACCTGGCCTGCAGCACTGCGTCATATCCTGTGCTTGCATATGCCTGAGCGATGGCTGTGAGGTAATGTCCCGTTGCGTGACCGCGAAGCTTTGTCTGCTGGCTGTCCCATCCGCCGAGCGGCTTCGCACCCTCGGGCTGCTTCTGTCCGAAGGCATTGCGAAACATATACAGGAAATTATCCGGGTTGGTAGCCTCGAGGCCCGTTATGAACTTATCACGGTTCTCGATGAACTTCGTCTTGTGATTGTGAATGTCAGCATCCAGTGTAACCTGGTCAAGGTCAAATGCTTCCAGCGTGCGCTGCGGTGCATGATCATGACGGTCAGCCGTGACATTGACTACCGCCCTGGGCTGCAGACTCGTACCGGCAACCTTGCCGGTCACCGTGTAGGTCCCGGGTGCAAGCACCTGGCTGTTATCTGCGGGTGCAGGCCAGATCACTCTCACGTCCGGTCCCGCAACGCCATTGCTGTAAACACCTTTCACATACCGCGGCAGCCTCGGCAGATGCCCAACTTCGGTCTCCACCCGGGTGTCAGGAACACTGACAAGGAACGCATTGTAGAGCTGAGGCGTTGTTGCTGCAAATACCGGGAGGCTCTGTTCAACCTGGCCCCGGCGTCCTGCCTGCGGATTACCACCTCTCAGCCCGGTATAATATATCCTGCCAATCTGCCTCGCTGTCAATGGAATACGGTAAATCCGGAAGTCGGAGAGCTTTGCATTCAGGAAAGTCTTCCCGCCATCAATCGGCTTCCCGATGTAAAGCTGATTATTCTTATCGGTATCAAAATCGAAAAGCTGCGACAGCTCCAGCGCCACATCCTTAACTTCAACTGCAAGCACGCCATTGAGGTAGGTGCTCATTGTCTTCGCCGGGATGTCAATTACAACGGCCAGGTGGCTCCATTTGTTAAGGGGAACTGCATCATAGGAGGTTGTATAATCCTTTGATCCGGCCACAATAGCTGTCTGCAGTCCGGGCTTCTCCTTCGTTCCTGCCGGCGCAACGAAGAAGCGCGAACCGGCACTCTTCCCGAAATCGAAAAACACCTGTCCGCTTTTCGCAGAGCGAAGATAAATCCATCCGGTGATTGTAAGGGATTCCTCCCCTGACACTGCTTCGCCCGGGATAGTAATATAGGTTTCACTTTCGCCCGAAAGGGCAAGAACGTTGCCGAAGAGACTGTCGGGCATGAATCTGAAGTCAGTCCCCTGCATGATTCCATGGAGGTTGTTACGCGACCAGTCTCTCACATCTCCCTTGAACTGGTAACGTGAGATTAAACCGGTTTCACCTATCCCGTCAAGGATCTGGTCACCGTCCTGTGCAAACGCGGGAGCGCTCCCCAACGCACATAGACTCAATACAATTCCGACGATCAGCCTGTTGATTTTCATAATCACTTTCTTTTTTTATTGCTTATTCATTAATATTTGAAGCGTGTTTCTCAATTCCCGAGGTCCAAAATACGAGATATTGTTAAAGTACCCTATCCCGCCCCGGCCGATAATTTGTTAAAAATAAATAAAAAATGTGTTTTATACACTTATTGATTGTCAGGTTAGTCGCTTGATTGGAAAAACGTCGGTCGATTAATGTCCCGGACCGGTTTCGACTTTCTGATAATGAATATATTCCAGCAATTTTTTCAGGATATTGTTTTTATCAGCCACAACCTGAAAAATGGGTCATTAAAATTATAACTGTCAGCATTTTTGGAAAGTATGCCATCCTTAAGCAACCTTTGGATAGAACGTTGAGTAGATGAAACAGGATTAAGATGAAATCTCTCGGCAAATTCTGATGTGTAGATGTTTTTACTCTCCTCACAAACTGCCAGAAGGACCCTCTGCTGATGTGCAGTCAACCTTTCGTACTGATTCATGAAATAATCATTCTGGTTCATCACTATTTTGTTTATCGCTTTATTAAGGATAACCTGGTCCAGGATACCATTGCTTTCCTGGGCTTCTTCCCAGGCTCCCGATGCCAGATATTGAACATAATGCGGAATAGCGTCGCATGTTTCAATTATCTGATTAAAAATGGCAGCTTCGAATTTAATACCTGTACTATGGAATCGCTTTCTGAGGTAATTTGCCAGAATATCGGCCGGGATTTTTTTTAGTTCATATAACTTTCCAAACTGGTAAAATGCCCTGTTACGGTGCGTGAATATGTTTAGGAGGATATGCATCCTGGAGCCCATAAACACATAACTGACTTTTGAATGATGGATTATTGATGCACGCAGTTCCCTTTCAAAGCTCTCACCGTTTAGTCTTGTAATATCCTGGAATTCATCGAAGACAACAACCCATGGTTTATGTTCGGCAAGTCTCTGTGGAAGGTCAAACACTTCAGTCAGATCCTCATTTTCCGCCCCATTTTCAAATTTCACGCTGATATTTGGCAGACCTTGATTGTCAAGAGAGACAACAGGCCTGACCCTTTTTGTAAGTCCTGCAATTTTTTTTAATGCTTTCTCCCATGATGGCATTTGTTTCATGATCTCTGCATAGTACAGCTCCGCAAATCGTCTTCTTGAACTCACCTTGAAGAAATCAATATACACGGTGTTGTATCCTTCATCCCGTAAGTTTTTAAGAATCTTAAGTATCAATGAGGTTTTTCCGTATCTGCGGGGGGAATAGACAACCAGGCTTTGCCCTGATTTCAGCCATTTGGCGAAATCACTCATTTCCTGTTCCCTGTCTATGAAGTGGGGATCATCAACTGCTATGCCGTATCGGAAGGGATTGTTCATGTTGTTTTATCCGTTATGGGATATAAAATTACGCATTTATGCGTTATGCAATACTGCGTAATTGATTTTTTATTTCAAAACCCACTTCGCCTTCAGACACTTTGAGATGTTGTCTCAGCTGTCGGGATTGACCGAATTAGTCTGATAAACCCCTGGAACATGAGGTCGAATTGCGTGTAGTCCCGCCTTATTCACACTATTTCACATAGTTGACAAGTTCCTCCTGCGTTTTGCGCGGTGATGCACCGGAGACGGCGTCAGTGCCTTTCTCAATGTTGCCCACCCTGAGCATTATAACAGGCGTGAATCCTTCAGGTATCTGCAATGTCTCGCTTTTGCTTCTTGCCGCAGCTATGGGACCACCATAGATCCTTGCCCCGAGACCCATCGATGTGGCAGCAATGAACATATTCTGTGTCGTCAGCCCGCAGTCGAAATCGGGTGTGCTGCCTGACTGTGACACCTTGCCCGAGATAACTATTATCACATTTCCAGGTGTGATGTTTGGGATAATCTCCTTCATGAGGGCCTCGTTCTTCAGCACGGTGAAGTGCCATGGCTGCCCGTTGCGTGAACTGGGTGCCTTGATGCCACACTGCAGTATCATGTCAATCTGCTGGTCGGCTACAGGCACATCGGTATAGTTGCGGGGCGACCATGCAGAAAGCAGGAGGTCTGTGACAGGATTGCCTGCCGTCTGTGACAGGGCGGTACCGGTGGCAAGTACGAAAAGTACAGGCAGGAGTGATGCTGATCTAATTTTCATGGCCGGAGTGTATTAATAGTTTGTCGTGGTAATTCAACGATGAAGATAGTCACAATTAATCTTCAGGGCAATGACTTTATTACTTCTCTGAACCCGGAGTCAGACAGAAAAATGCAGGTTGGATAAAAAAAAGTATAAAAATATTAGGTTAATAGAATTAACTAGTTTATATTTGTACTGATTTAACTTCATTAACTATCATGATATGGAAAAGAATGATTTAACACCGGAAGAAAGTTTTGATGTAATAAACAAAGCCATTGCCAACTTTAAGATTAATTATAAGGAAAGTTCAAAAGTCTTTCTGCTCTGGGGTTGGATGTTAACTCTTGCAAGCGTTTCAAATTTCATCCTTCTGAAGTTTGTACACAGCATGGAACCGTGGGTACTCAAGGGATATGTTATTCTTGGAAGCTGGGCTCTGTTTATTTTAATCGGTTTCATAATCATGTATTTTATGGTCCGGAAAATGAACAGGACTAAGAAGGTGCACAGCCATATAGATAAGTTTATAGATTATCTGTGGTGGGTGACCGCACCTTCATTTATTATTGCAACTTTTATCTGCATTAAATTGGGAATAGCCCCGCCACCTCTGATGCTATTAGTCGCAGGCATAGCAACCACAACCACCGGGCTGGTTATTAAGTTCAGGCCCTTGACCATAGGAGGTATGTCATTTTTTGTTTTCAGTGTTGCTGCAACATTTGTAACGAATGAATATATGGCATTGGTTGTCAGCGCAGCATTAATTTGCGGTTATCTGATACCGGGATATTTATTAAGGACGGCAAAAGAATAGGGCCATGTACAACGATTTAGATCCATTGTTGCACTCGCAGCTTCGGCTGGCAATTATATCGATGCTGGTGGCTTCCGAAAAAGTGGAGTTCACTCATATACAAAGCGAGACTAAAGCTGCTGCAGGCAATATCAGTATCCAGATAAAAAAACTGGAGGAAGCAGGGTATATTAAAGTTTTAAAATCCTATAAAAACAATTACCCGAACACGATGCTGTCAATCACTGATAAAGGTGTAAAGGCATTTGAATCCTATGTGAACAGTCTTAAAAAATATCTTAACCCGAAAAAGTAAATATTTATTCTTCTTCGACCCTGGATGCATGCAGAATCTGTTATTACTCCTGCAGTTTTATCATAGTGTGAACAGATATTGCAGCTTTACAAAATACTGACGCCCTGTTGTCCTGTACATATTGCTGTCATCCAGGTTGTACTCAAGATAGTCCTGGGTCATACCCGCACAGAACATCGTAAATGCGTTGAACTTATAACTCACCAGGGGATAGATATTAAACGAGTTGTCGAAGGTATTGTACTCCCCGATGCCTCTTAAAAAGAGCTTCCGTGTAAACTGAAATGTGGTTACGTTTCTGAAAATATGACCGTTATAGAATTCATCACCGTTCGCAATGCTCTCCAGACGTGCAGTTGACCATGCAAAGGATGTTTTCAGCCATGAAACCGGTTCCAGGGATAGCTCAGTGGATAAATTATAGCCCTTCCCCAGCTCCGGTACTTCAGAGCGCCTGATATACTTTCCTGCAGATCCGGAAAATGAAACACTGACACCCTTAATAGGGGTGGTCTCAGCCATAAACTGCGACCTGTTAACACCCTTGAAAAGCACATCCCTGAATCGCTCCTGGTTCATGATCGTATAAGTATAGTTCAGCGAGGTCTGACCAATCATGCTGATATATACACCCGGATTAAAGACAAATTCCTTGAATACTCCGTCGTAGTTGTATCCAAGCGATGCTGTGGAATTTATTCTGATTCTCTGAATGAATTTCTTGTTGATATGGAAGGTGTACCTGTGGCTCATGTAGCTGTTTCTTCCGTTGACCTCCGGGAACATCCCGTTATAGGTCTGGTATGTCGGGGAAAAGTTATTCTGGACAAGTGTGAAACCGTATTTTCTCCCGGCTTTGTTCAGGGCGAGGTGCATCCCTGTCCCGTAATATTCTTCACCGTTAAAGGCTGCGTCCTTTCCTGTTGAGCCGAACTCCCTTTTGGAATCGAAAAGTTCAGGGTTGTCCATCTCCCTGGTGCGTGACAGGAACAGCTCGCCCGACCAGTACCAGTTTTTCCAGAACTTCAGGTTCCAGTCGAGCCCGCCAAGATAGTTGTGTGCCTCGCTGAAATTCCTGTTAAGAAACAGGGCCCCGACGAAGTTTTCATTCTCCATGTCGTACCTGATCCTTGCCACCCCAACATAAGACCGTTCGTCGGTGGTGACTGTATTGCTCTCTTCCTCGCCGGGAACAATAACTGAAGTGTTCCTGTCGTCGGCAGCAAGCGCCAGGTAGGAGAACCTGCCTGCCTTGCCATTGACTTTTGCAGCAAACAAAGGGTTATTGATTGTTCTTGAATAGTACATCGGAGTCTGCAGGAGGTCCATTCCCGACATGAAGAAGGGTCTCTTTTCCGGGTAGTAAAGGGCGAAGGTGGAATTTACACTGATCTGTCCGGCATCGGATTCTATCTGGCTGAAATCGGGATTAATAACAGCATTTATTGTTGTATTCGGGCCCGGCGAATATGTAATGCCTCCGCCAACCCTGGCTTTTATATTGCTCTGATCCATAGGTGACTCAGGATCAGAAACATCGCTTCTCTCTCCCTTCTGTTCCATCATGACGTAGGGGAGGAAGGAAAGGGATTTGCCGGGTTTTATCCCTTCAAGGCCCTTCAGCACTCCTCCCTGTCCCAGCCACGATGGATTATTCCTGTCGTTCATAGTCCATGACAGCAGGTAACGGCTGTCGCGCGGCATGCTTCTGCATAGCGTAATAGTCCAGTCCTGGATAGCTGCAGAATTAAAAGAGAAGACGCTGAACGGGATTGCCATTTCTGCTGTCCAGCCTTCATTATCGCGTGATGCGGCCGAATGCCATACCATATCATACGACGGGTCCTCGTTACCTGAGCCCATCATCAGCAGGTCGCCCTGTATCCCGTAGGGGTTAACGGCGAATTCAAGCCCTTTCTGGTAGTTGTTGTAGGTGTCAATTGATACAACCACAAAATCGTCACCGAACATCTTATCCCTGTCCGAGAGGTTAGCCCTGATCGCAGAGGGCAGCGAGTCATAGCATCGGAATCCGAAATAGAGGTAATCGTTGTTATAGAGCACATATGCAGTGGTTCTCTGTTTCGCCGGTTGGTTTTCACCGGGCATTATCTCATAGCTGAGTTCAACAGGCATTGCCTGGAGCCATAGCGGGTCGTCCATTTTGCCGGTGAGGGTAATATTCCCGTTTATTTTCACTGACGGAAGGGATGGTTTTGGAGTATCTGTGGTGCCAGGCGAGGCACTCTTTGCGGTGCCGGTCGATGCACTTTCTGACGTGCCGGTTGATGCACTTTCTGCGGCAAAGGCGACTGCCATCAACAGCGATGCCGCCAGTAATAGTTTTTTCATTCTTTCATGGTTAGGTTATCAGGCCACTTCCTTAGCTGTCCGTTAAGAAGAGGTCTCTGCAATAAAGACCGCCAAATTAACCATATGCCGCATAATCATTTGTTAATGTGGTGTTAATGGCAGTCTGCATGGAAGAATTTCAGGCAAAACAACTGAAAACCTGTCTGTCAGTGAATGACAATAATTTGTCCTTAATCAATCTCAAAGATGTTACAGTGCAATTACTAAATGGAAGGTTTGGTCAACGACCAGTGGCTGTGGATGATCTTCCACTCATTATCCTCTTCAAGCCTGTACACCTCTGTGCAATTCTCCTTCCACAGTGTTTCACCTGAGTTTGTATGAAGATTGTAGGTCAGCACTGCCATTGTACCGGATAGTTGTACAACGGGATTTATGATTTCGAAGTTGTCCATTTTTACCGTTCCGCGGATGCTTTCATACAACTCCTTTATCCTGTCCCAGCCGTCAAGCCTCCTTTCATGTGCAGGATCGAAATATGTGAAGTCCTGCGAATAAAGTTCGAGATAGGGAGAGGGATTACCCTCAAGCCATGCTTCGAGAGCCTTTGCCTCCAAAGAAATGATTGTTTCTGAAACAGTTTGCTTATCCATAATATTTAATGGTTAGATGATAATGATCACAGATCTATACAGGCTTCCGGACTTTTTCATTACGTAACAGGGTAATTGTTATCCCGATACATAGGGTCAGTATTACCCATATCCAGAATCGTGTCTGTGGCATGCCCTTTTGAATGGTCAATGTCGGCATGATTGCAATGAAGGAATTTGCTAGGCCATGAACATACAGACCTGAGAATGGTTTGTTTCCGGAGATTTTTCTTGTCCAGGAAAAAATGTAAGAGTAACCGACCATCAGGATAATAAATCCTCCGAAATTCATATAAGTCTGATTGGTTCCCGTAATGAACCACAATGGGAGATGCCAGAATGCCCAGATGATCCCTAATAATGAGTTTGCTAACCATATCCCGAGTTTATTTTCAAGGAAAGGGAGTGCATAACCACGCCAGCCGAGCTCTTCCTGACCGCCGCCCAGAAAGATCATAAATATTAAGCAGGGAATGTAAACCCAGATAGAAGGCAATAACATCGGTAAGCGTTCTTCTCCAATTAATTCCGGGAAAAACCAGGCGATGAATGTGCTGCCGCCAAATATCAATACAGGAATAGCATAAACCTTCCAACCCAACCTGAAATCAAGAAAACCCTGAAGGTATTTTCTTGCAGAACCTTTGCCTTTTTCGCGACGTAAGGAAAAAAGTGCCCCAGCAAGCGGACCAAAAGCCCCGAGAACAATCGCAGGGAAAATCAGTATAGAAATAAGATCACCGGAGACAGGAATTATTTTTAAGCTGCCCAGCACAAGCGGGGTCCACAGTATCCATGACCAGGAAAACGTA
>ERZ795054.3420-NODE-3420-length-12489-cov-77.240550_pt1 | contig 12489 bp, 14 predicted proteins | sample MGYA00375138_ERZ795054 | MGnify/ENA primary metagenome ERZ795054 (study PRJEB30183, sample SAMN05720215) | anaerobic digester metagenome | isolation source: active sludge of municipal wastewater-treating anaerobic digesters | place: USA | collected 2014-12-23 ...
AACAAGGCAGTCGGCAAATACCAGAAAGGCAGCAAGTGAAAGGCAAGTTCATCACCTTTGAAGGCATCGATGGTGCCGGGAAAAGCAGTCATGTCGAGTGGCTGGCCGAGTGGCTGCGCGAAAAAGGGCAAGTGGTTCATGTGACACGTGAACCCGGCGGCACGGAGTTGGGAGAAAAGCTCCGGGAATTGCTGCTGCATGCCCCCATGCATCTCGAAACCGAAACGCTGCTGATGTTCGCTGCCCGCCGCGAACATCTGGCCAGAGTGATCGAACCGGCATTGAACCGGGGCGAATGGGTTGTTTGCGACCGTTTCAGTGATGCTACCTATGCTTACCAGGGTGGTGGGCGAGGGCTGGATCGCCCGAAGCTGCAGCAACTCGAGCACTGGGTACATGGAAATCTCCAGCCTGATCTGACGCTGCTATTTGACCTGCCGCTCGATGTGGCGCGCGAACGAATCGCGCTCGCGAGCCGGGTGCTGGATCGCTTCGAACAGGAACGTGCAGACTTTCACGAGCGAGTGCGTCAGGCTTACCTCGAACGTGTGCATTCGGCACCCGTGCGAATTCGTGTAATCAATGCTCAACAAAGCATCGGCGACATTAGAAAAGTACTTCAACACATTGTCGCAACTAATTGTTTATGAATGTAGTTGAGCTGCATTCGAAATCCTGGAGTGCGCTTCAGTCGCGACGCGCCAGATTGCCTCACGCCCTGTTGATGATCGGTCAGCGCGGTTTGGGAAAGTTGCATCTGGCCCAGGCATTCGCAATGGGGCTACTCTGCGAACAACCGCGGGAAGATGGATTGGCCTGTGGAAAATGCCTGGCCTGCAACTGGTTCGAGCAGGGAAACCATCCGGATTTTCGCCTTCTTCAGCCCCAGGCACTGGTTGAAGACGCCGAAGCGGAAGTCGGCAAGAAAAAGGCAAGTCAACAAATCACGATCGACCAGGTGCGTGGTTTGGACGAATTCCTGAATGTCGGCACGCACCGGGCCGGGCTGAAAATCGTCCTCATCAATCCGGCCGATGCCATGAATCGAAGTACTGCCAATGCATTGCTTAAATCACTCGAAGAACCGTCGGCAAATACATTGTTTTTAATGGTTTCGGATGAGCCATTACGCTTGTTGCCAACCATTAGAAGTCGCTGCCAGGCGATTCCCGTCGCCGTGCCGCCAACACCCATTGCCGAACGGGCTTTGGCCGCGGAAGGCGTCGAAAATCCCGCGCGTTGGCTAGCCTTGGCGGGCGGCTCGCCTTACCTGGCGATTGAACTTGAAAATTCGGGTAACGGAGGCTGGCTCGATCTCCTGACCCGGCGCCTTGCTGCAGGCACTGACGTGGATCCGATCGCACTTGCCGGTGATCTCGACAAAGCGATCAAGGACAGCAAGGGGCAACTCGCTCTCAAGTTCGTGGTCGAGACAATGCAGAAGTGGCTGGTTGATCTGATGCTGGCCAGCAACGGCTTGCCGGTTCGATATTTTCTGCCACAACAGGCCATAATTTCAGGCTTGGCTGATATGATTCCTTCAACACGGATTGTGCAAGCCTACCGGCTTATGCTGACGCGCCGTCGCGAAGCAGAGCAACCGCTTAATGCCCGCCTGTTCCTGGAAGGGCTGTTGATGGATTATAGACGTCTGTTGAGACACTGAACGACAATGAGTGACGCCAAACCCGCTGGAATACACCGTCCGAGCGTCCTATCGCTCAATATCAATTCGAAGTCCGCACTCTATGCGGCATTCATGCCGCATTTGCGCAATGGCGGCATCTTCATCCCGACCACTCGCAACTACAACGTCGGCGACGAGGTCTTCATGCTTCTTTCGTTGATGGACGACCCGGCCAAGCTTCCGATTGCCGGAACGGTCGTCTGGATCACCCCGGCCGGCGCCCAGAATGGCCGCGCTCAGGGTATCGGGGTGCATTTCAACAGCGATGAAAGCGGACAGGAGGCCAGGCGCAAGATAGAAGGCCTACTTGGTGGAGTTCTGCAGTCCACCCGTCCTACGCATACCCTCTGAACAAAGGATGCTGGTCGATTCGCACTGCCATCTCGATTTTCCGGATCTGGCGCAACGCCTGCCTGAGCTACTCGAGAACATGGCACGGAACGATGTCGGCTGTGCCGTATGCATCGGCGTAAACCTCGAGGATTTTCCGGGCGTTCTTGGGCTGGCGGAGTCTCACCGTAATCTATATGCCACGGTAGGCGTTCACCCCGAATACACCGAAGTCCAGGAGCCCAGCGAGCAAACCCTGATCGAACTGGCTACGCACCCGAAAGTGATTGCAATCGGGGAAACCGGGCTCGACTACTATTGGCAGAAGGATCAACCGGAATGGCAGCGCGATCGCTTCCGGCGCCATATCCGGGCAGCAATCGGCATCGGCAAGCCGCTCGTGGTTCATATGCGAGACTCCGCCGATGACACGCTGCGCATCCTGGCGGAAGAGGGCGCCCAGTCTGTTGGTGGTGTAATGCATTGTTTTACTGAAACCTGGGACGTCGCGCGTCAAGCGCTCGACCTTGGGTTTTACATATCGTTTTCAGGCATCGTGACCTTCAAAAACGCCACCAGCATCAAGGAAGCGGCGAGGAACGTGCCGCTTGACCGCATACTGGTTGAAACCGATTCTCCTTATCTCGCACCAACTCCCTATCGCGGCAAGCAGAATCAACCGGCGTATGTCCGGTACGTTGCCGAGGAAATAGGGCGCCTGAGGAATCTCTCCTTCGACGAGGTCAGCGAAGCTACGACCACCAATTTCTTCAATCTTTTCAGATACGCAGTACGACCCACATGAACATGAAAAAAGCGATTATCGCGATGCTCTTCGGCGCCGCCTTCTCCCAACTTGCCCCAGCGGCGACCTACGACGATCTCATCAACTCCGCAAAGCTTGGTGACACGGGGGGCGTAGCGCAAATGATCAAGCGCGGTGCCTCTATCGATACCACCGATATCGAAGGCAACACGCTACTGATGCTAGCGGCACGGGACGGTCATGAGGATCTGGTTGACTACCTGATCAAGCAGCGTGCCAAGGTCAATGCACGTAATGCCGCGGGCGATACTGCTTTACGCCTTGCTGCATTCAGGGGGCACCTCAAGGTTGCCGAACTGCTGATTGCCGGCGGTGCAAATGTCAATATGAGCGGCTGGACACCACTTATCTATGCAGCCTTCAACGGCCATCTGGATATCGCTAAGCTTCTCGTGAAGTCCGGGGCTGATGTCAACGCAATCAGCGAAAACGGCAGCACCGCGCTTATCGTCGCCGCCAAGGGTGGCCATATCGATGTCGTCAAATTGCTGCTCGCCAATCGTGCCGACCCTAACAAAGCTGTCGAGTCAGGAGAAACAGCATTCGATATCGCCCTGAAGAATCAGAATACCGACATCGCCGAACTGTTGCGCAAGGCTGGCGGCAAGTCGGGCAAGACAATATCCATAGAGTTCAAATAAAAGCGCTTGGGTAACGGTGGCGGCAATGGCGTATTTGCTCCATGAGCCGCCCATGTCAAAACGCGGTTACGAAATTCGAAGTGCGGTTGCTGAAAATTGTTTGGCACGACTGCCATTTTGCTCTACCGCCCTCGCAACTATTAATGCGCATAATTTGTATTATGTAAAATACTATGATCGGCAATCATCGCATCATTGCTTGGAGTCATCAGTTGATGGCGCGCTAAACGTTTGAAACATTGCCGCGTAACCTATGAAACATTTGGCAAATGTCTGAAACATGCGGTTAGTTATTTTTCGGGCCGGCTTCGTAGTGCCAAATATCCCGCAAATATTTTTTCTCGCCTGCCCTTACCCCGTTAATTCGGGGAGCGCATTGCCCCGTTTTTGGCAGCCAACAGGCTGTTGGTAACGATCAGTGCAAGCGGAATGGCATACAGCCACGTCCACCCTTGAGCAAAGAGCAGCAACAGCAGCGCAGGTACGCTGTAGGCCAGTGCCAGTAGCAATAAAATCTTCACTCGCAATCCAATCCGTCTAGCGCCCCGTCACGATCCAAGTGATTGCACCGCCGCAAAGCCGGATCACGAAGACCAGCAACAGCGCCATTGCGATACCGGACAAGGCGCCGGCCGCAACAAACTGACCTGCCGCGTAGCAGATCGCCATACCGATGATGAGCGCGAGGTCGACCGTCATTTTCATGGATGCAGTATAGACCATCACAAAGCCCGCCAAGGATGCCCCACTGCTGGCAACAGCGGGAAAGATTGAAGCCCTCGTGCCGAGGAGGAGACAGGGCCGGGGGCTTCGTGCTGCCATAGGTCGGGGGGCGTCTTGGCGCTATGGCATGCGTCTCGCGCCGTGGCTGAATCCCCTTCGTGAAACCCTGTTCCCGATGGTGCTCAATCCTCCCAGGCGCCCGGCGCGAGCCTGCGCAATGCCTCAGCGCCTCTCGGGTCGGATTGCTCAAGCCCCGCCGGAAAGCGCGGTTTGACGGGTGGTGCGCTCAGCGCTGCGATTGTCTCGGCGGGCGTGTCCGGATGGAACTGGCCGAATTTCCCGAATACACGGTTGAATATCTGAATATCCCGCTCAGATGCTAGTACACGGGCGGGGTCGGCACGTTGCGCCGACAAGGCCGCCAAATTGGCAAGACCAGGCAAAGCCGGATTGTTGGTCAATCCCAGCCCGACGATTTTCAGGACTTCGCCGGTGACTGCGTTGTAGGGGAAGACAGGCGAAATATGCCGATACTCCCCGGCGGCAATCATTGCCCGCGCCTTGTCCGTCCATTGCACACCGACTGCGAACAGTCCGGCACCTTCACGCCACACCATCCGCTTGAACCAACCGGCGGCCGGTGCCGGCTGGCCGTTCTTCTCCGAGTTGATCGTCTGGTGTTCGTAGTCGATCACCATATCGTCAACCGTAGCCGACGCGGCAATCACCCGCTGGGCAATCTCGGCATCGATCTTCCAGCCGGGCAGATGCGCCGGGCGGCCATCCTTGGCGCGAAATACGCCCGCCGGCAAAATGCGGAATTCGCGCTCCGCAAGCGGTAGGGCTTGGGTCAGGACAGCAAGGTGCGAAATCATGGCTTGCGCTTGGCAGTCGGGGGAATCTCGAAGCCCAGCGTGAGGAGCTTGCCCGCCAAATCCGCTTTGCGGCTGCGCAGCTCGACCAGGCGCTCTTCAAGCGCGGCAATGGCTGCGACCCGTTCATGGCGGGGCGTCCCAACGTCCGCCGCCCTGATTTTGTTGTAACCGAATTCTTCCGGCGTCATGCGATCCATCGTCTTTTGCAAGCCTTCACGGATCAACTGGGCGCAGAAGTAATAGAGCGCTCGGTCGACCAGCCCCGCTATTCCGCCGGTCAGTATTCTGGCGTTGCTTGCTGCCGATTGGTTGCCCAAAATTGCGCCCTGGAGGATGGCAAATCGCATGGGCTTGCCAACGTCGTGCATATCGACCATCAATTCGCCGCCGGCCCCGCCGCCGTAGCCGGTTCTTCCATTCGCAAAATCGGCAATGAAGGTGCGGAGTTTTTCAGCGTGGCGCTCGCCACTGGCGTCCACAAAATCAAGGATGGCTGCCTTCATGTCTTCGAACGGGACGGGCGCTAAGGGCAGCGCTTCCAGCTCACTTTCAGCGGCATTGATGGCGCTGCATGTCTGCTCATAGTCGGCTTTCAGGACGGCGCCGATTTCCTTGACCTGCTCGTAAGCGGTGGCGACTTCGTCGAAATTCTTTTGTTCCATGCGGGGTATCTCCTCGGCTGGGTTAATGGGTCTCGGTGGTGGGTTTGGCGCGGCTCGGGCGGCTCTTGCCATTCACGGTGTTTTCAATGGCCGTGACACTGCGCCGGTAGCGCCTTGCCAGTTGGTTGAACGCCTCGCGCGCGCTCATTTCTCGAATCAGCGCATCAAAATCTTCGATGATCTGCCGGTCGCGCAAGGCATTCATGGCGATGGTGCAGCGGGGAATGTAGATTTCCTCGTCGGGGAAGGTCGCACCTAGGCGAATGGCGTTGTCCGCGCCAATGACGGCCGCCATTTCCTCGAAGCGCTGGGCGGCCAGGCCGGCCGGCGGCCTCGACTTGGCAAAGCGCCAGTTCATGCCGCCAAATTCGGCAAAGAGATTCAGGGCGTTTTTTAGGCCAATCGCCTCGGCGAATTCGGTTGCAACGGCGGGCAGCAATGGCACGACCAGGGCAATTTGTTGTTCATCCAGATCGGCAAATTTCAACAGCATGGCGGGTTCCCTGATGGCTTGCCGCAAGTATCTGGGAACGGGTTCCCCCTGCGCAGGGGGAAGGGGTTGGCCGGGGAAAGTCCGGCGAAGAGAGTGATAGACTTCACTCGGGGCGGTTGTTTCCAATGGGAATGGTTAGCGGCTGGCAACAGTCCTATGATCCGGTTCGAATCCGGCACCGCCCTCCCGCATGCAAGCTTCTTCCCGCTATCGCATTCCCCGGAGCCCGCCTTACTTCGCTCGCCAGCAACTAATGGGCATACGATCCGGCAGTTGTCTATACTCGCATCCAAGGGCAGACTCGTTTCGGACGTTGAGGATTGAGGGCTTCGGCAGCATCATTCCCCGCCCGCCATCAGAATTCAGGCAATTACTGGCTGTGCAACGTAGTTACACCGCGCTAGGCAGCGCTTTTTATTGATGTGTATGGATGCGTGCTGCCAGCAACAAAAAAACCGCCAGAGAGCGATTCTGGCGGTTTTGCGTGGGCGGCCACGGCTGTGTCCATCTATTGAGTTTGCGTCATGCCTGGAGCCTGCTTTGATAACCGAACCGCTTGGTTGGTGGCTTCGACCAATTTTGAAATTGCACGATCAGCTTTCTTTTCTGCTCTGCTCCCTTCCTTCGTTCTCACACTGGGGCCAAGGCATATCCCGTTGATTGTGACTATATCAACTAACAAACCGCGTGCCTCAAGGGTTTCCTTGAGGGTTAGCCAGTCAAACTTATAGGTGCCATCAGATTGGGCAATATGGAAAACAGTTTCCGCCGCCTTGGTGAGTTCTTCGCAAGTGCTATCTAGCCGGGCAACAATCTTCATGGCATCCACAATGTTGCCCAGATGCTCGGCCTGAAGGGCTTGCCGCTTCAGCTCCTTGCTGAAGTCAATAGTCAGGTTATCAATGTCACTGATCTCGCCGTTTTCGTGATGCGGCATTACGTCAAGGCAAACATCGACCAAAGAACGGATATCCGTTTCATCTTCGTCGGTCAATTTACCTCCTTCCCTGAGTCGGAATTGCATCAGGCGCATAACGGCACCAACCTTCAAAAGTTTGAATGACAGGTTATTTTCGGCTGTGAGGAGTCGATCAAAGAGTTCACGGTGATGGTTCATTTTCAATTTCCTTTCGCAATGGAAAAATCAATTTGGTTGGGTAAAAGAGTGAATCAATGAGAGGCATTGAGGTTTTCCAGCCATTTGCCTAGCGCAGCAATCAGCGGGCGCATACTCGCCTTGGTCAAAAAGCGAGGGTGGTCGACTTGGGCATTGCGCTTGGCGAAGGCGGCAAACCGGGCATCGTCGCAACCGGACATGCCCAGTTCACGACAGAGGCGGTTTGCCAAGCGCCATTGGTCATCGCTCGGGCGGTCGCCCTGCCCTATTCCACCCTTGATGCCTTTCAGGCTCGGGTGCTCCAGGGCATTGCAGGCGCGAAGCGTTGTTACCAGGCTAGCCAGCTCGGGAACACTGCAATCCTTGGCGCTACGCTTTCCGGTCAGGCTTTCGAGCCAAGTGCGGTAATCGGCGTCTTCGGTGTAGCCTAACCGGGTTGCCCCCATGTGGATCATGGCGTAATACTGTTCGCGGGTCGGCATGCTCAGAGCCTCCTGACGCTGTTCAAGCTTTTGATGTCCAGGCTGCCGTAGCGCTCCATGCTGATCCGTAGAATGTTCGTCATAGCCCTTAGAGCGCCCGGCCCTTCGGCGATCTGCAAGCAATAGGCCGACTCCTCGACGCCTGACACGCCCCAGGCCGTCGCAACCGCCAAAACATCAGCCTTGGTCAATGCCAGCCCACTGCTTTCGCTGGCTTGGCCAGGGCAATACCTCCCTACTTCAACCCGAAAATCCTGCATCCGGCTCAAAAGCTGGGTATACGCGCCCTTGTCACGCCCCATGCCAGCGCTCAGGCGCCGGTAAATCTCGCCATTGCCAAGGTAGACAATCCCGAAACACCCCTTGTCCACAAAGCTACGCAGCATGTTGATGACCGGGATTCCCATTTTTTTCAACACGTCCGCCAAGTGTTGGCCTTCGTCTATGAAGAGCAAACCACGGCGGCCATTGGTCGCCTCGATAATTGCTTGCGACATGGCAAAGTCGGTCTTGTTGTCGAAGTTGCCAGCGCCTAAAATTTCCTGCGCGACTAGGTTGAGAACGGCCTTTACAGAAATGCAAGTCTCGTCCAAGTCAATTGACCATACCGGGCAAAAGAAGCCGTCAGCCTTGCGTGCGCGGGCGATGTATTCTCGTTTCGCCTCGCTCTTTCCCAAGCCAGGTGCGGCGCAAAAATCCACCCATTCACACAGACTGCGTGCAGTTTCCGCGCCTTCAATCAGTGCCCGCGTCAACGTCGTTTCAACCCGTGCCGGGCAGCGCTGGCGGTAGTCAACTCCAGCCTGATCGATCTCCTTGAAACGTTCTTCCAAAGCTTCGGCGATCTGTTCCGCTATCGTCTTATTGCCGATCCGGCTGCTGTAACGCGGAAATGATTCGGGCGATTTAAGCCAGATTTTGAGGCGGCCCGGTTCTATTTTGTCTGGTGCGAAATCCTCCAGGGTATTCCCGCCCTTCGCCAGTTCGTCAATCAAGCGGTTGCGGATCGCCTTCCAGCGTTCGCCGTCAAATGGCTGCTGTTCCCCGTAGTTATCCACGGAAAATACCTGTGCATTTTCATGTAGCATGGTGGCTCCTAGTTGCCGACGTGTTGATAAAGCGCCGGATTCGCTTTCCGGCGTCTTTCTTGCTGTATCCGCGCCCGCTCTGCCAGTTCCTTCTCGTCTTCGTCGGTCAGGATGGAAGCTGAATGAGCGGGCGGTTTTTCAGCCGATAGGCCGGGTTTCCGCGTTCCGCTGATGGTCACAGAGTGGATGGGCGGCGGTAATTCGCTCAGTCCCGTAACGCCGGGCAATGCAGGGAAATCCGGTTGCGCGGCGGCCTTCATTTGCTTGACGGCCGCAATCTGGGGCTTCAGCAAGGCGTTCTTGTCCTTGACGTGCGCGGCGGCGCCCTCCCCTGCATTGCGGAATGGCAGCTCCTCGAACTGGGGCGCGTCATCTAGCCAAGCGTGTCCGTCATAGATCGACACGGGGGCGCTTGGATTTTCCAGGTCGTAGTAGACGGAATGCTTTCTGGAAAGCACCTCAAGGGGCAACCCGGCAATCTTTTTGCTCCAGTAGCGACACGTACCGTAACCAGGGATTTTCAGGATGTAGGAGGCGTCGACCGCAGAAGGCTTGATGCTGGCAACACCCATTTTGCAAAGGCGAATGTGGGCAGGATCAACGGGGGGGCGTGCCATGTTCGCCGACAACTCGGTGTACACTTCCAACGGCGTGCGGCCATCCATACCGCTTCCTGAATGCCGGTGCTGAATGTTGAAGTATTCCAGTACCTTGGCCAGTTTCGCACCATAAAATGCGATGGGTATCGCCTTTCTCCGGTCAAAATTTTCCGGCTTTTCTACTGGGTTTCGCCCGCAATAAGCGCCTTCAAATTCCGGCGCTTTGTCGCACCGATCAGCAACGAACCGCCAAAACGACTCAATCGGCTTATCTTGCCCTCTCCCCGGTTTTGACCATTCCGCTTTTGTGCCGCACAAGGTCATGATTCCCGGCTGTTCACCAGGCACCACAGGGAAGCGGTAGCGGTTGGCCTGCCCGCCGGTAACTGACTTGGCGGCATATTCCCGGCCATTGTCTATTTTTGCGAAATCTGGGGCCGTGCCGGCGCGTGCCAGAGCCATGCCGAACGCTGAAATCACGCCGGCCGCAGACGGATTGAGATAGCCTTTGACGCCCAATACCAGGCGTGAACGAACCTCGCGCCAAACGATGATGAAAGGCCGGGCAATGGTGCCATCCGGCCAGAGGCAGAAAACATCCGATTTGCGCCCGTCCGACTCCCACAGCTCATGCAGCGCAAGGGATTCGTAATTCCTCCGAATAGCCGGATAGCTTCGCTCCAGCGCCTTCGGCCCCTTGCGCCCCATGGTATCCAACCACTTCGGTTCTTTCGCCAGCCGGTAGCGGATGGCATCATCCCCAGGTATCACCCAGCCGTTCACCTTCGCCAGTTCGCGGGCTTCCTCGAAAACGATATTCCATGGTGTCTCGGACGTATTAAGGGTGCGGACCAGGATGTATCCGTAGGCTTCTTCAGTGAACTCGGCTGGCGGGCGCCCGCCCTTGTAGCGTGGCGATAACAGCGGCTTCCAGTGCATTTGCGGATGGTCTTTCGTCGCTTGACGATAGCGCCACAAGGTAGGCTTGCTGACGCCGTGCCGGCTGGCGATTTGCTTCTCTGCCTCACCAATGCTGAAGCCGTCGTCTACCAGCCGCTGGAAGGCCAGCAGCGCCTCAAACGCAGCCTCTGCACGGCGCTTGTGGTTTTCCCCGCTCCGTTCGTATTCCTCCCATATGATCGAGTACTCGGCAGGGCTGAATTTCATGTTCAGCGGAGTTGCCAGCGGCAAGGTGGCAACGGCGACTCGCTCCAGTGCAGCGGCCTTTACCGCTTCGCGCATCATTGACTGAGCGTGTGCCGGAAGGCTGGCAATTGGGATTTGCCAGACCTCTACGCCGTCGACCAGGGTTTTTTTTGCGCCTTCATATTTGCCGGAATCACAATTGCGATTCACTGAACGCTGTTTGATCCCGAGCAATTCAGCCGCCTTTTTTGCGCCCAAAAATTCGGGGATGATGTCCACCCCGGTGGTCGGGTCAGGTTGGACATTGGATTTTTCTGAGTTTTGGTCTTTTTCTTCAGAAAACCCCGTATACAAGCGGTTTTCGGCGGGGGTGGACGTGTCTAAAAATTCCCCTGAAGAAGTGTCCACCCTTTTAGCGCTCAGGGTGGACGTTTTTCCGTTCTTTGCCCAGGTCATACGTCCACCCCTACTCGCCTTTCCGTCCACGCCATACAGGCTGAGGCACTGCACCGCGCCAGGTAGCGTTCACGCATGGCTGCTGCCATCGATGATTTCACCATCTTTGATGCCCAGCATGACGGCAATCTTATGGCCTTCGCCCCGTGAACCCTTGTTTATTCCGTTCAGCACTTGGCTTACAGTGACGGGGTTTAGTCCGTTTTCCCGCGCCCATGCGTTTTGCCCATACCCCTTGCGCAGCCATTCAGCGCGGATTTCTTGCGGGGTGCGTAGCTTCTGTGTTTTCATGGAAACCTCCTGTTCAAATAGTGTTCCGAATGGAACATAACGAATTGTTCCGTTCGGGCCATGTTTCGTCAAGAGGTTTTTGTGGGTATTGGTAAAAGAATTGCCGAAGAGCGAAAACGCTTAGGTTGGAGCCAAGCGGATTTTGCGAAACTCGTTGGAGTTTCATTTAGTAGCCAGCGCCGGTATGAAAATGAAACGAGAGCCCCTGATACAGACTATGTTTCGGCGCTTTCTACATCAGGCATTGACGTTGGCTACGTTCTATCCGGAAAACGCCTGGATCAACGACGAAGTCAGTCCCTGGAGGAAGAATTGAGTGAGTTCGGCCGGGCTTTTGCTCATATTCTTGGCATTTCGGATGCCGATTTGACTCAGGCAAGCGAATCGGTTGATAGGCATATGAAGGAACATAACCCGGCTTTTGAGCATTCGGGGATGACCAATTCTTCTAAATGGCGAACTGCCTTACATGCTGAGTTTTTGAGAGTCTCAGCGCCATTGATAGAGAGCAGCCCGAAGCTCCGGGAGCTGGTCGAAAATCAGATTGATATGGGGTTACTGGCTGAGGTTATCGAGCAAGTGGAAGCACTATTGCCCTTTGGCGTGCTTGTTCCTGCCGCTAAGAAGGCTAGGGTAATCGTGATGCTTTGCCGTGCCTTCAAAGCCAGCGGCAAAGTCGATCCGACCATGATTGAAGAGGCCGTCAAACTGGCTTCGGGATGATTTGCATGCAGTGCAACGGCATTGCCGTTTGCGCAACTAGAGTATGGCCAGTCCGTTAACTTCGGCTATTGGTCTGAAACAAAACTTCCGCCTTATGCGGTCGGCCGATGTTTCATTTATTTCGCGGCTAACTGGGAATAAGCCGATTATTGTTTTCAATCTCCCAGTTCAGGCTTGACCAGTCGAATAGCCTTCGAACCCCCGTCCCGCCTTGTTTCACTTCATCCCGCCTTATCCCAGGTTGTTCGCTGTTTCATACTTCAATTGATTCCCTTCCCGTCATCAGTTGAGATCATCTTCCTTGAAAACAGGAAGATGAATTAGCGAAATACCCTCTTCCGTGAGCGACT
>ERZ795054.3422-NODE-3422-length-12488-cov-6.399662_pt1 | contig 12488 bp, 10 predicted proteins | sample MGYA00375138_ERZ795054 | MGnify/ENA primary metagenome ERZ795054 (study PRJEB30183, sample SAMN05720215) | anaerobic digester metagenome | isolation source: active sludge of municipal wastewater-treating anaerobic digesters | place: USA | collected 2014-12-23 ...
CTGGAGGAAGAGGAACGAGTTGAAGGGGGAGACCGCGACGCCGACGTCGCGGAGGAGGACGGTCCGGAGGCGGGCCGCGTAGGCCGCCGGGGCGAGGGCCGAGAAGGAGAGGCCGTGGTAGGCCGGCTCGGGGTCGACGAAGAAGGGGCGGAAGCGTTCGGACGCGCTCCAGTCGAAGCGGCCTCCGTCGACGACGATCCCGCCGATCGCCGTCCCGTGCCCGCCGATCCATTTCGTCGCCGAGTGGATCACGACGTCGGCGCCGTGCTCGAGGGGGCGGCAGAGGAGGGGCGTCGCGAAGGTGTTGTCGACGACGAGCGGGACCCCCGCCGAGTGGGCGGCGTCGGCGAGGGCGCCCAGGTCCGGCACGTCGAGGCGCGGGTTGCCGATGGTCTCGACGTAGACGGCCTTCGTCGTCCCGTCGATCGCCCCCGCGACGCGCGCGGCGCCGCCGGGGCCGGAGGCGTCGACGAAGCGGGCCGTGACGCCGAGGCGGGGGAGCGTGTGGGCGAAGAGGGCCCAGGTGCCGCCGTAGAGCGACGTCGTCGAGACGATCGTGTCGCCGGCGCGGGCGAGGTTCAGGATCGCGAGCGTCTCGGCGGCCTGGCCGCTCGACGTCGCGACGGCGGCGACGCCTCCCTCGAGCGCGGCGACGCGCTTCTCGAAGACGTCCGTCGTCGGGTTCATGATCCGCGTGTAGATGTTCCCCGGCTTCCTCAGGCCGAAGAGGTCGGCCGCGTGGTCGGGGTCGTCGAAGACGTACGACGTCGTCGCGTAGATCGGGACGGCGCGGGCGTTCGTCGCGGGGTCGGCGCTCTCCTGGCCCGCGTGGATCGCGAGGGTCCCGGGGCGGAGTGCAGGGCGGGCGGCGTTGGCGGTCGTGGACATCGGTTCTCCTTTCGTTCTCGGCGGGCGCGCAAAGAAAGACCGGCCCTCTCTCGCGAGAGGGCCGGTCGGGGTGCCGTCGTTCGGCTCGTTACGCTGCGGACGTCACATTCGCCGTCCCGCCGCGTGCCCCGACTCCTCCTGCGAGAGCAGGGAAGAGCCGCACATGGGCATCGACATGGACATGGCGAAAGGGGAGGCCGTCGGGCACGCGGCCGCCGCGACGAGCGTGCTCGCGAGCGAGCGCGGGGCGGCGGAGCGTTCCATGGCGCGGCAGGGTACGAGAGGGGCCCGGGGCGTTGTCAAGCGAAAACCGGAGGAGCCCGTGCGGCCGTGACCCGGTCGCCCAGCCGCACGGGCCGGCACGACGCCACGCCGGCCGGCCCTCGTCAGCTCGCGTCGAGAACCTTTGCGAGGCTCTCCGTCCAGCGTGCGCCGTGGACGACGCGCGCGAGAGTGGCCGCGCGAAGCCGCATCAGCGGCGCGAGCCGCCGGAGCGCGAGGCGGTAGGGGCGCCCCGAGGGACCGGCCTCCTCGGCCCGGGTGAGGGCGAGGCCGCGCCTTCGGAAGTGCAGCGCCGCGAGGTCGGCCCCGGCCTCCTCGCGCGCCCCGCGGAAGACGTAGGTCGCGGCGGAGGGGCCCGAGAGGAGCTCGAGGACGACGCGGCCCCTTACCTCGGCGAGGAGGAAGGCTGCCGTGTTCTCCGGGAGCTCAACCTTCGCCGCGAGACCCTCCTCGTCCGGGTCGAGGAGCTCGGCGAGGCCGATGGCGGAGCGCTCGCGCCCGCCGGCCCGCCGGACGATCTCCCGGGCTCCTTCGAGGCGCTCGGGAGCGCTCCACGCCACGAGGAGCCGCTCGAAGTCGCTTCCGAGGGCGGACGCGGCGACGGCGCGCCCGTCGGAGAAGAGTCGGGTCCCCGAGGCGGACGCGCACCGCTCCAGCATCGCCGCGCGCGCGGCGCGGACGGCACGAGCGAACGCGTCGGTCCGGCGGGCGAGGCGGCCGAAGTGGAAGGGGCCGCCGGGTGCGTCGAGGACGATTTCCCAGGTGCCCTCGGTGAACCTCACGTCCGTCACGCCGCCGAGCGGCACCTGGAACGGGTCGGCGCCGGCGGGGACGACCGCAACGTGCGTCGGCCAGACGAGGAGTCGCGCATCGCGGGCCGGGCCCGGCTCGAGGAGCGCGCCCTCGAACGACTCGGGAGCGCCGAGGCCGTGGGCCAGGAGGCCCCGGACACGCGCCGCGTCGCGGGCCTCGCCGAGCGCCTTCGCGAACGTCTCGTGCCGGCGGGCGAGCATCGAGATCCGGAGGGTCCCCGCGGGATGGAGGCCGAGCGTCAGGACGCGCCCGGCGTCGGCGAAGGAGTCGACGTCGAGGAACTCGACGCGAAGGCCGCCGACCGAGACGCCCTCGTCGTCGATCCGGGCCTCGCCCTCGCCGCGCGCGGGGGCTCCCTCGAGGCCGTCGGTCTCGAACGCACAGAGGGCGCGCCGGGTCTCCTCGACGCCGTTCAAGGCGCGTCCCGCGTCAGGAGAAACGGCCGCCGCACTCGGGGCAGAACTTCGGGCTCCCGTCCGCCTCGGTGCCGCAGGTGACGCACTTCTTCTTCGTCGCGAGGGGCTTCCCGCAGTCGCCGCAGAACTTTCCGCCCTGGGTCTTCGCCCCGCAGTGGGGACAGACGGCGCCGGTCACCGTCGCGACGTCGCGCTGCTTCATCCAGTCGACCTCGCGGGCCTTCTGCTGGACCTGCTCGCGTGCGGCCTCCGCCTGGGCGGCCGCCATCTCCTCGTCGAGGTCGGGGGCGCAGCCCTCGCAGAGGCCGGCTTTCTTGTTGAAGCAGGCGGGGCCGCAGACCCACTGCCCGCAGCGGGTGCAGTGAATGAACAGCGGGCGGATCTCGGCGACGGCGTCCTTCAGGGCGGCGTCGTGCGCGGGGCCGCCGACGGCTCGCTGCACCTCGTAGGCGCCGTGGGCGGCCCTCCCGAGGAGGCCGCCGAAGATGTTGCCGGCGGCCTGGAGAGCCGAGGTCGCCATCCCGAGCTTCGACGGCTTGAAGCTCGACATGTAGCCGTTCCCGCACTTCTCGCAGAAGAACTTGAACTGGTAGCCCTTGTCGGTGGAGAGGTCCTCGTAGTTCCCGGTGAACTCGATCGTGGCCACGCTGCCTCCGGTCTCTTTGTGAGCGGAGGATTATCGGTCAGATCCCGGCGGCGCGAGAACGAGGTGCCCGCGAGACGCCCGCGGTCCAGAAGCTGACCCGGTGAACGAGTTAGACCCCGGCGCCGGGTCAGGGCTAGACCCTTCTGCTCTCTGGCCAACGGGGGGTCTCCCGGGAGCACGACGGGCAAGAGGAGGCTTCGAGCCGCATGGAGCCGCCGGTTCTTCGCATCTGACGAAGCGAGAGGAGGAGTCCGAACCCGACGCTGGCCGCGGCACAGTCGTTGCAAACGATCGACCCGAATCTCATCGAAACGGTCTTCGACCGTATCCGGGCTGGAGGGACTGCATGAATCGTAAGTACGGTCTGTTCCTGGCGTCGGTCTTCGCGGCGGCGGCGCTCCTGGTGCCGGGCGACGTGTTCGCGCGTCCCGCCGAGGAGGCCGGCTTCGCACGCCCGGCGGCGCGCGACGTCGATCTCCGCGTTCGCGAGCCGCAGGGTGGCGAAGCGATGCGGGCGGGCGCCGTCGCCCGGCGCGAGCCGCTCGCCATGGCCGCCGAGGCGCTCGAGGAGTACCGCGACGTCCTCGGCCGCGGCCCGGAGGACGGCTTCGCCTTCCGGCTCGAGGAGAAGGACCGGCTCGGCCAGTCGCACGTGAGGATGATGCAGACCTACCGCGGAATCCGGGTCCTCGGGGGCGACGTCGTCGTCCACGTCGACGGCGACGGGCTCCTCGGGATCAGCGGCCGCTTCGTCGGCGGCCTGGACCTCCCGGTCGTCGCAGCGCTGGCCCCGGCCGAGTCGGCCGGAGCCGCGATCGGCTGGATCCAGCGCGAAGGCGGGGCGAACGTCGAGGTCGTCGACGTCCTCGACCCGGTCGTCTGGGCGCTTTCCGGCGAGCCGGTCCTCGCCGTCCCGATCCGCGCGATGTGGGTCGAGGGGGAGGAGCTCCGGTTCGAGGACGTTCACGTGGACGCCGCGACCGGCGCGTTCGTCGGGTCGCTCTCGAAGATCTTCACGGCGAAGAGCCGGAAGGTCTACAACATGAACCAGGCCTGCCTCTCGACCGGCAGCGAGCTCCCCGGCACGCTCGTCGTCAACGAGGGCGGGACCTCCTCCGACTCCGCCGTCATGGGCGCCTACGACAACACGGGCCTCGCCTACGACTACTACAAGAACGTCCACGGCCGCGACTCGTACGACGGCTCCGGCTCGGTGATCGTCTCCTCGGTCCACGGCCAGTTCTCGACCGGATCGAGCTGCACGAAGAACAACGCGGCCTGGATCGACTCGCCCTACAACCAGATGGTCTTCGGCGACGGCGACGGGAGTACGTTCTCGAACCTGGCGCGCGGAATCGACGTCACGACCCACGAGTTCTCGCACGCCGTCTGCTCGCGGACGGCCGACCTCGCCTACCAGAACGACTCCGGCGCGCTGAACGAGGCGAACTCGGACATCCTCGGGCGCGCCGCGGCCTTCTACGGCGGGAACGGCAGCGCCGCGACGCGGACGGACTGGTCGGTCGGCGCCGACGTCTTCACCCCGGGCACCTCGGGCGACGCTCTCCGGTACATGTACGACCCCGCCAAGGACGGCGACTCGGCCGACTACTACCCGACCCGCAACTACGCGAGCGGCTGCTCGCCGTCGAGCAGCAACGACTACTGCGGCGTCCACACGAACAGCGGAATCGGCAACCTCTTCTTCTACCTCCTCTCGCAGGGCGGGACCCACCCGCGCGGCAAGACGACGGTCTCCGTCACGGGTCTCGGCCTCTCGAAGGCCGAGAAGATCTGGTATCGCGCCCTCTCGGTCTACATGACGACCTCCACGACGTTCCAGGGCGCTCGCACCGCGACGGCGAACGCCGCGTCGGACCTCTACGGCGGCACCTGCACGGCGGAGTGGCAGTCGGTCCAGAAGGCGTGGGACGCCGTGGGCGTTCCGGGAACCTGGTCCTGCGGGACGACCTACTCCATAGCGGGCAGCGCCGGGACGAGCGGCGCCACCGTCTCGGCCGGCGGCGTCTCGACGACCTCCGACGCGAGCGGCAACTACACTCTCGCCGGCCTCGCGGCGGGCACCTACTCCGTGACCGCGTCGAAGACGGGCTGCACGTTCTCGCCCACCTCGATCTCCGTCACGGTCGGCCCGAGCGCGACCGGGAAGAGCTTCACGGCCACCTGCTCGACGGGCGACACCGCCCTGACGAGCGGCGTCACCCTCACCGGCCAGAGCGTCGCGAAGAGCGCCTGGAAGTACTACTACATCGACGTCCCGTCCGGCGCGACGAGCCTCGTCTTCGCGACGACGAGCGCCACGGCCGACATCGACATCTACACGCAGTTCAACGCCAAGCCGACCTCGTCGTCGTACAGCTGCCGCCCGTACACCTCGTCGGGCAACGAGACCTGCACCGCGACGAACCCGAGCGCCGGCCGCTGGTGGCTGGGCGTCTACGGCTACGCGGCCGGGAGCTTCTCGGTGACCGCGACCGTCCAGACGGCGGCAGCGACCTACTCCATCGCCGGAAACGCCGGGACGAGCGGGGCGACCGTGAGCGCGGGCTCGAAGTCGGCCACGTCCGACGCGAGCGGCGCCTACACGATCACGGGCCTGACCGCCGGCACCTATTCCGTCTCGGCGACGAAGTCCGGCTGCACGTTCTCGCCGGCGTCTCTCTCCGTGACGGTCGGCCCGAACGCCACCGGAAAGAGCTTCACGGCGAGCTGCGGCTCCGGCGGGCAGGTGGAGCGCCTGACGAACGGGAGCTTCGAGTCGCTCACGGCCTCGACGAACAGCGCGCCGGACGGTTCCTGGTCGCGGACGGCCTACAGCGGGACGAGCTTCAACACGCTGATCGCGAACGGCAGCGCGCCGCACGGCGGCACCGACTACGCCTACGTCGGCGTCTACGCCTCCTCCTCGCAGTCGGTCACGAGCGCGAACGTCGTCATCCCGTCTGCGGCGACGAGCGCGACGCTCACCTTCTACGTTTCCGTCGTCACGAGCGAGACGACGACCTCCACGGCGTACGACAAGCTGAACGTTCAGCTCGTCAACGCCTCCACCGGGTCGGTCCTCGCCACGCTGGGCACGCTCTCGAACCTGAACAAGACCGCCAGCGCGTCGACGTACGCGTTGAAGAGCTACTCGGTGACGTCGTACAAGGGGCAGACCGTCAAGGTCCGCTTCGCCGCGACGAACGACTCCTCGCTCACGACGACGTTCCGGATCGACGACGTCAGCCTGAAGTCGGACGGCTGAGGCCGGCTGGAGGAGAGGAGCCCGATCGGGCTTCGGGGGGAGGGGAGCGATCCTCTCCCCCCTTTTTCTGGTCAGAGGGGGCGTGTCTTCGTCATCATGGAGAAGAGCCGGGCGCCCTTCGGCACGGACGAGAAGGCGTGGAAGAGCAACGCGACGCCGTCCTCGGGGGCGCGGACCTCGAAAACGGCGTCGCCGGCGCGCGGCGGGAGGCTCCGGCAGCGCGACGGGTCGGCGAGCCGGGCCACGACGTCGCCCGCCTTGACGCGCGTGCCGGGGCGGACGGCGAGGTCGACGAGGCCGCCGACGGGGGCGTGCAACGATCGGTAGTCGGCCGCCGAGCAGGCCGTGATCGGCCCGAGGGGGGCGTCCGGCTCGCCGTCTAGGACTCCGTAGTAGCGGAGGGCGGACGCGATGCGGCGCGCGTCCTCGCGGCCCGCCTCCAGGGAGAACTCGTTCATCGAGCCGAGCTCGACGGTGAACCCGTCCACGAGCCGCGGCACGTCGTCGCGGCCGAGTCGCCGAAAGGCGTCGGAGAGGTCCTGCCAGGGAACGAAGGAGGCCTCGTCCAGGGCGCCGCCGAAGCGTGCGGGGACCTCGAGGACGAACGGAAGCCCGAAGGCCCGAGCGGCGGCGACGGCACCCTCCGGCGCGTAGAGGTAGCGCGGAGCACGGTCCCCGGTGTGGAGATCGAGAACGAGATCGGCGTCGACCGCCATCTTCTGGATCGAGAGCGCGAAGTCGAGCCTGGAGTCGGCCCCCCAGGCGGCCGCCTCCTCCTCGATTGCGGCGAGAGCCGCCTTGAGCGCCTCTCGGAAGCCGGACCGGATCTCCCCGATGGGGGCGGAGAGGTGCGCGGCCGCGAACGAATCGACGTCGACGTAGCAGGCGGCCGACGCGGAACGGGAGGGGCCGGTGAGGTAGAGGTAGCCCCTGTTGAAGTTGACCCCGGTCAGGAGGTCGTAGACCCCCGCGACGTAGTCGCCGACCTGCTGGTTCGCGGAGATCGGGTTGACCCGCGGGACGAGGACGATCGTGCCACGAAGGGGCGCGGACTCGAGGAGGTCGAACAGGCCGAGGATGGCCGCATTGCCCTGCAGCTCGCCGCCGTGGACGTTCGCCTGAACGTACGCGATCGGCCTCTCCTGCCGACCCTGGGCCGTGAACACGGGTGCGGTCAGCTCGTGCCCGGTCGCGGTGGTGCGGACGACGACGTCCCGGCGCTCCCATTTCGCCATGTGCTCTCCTCCGTCGGGAAGTCTAGCGAACCGCAAACGGGTTCCCCCCATATGATTTGCGTCATATTGCGACGACATCTCGATTGACAGGGTGGCGGGTGCGGTCTATCTTCGTCCGGTCTTGAGATCGTCTCTCAATACCGTCGGCGCAGTCCGGACTTTCGCCCTCGCACTGGCCCTGCTTGCGATCCCGACGGTGGGCGCAAGGGCGGAGGCCGGCACGACAGAGGCCGAGTCCGTCCGGGCGCGGTGGCTGATGGGGACCGTCCTTCAGGTCCGGCTTCCAGCCGGTGGTCCGGACCTGGAGGCTTCGTTCCAGGCCGCGTTCCAGGCCGTCGCCGAGGTCGAGGAGGCCGCCTCGCTCTGGAAGGCGGGGACGGAGCTCGGGCGCGTGCACGCGCGCGCTGCCGACGGGGCGACGACCGTCGTCTCCGCCCCGCTCGGCGCCCTCGTCGCGGAGGCGCTGCGCATCTCCGAGCTGACCGGTGGGGCCTTCTCGCCCGCCGTCGGGGCGCTGGTGGCCGCGTGGGACCTTCGCGGCATAGGGAGACGGCCCTCGCCGGAGGAACGGCGGAGCGCTGCGGCACGCAGCCGAACCGGCGGCGTCCGATACGACCCCGCAACGCGCGAGCTCGGTCTCGACCCGGGCGTCACGCTCGACCTCGACGGCATCGCCAAGGGCTTCGCCCTCGACCGGGCGGCGGAGGCGCTCCGGGCCCGTGGCGTCGACGACGCCCTCCTGAACTTCGGCGGGCAGATCCTCGTGATCGGTCCGCCCGCCGGCCGTCCCCCCCGGGAGGCGCATGTCGCCTCGCCGTTCGACGGCTCCGTTCCAGTCCTCGCCGTCCGGCTCCGGGACACGTCCCTCTCGACCTCGTCGAGCTCCGAGCGCGCGCGGATCGTCGACGGGCAGGAGGTCGGGCACCTCCTCGATCCCCGCACGGGAGAGCTCGTCCTCGCCGCCGGCTCGGTGACCGTTCTCGCTTCGTCCGGCGCCCTCGCAGACGCTCTCTCCACGGCGTGGGCCGTCGAGGGACCCGCCGGGTTCCGACGCGCCGACCCAAGGGGGCCGTTCCGGTGCTCGGGCGCGGTCGCGTTCGTCCTTCCGGCCGCGGAGGGCGAGCCCGTGACGGTTGCCGACGCTCCTTTCGTCCGACTCCGGCCGCCGCCGCGCGGCCTCAAGGTCACCGTGATCAGACCTTGATTCCACCTCAGAGGAGAAATCGATGAGACCGATCTCGAGGGCGCTCTTCGCGCTCCCGATCTGTGCCCTGCCCCTTCTCGCGGGCCCGGCCCGCTCCGACGAGCCCATCCCGGCGGCCCCGCCGGCCAGAACCGAGGAGGCCCCCTCCAACGAGGAGCTCGCCCGGCGCATCGAGGTCCTCTCTCGCGAGCTCGAGGCGCGCCGCCTCGGCGACGCGTCCGATCCCGCCCCGCCGGCGGGGGCCACGGGGAAGTGGGGCCTCGGCCCCGCCGCCTCGAAGGTCTACGCGAAGAGCTCCGGCCTCTCGATCGGAGGCTACGGCGAGTCGCTCTACCAGAACTTCGACGCGACGCGCGAGGACGGCGCCCGCTCCGGGAAGACGAACGAGTGGGACTACCTGCGCGCGGTCGTCTACCTCGGCTGGAAGTTCGACCGGACGTTCGTCCTGAACAGCGAGATCGAGTACGAGCACGCCTCGACGGGGAAGGGGGGCGAGGTCTCGGTCGAGTTCCTGACCCTCGACGCGATGCTGCGCGAAGAGCTGAACCTCCGGGCCGGCCTCCTCCTCGCGCCGGTCGGCCTCGTGAACGAGATGCACGAGCCGACGACCTATCTCGGCGCCCGCCGCCCCGACACGGAGAGCCGGATCCTGCCATCGACCTGGAGGGCGAACGGGGTGGGCGTCTTCGGCGAGGCGGGGCCGGTCGCCTACAAGCTCTATCTGACGGAGAGCCTTTCTGCTTCGTCGTTCAACGCGGCGAACGGCATCCGCGGAGGGCGGCAGAACGGCGCCCGGGCGACCGCCGACAACCTCGCCGTGACGGGGCGCGTCGACCTCGTCTCCGTTCCAGGGCTCCTCGCGGGCGTTTCGTTCTTCTCGGGCGAGTCGGGGAAGGATCTCGTGGCCGACGGGGAGTCGTTCGGCGCCCGGACGACGACCTTCGACGTCCACGCCGACTGGCGGTTCCGCGGGCTCTGGCTGCGAGGGGTCTTCGCGCGCGTCTCGATCGACGACGCCGCGCTCCTGAACCGGTCGCTCGGCCTGACGGGGTCGCGCTCGATCGGCGAGCGGCAGGAGGGGTACTACCTCTCCGCCGGCTACGAGGTCCTGTCGCGCCTCGCTCCCGGCTCGCAGATGGCGCTGACGCCGTTCGTGAGGTGGGAGAAGACCGACACGCAGAAGGAGGTCCCTGCGGGTTGGACGCGGGACGGCGCGAACGAGAGGACGGCGTGGACCGTGGGGCTCGACTTCAAGCCGATCCCGCACCTCGCGCTGAAGGTGGACTGGCAGGACTACGAGGACGCCGCGGGCACGGGGGTCCCGCAGTGGAATGTCGCTCTCGCCTATCTCTTCTGACTCCGTGACGCGTCGGAGACCCTTCCGGGTCCGGCCCGCCGCCGTGCTCCTCGCGCTCGCCGCGCTCCTCCCGGGCGCGGCGGGCGCCGCCGTCTTCGAGACGCAGGAGCAGGCGCTCGCCCGGGCCTTCCCGCCGCCGGCGCGCGTCGTGCGCTCCACGGCGTACCTGACGACGGCCCAGGTGGAAGCGGCGCGGAAGGCCGCGCAGGCGCCGGTCGAGTCGGCGGTCGTCACGCGATACGCGGCGTTCAGCATCGAGGGGACTCACCTTGGAACCGCCTACTTCGACGATCACGTCGTGAGGACCGCGCGCGAGGTCCTGATGATCGTCGTCGCGCCCGACGGCAGCCTCCGGAGCGTCGACGTCCTCGCCTTCGGCGAGCCCCACGACTACCTTCCGCGGGAGGGATGGCTCCGCCGGGCGGAGGGGAAGCGGTCCGGCGACGGGCTCTTCGTGGGACGCGCGCTCGCCCACGTCACCGGCGCCACCCTGACGACCCGGGCCATCGCGGCGGCCGCGCGGCGCGTCCTCGCGCTCGACGCGCAGATCGGCCCGCCGGCAAGGCCGGCGAAGTGAGGAAACGATGAAGTACATGGAGAAGGGGGGCTACCAGAACAACCCGCTCACCCGTCTCACGCTCTGGGGGACGTTCCTCTTCCTGACGGGGCTCTGGGCCTCCAACTTCGGGATGTACTTCTCGCGGATGGGGCTCTCGCCCGCGAGCGTCGTCTCCTACTACCGCGGCTCGGAGGAGACGTTCCAGCCGGCGCGCACGTTCGGATCGATGGTGGAGTCGTCCCACGGGCACTTCGCGATGATGGCGATGGTCCTCCTCGTCCTGACGCACCTCTACGTCTTCGTCCCCGGCCCGCGGAGGCTGAAGTCCTTCTTCGTGATCGGGACGTTCGGCACGACCTTCCTCTCCGAGGGGACGGGCTGGCTCGTCCGGTTCCTCCACCCCGCGTTCGCGGTCCTGAAGCCGATCGCGTTCCTCGCCTCGCAGGCATTTCTCGCCCTGATGCTGGGCCTTCTCGCGGCGTTCCTCCTTCGGGCGGGGCGTCCGGCGGCTCTTCGTCCGGTCGCGGACGAGGAGCCCGAGGCCGAATCGCCGCAGAGCGCTGCGGGCGGAGCCGCCTGACGCGTCAAGGAACGCGGAACGTCGTCGACGCGCGTCCGCTGCCGCTCCGGCCGTCCGCGGACGCGATCCGACCGAGGTCGAGCGTCACCGTCACCTCCTCCCCGGATCGGAAGTCGCGGGAGGGGGTGAAGCGGAGGAGCTGGTCGCCGGCCTGCCACGCCACCTCGCCGGGGATCTCGCCGGAGAGCGAGCCGACCGCGAGGACGGCGTCCGCTTCGATCGCGCCCGGATCGAGCGGCCGCGACATCAGGAAGCTGACGGCGACGCGGCGGGCGGCGACGACCGAGCCGGGTGCGGGGAAGACGTCGGCCACGCCGGGCTCGACGGCCCCGGGACCCGTGGCCGAGCCCCACGGAAAGGCGAGCGCGACGTGGAGGAAGAGGTCGGAGACCGGCAGCGCCGGCGGCGGCGGAAGGTCGACCTCGTCGGCGAGCTCGATGGCGAGGACGACGAGGAGAACGACCGTGACGGCCGCCAGGACGATCCACCCGACGGGGACCTTCTCGAGGACGACGGCGGCGTCGACGCGCTGTCCGGCCGCCACTTCGAACTCGCGGGAGTACGGCTTCTTCAGCGGCACAACGTCTCCGTGCTCGTCGATCTTCCGGGCGACGCGGAGGACGTAACGGCCCGGCGGCACCCCGGGGACGGACCACGAAGGGGCCATCGAACGCGCGACGGTCGTGCGCGCGCCCCCCTCGACCTTCTGCAGCTCGGAGAGGACGGGAAACGCGACGAGGACCCCGGCATTGCGTTCGGCCGTCTTCCGGTAGACGGAAACGGCGACCTCGCCCGTCTCCCCGTCGCCGGCCGCGCTCCGGGTGAGGCCGACCGAGACGCAGCCGTCGAGCGCGAGCGGAGCGAGGGCGACGAGCAGCAGCCCGGCGACCGGACGAAGGAGCCTGTCGAGGAGCATCGGCCGGAATGCTCGTCCCGCGCGCGGAGCCGTGTCAACAGCTCCGTGCGGTGCGTCCCGTGCGGCGCCTGGCGGTCCGAGCGCGACGCGTGAAGGGCGCCGGGGAGGCCGTCGGCCCGCCCCGGGTGCCGCCGAATCGCTCTCCGTCGGGGCGCCCGGAGCCGGAGGTCCGTTCCGAGGGTGCGCCATCGGCCTCCGGCGCGTATCCTTGCGCCATGGCGTCCCCCCCGACGAGATCGGCTGGCGTGCGCGAGCCATCGCCCCGCGGCGCGGCCGGCCCTCACCTGGCGGACAACATGGGAGAGGTCCACCTCCTCGACCGGC
>ERZ795054.3426-NODE-3426-length-12477-cov-9.991628_pt1 | contig 12477 bp, 16 predicted proteins | sample MGYA00375138_ERZ795054 | MGnify/ENA primary metagenome ERZ795054 (study PRJEB30183, sample SAMN05720215) | anaerobic digester metagenome | isolation source: active sludge of municipal wastewater-treating anaerobic digesters | place: USA | collected 2014-12-23 ...
TCCCCGGCGCAGTCCCGCCCGTCTGCCCCCGCCCGCGGGGCGGGGGCGCCCACGAAGCAGAGAACCAAAAGCCGGGAAAGGCGCGGCCCGGGCGCCGGTCCGCGCCCTCTCCCCGCCGCCCGACTGTTCTCCAACCCCAATAGTTCCGGCGGCCTGCCTTTTCACCCTCAGGCGTTCTCCTCTCAAACTACGGGTTTTCCTCTTTCCGGGGGTCACCCCACCAAACGGGAATTTACGCACGCTAAGGGTTTTCCTCATGCCTGAGCTTCCGTCCCCGCGCGCGTTCCCGTGGTTTAACTGTTCCCCAACCCCAATAGTCTTGCCACCCGGGCAAGAACCACGGGAAGGGGCAAACTGTTCTCAAACTACAATACCCTTCCGTCTGTTACTCCCCCTATTGCGTCTAAGGCATCAGTGAGAGGGAATGGGCCGGCGGGGCCGTTGTGGTGGTCCGCGGCCTGGGAAAGCCAGCGCGGGGCGTGTGGTGGTCCGGATCCGCGCCTCCGGCGGGGAACCCAACGCCCATCGGGGAAGTGAAGTTATAGCCCACCTCCAACATCAAACTCCAGGTGATTGAAAAAGACCATCGCCAAAAACAGGACAAGAAAAATTCCGAACATCACCGCCAGGAATTTCCGATGATCCGCATCCAGATTCCGATTTCTGGGATTCGGTCGTTCAGTTCCCTTGTTTTTGCGAGGTTCAGAAACCCTCGGAATTCCCAATTCTCGCTTCAGATCTTCGTTCATATAAACCTCCGAAAAAAGAACCGTCTCCGAGGATGGGCCTTTTCAGGCCCATCCTCCTGAATCCGGAATCAGACGAGCCCGAAATACCAGGCCAATCCGCAGATGCCTATGGTCAGGCCGGTTTTGACAACAATGCTGATGAGAACCGACCCTGGTTCCTCGTAGTTTTCCGTGGGATTTTTTGACAGGGGTTTGCTTTCCATGACGAAATCCTTTCTGGGAGCCAGCAAACGATTTCCCCAAAGGGGGAAACCGCAACAAGGTTATTGTTGCTTGAGGTTGCTGGGGAAAGGATTACCCGTCGCTACGGGGATATTGTGAAAAGATCAATCCCCATTCGCTTGGGTGAATTGGATCATCGCTTCGGCGGTTTTTCCCGCGGCTGATCGGCAACCATTCGGTCTTGGGTTGCTGTGGGGTGACAAGCCGATGAGACCGGGGTTGATAGAGGGGTTGCTCATCGGTTGCCAACATTTGCGCAAAGCGCAACATCGGCCGCGGATTGCAGAGAACCCGCTCTGCAGGGGCAGCTTCCTTGATTTCATCGCGCCCTTGATTCGCCTGGCGTGGAAAAAGGACCTGACCATCGAGCCAAAACCCTTGGCACAGGCTGAGGATCAGGAAAAACACCAAACAACTTCGACGCATGCCCTGATTTTAGCATAGGTCTGGATTTTTCCGAAGCTCTCGGGGTTGCGGCCCGACCGGGAGCCCGGACGGTTGCCGCACTTCATCGGGATTTCCCACCCCCTGCCCGAGCGGGCGGCCCCCGGGGTGCGCCGGGTGTGGTGCTGCGATCGGCGCCGGCCTATATTGCCCTCCGGGCAACATAGGCCTCGATCCCGGTTCACCGGAAGCCCGCCCCACGCCCCTGGGTGCCGTGGTCCAGGTTCCGCGGCTACCGCCGCTCCACCTGGCCCCCGTCACGGACGGCGCTTCGCGCCGTCCGCAGGGGCGCGGGCAACGCCTGGCCTACGCAACCCTTCGGGATGCTCCGGCCTGGACGTTGGGGGCGGGCTTCCTGCCGCCTCCCACGTTCCGGCCTGGTGATCCACCCGGCGCAGTCCCGCCCCGAGGACGAGGACCAAAAGCCAAGTTGTGGCGCGGCCCGCGGCCCGGATCCCCGGTCCGCGACCCGCGCACTTGATCCGGACTCCCCCGCCCACCCCGGTCCGCGCCTCAGTGAGCAATCGAAACCTGGGTGGTAGATCGGCCGGGCGGTCACGCCTCACGGCGTGAGGGTGTGTGCCGTGATGGGGCGGTGAAGCTTCGGGCAGGGGGCGGCATGCCCTCCGGCCCGCGTTCCGCGGGCCTCCGGGCACCGGGCATACCGCGGCGCAAGGGGCGCGCCGAGTGGGTCCCCCCCGGCCCCCCACTCGTCACGCCCCTTGCGTGGCCGCTGTCTGATAAGTGGCCCCTTATCAGACCATGCCCTTGCCGCCCCCCGCCCTCGGCCTCCCTCCAGCCAGGCGCAACGTCCCTCCGGGCCGTCGCGCCTGGCTTCCGGTCGGCTTTACATAACCGAGGGTTATGCAAACTTCACCGCCCCACCACGGCACACACCCGCCGGCCCCGTCTCCGACGGGGCCGGCCCGCCCTCGGGTTCTTTTTGCAATCAATGTTCCCGGTTGCTCGAAAGCCCGGCGCTCCCGTCCCACTGCCCCCGCGCGCGGCGCGGGGGCGCCCACCGGAAAAATATTTTCCCCAACCCCTGCTTTCTGGCGATTACTCTATGACCGAAGATTTTCCCGGCCGCGGGCCCTCATCCATGGCTGGTCTTGATTCCCCGAAAACCCTCTCCACAGGGCCCTTTAGACCATTTTCGTGCTATCATCCCTCAATCCAGTTTTCTGCCCTGATCCGATCTTCTTCCGCCAATCTTGGAGAACCACAATGATCGAAAAGAACTTCGTTATTCCTTTTGTTGGTGACTTGGCTCTACGAGAAAAACAGATTCAACAAAATTACCGGCCGATCATTGCGGTTCACAAATGGTTTGCCCGCCGTCCTGGCACATTATTCCGCGCCCTTCTTCTTTCAGAATTCAATGATGTTCCTGTTTCTGAGACCTTTTACCGCTGCAACAACCATTCGGGCCTTACCATCGCCGATCCGTTTATGGGTGGTGGTTCCCCTCTCATTGAAGCTAACCGTGTCGGTTGCGATGTTGTCGGTTATGACATCAATCCGATGTCTTACTGGGTGGTCAAAGAGGAACTCGAATACCTCGACCTCACGGAATATGAAAAGTCCGCAAATGCCCTAAGGAAGCACCTTCAGAAGGAAATCGGGAATCTTCATCAAACAAAGTGTTTGAAGTGTTCTTCTGATGCTCACGTCAAATACTTCATCTGGATGAAGGCCATGGCTTGCCGGCATTGCTCGAAAGAATACGATCTTTCTCCGGGTTACATCGTGGCCGAGAATAAACGCCATCCCAACTATGTTGTGGCCTGCAAAGCATGTGGCGCAGTCAAGGAAATTCAAGACAAAAAGAACCCTGGGAAATGCCTTGCTTGCAAGGAATCCATTGCATTGACCGGTACAGTTGCACGCCGAATCGCCGTTTGCTCCCATTGTGGCAAGAACAACACTTTCCCCGGGCCGGACCCCAAACCCCCAACCCATCGCCTTTTTGCCCTTGAGTATTATTGCGCCGCCTGCAAGTCTTCTCATGTGGGGCGGTTTTTCAAGGCTCCCGACTCGGACGACCTGGCCAAGGTTGCCGCTTCCGAAGAGCGGGTCAAAACCATGAAAATGAAGCTCATTCCGGAAGACCCGATCCTTCCCGGGGACGAAACCGACCGCCTATTGCGCTGGGGTTACAAGCATTACCATGAGATGTTCAACGCCCGGCAGTTGCTGGGTCTGGAGTTGAGTAGCCGTTTTATTTCAACCATCAAGAACCAGCGGGTCAAATTTGCCCTGGCTACCAACCTTTCGGATCTGCTCCGGTATCAGAACATGCTTTGTCGCTATGACACCATGGCCCTCAAATCCCTGGACATCTTTTCAATTCACGGGTTCCCGGTCGGGTTGGTCCAGTGCGAATCTAACTTCCTGGGTATCCCCAACGGGGGCGGTATCAACGTCGGAAGCGGTGGTTGGTCCAACATCATCGAGAAATTTACAAAGGCGAAGTCCTATTGCCTCGATCCCTTTGAAATCAAGCACCCAGCCGGCCGGAAAACTGTTGTCCCCATCACCGGGGAATGGATCGGCGACGTTCGCCCAGGGGATAAGACGGAACGGCACATAAAGCTGAACTGCGGTAGCTCAACCACCGCGCCACTTACCCCAAACTCCCTTGATGCCGTCTTCACGGATCCTCCCTATTTCGGCAACGTCCAATACGCCGAGCTGATGGACTTTTGCTATGTATGGCTCAAGAAGCTCCTTGGCGCAGATGTTCAGGTCTTCAAGGCCGTTTCAACAAGAAATGAAGCTGAGTTGACGGGGAATGTGAACATGGGCCGGGATCTGGCCCACTTCACCGCCGGCCTGGCCAATACTTTTGCAAATTTCGCTTCGGCCTTGAAGCCCGGCCGCCCCTTTGCTTTTACCTTCCACCACAACCAGTTAGATGCCTACATTCCCGTTGCAGTAGCCATTTTGGACGCCGGCCTTGTTTGTACGGTTGCCCTTCCCTGTCCGGCGGAAATGGGGGCGTCGATCCACATCAACAACACAATGTCGTCAATCGTGGATACGGTCTTCGTTTGTCGGAGCACCGGAACTATCCCGAAACGCTTGCTTGCCGATGCTTCCATCGCTATCGCGGGTTTCGTGGCAGAAGATCATTCCCAGTTGGCAAAGGTATATGCCCCCACTCAAGGGGACCTTCGGTGTATCCTTTACGGTCATATTGCCCGCCTTGCCGTCTGGCACCTCCGCCAGGCTTGGGCGAAAACCGCATCAGTTCAAATGAAAATGGCAATGGTTGATCGGTTTTTTAAAAACATCGCGGTATCGGAAGTTTTGACCCACCTGGATTCAATTCTCTCGAAAACCCCGGTCCGTCAATCCTGGCAAGCCATGGAACAGCCTGCGGAGTATGGAGGTCCATCCCTTGAAGTATCCTTTTGAAGCCACACTCCAGGAAATCCAGCAGGATCCCGAGCCCTTCGTCTCTTCGGTGTTTTCCTGCCTTGAATCCGAGTTCTTGGTCATGCCCAAGGGGCATGGGTTCATTGAGTATCCCGTCTTTGAGCGGGGGTACGAGAACCTGAAGGCAGCCACTTCATGTTTTCGGGAAATGAGCCCGGCCGCGGTTCTCAAGGCCATCACGGAAACCCCGATAGCTTTGGTGGTTCTCCGAACAATGCTTGGTTTCTCGCCCCCCGAGCTTGCTCATCTGACAACCCTCCGGTCAGGGGTCAGTTTTCCTCAGGGCGCGGTCAGGACTCTTGATCGAAAAATCCGCATGGATCCAACAACCAGGTTGACTATAAATGGCCAAACCGGCGACAGATTGAAGGCCCTGGTTGAGGTCGCCTGTCAGATGCTTGCCGAAGGCGCTCCGGCCGTTTCACCTGATACTGTTCACCGCCTGGACAAGGCCGACACGAAGGCCGGGCTCAAGACCGTGAAGACGATGGCCGAAATTGGTGCTCCCTATGCCATGCTTCTTTACGAGCGATTTCTCGGCCGTCCGTTTGCCGGTCACCGAGATTCCGTTAGCGAACTGGTCGGGGATAGCCTCGAATCAGCAATTGAGGATGTTTTGTCGAAGGCCGGTATCTCGTACCGAAAGACCAAACGGGCGGAAAAGATCGATGGTCTTGATCAAACTCCGGATTTCATCATCCCCAGCGAGTTCAACAAGCAGATTCTCATCGAAGCCAAGATCACCGAGGACGACGGAACGGCGAGGGACAAAGCCACCCGCATTCAGCATCTTGGCGAGCTTTCCAACAACGCCAGCCTCTTCCAGGTTATCGCTTGTATCGGCGGCCGGGGTTTCGGGGTCCGCCGCGAGGACATGAAAAAGATGCTCCTTGCCACCCACGGGAAAATGTTCACGTTCAAGACGCTTCCCATGATGGTTGAGAACACCAGGCTGAAAGAATTCAAGACGATCTGATCGTCAAAATTGTGGAGGTTGCATGAAACACTGGGTCATCCTCTTTACGCCAGAGACCTACGAGGCTGTCAAGAAGCTTGGCATGATCGGCGTTCGCTCGAACGTCTGGAAGTCATTTTCCGAGAGGATGGGGCGTGGTGACCGTTTTATCGGTTATGTCTCAAAGAAGATGATCTTCGACGCCATCGGCACCATTGCCGGTGATGCGAACTTCGAGGAAAAGGAAGTCTTTCCCGGGGACAAGCTTTTCCCATGCCGTCGCAAGGTGACCTTTGAAAAGATCGCACTCAACGCACCCTCTGGCGACCTTTTCCACGCCATTGCTCCATTCAATGAGATCAACTGCGGCCCTGGAAACTATCTCATGTGCAAAGGGGGGTTCGTCGAAGTCTCAAAAAAAGACTTCGATTGGTTACTGTCTAAGGTTTCCAAACCTGCTTAGACTGAATCCTTTTTCAATCTGAGTGAACTTCGTTTTGGTTCAACATCTCATTTATTGTTGAGGTTTTCATGGACTATTTATTAGACATTTGTGGAGGGGCGTTTGGCCTTGCATTTTGTTCCCTCATAATTCTTTTGGGTTTATTAAACTTGGCATGGGCTTTCTACATCAAATCTCAGGCGAAAGCTTTGCGAGATGATTTAAAGGGCGACATTATCGATGACCACCAAGGTAAAACCCTAACGGTTCTGGCAGGAGAAGCATACAAAAAGTCAGCAGACGGCTACAATCAAGTAAATTCCAACTTCAAAAGCTTCATTTCAGTCTCTGAAATCTTTCCCCTTCTTGGGATTCTTGGGACCTTAATCGCATTGATCCAATATAGAGGTCAGATTGCCAATCTAAAAGCAAGTTTTGCAGCAGCTATTTCTACCACGATATTTGGAATCCTGTTTGCGGTTATTTTCAAGATTCTTGAAGGCCTAATGCTAGGGGATATTGATTTCATTAGGGATAGAATGATGTATTATCAAGATTTCCAGTTAAAATTGCAGATTCAGGAAAAGGGCAAATCTCTGTGAGGGTAAATCTTACATCCGTGATGGACCTTTTGTTCATCATGCTATTCATATTCATGGCGGATAGCCATGAAGCGGCAGTTGAAAATCAAAAAAAGAAAGACACTCTAGTTATTAGAGTTCGGAACCTGGAAATAGAAATCGCCTCAGCATCAAGGGTCATTGATGAAAAATCAAGAGCTCTTGAAGAAAAAGAAAACCAGTGGCGGATTGTTGTTTTGCAAAAGGATGAGATATCCTCGAAGGCGGCCGACTTAGCGAGTGATGTTCGGGAATTGGAAACAGATAAAATCCTACTTACAAAAAACCTTGCAAGCGCTCAGGCAACAATTGAAAAAGATGAAAAAGAACTGAACGGGTTGGCCTCTAAAGCTGCAGGATTAGCAAACCACGTAAGGGATTTGGAAAAGGCGAACTCCGAATTGGAAGAATCCTTGGCTTCAGCTCAAGCGACAATCGAGGAAAAGGGAAAAGAACTGAATGAAGTTGGCTCAAAAGCCGCAGTATTGGAAGACCACGTCAAATCTTTGCAAGACGCAAATTCTGAATTAAGAGATTCTTTGGCTACCGCTCAGGCACAAATTGACGCTCGTGGGAAAGAGCTTCAAGGGGCGATGGACAATCTTAACGGTGTTGCGGAAGGGATTAAAAAGGCAATTGGTAATCTCGACGAAGAGACGCTAAAGAAACTATTGAGCGGTTTCTCCGTAAAGGACGAGGAAAGCGCAAAGACAGTAATTAAGGCTATGGCCAATTCTAACAGCCGAAATCTTGTAGAAAGCCTCGCGCTATTTTCTAAAATGACAGCTATTTTCCTGCCCCTTCGAATTCACCTCAATCGAGGCCAGTTGCGGATTAACCTGATGGGCAGCAGCAATGGGTCAAAATCTATACCAATCCCAAGTGGTTTGCGAGAGGCATTTTCGACCCCCAGTGAATGGGAGTCAGCAAAGCAAGGGTTTGTGACTCAATTGAAATCAGAGTATAAGACCGTCGGCAGTGAGCGCGAAAAGCAGATTATCATGTTTAGTTTCGCTGAAGCCAAAGAGTATGAAAGGCTTTTTGTCGTTGAAACAATGAATTTTATGCAACAAAAGAATCCAGATTCGGTTATTTTTGTTAATTCCGGGTATTACAAGATGGAGGGGAATCCATGACCCATAAAGGCGCTGCTAGAATATTATTAGTGTTGGTATTGCTTGTGATCATCCTGGTTGCCGTCGGCTTTCGGTTTGGTTTCGGCGGGGGTTCCGGAACTAGCCTTCCGGGGGCACCCTCCCCTACCATCCAAGTTTCCAATCCAGATCCAAAAACGTTTTCTGCCGTCCTTGGGGAAAATGGAACCGCAGAAGACATCATGAAGGAAATCGGTGCATGGCGAAGCAAGCAGGGTCCAAGTGGTTTTTCAATTGTAATCAAGGTGAGTCCCGATGCTCAGGCCAGCCAGAAGGATGCTTTGGAAAAGCAGATTGAAGCAGCCGGTTTATCTAGCTTCTGCCGATACGAAATGACAAAGTAGACAGCGGAACAGTCCAAAAGGGAGAGGAAATGGATTTTCAACAACTGACTGACAAAATCAGCGAAGGAATGATGAAAGGCATCGACTTGGCCGTGGGCCATGACGTTTCTTCGATAATCGAACTTGTAGAGGCTCAAAAGCGGTTGCACCCTGAGATAGCGAATGATCCGAGTCAACTAACGGACAGGATCATCTCCAAGAAAAATTGGTATGCCGCCGCAATTAGTTTTGTTTATGGGCTTGGCGGTATACTTACGCTAGTTCCAAATATTATTCATATTTGGCGTGTCCATGGGCGTTTGGTTTTAACCGTTGCTTACATATATGGCTATGATCTAAAGTCGCCGGAAAGACGGGAAGAGATAGCACTTTGCTTTGCGTTAAGCAGTGGCAATGAAGGTCTGAAGAGAATTTTGAAAGAAGCAGGCATGGTTGGCATTCGAAAGGCCCTTCTTACTGAAGCGATGAAAGAGGTTATTAAGTCCCTCCCTCGGAAGATCATTACCATTGCTGGAGAAAAGAGCCTGCTGAATGTCGCCAAGCTTGTTCCGATCTTCGGGGGAATCGTTTGCGGGGTAATGGATTTCTTTTCAACGAAAGGCATCGGCGCTGCCGCGAAACAATACTATTCTTGAGAGGTTTTATGAAAGCATTGTTTCCTGTGACTAAGGCCAAAGGCCCTCCGACCGAAAAGCTGATCGGTCGGTATAGTGGTCATCTCGTTCAGTCCGGCGTGTCGACGTCCGACGTGTACGAGCTTGAATTCGATGAGCCTGGTGAGATCGCAGCGCTTAAAACAGTCCTTGGTTTGCCGCTCGAACCAAAGTTTCAGCTTGGTGCGACTGTTGTGGTTTTTGGTAAAAGGGTTAGGGTAGCGGCTGTGGCACTTGTTGAAATTGACGGGGTATGGGGTTTTAAGTATGAGACCGCAGAAAAGGAAACCTTTTTCGAGTTTCAGGCAAAAATCTTGTAGCCCACCTATCAAAGCCTTTCTTCATGGTATTTTGCCACGATAGCTCCGATCTTTAACAATCCCATTATGGTGCGGTAGCGGTAATCCTTCATGCGAACCTTCCCGATCTTCTCGGGCAGTTCATATCCGAACATAGCTTTGCTGAGCGCCTGCACTTCCATCATCGCGTTTACGTAGGTCCCCCCAGTGTGCGACCACCCTCCAAGCCGCATGTAAAGGCCCAGGTCAATGGTCTTGAACCCGGCCGCGTCCAGGTCCCAGATGAGCCGTTTCTGCAGTTTCAGGAACCGCTTGTCGGCGATCCCGCCCAGTAGCTCCTTGATCTTCTCAACGTTGGCCCGTGGTTTCAGCCGCAACCGTGGCCCCGCCGCCGGGGCGGGCTTGGGTCCGATTTTCACCGGCCCCCGGCCGGTCTTCCACTCCCCGCCGTGAATCCGCTTCCAGGCGGTCAGAAAGTTTATCTGGTAGTCGTTGATCGTGTCCCATACCCAGTTCACTTCGTCCTGGTCGACGTTCTCGTATTTGTCGATGTGCGGGTGACTGACCTCCGGCACCCCGATCCTGACCAGCAGATACTTCTTGCCGGCCCCGGTGACGTGAACCTTCGGCGGGTCCTTGTCTTCCGCCTTGATGGTGAAGTCAAACCCGTGGTCCTGGTGAACGATCTGCATCTTTTCCTCCCTTACCCCCCGTCCGGCCCCTGGCAGGGTCCGCAAACCAGTATACCAGACCCCTACCTTTTCTCCCAGGCTTGGAAAATACCGGAGTTACCCGGTCAAAATCAAAACACACAAATTTGGCACCAGACCGCACAGATTGGCCACCAGACACAGTAAAGGCACTGTTTGGTGCAAGAAAATTTTCCTGCCTTTTGCAGAATCTTCCCCTGGAGCCGGTCAGGTATGCAAAAACCTGTCCCAGATGGGCCTTTTTAGCCTCTCCGAGGCTTAAACCCCTAAAAAAGGCCTGTTCTGCGGAAATGAGAGCCCAGGAGGGAAGGGGCCATCGGGGCCGCTGTGGTAGGCCGAAGCCTGGGTGCGCCGACGAAAGGTTGGCGGTTTTTCGGAGCCCCGCCTCCGGCGGGGAACCGAGAGGAAGCCCTCCGGGCTCACCACCAAGAAAGGGGGGGGAAGCCCAGGGCACCCCTTCCTCGGCTCCACCGCCCATCGGTTCCTAGTTATGCCGCCCGGTGCTCGACCGGCAAGGCTACCCCCCCAAAAAAGACAGAGCCCTTTTTTGGGTCCCCGCCTTGCCGGTCTCCGCGCCGATCGGCGGGTTGGGGTCACCGATGGGCGGCTCCGCCGAGGAAGGGGGAAACCGGCTGGTCCGTTGTCGCCGTCCTGCGGACGGCGACCCGGGGCCAGGAACCAAAAGAAGGAACCGCGCTGACCACCTCACGGACGGCCAGCGCAGGGGTCAGCGGTATGCCGGGCGCTTGGTCAGGAGGCCAGCGAATGTCACTCAGGTTCCACATGGGAAAAATGGATTACTAATCCTCAAAGGAAAACCCGGAAAGCATCTTAATCAGTGAATCCCCAATTTCTGTGCGCTCATATTGCATTTCTTTAGGCGGATCAATAGTGATGGCCATAATTGGCCGCGTTAGACCCACGGAAATCAAGTTCTGGTAGTAATCTGTGCTTTCGGGTGCATTTGACAGGGTTCTATTTTCAAAAAAATTCTTTATGTCCTTATAAAAACTCCTCTGGACCACTTCATAAGCCAACTCAAGTTCGTCAAAAGAAGCATTTTTGTAAATGAATTTCAGGAAAAGAAATCCAAGCAATTTCGCCTTCTTCAAATTTACTGTTGAATTTAAGTGGAAAAGGACAAGTTGCCCAATTTTCTCCTTGTTCTCTTCGCTTTCAACATAATTCCTAATTACAAGGTTGCGATCATCTTCGCAGAGATTTTCCATTGGGGAAAGAAAAGCGAAGACCTTTTGCGCTAAAATCTTGTCGGAAATGGTATTGGTCGACTTGGCAATTGAAACTATTTCCTTAAGAATGCTTAATGCTTGCACGATTTTATTCTCGGAAAGCAACTGCAGCACTCTTTCGAAATTTTCCTCAAGGATGATGATGGCTTTATTCATTGAAATCTCCCAGTTTTGAAATAAAACTCACGCGAAGCTTACTCCACCTTCGCGAGGTCCACCTCTTCTACGAAGGTTTCCGCACGGGCACCCACCGGCCCCACTCCCTTTCAACGGTCGTTCACAGGAAGAACGGGCGCGCGGCCCAGGTCTTCCAGATCTCGAGGTTCTCTTCGTCCAGTTCGCCGAGATCCCGGAGACGGAAATTTCCGCTCTTCCAGAAATCCTCCGAGCCGTTCCAGACCGCCAGCAGGAACCGCACCACCACCCGGGCCCCGGCGCCCCGGCGGGCGGAAGCGCCCCACTCATCCAGGGTCTTCGGGTCCCACGGCTCGAGCCCCGGGGCCCCCTTCAGGGCCGGAAACCGGCCGGCCAGGCGCCCCATGATTTCCTCCTGGGTCGGTTTCTTGCCTGTCATTCCTTTTCCCCCTTCCGTTCCTCCCCGATCGGGAAGCGGATCTCGACCGCCTCCCACGGAACCGACACCAGGCCTTCCGCGTCCTTCTCGACCAGCCCGTATTTCCGCAAAGCCTTGATGTCGGTGAAGACGTTGCTGTAGTTCCGCTTCAGACGCCGCGCCAGGGCATACATGGTTTGCGGGCCGATGGCCCGCAACACCTTCATGGTCTCCATCCGCTTTGCCGACAGGGTCCGGAACGCCTTCACCGCCTGCCGGAAGGACAGCGTCAAATCCGCCTCAGACACCATCAACAGCTGTTTTCCACTCCCACTCACTGTATCACCTCCGATGCAATATATACCAGAATATACAATATATTGCGGTAATAGCAACACAAAATTTCGGGCTTCTGTTTTTGTGCTAGAATTTCTCTATGAAAAGCACGAAAAAATCCCGTTCGGTCAAAACCCCCTCCCGCAAAGCCGCTCCGGTTTCCGTCAAAAGGCCCCGCGGCCGCCCGCCCAAGGCCCGGCCGGAAACTCCACCGGAAACCCCGCCGGCCCCTGCCCCGCCGGTCGACAATCTCAAATACCTGGAAAACCTCCTCATCCGCCTGGTTTCCCCGCTCAAATCCTTGC
>ERZ795054.3427-NODE-3427-length-12476-cov-20.675952_pt1 | contig 12476 bp, 9 predicted proteins | sample MGYA00375138_ERZ795054 | MGnify/ENA primary metagenome ERZ795054 (study PRJEB30183, sample SAMN05720215) | anaerobic digester metagenome | isolation source: active sludge of municipal wastewater-treating anaerobic digesters | place: USA | collected 2014-12-23 ...
AGATTCCGGCCGGCTACCTGTGCCCGCCGATTCCCGGGCGTGCCGACTACATCCATCACACCGCCGACCTGCTCGCCAGTTGCAACAGGAAAATCGTTCCGAGCGGGCCAAACGTGCGCGTGCTCGACATCGGCGTCGGCGCCAACTGCGTCTATCCGCTGATCGGCCATGCCGAATACGGCTGGCGTTTTCTCGGCGTCGATATCGATCAGGCGGCGCTCGACAACGCCCAGGCCATTTTGGGCAAAAATCCGGCGTTGACCGCAGCAATCGAATTGCGCCACCAGCCGGTCTGGGAAAACATCTTCGTCGGCCTCCTGCGCTCCGGCGAAAGCTTCGACCTGAGCATCTGCAACCCGCCCTTCCACAATTCGCCGGACGACGTGCTGGCCGTCAGCCAGCGCAAGTGGAACAAGCTCGGCAAGCCGAGCGCACGCAAGGGTGCCGCCCAGCCCCGCCTCAATTTCGGCGGAGGCGGTACGGAACTGTGGTGCAACGGCGGCGAACGCGCCTTCGTCAAAAACATGATCGAGCAAAGCGCCGGCATTCCGAAACGGGTGTTGTGGTTCACCAGCCTGATTTCGAATGGCGAAAACATCCCGCATGCCGAAGCAGCGCTGAAAAAAGTCCGCGTCGTCGATTCGCGCATCATCCCGATGGCTCAGGGCCAGAAGCAGAGCCGGCTGCTCGCCTGGACGTTCTGCGGCAACGGCGAACGGGAAAAGTGGCGCAAGGCCCGCTGGCTAAGCGAAGCTGCGATGCTCCCCGAAAGCGACCCTGTTTCCGCCGGCGAATAGGAAACGCGCCGCTTACTGAAAGGCGCCGGGCGCCAGGGAACTGCTCGTGCGAATCGGCCGGCTTCCCGCCGGCAGGCTGAACTCTGCTTTCGGCAACAACTCAATGCCCCTTGCCTCGCCCGGCACCCGGGCGCTACCGCGCAGCCGGGAAAGGTTGGTCAGGCGCAGCGGCGCACCAGCATACTCGATCATTTCGGCGCGCGCGGCCGAAGCGTTGCCTTCGAAACGGCCCTGCGCCGGCCGGAAGAAATTGCCGTCGCCGATCAGCAGGTTGTTGATTCCCCAAACCTCGATTCCCGCCGCGAATTTTTCTTCCCATACCTTGAGAAACGTCCCGGCATGACTGTCGTTGATCACCGTGTTATGCACGAGATACAGCGCGTTCTCCGGCCACCGCGGCCCTTCCGCCCCGTAGGAAACAACGGTCGGGTTGTCGGTGCGGGCACTCTGGCCGATCGCATCACCGATGACATAGGCAACTCCGCCGTTGGGAAACTCGAGTTCGTAAGACGCCTGGCCAGAAGCGCCATCGACCAGCATGTTGTAGAGCACGTGACTCTCGCGCGCCCGCGATTTGACCAGATGCCCCCGGTAGCCATTGTGCAGGCGGCTGCCGCGCAGGACGAATTTGCCGATCGCGCCGACATAGAGCAGGTGATGCAAGTCGCCAGCATGCCGCGGGGCATCGGCGAATTCACTGTCGGACACCTCCAGCGACAGTTCGGCTGAATTGGCGGTCAGCACCCCCATCTCGTTGTCGACAAAGCGACATCCGTGGATCGTCAACTGGCCTTTCTCGAAGCGAATGCCAGCACCGTTGCCATCCGCCACCCGCGCACCGCGAAATTCGATATTCTCGATCCTGATCTTGCCTCCCCTGACCACCCAGATCGCCTTCCCTTCGGCACTCTGGCCATCGGCGACCATTACCGGGCGCTCGCCGACACCACGAACAGTCAGGTTGTTCTGCGTCCAGATCGCCGGTTGGCCGCGGTAATTTCCCGACCGTACCTCGATCACTTCCCCGTCACGGGCCAGGCGCGCCGCCTCAGTCAGCGTGCTGACCTTCTCGCCAGCCCCGACGACCATCGTCGCTTTGGCCGCCAAATCGGCAGTCTGCCTTTGCGCCGCGCCAACCGCCTCCGGCAGTGCCATCAGCCTCCCATCCGGTCCGCGGCGGATCTCGCCAAGGTAGCTTTGCTGCGGTGGCAATTTGTCGGCCGCCTCGGCAAAGGCGCTGGCAGAACCGCTGAAAATAACCATGCATAGAATGCGACAGAACAGTTTCCGTGCCATATTTGTCCTTACGCTTGAGGAACCAGCCACACACCGAATGACGCACACCCCCTGTGAATGGTATCCCTTGCGGACAAAAAATGCCCCCGCCGGTTTCCCGATGGGGGCTTTGCGCAGGTCGACCGGGAAAAATGGTCGAAATCGAAACTTACATCTCGACCGTCGCTGCCTGTTCCACAAACTCCGGAATCTGGTCGAAGTTCATGTAGCGATAACTTACCATCACGAAAGGACGGGGGTTTGAAGGCCAGTTTGTCTATATCCGTCTATCAGTGTCTAACCAACTGGCTTAATCCCGTCTATCGCAAACCTTGCATGGAAGCTTCTGGCAGGGAGTACGCGTTCAAATTTTGTCTATGAGTCACACATCACCTGAACGCCGACTTCTGACCGACAGATCGAAATCACACAGCCAATCAGAAGCGGGAGATCGTCCGCTCCAAATAAGCGATTGAACTCAGATCGTCGGGAGAAGATATACCATCCAAATACGATGATCGGCCAATTGCAGGGCAAACCCAGCCGTCGTATATCTTCTCGCATAGATAGTTGATCAATGAGTGATTATCTACCGTAGATCGTCGCTTACCGCCCCACCCGAGACTGCGGATCTCACCTTCTCATATCCACCGATCACCGGCCTTCCAGCCTTGGTCCAACGCCGCAGCCCCTGAAGCCGAAGCCAACACCGGCACTAGAAAACCCCGAAGGTCATTGACGATTGTCGCCAGCGGCATTGCGACCAGCCGATTCTTTCGCAAAAACGCCTGCCATTGCTTCTGTTTCTGGTCATCTACGACGAATTCGTCGCTCAATCCCATTGGCACACCCTGCGAAATTTCTGTCCCCCGGCGCAGGAAGGTGGCTGCGACTGCCTGGGTGAGCAGTGGACCTTCGAAATCGGATTGCCTGGCCAGGATCCATAGGTCGAAATAATCCTTCAGCCGGCTATTGAGCATACCCAAGGATGCCAGCGCCTCCAGTTTTTCGGCGACCACTGTATAGCGCGGGTAGGCCCGAAGTTGTGGCTCCGGCATATCAGTGAGCAACGTCGGGTAACGGACATCATCCGGTCCAGGTACAACGGCATCGCCGTACCCAACATCAATCTGTACTGGACAACGAGCACTATCCAACATGCCCATCAGGGTTATGCGGACGCCGGCGTAGTTTGCTTCCTTACGAATTTCTGCCCCCTTGACGGTATCTGGCAGAAAGACCATGCCGTCTCTCACATCGATGCGGCAAATTTCCCTGAAGGTTTCCTCCAAAAGGGGGATTTCAGCGGAGCCAAATCCGAGAAGGTCGGCATCGCGGGTGGGCCGGTGGGGCACATCGAACCACAAGTCGAATAGCAATGCACCCTTTAGAAGGAATTGATCTCGCTGTTGCGAAATGCTCAAGCGGTAAAGAATTCGTTCCAGGGTATAGCGTGTCAGCAGCAGGTTAAAGTCAAGCTTCTCTGTACGAGCCTTGGCGAGCAGGCGATCCCGAACGGATGCTGCAATGTTGATCAGGGTCATCCCAGGCTTTCCAAATATGGACGCATCACATTGGCGACACGGCAGATTTTGGCAAAGCGCCAAATCTCATCGCTGCTCATTCGTTTTTCCTGCCAGGCTTCACGTAGTGCCTCCAGCGCGACATCGAGGCCGATCTTGTTGCGGTACTTGAAGCAGTCAGCAACCGTTTTGGCGACCCCTGTCACCCTAACCGTCACACCATCAACGATGTGTTCCTCAACTCCCTCGGACAGGGCCTCGCCGGAATAGCGGACAATGCGCAGGGGTGGGTAGTCGAGTTTTGGGGCGGCTGCCTTGTTCGCGATGGCCAGCCATGTCTCGAATGGTGCTTGAGTCGTCAGGTCATGAAAGCGCAGCGCAGAAAGCAGGCAAACAACCCCTTTCGGTACTCGAAGCGCCACCTCGGCGAGAGCGCCTTCTGCGGAAACGTTCCGTCCAGGCAGACCATAGACTCCCCGCCCGAGGCGCTCAAGTTCGCCGCGCCGAACCGCCCTGGTCAGTGACACACGGGGGATGCCATGAACCTCCAGATCGCTGGGGCGGATAAGGCCGTGCGATTTGGCTAGATCGATCAGTTTTTCGGCTGAATTGAACATAGGAAGAGAGTGTTCCACAAACTCGGCAAATGTCAATATTTACCTATCAATAGGAACATTATCTACCCCTGAAAATCCAACAATTAACGCAAACAAGGCTGATCCCCTATTGGATCAGGGGCTCACCGCAACCGCCTTTGCTCGCTCAAACTGCCGCACTCGATCGAACACCCAGAACCCAACAACTCTGTCATCCAGTTCAACCACGACATGTGGTTCTTCTACGATGCCTGGAATTCGGCAATAGCCTCCCAAGCGCAGTTCTCCGGAATCCTTTAGCCCTTGGGCACAGAGAGCCCCAAAGCTCTGATGGCGCTGTAGCCACATTGCAGCACGCCTTGCGGATTCGGGTGTTGCCTTGACTGTTTTCTCAATACTTTCCTTCAGGCCAATCACTGCCGATTCGTCGACAGCCACATCCGGCATCAATTTCAGGAACAGTGCATTTGCAGCCAGTTTGGCATGCAACTCTTTCGCATCCCAGATACGGGCAATTTGCTCGGTAAGTTCCTCACCAAGATCCCAGGCCAGCCAAAGTAGAAGGATGCGTAGTTGGGTTGCTTCGTCAGTGCTCTCACCCACTGCCTTGTCGGCAACATCAATAAGGTGGCAAGTTGAGCCGAGCAGGTACTTGATACTCTCATCAAGCAGAGACCTGCGGTCGCGCTCATCGACCAACGGCTGACCGGTTGCACGCCAGCGCTTCGTTTTATCGAGATGGCGCAACTCACGGACCAGCGCCAAAACTGCGATCAGTTGTATGACCGCGCCAGTTCGACGATTTTCATCCTTGGCTGCCGCTTCGAGTTGTTGAACCATTTTTCGACACAGCGCACGGGCACGCCGCGCTACGAGAACAGCGATCTCACTGTCAGTTAGCGTTGTCGGTGGCTGTGATTCGCTATCTGACGGATCGACCTCGGCGGGAGCGTCATCCTTGCCCACCTGTTCCTCTTCTGTTCGTCCAGCCTTGTCCGTTTCCACGATCTGAGTTTCCAGTCCCTCAGAGAGCCGGCGCAACAACACGTCGATCAAATAGGCCAGATCACCTGATTTCAACAAGCGTAGTTTCTTCTTCGTCTTGGGCAAGTCTGCGACGCTGATGACCAAGGATTCCGGGCCTGCTGCCGGATTCGCTCGTGCGCGACGCTCCTGATGTTCCCGCACAGCCAGATGAATTTCACGGGTTGTTTCGTCAGCAAAAATCACGCGTTCAACTGAGGCAATGACCTTGGAAATATCTCCATCACTGGATCCCAATGCGCTGAGTGCCGAGCGAATTTGATACTGTCTGGAAGAACGTGACGACGATGACAGAATGTTTGGGTGCAGGATCATGACCCGAGCAATACAGCGGTCATTGTCAGCGAGAAGGCATGAGCGAATGCCAGCCAGATCGATGCTTGGGCGCACCAGAATCTCGCTCCCCTTGACCTCGATCTTCTCGATTTCCTCCAATCGCTCCATGTTGGGACCGAGCAAGGATGCGGAAGTGACGCTGGCAGCACTGCCGCGACAAGCTATGCGGAGCACCCCGAGGTCATGATCTGCAACACCAGTCCAGAGTGGTATCGATGCCTCATCATCACTGTCGATGCTTGCGGCAGTCCGCTGGGCAATTGAAGCGAAAACCTCCGGAGCAATCGGCGACAAATCAAGCAAACCACGAATCCTGGTCGTATCTGCCGCAGTTCGAGCATCCCCACCCGTACGCAACAAAACCGCCTCGACATTGCCACTTCCCGAGGTCGCCATCCACGCGGGACGGCTGGGGTTGGCGCTACCACTAACAAAGACATCCGTCTCGGCCGCATCCGTTTCCAGATGGAGCAACTTGGCATGAAGGTAACCACCCTCCGACCAGAGTTGCCTGGCATCGACAAACTTTGTGCTCGTGAAATCTGGATTACCAGGCAAATGAACGGTGTCCGGATCGATGCCAACGACAACTTCAGCAGTCGGCCAGCGGCGTTGCAATTCCTTGATGAAGGTTTGATCGTGATCGAAGAAGGCTCCGATTACGCCAATGCGCCTCACTGGCGCAGTCACCTTATCGACCAACTGTTCCATCAGAGGCTGCCCGCCGGGACTCTGGGCGATAGGCACAATCGAAGTGATGGGCCCGGCATTAACGATCAGCGGGCTAACAAAATTGGCCATTGCCAGCGCAGATTCCAGTAATGGTTCTGGCGCCGTATTGCGCTCAAGCTCAATCCACTGATTCACCATCAGCCAGACCGACTTCAGTATTGCCGCTCCTTCCGCATCCTTTGATCCCGCGACCTCGATCAAGTTGGTGATTTCACGGTTATAGCCAAATCCGGAAAGTGTGAGATTGTGACTGCCGATCAGTAGCGACGCTTTCTTTGGCCCAAGCAGTAGACAAACCTTCGGATGGAAGGCGCCAGGTACGCCGACCGGAAGCAATGTGTAGGCATAACCGGCGAGGCGCGGACGCGTTGCTTCACTCTCCCACGCAACCGCGCATTGCGAGCGATCCATCAACACGACGTTATGCCTGCAACCTGCACTCACCAGCTTGCGCAGCACCACCTCTTCATAAAAGGGCAATGTCGCATTGAATGTCGTAATCAGTGAAGCTTCATAGCCACCGCGTTTAATCACATCGAATATGGAAATCCCATCAGACACTGGCAACCTCCATCAACGCCCTGCCGACAGGAGTCAGCCGGGTCTGCCGATTAGGCATCGTAAGATCGCGTGTCAGCACGCCGATGTCGCGCAGAATCTGCACCGCCGGTGAAAATCGAGGGGTGGTTGGTGCTGGCGGTGGAATTTCCGTGCCCACAACTTCGATACCACGCTCGGTCGGTCGCAAATGGAAGGTGGATCGACCCGTTTGCCGGAGTTTGCGCAAGGCAACGCGCAGGTGGGTGTTCAAACACCATGTCAGCAAATCGGTCAGCATCTCTGAAACCGGCATGGCACGCCATTGGTCTGCACGCTGCCGAAAACTCGCCAAATTGATGGGATAAATATCCTTGGTTTTTCTCCAAGTATGGAAGGAGTGAAAAAGATACTCCTTCGGAAAACTCGATGACCTCAGTTACCTTGGGCCAGAGCAGCCCCTCGAAACGAGTCTCGATGGCTTCGTTCAGTTGTTCTCGGATAATTTTTTCGGTTTTTTCCATCGTTTCATTTTATGCTAATTGGCTTATGCAATTCTGAAATGATGGCCCAAGTTCTCAGCTATATCGGACAACGATTCAACTTTTCATGCTGACCAATAGTTGCCTCATACCTAATGGTTGCTTGAAAAAGAACGATGCAGGAACACGGAAACTGTATGGCCCTGAACACCCTAATCCAGTTTAGCCTTCCCCATTACCGTCCTCCTCGTTACGCTTCTTCTCCAGACGAGAAAAGAAAACCATCACAGATTTCGGGCTTACATCGAAAAACTCGCCAATCTCTTTTGCCGTCCTGCCCTCTGCACGCATTTTGACAGCCACGTCTGCATCAATTTTTGCCGGACGACCACGCCTCACCGGGACAGCTTCGTCACCAGCCAACGTCCATGCTTTCCATTTCAGCCACTGTTCCATGAGCAGCAACGGGGTCACCGCTCCATCGGCACTGCCCTTTAATTCTTGCACTCCTTCAAAGTCATCGAATCTTGCTCGCCAACGCATGGCTAGATCGGTCCAATCAGGGAAGTCTTGCGCAATATCATCCAGCATCAGCTCATCTTTGCTGAACCTCCAGCGCAACTCGCCACCTGCGGCTTCATTGAGTTGCCGCAACCGTTCATCACGGTTTTCCATCAAGGCAGTCCATTCATCATCGCTGATTGATTGAGCCGCTGGGATCTTGAACAGCTTGCCGTCGATAAAGCCATTGAAATCGAATTTGGAAACAATTCTTCCGGCCACGCCACCCTTTACCCGCAATGAGTTGAGCTGGTATTCAAGCAGTGCCTGCGCAAAATCCTCTGGCGAAGGTAGCAACTGCAACAACAGATCAAGAGCCTGTTGCCGCTTTCTAGCGCGCTGGTACTCAGCGGTGTGACCAGCATCCATCCCTGAGGCATGATGCGGACAAAAGTCCTTCAACCGCCCATTCGATCTCAAGCTGACGCTTCGATAGCAAAACTTGCATATTGGTCGCTGGTTTAACGACAGGAGGTACTCGACCAAACGCGCGAGTGCCCAAAGTTTCTCGGCGTCAGCAATATCATCGACACGCACCTGGTGGCGCGCCTGACTGTCAAGATGGCGGACGAGTTCGAGTGTCAGATCCGCCTGCTCGGTCCCTGTGACCGAGCCGATCAGCGCAGCCAGCTCCTTGCGTTTCCGCAGACTGGCCGCATTGAGAAGAACCTCTTTCCCCTCTTCGGTTTTCCATGGCAGCTTCGAAAGCAGCAGCGCGTATGACGAAAGTTCCTTCATGACCTTGACTTTTGTTGTCTATTTAATTATTATGTTGCCACGTTTAAGCGCTGGTGGCAACACAAATTCCGATTTGTCGGATTGTGACCGATTACGAAGGTCGGGACATACCGTCGTGTCGCTGCTGCTTGAACGAATGCCCCCAGCTTGCCGGAATAAGTATCTAACGCGATGGCTGGTGGTCACGAGGATCGTATGAACAAGATCAACCCTTGCCTGGATCAGGCGCTAACTGCACGGCGATCCCATGTTGCCGATGCACCGCCTGGAGGCACACCGCAGCACCCGTCTGTAAGCTGCCAACCAAAAAACGGACTCGCCTGATTGCCGACAGTGAGCTACTGAAGATCTCCGAATTCGCGAATCCGATGATGCAAGCAGCAATTCTTATCGCAGATCAGATTGGTCAGCGCGTGTCCGATATTCGTAACCTGCGCAAGGATTGCATTTCCGACCAAGGTATCTACGTCCTTCAATCCAAGACCGGGAAGCAGCTGCTGATCGAAATGACACCGGGCCTAAGGAAGGCGATTGATATCGCGAGGGAACTTTGCCCGCTGGAGGCTTCCGAGTATCTCTTTCACCACACCACAAATCTGAAAATTGGCTCGGCAGAAGCTGGGCGTCCGTACGGCTATTCCACATGGTACGGATACTGGTGTGACGCCTGTGACAAGGCGGGTGTGGAAAACGCCAATTTTCACGATATTCGTGCCCGCGTTGCCACCCAGGCAGACATCGAGGGATCCGACGCCCAAGGGCTCCTTGGACACAGTCACAAGGGTACGACCGATGGCTACATTCGCGATCGCAGAGTGAAAAAGGTCAAACCTTTGGTGCGAAATCTTTCCGAATCTCAGTCCATCGAAGCAGCCACCAACGGCCAGAACGATCATTCGGAATCGGATCCCAAATGAGAACACGATGCCACATCTTCCAGCCTAACCGAATAGTCAACCGAACTCTGAAATAGCGCCACCCGGAGCCCCCAAATGTCGGCCCTTCGGGTTTTTCAAGAAAATTTGTACCCGGAGGCACCATGCCCACCCCTATCCTTCTCAAAGATCTTTCGAAGATCGCCTCTATCACTGGCGGGATCTCCCTCGCGATGGGTCTCCCAAGCCTTGGGTTTGCCTTGCTGACCGGATCTGCCGTTCTGAATCTGGTCGGCGCAATTCGACAAAAAAACTCTGGCGACGTCAGATTTTTTAGCGTTTGGACAAGCCTGAATAGTTGGTTCTGGACACATAACGGCGGACATTAAAAGCCAAAAACCGACAGCACTGATATTTATAAAGCTACAAACCGACAATTATCGTGCAACCAGCCGCCATTTAAGTGTTCCGACGACATTAGCCACAGAACTTAAAAAGCGCATTTCCGACAATTTTGCTCTAAAATAAGTCCATATCCGACACATAAGTTGAAAGGCATGGAGAAACAAGCCAGAAAACGACAGAAGCTTCCTTTCATTGGGGACGTGCTCATACCCGCCGACGAGGCCGAGGAACGACGGCTACAACGTGCCGCCAAGGACAACGAGATCACCCGCATCGCCAAGGGCGTCTATGTCAATGCTATCGATCCCGTGGGGCAGCCACTGGACACTTTTGGCCCGGTCGCCCTGCTCGTTCGCCGGAACTGGCAGAGAGTCGCCGGGCACCTCTACCCAAACGCAGTGGTGTCGCATCGCAGTGCCTTGGTGGGGGGCATCACGGCAGATAATGAGGTGACCTTAAGCCACCCTACACGCTTCAACCGGACCAACATCATTCCCGGCGTGACACTGGTCCTGCTCAAGGGACCAAGCCAGCTTCCAGGGGACATGCAACTGGGGGGCAGCGGACTATATTGGTCCTCACGGCCTCGCATGTTGCTGGAAAACCTTGGCAAGTCGCGTGGCGGCAAGCGAACTATCGGTAGAGCCGGTGTCGAAGAGAAGCTGGTCGAGATTCTGAACGCCTCGGGGGAGAATGCTCTCAACAGGATACGGGATGAGGCGCGCGGATTGGCCACGCATTTGGGTGCAGATTTCGACACACTGAATGGCTTGATCGGAGCGCTACTTGGCACCTACGCCAAGGGCAAGCTGATCACCCGGGCCGGGGTGCTGGTGGCCAGCGGTAAGCCGGCAGATGCCGAACGTCTGACCCGCCTCGGCATACTCACCGATGCCCTTCGCTCCACACCGATGCCCGAATATCCGGAGACGGCCAGCCAGGAGCCGGGGCGGACGCATTTTGCATTCCTCGAGAGCTACTTTTCGAACTACGTCGAAGGCACGCGCTTCTCGATCGAAGAAGCGGAAGGCATTGCGCTGCACAACAAGATCGTGCCCAACCGTCCGAAGGATTCCCACGACATTCTCGGCGTCTTCAAGCTGATCCTGCACCCGCATTTTCGCAGTAGCCTGCCCGCACCAACCGACATACTGGAAGGTCTGATGGAAAGGCACCGACTGATGCTGGAGAGCCGTCCGGAAGCGACTCCTGGTGAATTCAAGGAACAAGCGAATTTTGCCGGACAAACGAAATTCGTGGATCCGGGATTCGTGCGCGGCACGCTCCTGGAAGGTGTAAAGCTTGCCTCAAGCGTGCCGGAAGGGATCGCCCGGGCGATCTTCTATGCCTTTCTGGTTTCCGACATTCACCCGTTTAACGATGGGAACGGACGACTTTCCCGGCTAATGATGAATGCCGAACTCTCTCGCACAGGGCGCTGCCGGATCATCATTCCAACGCTCTACCACGAGCAGTATGTAGACGCCCAACGTGCGCTGACGCGAGGTAACGATCCCGAGCCGCTGATCCGCGCGCTAGGCCATATTTCCGAATGGGCGACCCTGTTCAGCTACGCCGACGTACGCCAGACCGTGGCCATGATGAAGCAGTCAAACGCATTCGAGGAAGACCCCCGCGAGTTCAAGCTATTGCGGCCAAATGGCAGCGTATTCGCATAATACATACGCAAGGCAATGAAAGATGGTGTTGCAGGATCGCGTCGTTAAAGACCGATTCTACGCAAGTAGAAGTGACCGCAAAACTCGTTTAGCATGCACAAAAACATGAAGCCCCGCATTAGACAATTGTCTAAATCCGGGGCTTCAAAAGTGTCTAACACCAACTTTACCGATGTCGAGAAAACAAAGACTTAAGTCATGCTATCTCGACAATTCGGTTAGACACTTCAAACGCTCACATCTCAACAGTGGCGGCCTGTTCCACGAATTCCGGTATCTGGTCGAAGTTCATGTAGCGATAGACATCGGCTGCCTTGGCATTGACCAGCTTGATCTGCTCCATGTATTCCGGCACCGTCACGATCCGGCCGGCCAGCGCGCACATGGCGGCCAGTTCGGCGGAGCCGAGGTAGACCCGGGTGTCGATGCCGAGGCGGTTCGGGAAGTTGCGGGTGGAGGTGGAGATCGCCGTCGAGCCCTTGCGGATCTGCGCCTGGTTGCCCATGCACAGCGAGCAGCCCGGCATTTCCATGCGCGCGCCGGACTTGCCGAGGACGCCGTAGTAGCCTTCTTCGGTCAGGATCAGCGCATCCATCTTGGTCGGCGGGGCGATCCACAGACGGGTCGGGATGTCGGACTTGCCTTCGAGGACCTTGCCGGCGGCACGGAAGTGACCGATGTTGGTCATGCAGGAACCGATGAAGACTTCGTCGATCTTGTCGCCGGCGACTTCGGACAGCAGCTTGACGTCGTCCGGGTCGTTCGGGCAGGCCAGGATCGGTTCCTTGACGTCGGCGAGATCGATTTCGATCACGGCGGCGTATTCGGCGTCGGCATCCGGTTGCAGCAGCGTGCCGTTGGCGATCCAGTCTTCCATGGCGGTAATGCGGCGCTTC
>ERZ795054.3431-NODE-3431-length-12453-cov-15.324165_pt1 | contig 12453 bp, 7 predicted proteins | sample MGYA00375138_ERZ795054 | MGnify/ENA primary metagenome ERZ795054 (study PRJEB30183, sample SAMN05720215) | anaerobic digester metagenome | isolation source: active sludge of municipal wastewater-treating anaerobic digesters | place: USA | collected 2014-12-23 ...
CGGTAATCACACCGTTTTTCATTAAATACTCGAATAAACTTCTTCCTTGACCGTGTAAATAAACTGAAAGTTGGCAAGCTCTTTCTTCCTGATTCAAAGGGGTGATGATTTCAAATTCGGTTCCGTCGATTTCGCGGTCGATTTCATGCAGAATGAATTCCAAATAAGCAGTTAAAAGTTTTCTTTTTTTTACTAATTTTTTCATTCCCACTTCTGCAAACATTTCCACGGAAGCCAAATAAGGAGCTAAAGATAAAATAGGCAGGTTACTGATTTGCCAACCATCGGCTCCATGTACCGGATCGAAATTGGGTTCCATTTTAAAACGACGTTCTTTGTTATGTCCCCACCAACCGGCAAAACGAGGCAAGTCTTTATCGCCGTGATGTCTTTCATGTACAAAACAACCCGAAGCATTTCCAGGACCTGAATTCATATATTTATAACTACACCAACAAGCAAAATCCACATTCCAGTCGTGAAGTTCGAGTTCAACATTTCCTGCAGCATGAGCCAAATCCCAACCTACATAAGCACCTGTTTTTTGTGCGGCGGCAGTAATTGTTTTCATATCGAAAACCTGACCTGTATAATAGTTTACGCCCCCGATTAAAACCAGAGCTAACTCATCTCCAACTTCTTCAATTTCGGCTAAAACATCTTCTAGACGTATGTTATGCTCACCCTCTCGTCGTTTGATTTCTACGATAATATCTTTGGGATTAATTCCCAAATATTGTGCATGAAATTGAGCCTGACTTTCGAACATGTATTGATCGGAAGGAAAGGCTTTTTCTTCACAAATGATTTTATATTTTTTTGGAGTGGGACGATAAAAAGACACCATCATTAAGTGAAGATTCACGGTAAGTGTGTTCATGACAGTAATTTCTATAGGTTTAGCTCCAACCATTTCACTTAAAGGAGCTGCAAAACGCTCGTGGTAATCCCACCAAGGTTTGTCGGCATAAAAGTGACCTTCGACAGCGAGATTTGCCCAGTCGTTCATTACTTCATCTACATAAGCTTTAGTTCGTTTTGGCTGTAATCCTAGTGAATTTCCTGTAAAATAGATGACTTTTTTACCGTTTACTTTAGGGAAGATAAATTCCTCTCGATAATTAAACAGTTCGTCTTGAGCATCTAATTGTTGTGCTAATTCACGTGTGTTTTCAAAAATCATGGGTTTTTTATTAGTGGTGTAAAGATAGTAATTTTTTATATTTAAGACTCGGAATTGAAAGCTACTTCCAACGAAAAACAGTAGCTATATTAAAAAAAAATTCCCAACCAAAGGCCGAGAATTCATATATGAGAATCTGAAATATTGAAAAGAAATTAGCAATAGCAATACTGAAGTTTCGAGACAAATTAAATAATCAACATGGCATCGCCATAAGAATAGAATCTATATTTTTCTTTAATCGCTTCTTCGTAGGCCTTTTTCATCAAATCATGCCCACAAAAAGCAGAAACCATCATTAATAAAGTTGATTTTGGTGTGTGGAAATTAGTAATCATACAATTTGCAATACTGAAATCATAAGGAGGATAGATAAATTTGTTTGTCCATCCTTCAAAAGGATTCATCGTTCTAGCAGAAGAGACAGAACTTTCAATAGCTCGCATAGAAGTTGTTCCAACACAACAAACGCGTTTTTTGTTTGAAATGGCATTGTTTACCACATCACAAGCATTTTGTTTAATAATCAACTCTTCTGAATCCATTTTATGTTTAGATAAATCTTCCACTTCCACTGGATTGAATGTTCCAAGGCCAACATGTAAAGTTACTTCTGCGAAATCAACTCCCTTTATTTCTAGACGTTTCATCAAGTGTTTAGAAAAGTGAAGACCGGCAGTCGGTGCTGCAACGGCACCTTCCACTTTAGCATAGATAGTCTGGTAACGCTCTTCATCTTCAGGGGTTACTTCACGGCTAATGTATTTTGGAATTGGGGTTTCGCCTAATTCTGTTAGTTTATTTCTGAACTCATCATAGGAGCCATCATAAAGAAATCGCAAAGTTCTTCCACGGGAAGTTGTATTATCAATTACCTCCGCTACTAATGAATCGTCATCACCAAAATATAATTTATTTCCGATACGAATTTTACGGGCCGGATCAACTAAAACGTCCCAAAGACGTTGTTCCGCATTTAATTCACGTAATAAAAAAACCTCAATTCTTGCCCCGGTTTTTTCTTTATTTCCGTACAAACGAGCTGGAAAAACTTTGGTATTATTCATAATCATGACATCTCCATCATCAAAATAGTCAATGATATCTTTGAAAAGTTTATGTTCAATTGTTTTTTTGGCTCTGTTGATAACCATTAATCGTGATTCGTCGCGGTTCTCAGCTGGATATTCTGCCAATAATTCCGTCGGAAGATTAAATTGAAAATGAGATAATTTCATGTACTTATTTTTTGTTTAATGTTCGAATTTTTAAGTAAATACTTAAAAACTTAAAGCCTGCAAATATACGGTTGTGAGATAGGGGTTGTCAAGTGTTTTAGTGTTTATTTTTTCAGAAAGATGTTAAGGTGCTAAGAAACTAAGGTTATGAGAGATTTCATTACTGATAAACCTATACTCCTTTAGGAAATTTGAAATCCAATGCTCTCTAAATCTTCCCAAAATGATGGATACGATTTTGAAACCACTTCGGAATCTTTAATGATAATAGGAACTTTTATGGCAAGAGGAGTAAAAGCCATTGCCATTCTGTGATCCTGATAGGTATTGATGGAAATGTTTTCATTAATTTTAGTAGATGGTGCAATTATTAATCCCGTGTCAGTTGTAATAATCATTGCACCTAGTTTTGAAAATTCTACTCTTAGAGCTTCAAGTCTATTGGTCTCTTTAATTCTTAGAGTATGTAAACCCTCAAGATTACAACCCACCCCAAGTCCAAAACAAGTAACTGCTATCGTTTGTGCAATATCAGGACAATCTTTTAAATTTAGTTTTATTGATTGATGAACACCATTTACTTTTTCAAGTGATATTCCTGTTTCTGTAAAATTGGTTTCTACACCTAAATTTTTATAAATTTCAATTAATTTAAAATCGCCTTGCAAACTATTTTTGTGATAGGTAGCTAATTCAATCTTTGTATTTCTTGGAGACAAAGCAACAATAGAATAAAAATAAGAAGCAGAAGACCAATCGGATTCAACTGAAAATTCTGTATTTTTAACTTTGTCCTTTGAACTTATAATAATTTTATGATGATTAAAAGTTGTTTGTATTCCCAAATTATTTAATAGCGTCAATGTCATTTTGACATAGGGAACAGATGTCATTTCTCCTTCAAGTGTTAATTCTAATCCGTTTTTCAGTTTTGGAGCTATTAACAAAAGAGCGGAAATATATTGACTACTAACATTAGCCGGAAGTGAAACTTTATTTTGTGCTAACTTCTTTCCTATGATGCGAATGGGCGGAAACCCTTCGTTTTCTTCATACGTAATTTCTGCTCCCAATTGATTTAATGCATCCACTAAAATTTTAATTGGTCGTTCTTTCATTCTGGAGGAACCTGTCAAAATTACTTCTTTTCCTTCTTGAATGGCAAAAAAAGCGGTAAGAAATCGCATGGCTGTACCGGCGTGATGAATGTTTATTAATTGTGGGTGACTGTTAATGGGTGGCTGGTTTTGCAATGCTTGAATCATTACTTCTGAATCATCGGAAATAGAACCATTTCTAATGATAATATTTGGATACAAAGCTTGAAGTAACAACAATCGATTTGTTACGGATTTCGAACCGGTGATTTTTAATTGCGGCTTAAAAGTAGCAGGTGGTTGGTTGTAGGTTAATTTTATATCCATTATTTAGTGACAACTTTTAGTCCTATAATTGAAATGATCAAAGTACTGATAAAAAATACTCTCAAAAAAGTAGCGGGTTCTTTGAAAACTACTATTCCAACTATAACGCTACCAACAGCTCCAATTCCTGTCCACACCGCATAAGCTGTCCCAATTGGCAATTCTTTTGTCGCTTTAACTAAAAGCAACATGCTGATTGAGAGGCAAACTAAAAATCCGCCATACCACAGCCACATGGTTGTTCCTGAAGTTTCTTTTGCTTTTCCCAAACAAGTGGCAAAAGCTACTTCGAATAAACCTGCAATAATGAGTAGTATCCAATTCAATTTATTTCAATTTTTCATTATTTTGATGTCTGTCATGATCACGTTTGGTTTTTAAATCCATTTTTTTATCAAAAGCATCTTGTAAATCAACTCCGGTTTGATTAGCCAAACATAATACAACAAAAACTACATCGGCTAATTCTTCCCCTAAATCTTTATTTTTATCACTTTCTTTTTCGGATTGTTCCCCATAGCGACGGGCAATTATTCTAGCGACTTCCCCTACTTCTTCCGTAAGTTGGGCCATATTTGTTAATTCGTTAAAATAACGAACACCATGGTTTTTAATCCAAGTATCAACTTCTAGTTGGGAGTTTTTGAGATTCATCATTCGATTTTTTTAAGGATTATCTTTTCAGTATTTTTTTCTGCAACGGTATTGAATATTTTTTTTATGTCTTGGTATTCTTGTGGGTCGAAAAATATTGAATTTAAATCTAAAGATGTTGTTATTTGAATTTTATTTTTTTCGCTTTGAATAGAAAATTTATAAACTGCTCCGTTATCCGGAGTTATCATTGTAATTGATTTTGGCAAATATTCAACCTCAAAACCTGTCGGAATAGTAATATTTATGATAGTTTTGTCACTTTGAGAAAAAATAAAATCGATGGGTAATTTTCTGGTTTCTGCTTTTAGTGGATTGATCGATTTTGTTAAAAACAATAATGGATTAAATAGCATTTTTGAACCAATAAACTCACATGAATTTGCTTCAACAAATGAAAAACTTTCTACAATAGGCTTGTCAACTGCATTTTCGTTTTCTAATTTATACTCTGAAATTACCATATTATAGTAATCTTTTTCTAATTTCTCAATATAGGACTCTACACTCAAACCCGCAAAATCATCTCGAAAATCAAAAGCTAAATAATCTGTTTTAGATGTCCTTAATTTGCCTTTAAAACTTCCATTACTTTCTAATTCACCTTGAATCATTGTGGTGTTTTTTGAGAGAAATGTTGGGTTTAGTTGAATTTCTTCAGAGGTTCCATTTTGTCGAATCAATCTACCAGTTCCGTTCAAACAACGAATAGGTAAAATATTAATAGCTAAATTTGCATCAGTTGCATCTAACAATAATTGCTTTCCATCTATATCAACTGCTGCAATAACATAATTAAATCCATCTCTGTTAGGGAATGGGGCCGTACCATTTTTTCTTGTACTTAATAAAACCGGATTAGCATTAAACCTTGCGTGATTAAGCATTGAAATGAGGATGAAATTAATCTCTGCTATATTTCCGGTTCTTTCTTGATATGCTTCTTTTACACCTTTTTTAGGATAATAACCATAAAAACCATCCCATTTCATTCTCAATTTTACGTATTTCAGAATGCTTTTAATTTTATTTTCATCAGAGAGAGTGTCGGAAACATTTATTTTTAAATCCTTTTCAAAATAGTTTCCTTCATTTAATTCATTTTTAAATTTTTCATTAGCATAAATATTTTTGGCAATATCATCCCAAGTTTCAGAGAATTTTTTAGGTTCGGTTTCCGGAAAAACAATTAATTCTAATTCATTTTCTAATTTAGACCTATAATTTTCTATATTATCAATAAAAATTTCCTCTTCTAGTTTAGGAACATTTTTTAAAATGTAGTTCTGTTTTCGAAGTAGATAATTCAAAAATTTTGTTTGATTGTATTTATCATTAAATGATTGTGAAAAATTTTCATCCTTAGAAGTATGTTCCACTTGTAAATACCCTCTAAGCATTGTTTTATATTGATAATTTACCGGAATTTCACTTGTAAATTTAGCATAATTTACCGGAATATAATCTTGAAACTCAAAATCGGGTAATTTTGAAATGTTTTCAGAAATGATTTTATATTTGAATTCAAAAACTGAGCCTACTTTTACGTTTGGCATTGTTATCGTTTTCTTATTCCAATATTCGTTTATCTTTACCTTTAGATTACCCTCAGATGTAAGTTTTGTTTTTTTAATTTCTCCATTTTCAAGATTATAAGTTACTGCTTCTGAAAAATAAACATTATCCTTATTAAGTTCATTCCAACCAATATAATAGGGTACTTCATAATTTGCCCATTTGAGTCCTTCTTTCTTGTAAATTTTTATTTTTATTTCAAATTCTGTTTCGCTAACAAATCCTTTGTTTTCACTGTAATAAAAATAAGTTCTTGCCTTTTTAAACAAAAAAGCTGCAGCTGCGGAGGAATCAATTGGATGCTGTTTTTCTAAAAGCTCTTCTTTGGCTATTTTTCCCAGCTCATATTTTTGAGCATTAGAAGCCAATGCAAAAAATAAAAAAAATAACCAATATTTTTTCATGCTATGATTTTTTTAATACTACTTTTTCCGCTTCTTTATCAACAATTTGCTTGAAAAAGTCTTTTACTGCATCATAATAATCTTGGGTAATATAAGTATTGTTGATTTCATATTGAACAACTAATTGAACTGAAGCATCTGTTTTTTGAATAGCATATCTATATGTGCCTAAATTATCCGGCATGGCAATATTGATTGGTGCTGGAATACTTTCTATCACATAACCTTCAGGGATATTTACATTAATTGTAGTTCGTGATTTTACAGGAAAAACAAAATCAATTGGATATTCCCTCTTTTCAGCTTTAAAAGGATTTGTTGAAGTTGCTAAAAAGAACATGGGAGAAAAAAACAATGAATTTCCAATTTTTTCAACCATATTAACCATTTCAAAATCATATGATTCAATAACCGGTTGATTTAAATCAATTTCATTTGTTACTTCATGATTCGAAATAGTTATTCCTTCATATTTGTTTTCTAATTTTTCGAGATAATTTTCCTTGGTATTATTTATATAATTCTCTCGAAAACTTTTAGCTAAATAAGAAGAAGAATGAATTCTTCTTTTTCCTGTAATTTTGTTATCATCTTTTAAGGTTATACTAAGTACATTATTTTCCGAGGAAACTATTTTTGGAAAAAGTAAAATTTCTTCAAAATCTCCTGATTTTTTTATCAATCTACCAGTCCAGTTGATGGCTCTTACCGGAATTACATCTACCGTTGAAAACTTATCCGTAGCATCTAATAAATATTTGTTTCCGGCTAATTCAACACCTGCAATAACATAGTTAAACCCTTCCTTTGTAGGGAACAAAGGTATTCCGTGACTTTTAGTACTCACTAAAATTGGATTGGCATCAAACCCTGCAAAATTGAGCATATTTATTAGGTTTAAATTTATATCCGCTGAATTTCCAACTCCTTTTTTATAGGCTTCTTTTACTCCTTTGCCAGAATAAATACTATTGAAATCATTCCATTTTATTTTATTTTTACAAAATTCCAGAATTGCAGCCATCTTCTGCTTAGATTCAGAAACTGAATCAATTGCTGTTTTTAATTCCTCCTCAAAATAATTTTTCATTTTTAATTCTTTTCCAAAACTTTCACTTTGATAGATTGAATTTACAACACTTTTCCATGTTAACGAATAATTTTTATAAAACTTCCCGGGATATTGTATCCCAACTATCTCCATATCTAATGAAGCTCTATAATTATTAATATTATCAACAAATGGCTCAATAACTATTGAAGGAATATTAGCTTGTTTAATTGCATATAAATTATTGTCATAAACATAGCTTGCTTTTTCACTTGAAACATTTAATACAAGCGGATAATATCCTTTTAATTTGGGTCTGAAAATATAAAATTCAGGAATAGATATGGCTACATCCAAATAATTAACGGGTATTTTGTATTGACATGAAATTGCGTTCATACTTTGTTCAAATGGTGAAGTAATTTCATATTTGTACTCAATTACGGAATTAGCAATAATGTTAGGCATTGTAAATTTTAACTCGGTTAAGTTGTTGTTTATTTTATTTTCAAAAACTTGTTCTTTTTTTAGTTTTGTTTCAACCACTTTTCCATCTTCAATATTATAGGTGGAGCCGTTGACTCGAGTTACTTTTTCTCTTATATTACCATCATTAAATAAAATTTCTTCTTGAGTTGCATAATCAAATCCTTCTTGGTTATAAATTTTTATTCTATAAACAATTTCTGTAATTTGTAAAAACCCTTCATTTTTATCATAACTATACCTAACATTCACTTTTTTATATAAAATAGCTGCAGGAGCTTCCGGTTCTAAAGGATGTTTGGTTTGCTGAATCTCTTCTAAAGATACTTTTCCAAAATCATATTTTTGAGCATTAGAAGCCAATGCAAAAAATAAAAAAAATAACCAATATTTTTTCATGCTATGATTTTTTTAATACTACTTTTTCCGCTTCTTTATCAACAATTTGCTTGAAAAAATCTTTTACTACATCATAATAATCCTGTGAAATATAGGCTTTATTAATTTCATATTGAACTACTAACTGAACCGTTGTTTCAGTTTTCTGAATGGTGTATCGGTAACTACCCAAATTTTCCGGCATGGCAATATTGAGAGGTGCAGGGATACTTTCTATGGCATAACCTTCCGGAATAGTAACCGTGAATGTTTGTCGCGATTTTATTGGATAAACAAAATCGATGGGGTATTCCCGTGTTTCAGACTTGAACGGATTAGTGCTTGTAGCTAGAAAAAACATTGGCGAAAACACTATTGTATTGCCAATTTTATCTGCTACATTGGCCATTTCAAAATTATAAGTTTCAGAAACCGGCTGATACAATTCTTTATCATTTGTCACTTCATGATTTGAAATGTCAATACCTTCATAATTACTTTCCATTTTTTCTAAATAACTTTCTTTTGAAACATTTACATATTTTTCACGAAAGTTCTTAGCCAAATAAGAGGTGTATTGCACTCTTCTTTTACCAATTATTTTGGCATCTTCTTTTAGTGAAAAACTTACAATACTGTTTTCCTGAGAAGCTGTTGATGGAAACAAAGAAACTTCTTCATAACCGCCGGATTTTTTAATCAATCTTCCACTCCAATTGATGGCTCTTTCGGGCAGAATATTCACAGTAGAAAATTTATCGGAAGCATCTAATAAATACAAACTGCCATTTAATTCAACCCCGGCTACAACATAATTAAAACCTTCTAAAGTTGGAAACAAAGGTATGCCATGACTTTTCGTACTTACTAAAATTGGGTTAGCAATTAATCCGGCGTAATTGAGCATATTAATCAAATTCAAATTGATGTCTCCTGAATTGCCAACTCCTTTTTTGTAAGCATCTTTTACACCATCTCGGGAAAAAAGACTATAATAATCATTCCATTTAATTTTGTTTTTACAAAATTCTAAAACGGCAGCCATTCTGTCGGTTTGAATAGTTATGTCGTTAATTACTTTATCCAAATCCTGCTCGAAATAACCAGTCTTTTTTAATTCACCTCCAAAATTTTCACTCTCATAAATTGATTTGACAACATCATCCCATGTTTGAGCATAACTTTTATACAACTGACCAGGAAATTGATATCCAACCACTTCCATATTTATTGCAGCCTTATAATTGCTTAAGTTATCTACATAAGGTTCTTGTTTAATTGCAGGAACATTAGACATGGTTACACTATAAACATTACTAGTATAGGTATAATTATCCGCATAAGTTTGACTTGAAACAGTATTAAAAGTTCCTCCTGAATTAGTTCTTTCAGTACTCATCAGCGTAAAACTTGTATTTTCCTTAGATTGCTTTAAATTTATGGGAAAATAGCCTTTTGTTGAAGGTTTAACAGTGTAATAATCAGGAATAGAAATTTTCACATCTAACTTATTCAAAGGAATTTCATATTGACATTCAACTTGGTCAATACTTTGTTCGAAGGGTGATCGTATTTCATATTTATATTCCAACACTGAACCCGGCTTCACATTGGGCATAGTGAACTTCACTTCTGATCTGTTTTTAGTAACTTCATTTTCAAAAACTTGATCGCTTTTTAATTTTGTCTCCGTAATTTTACCGCCTTCCAAGTTATAGGTAGTCCCGTTTACTTTAGAAACCGTTTCTCGGGCACTTTTTGAGTTATAAAAAGGAGCCATATAATCAGCATATTCAAATCCTTCTTGCGTATAAATTTTTATTCGCATGGTTATTTCCCGAATTTGAACAAAACCAATATTCTGCTGATATTCATACTTCACCGTATGTTTTTTTGATAAAATAGCTGCCGGAGCATTGGCATCTAACGGGTGTTTTGTTTCTTGAAGTTCTTCTATTGAAACTTTACCAAATTTGAGTTCCTGTGCAAAATTCATTGTTTGAAAAACAACTAGAAATACTACTAAAATTACTCTTTTCATGCGTTTTGTTATTTAAAGATTAAGGATGCTTTACTATTATCTAATTTATTTATTTCTGTCATAAAATCTCTGTAAAGCAAATAATCCTCTTTAGAATAGTCACCTTCATTGATTTGTATTTTTCTGTTGTATTGCATTATATTATTTTTCATGGTTACTTTAGCTTCATAAGAACCAAATTTATTTTGAATTAGAACCGGTTCCGGCAAAGCTTCAATTGTAAATCCATCCGGAATTTCAATTTCTATTTCGTCCGAATCAACATAACCTCTTAAAATTTTAAGCGGCTGTTTTCTGTTTCTTGTTTTATCAGGAATAGACACATCTCTACTAAAAACATTTAATGGAATGAGATAACGATTCCCTAAAACAGAAGCATATTTTTCAATTTCTAAATCGAATTGTTCTTCCCATGTTGATTTATCTTGATTTCTTTGAGTTGAGTAAGATTTTATTTTTAAGGAATTATAATAATCCCAAACTTTTCTATAATATTCTTCTTGCTCTCTAGGTGTTTTTGATTCTAAATGTGTTCTAAAATCTATTTGTGAACCTTGAAAAGACCTATTCATGTTGACTTGAAGCGTGCCTGAAATATCTAATTTACCTTTTGCTTTAGTTATTTGTTGATTGTCTTTCGTCAAATATTTTTTTGTAGTCACGATTTGACCTCCTTCCGGGGTTACTATCAACACTTTTCTGTCTTCGTTTGATCTTCCAATGTAGCCTAAAGCATTTTTTTGACTAGTACATTCTACCCAAATATTATCTTTCGCCGGAATACATAAAATCATATGATTCCCTTGAATAATTGGAAAGTCTTCATCAAAATCATATTTATAAATATCGTTTTGAATAACAGTGTGATAGGATGTAACTCCAACTGCTTTTAACAATGAATATGTATAATTAGTAAGTGCTTTACAATCCCCATACCCAAGACGGTCAACATCTTTAGCTAACATGGGTTGCCAACCTCCAATTCCTAATTGAATAGAAACATATCTTGTTTTATCTTGCACATATTGATAAACAATTCTAGCCTTTTCCTCATCTGTAACAGCATTTGCGGTAAGTTGTTTAATTTTTGTGACTGTTTCAGGAGATAATTCGGTTTGGGATTTGTATAATTTTTCATAAAACCATTCGCCTAATTCTTTCCAGGTAGAAGCTGTTCCTTCATAACCTTTCAGGGAAAAATGATTCAAAGCGAAAAATACTTTTGGAAAATATTCATCAGGTGATAAACCATAAGGCTCTCTTTTTTGAGCCTGCAAATTGGAAAGTGTATATTTTATTGAACTTGATGTTTCTGCTTTTTGAATTGTATAACCTTCAAAATTCTTTTCAGATTTTCTAAAACCAACCGATGGGTCATAAATCACTTCCATACTGGCGTTTTCAACACTTACTAAATAATCGTCAAATGGTGTCCAGCGAGGTAAAAAAGCAGTATCTGATGTTTCATAGGAATAAGTAAAGTGCAACAAATAAGGATACGTAGTGGCGGTATAATCAGCATATTTTATTCTACCATCTTGTTGTAATGAAAATCCATCTTGAGAAGCAACATCTTTAAAATCTGATTTTTTTATTTTTTTTATTTCATTCCCCATCATATTATACACTTTTACTTCAAGTGTTTTGATGTTTCTTTCGTTATTATAATAAATATAAGATGCTGCCGCTTCATCCCCTTTTTCATTCAGAACAATAATTTTTTTAGAAACCTGATAAACCATTTTTTTAGAGTTTATAATTTCTAATTTTTCTTTTGATTCTTTAACTATCGCATTTGCATTTTCTGACAATTCTTTCGAAATCAGAAAGTCTGTAATAGCTTGTGAAAATACATTTGAATAGGCGAATAGTAGAAAAAAAATAATTCCGGTTTTAAATTTCATGATAAAAATAGATAGGTTTAGCGAAGAAATTCTCCGCCTATGATAAAAAATAAATTGTTCTGCTTTTCGGAAATTGTGGTTTCCAAATTTAAAAGAATTCTGATATAAAAAAAAT
>ERZ795054.3432-NODE-3432-length-12451-cov-5.929090_pt1 | contig 12451 bp, 11 predicted proteins | sample MGYA00375138_ERZ795054 | MGnify/ENA primary metagenome ERZ795054 (study PRJEB30183, sample SAMN05720215) | anaerobic digester metagenome | isolation source: active sludge of municipal wastewater-treating anaerobic digesters | place: USA | collected 2014-12-23 ...
CCCGGCGAGGGCGAGGGCGGAGATCCCGATCATCGCGGGCGGCTCGGGCGCGCTCCCGGTGACCCAGCGCCGCGCGACGTCGAAGAACACACCCGCCGCCAGAAGCGCCTGGAGGACACCGGAGGCGTGCGCGGCCCGCAGCTTCGCGGCGGAGGCCCGGCCGACGGCCCAGAGGGCGAGGCCGTAGACGAAGGCGTCCGCGAGCATGTCGAGGGAGTCGGCGATGAGGCCGGTCGACTGCGCGAGCCAGCCGGCGACGCTCTCGACGAGGAAGAGGACGGCGTTGATGGCGAGGAGGAGGCGGAGGGAGGAAGCCTCCTCGTGGACCTTCGGCGCAGCGGGTGTCGCGGGACCAGCGGCGACCGACTCGACGACGCGAGCCCCGAGGCCGAGAGGTTCGAGCTTCGCGAGGAGCGCACCGGGCTCTCCCCGGTGGGTCACGGAGAGGGTCCGGCTCCGCAGGTCGAACCTCAGGTCGTCGACGCCTTCGACTCCGTCGAGCGCCATCCGGACGAGCCGCTCCTCGGACGGGCAGTCCATCCTCGAGATGGCAAGGAGGGTCGTCTGCAGGCCGGCGGGCGTCATCGGACGGGCATCGTAGCCGCTTGGCGGGTCGGATCGGCGAGGCCGGACCCGGACGCATGGTCGAAGCGAGGCCCGCCCCGGCCGCTCTCTCGTTCATCAGCTCGCGGGAGGAGGAGCCGGGACGGACGGCACGTATCGTCTTCCTCGCCGACGCGCACGCGGCCCGGCCGGAGAGCGCCGTCGTCGAGGTCACGCTTCTCGTCGGACCGGAGGGGACGACGGTAAAGGCCGCCGCGCGCCCTCTGGCCGAGTATGGGATGAGGGCGCCGGATGCGGAGGGCACCGCGTCCGGCTGCACGCCGTGTCAGGTCACCCGGACAAAGCTCGGATTCGTCCCGTACAGCCGTGGGTTGGCGACGGGCAACTCGATCTTCGCCGTCCGCTGCCTCGCTGAGGCCCTGGGCGGGCAGCCCGGGAAGTGAGCGGGGCGCGGGGTCGTCTCGACCGCGCGGCGCCTCAGCCCAGGAAGACGAACCTCACCGAGAGGTAGACCCCGACGGCGACGAAGACGACGCCGGTGAGGCGCCGCGCCCAGACCTCGAATGCCCCCACCTTCTTCAGCGCCGCGCCGAGCGCCTTCGTCCCTCCCGCGGCGACGAGGGCGAGGACGGCGACCGGGAGCGCGGTGCCGAAGCCGTAGACGACGGGGAGGACGACCTTCGAGCCGTGCTGGAGCGACAGCGGGACGAGGCTGCCGAAGAAGAGGGCCGCCGAGACCGGGCAGAACGAGAGGGCGAAGAGGGCTCCGAGGAAGAGCGCGCCAACGGCGCCCCCTTCGGCCGCCTTCTTTCGCAGCTCCTCGCTCCCGGCCGTCGTCGAGAGTCCGGCCGAGATTAGGCCGAGGAGGTACATCCCGACGAGGACGAGGAGAGGCCCCAGGAGCTTGTTCATATAGCGCTGGAGAAACTGCGAGACGCCGGGCACCGAAAGGAGGCCGAGGACGACGACGGCGCTCACGGCGGCGTAGGCGAGGGCGCGGCCGAGGGAGTAGGAGAGGGCCGAAAGGAGGACCAGGCGCGGGCGGTCGGCGCGGCGCGCGAGATACGAGACGGCGGCGATGTTCGTCGCGAGGGGACAGGGGCTGATCGACGTCAGGACGCCGAGCCAGAGCGCCGTCGCGGCGGCCGGAGCGAGGTCGGGCGTCAAGCCGTGCCCAGGAAGGCCTGGACCTCCCGCTCGACGTAGTCCTGGAACGACCCGGGGTTCCCGAGGAGGTGCCAGACCTGGTCGAGGTTCTTCCAGCGGACCTCCTTGCCGTCCTTCACCTCGGAGACGACGACGGACTTCGTGTAGAGGCCGTAGTCCTTCACGAAGTGGGCGTGGACGGGCTCGTCCACGTTCACGAGGCGCCAGACGATCCGCTTCTCGGCGATGGGGCCGGCGAAGCGCGTCGTCATCGTGGCGTTCGTGAGGTCCTCGATCTTCAGGCACGAGGCGCAGCGCGCCGTGGTGTGGAAGTAGGTGACGTAGACCGTGGACGGCTCGGGAGCGGGCCGCGAGGCGGGGGCTTTCGCGGCCGGCGGCGCGGGGCGGGGCGTGGCCGCGGGAGGCGCGGTCGGAACGTGAGCGGCGGCGGGGGGCGCCGGGGGCTCTGCGATCGCGGCCGAAGGAGCGGGCTCCGCGGGCCGGGCGGCGTCCGCTGCGGCGACGGCCTGCGCGTGCCGCGTCTCCTTCACCGCGAACGTGACTCCCGTGACGGCGACGAAGGCGAGGAGGGCCCCGGTGACGAGGTGCTTCTTCTCGATGCTCATGACGCGAACGCTCCGAAGACCAGACCGGTGATCGTGGACATGACGACGACGAGGGCGACGTAGACGACCGTCTTCTTCGTCCCGAGGTACGAGTTGATGACGATCATGCTCGGCAGGGAGAGGGCCGGGCCGGCGAGGAGGAGCGCCAGCGCGGGCCCTTTGCCCATTCCGGACCCGAGGAGGCCCTGGAGGATCGGGATCTCGGTGAGCGTCGCGAAGTACATGAAGGCGCCGGCCACGGAGGCGAAGAGGTTCGCGGCGAGGGAGTTTCCCCCGACCGCCCCTGCGACCCACGCGTCGGGGATCAGCCCGGAGTCGTGGCCGGGGCGGCCCATGAGCCACCCGGCGACGAGGATGCCGCCGAGGAGGAGCGGGAGGATCTGCTTGGCGAACTCCCACGAGCCGAGGACCCAGAGACGGAGCTCGTCCCGGTCGTACCAGCGGACCATCATGAAGACGAGGGCCGCGAGGGCTGCGCCGGCGAGATACCAGTGCGCCTCGTAGACCGCCGCGAAGAAGCCGACGGCGCGGTTGGAGGCGCCCCAGTTCGCGAAGACGAGGATCGCGACCATCGAGCCGAGGAAGGAGGCATCCTGCCACCCCGCGCGCGTCCGGCCGCTCGCGGCAGCGCCTGCCGCGGCGAACGGGTCGGGGCCGTTCTTCGCGCGCTCGGCCTCCTCCTCACGAAAGATCGCCGCCATGATCAGGCCGATGACGACGGCGAAGGCGACGGCGCCGATCGCGCGGGCGAGGCCGATCTGGAGGCCCAGCACCCGCGCCGTGAGGATCATCGCGAGGACGTTGATCGCGGGGCCCGAGTAGAGAAACGCCGTGGCCGGGCCGAGGCCCGCGCCGCGCTTGTAGATGCTCGAGAAGAGGGGCAGGACCGTGCAGGAGCAGACCGCGAGGATGGCGCCGGAGACCGAGCCGACCCCGTAGGCGACCGGGCGCTTCGCCGTCGCGCCGAGGTACTTCATGACGGCGCCCTGGCTCACGAACTGGCCGATCGCGCCCGCGATGAAGAACGCCGGGACGAGACAGAGGAGGACGTGCTCGCGCGCGTAGTCGCGGAGCAGGACGAACCCCTCGGGAACGGCCCGCTGGAAGCGCGAGCTCTCGACCGGCAGGAAATACGCGCCGAGGAAGAACCCGACGATCAGGAGGAGCTTCGTCCTCTCCTTCATGGATGGCCTCCGGGCGGGCGCCGCGTCCGCCGCAGCCACGCCCCGTCGCGGGGACTCAGAGGGCGGCGAGCGCCGCGCGGAGCTCCTCGGCCTTCGGGATGCGGCCGGAGAAGATCACCTTCCCGTCGACGGCGACGCCGGGAGTGGCCAGGAGGCCGAGCTCGATCATCCGCTCCATCCCCTCGACCTTCTCGACGGTGAAGGGGAGGCGCTCCGTCTCGACGACGTGGGAGACGACGCGGAACGTCTCCTTGCAGCGCGTGCAGCCGGGGCCGAGGACTTCGATCTTTCGGGGGGCGGTGTCCATGGAACGGTCCTTTCTTCGGGAGGGAGGGGCCGGCACCCGGCCCTCGATTCGGCTGATCACGAATCATAGTTTATTGATGGATGGGCGTCCAGGACGTCGCCGGGAGGACCGGCGGGGACGCCGCGGGCCGGCGGCTATCATCGGGTCGTGAGCCTGCGCAGAACGGCCTCCCGGCGCGTCGACGTGGCGCCGCGACCCCGGTTCCTCTCGCCGTCGGCCCCGCCGCGATGAACCGCCGCACGTTCCTCGCCGCCCTCGCCGCGTTCCCGGGCGCACGCCTCCTCGCCGCGGCCGACGCCGGACCCCGGATGCGCGTCTTCGGGAGCCTCCCGCGCCCCGAGCGGGTCCGCCGCGTCTTCGCCGCCGGCCCTCCGGCGGCCGTCCTCGCCCACGTCCTTTCGCCGGAGCGCCTGATCGGCTGGCCGATGCCTCTCTCGCCGGAGGCGCGCGCGTTCCTCGCGCCCGCGGTCCGCGAACGCCCGTTCCTCGGGCGGCTCTCGGGGCGCGGCAGCACGATCCCGCTCGAGAAGCTCCTCGCGCTCGAGCCCGACCTGATCCTCGACACCGGGACGGTCGACGCGACCTACCTCTCCGCCGCGGAGAACGTCCACGAGCGGACCGGCATCCCGTACGTCCTCGTGCCGGGGCGACTCGCCGACAGCCCGTGGCAGCTCTCGGAGGCGGGGCGCCTCCTCGGCGTGCCGGAGCGCGGCGCAACGCTTGCGCGCGAGGCGGAGCGGCTGCTCACCGAGGCGCGCGGGGCGCTCCGCGCGGGCGCGCGAGGGCCGCGCGTCTACGTCGCCCGCGGCCCGGACGGCCTCGAGACGGTGAAGGAGGGCTCGCTCAACGCCGAGTCGCTCGCCCTCGCCGGGGGACGGAGCGTCGCGGACGGCCCGGGGGGAGGCGTCGCGCGCGTCTCGTTCGAGCAGGTGGCGGCCTGGCAGCCGGAGGTCGTTCTGACACAGGACGCCGGCTTCTTCGCGAGCGCGCGGAGCGACGACCGCTGGTCGCGCCTTCCCGCCCTTCGTGCGGGGCGGCTCCACCTGGTCCCGAGCCTGCCGTTCGGGTGGCTCGACGGCCCTCCGGGCGTCAACCGCCTCGTCGGCCTCCCGTGGCTCGCCTCGCGCCTCCACGGCTCGCCGCTCGGGAAGGAGGAGGTCGAGAGGGTCCGCGCGTTCCACGCTCGGTTCTACGGCTTCTCCCCCGAGAGGGCGACGCTCGAGAGGATGCTGGCGGGGGCCTGATGCCGCGGTGGCCCTGGCTCCTCCTCGGACTCCTCCTCACGCTGGCCGTCCTCGCCGGGCTCGCCGCGGGCCCGATCGCGCTCGGGCCCGGCGAGCTCCTGCGCGCGCTCCTCGGAGGCCCCTCCGCGGAGGGGCAGGCGACGATGGTCGTCTGGAGCCTTCGCCTCCCGCGGCTCGCCGCGGCCCTCCTCGTCGGCGCGGCCCTCTCGGCCGCCGGGACGGCCTACCAGGCGATGTTCCGCAACCCGCTCGTCTCGCCCGACATCCTCGGAGCCTCCGCAGGGGCGGGAATGGGAGCGGCCCTCGCGATTCTCTTCGGTCTGCCGACGCTCGGGATCCAGGGGGCGGCCTTCGCCGGCGGCCTCACCGCCGTCGGCCTCGTCACGCTCGTCGCGGGGCGCGTGCGGCGGCACGACCCGGTCCTCGTCCTCGTCCTCGCCGGGATCGCGATCGGGACCCTCTTCTCGGCCGGGATCTCGCTCGCGAAAGTCCTCGCGGACCCGACAGTGCAGCTCCCGTCGATCACCTTCTGGCTCCTCGGAGGGCTCAGCGCCTCCTCTCCGGCCGACGTGGGGCGCGCGGCGCCGCTCGTCGCGGCGGGGCTCCTCCCGCTCCTCCTCCTCCGTCATCGGGTCGACCTCCTGACGCTCGCCGACGAGGAGGCCGCTGCGCTCGGGGAGGACGTCTCCCGCCTGCGCTTCACGCTCATCGTCTCCGCGACGCTCGTGACGGGCGCCTCCGTCGCGATCGCGGGGATCGTCGGCTGGGTGGGGCTCGTCGTGCCGCACGCGGCACGGCTCCTCGTCGGGCCGCGGTTCGCGCGGTCGCTCCCGGCCGCGCTCCTCCTCGGCGCCGCGTTCGTCGCCATCGCCGATACGCTCGCCCGCAGCGCCGCCGCGATCGAGCTCCCGCTCGGCATCCTCACGGCGTTCGTCGGCGCGCCCGCCTTCCTCTGGCTCCTCGCGCGGGGAGGCCGCTTCTCGTGAGGCGCCTCGAGGCGCGCGGCCTGAGCTTCGGCTACGACGGGGCTCCCGTCGGCGAAGGGGTCGACCTCGACCTCGCGGGCGGGGAGATCGTCTGCCTCCTCGGCCCGAACGGGGGAGGGAAGACGACGCTCTTCCGGACGCTCCTCGGCGTCCTGCCGCCGATCGCCGGCGAGGTGCGCGCCGCGGACCGGCCGCTCGCCCGCTTGTCGCGGCGCGAAAGGGCGCGCCTCCTCGGCTGGGTCCCGCAGGCGCACGCCGGACTCTTCGCCTTCACCGTGGAGGAGGTCGTGCTGATGGGCCGGACGGCCCGGCGCGGCCGCTTCGCCGCCCCGTCGCGGCGCGACCACGACGTCGTCCGCGAGGCGCTCGAGCGCCTCGGGATCGGCCGGCTGGCCGGCCGCGTCTACACGCAGATCTCCGGCGGCGAGCGCCAGCTCGCTCTCGTCGCCCGGGCGCTCGCGCAGGAGGCCGGCGTCCTGATCCTCGACGAGCCGACGGCGAGCCTCGACTTCGGGAACCAGCTGCGGGTCCTCGGGGAGATCCGCCGCCTTCGCGACGACGGCATCGGCATCCTGATGTCGACCCACCAGCCCGAGCACGCGCTGGAGGTCGCCGACCGGATCGCGCTCCTCGAGGCGGGGCGGATCGTCGCGGAGGGAGCGCCGCGAGAGACCGCGACGCCCGAGCGCCTGGCGCGCCTCTACCGGGCCGACCTCGCGGCCGTCGCCGCGCGTCTCGCGCCCTCGGAGTCGAGGCGGTGAGCACGTCTCCGCCGGCGCCGGAGGAGCTCGTCGCGCGGTGGGGCTCGCTTCCGGCGGGCTCTCTCGCGCTCCTGACCGGCGGGCGGGGCGCGGGGAAGACGCGCTGGTGCGAGGCCCTGGCGCGCGCGGCACGGGGCGCGGGGCTCGCCGTCCGCGGCGTCCTCTCGCCGGCCGTCCTCGCAGACGGCGAGAAGCGCGCCCTCGACCTCCTCGACCTCGCCACGGGCGAACGCCGTTTCCTGGCCGAGCGGGCCCGCCCCGACCTCCCCGGGACCGAGGGCCTCGGCTGGCGCTTCGACCTCGAGGCCCTCGCCGCGGGCAACGCCGCGCTCGAGAGGGTGGGGGCGTGCGACCTCCTGATCGTCGACGAGCTCGGCCCGCTGGAGCTCGGCCGCGGGAGCGGCTTCACCGCGGCGTTCGGCCTCCTCGACGCCCGCCGCTACGGCCTCGCGATCGTCGTCGTCCGGCCGGCGCTCGTCGCCGCCCTGCAGGTGCGCCGGCCCGGCTCCGCGTCGCTCTGGGACCTCGGGGGGGCCCGATGACCGAAGCCGACGGGAAGGGCCCCGAGACGATCCTCGACGTCGACTTCGGACGTCTCTACCGACAGCACTACGCCGCGAGCGGCGGGCGCGAGAAGCCGCCCGAGGCGTGGGACGTGCGGGCTTCCGACCTGAGCCGCGAGCTCGAAGGAAGCCCGTACGTCGAGGAGCTCCTCCGGCTCGTCGACCTGACGGGCTGCCGCACGCTCCTCGACGTCGGGTGCGGCCCCGGGACGATCGCCCTCGCCCTCGCCCCGCGCCTGGATCGCGTCTGGGGCCTCGACTACAGCCGCGGGATGCTCGACGCGATGACGCGCCACGCCGCCGCACGGGGCCTTACGAACGTCGAGCCGATCCTCCGCTCCTGGGAAGAGCCGTGGGACGTCGTCCCGGCGTGCGACCTCGTCCTCGCCTCGCGATCGACGCTCGTCCGCGACATGGAGGACGCCCTCGCCCGTCTCGACGCGAAGGCGAAGCGGCGCGTCTGCCTCACGAGCCTCGCCGGAGGGCGTTTCGTCCGCGCCGACCTCCTCGCGCTCCTCGGCCGCGAGCGGCCCGCCTATCCCGATTACATCTACGTCGTGAACCTCCTCCACCGGATGGGCCGCCACCCGCGCCTCGACTTCATCCGGGCCGGGCGCCGGCCCGACGAGAAGCCGGGTTTCGAGCAGCTCGCCCGGCGCGTCGAGTTCTCCCTCGGCGCCCTCACCCCCGAGGAGCGCGCGCGGCTCGAGGCCTGGTACCGGGAGGACCCCGCCCGCGCCGGGACCGGCCGCGAACCGTCCTGCTGGGCGTTCGTCTCCTGGGAGAAGGAGTAGCGAGGGACCGGGGATCCGGTCGGCGACCCGGAACGTCGGGGCTCGGGGCGGGAGCAGCCGGCCCGGCCCCGAAGGGCTGGCTCGGCGCGGAGGGGGCATACTGGAGGGAGGCTGGACAGTGGGAGACGAGACGCGCTCTTCGGCTGCGCCCCCCCCGGGCGCCCCCGGCTCCGGCCGGACGGCGGCCGCCGGCCTGATCTGCGCCCTGATGTCCATGGCGTTCGGCGCGGCGGCTCTCGTCGGATGGGCGACCGGCCGGAAGGTGCTGACCGCGTTCGATCTCGCGAGCATCCCGATGGCGCCGAGCACGGCGCTCCTCTTCGTGGTCCTCGGGGGCGTCGCCGCGGTGGCGGCACGACCGGGACGAGGAACGAGGGCGCGGAGCGCGAGCGCCGTTCTCGCCTCTCTCGCGGCGCTCAGCTCGGCCGTCCTGCTCGTCGCGAGCCTCCGCGGAGCGTACTGGCGGATCGAGCACATCGGCCTTCGGATCGAGGGGCGCGTCTCCGGCTGGCCGCTCGGGCACATTTCGCCCGTCGCGGCGGCCACGCTCCTCCTCGTGAGCGTCGCGCTCCTCGCGCTCCAGATCCCTCCGGGCCGGGGCCGGATGCGAGGCTGGCTGGCCGCGACCGGCGGCCTCGTGGCGCTCTCGTGCGGCGTCGTCTTCTTCCTCGCCTACGTGATGGGAGAGCCGCTGCTCTACCGAGGCGCCGTCCTGCCGCCGTCCGCCCCGACGAGCACGGCGCTCGTGACGCTCGGCCTCGCCGTCGTCCTCGCCGCGCGGGTCCGGGAGCCGCGGCCGGTCGACGAGGTGCGCCTGCCCCGGAGCGCGGAGGCGACGCTGGCGGGGCTCTTCCTGCTGTTCGCCGCGGGAATCGTCCTCTGGGGGGCGACCTGGTTCCGCGAGCAGGAGCGGCGCCTGCGGGAGCAGGTCGACCTGCAGGTCTCGACGATCGCGGAGCTCAAGGCGACCGGCCTCGCCCGCTGGCGGACCGAGCGGCTCGGCGACGGACGGGTCCTCCAGGAAAGCCAGGCCTTCCGCCGCCTCGCCGACGGTCTCCTCGCCGGGACGCTCCCGAGCGACGACGAGGCGGTCCTCGGGCAGTGGCTCGGCAGCGTCCGGGAGAGCTACGGCTACGCGAGCGTCGAGCTTCTCGATGCGGGCGGGGCGCGCCGTCTGTCGATCCCGACCGACGCCCCACCGATCGTGGGGGACGACGGCCGGCACTTCGCCGAGCTCCTCCGGTCGGGCGAAGCGCGTCTCGTCGACCTTCACACGCACGAGCCAAGGGGCATGCTCCGGATGGCGGTCGTCGTCCCGGTCGTCCTCGAGGGGCGCCCGCGGGGCGCCGTGCTCCTCGGGATCGACGTGCGGTCCCACCTCGAGGCGTTCCTCTCCGACTGGCCGGTCCCCTCGCAGACGGCGTCGACGCTCCTCGTCCGAAGGGACGGCGACGCGGTGCTCGTGGCGCGAGCCGCAGACGCGGCCGTGAAGGAGCCGAGGATCGAGCGGGTCCCGAGGATGCAGGTCGAGCCGATGCTCGAACGCGCGGCCGCCGGCGAGGAGGTGGTCGGGCTCTTTCCCCGCCCCGACGGGAGCCAGGTCGTCGCCGCGGCCCGACGCGTGGCCGGCTCGCCCTGGAAGCTCGTCGCGTGCGTCGACGTCGAGGAGGTCTACGGCCCCCTGCGCGAACGGCTCTGGCTCACGGTCCTCGCGATGGCGGGGCTGCTCGCGGCGGTGGCCGCGGGCGTGGTGGCGGTCTGGCGCCGCCAGCTGGGACAGGCCGAGCGCGCGCGAAGGCTCGCGGAACGGGAAGGCGCCTCGCTCCGTGAGGTCATCGAGCGGAGCCTGAACGAGATCTTCGTCGTCGACCCGGCCACCTTCCGCTTCCTCTTCGCGAACCGGGGGGCGGCACGGAACCTCGGCTACTCGGAGGAGGAGCTGCGCGGGATGACCCCGATGGACCTCGTCCCGGGGATGACGCCCGACGACCTCGGCGCGATGCTCCGAGCGACCGATGCGCGGCCGGGCGAGGTCCACAGGGTCGAGACCACCCACCGCCGAAAGGGCGGGAGTCTCTACCCGATCGAGGTCCACCTCCAGCGGGTGAGCGCCCCCACGGGCGACGTCTACCTCGCGGTCATCAACGACATCACGGAGCGTAAGGCTGCGGAGGGGAAGATCCGGCACCTGAATCGGGTCTACGCGGTCCTCAGCGACGTGAACCAGGCGATCGTCCGCGAGCGGGACGTCCCGTCCCTTGCCGCCGAGGCCTGCCGGATCGCGGTCTCCGTCGGGGGATTCCGAGAGGCGTGGCTCCTGCTCGCGGAGGGCGAGGGCGTCCGATGCGTGGGCCGGGCTCCGGCCGGGGGCGCGGACGACGCCGCGGGTGCGGCGGCCTGGGCCGAGACGCTCGCCCGGGAGTCGATCCGGAGCGGTCGCTCTGCGGCCGCGCCGCCGGGGCCCGAGCGCGGCCGGGCGGTTTCGCTGCCGCTCGTCGTCGAAGGGGACGCCATCGGAGCCTTCGTCCTCGCCGCGGGCACGGAAGACCCTCTCGACGCCGAGGAGATGAGGCTCCTCGAGGAGATGGCCCTCGACGTCTCGTTCGCGCTCGAGTCGATCCGGGGAGAAGCCGCCCGGAGGGAGGCGGAGGCCGAGGTCCGGCGCCTGAACGCCGACCTCGAGCGGCGCGTCGAGGAGCGCACGGCCGAGCTCGCGAGCGCGGTGCGCGAGCTCGAGACGTTCGCCTACTCCGTCTCTCACGACCTGAAGGCGCCGCTCCGGGCGATCGACGGCTACAGCCACCTCCTCGTCGAGGAGCACGGAGGCCGGCTCGACGGGAAGGCCCGCGACTACCTCGAGAGGGTCCGGAGCGGGGCGCGGCGGATGGCCGAGCTGATCGACGCCCTCCTCGCCTACTCGCGGGTCGAGCGGCGGGCCCTCCTTCCCGAGACGATTCCGCTCGGCGAGAGCGTCCGCCTGGCGCTGACGCACGCGCAGGAGGAGGTCGCCTCCACCGGCGCCTCCGTGAGCGTCGCCGTCGACGGCCTCGTCGTGCGCGCCGATCGGGAAGGGCTCGCGATCGTCCTGCGCAACCTCCTCGGCAACGCGCTGAAGTTCCGGAAGGGCGCGGAGGCGCCGCGAATCGAGATCGGCGGCGAGTCCTCGGGAGGCGTCTGCCGCTTCTGGGTCCGCGATCACGGAATCGGGTTCGACGAGGTGTACGCCGAGAAGATCTTCGAGAACTTCCAGCGGCTCCACCGGCAGGAGGAGTTCCCGGGGACCGGCATCGGGCTCGCCCTCGTGAGGAAGGCCGTGGAGCGGATGGGCGGCTCGATCCGGGCCGAGAGCGAGCCCGGGCACGGCGCGACGTTCTTCGTCGAGCTCCCGGGGGCCGCGAGCGGAAAGGCCCCCGGCGCCGGAGCGCCGGGGGCCGAGAGGACCTCCGGGAGCGGGGGCTAGAAGGAGATCTGGGCCGCGACGACGGCCTGGAGGTACTTCTCGTCGAGGACGCCGTTCACGCTGCGGCGGTCGTCCTCGATCGACTCGACGTTCAGCTTCAGGTTCGCGTTGTTTGCCTTGATGAAGTAGTGGAATCCGCCGGTGAGGATCGTGAGCTTGTCGTCGGTGGCCGAGTCCTTGTTCCGGTCGAACTCCTCGTACCGGGCGGCGAGCTGGAACTTCTTCGCGAAGGTGTAGAGGACGGTTCCGTACCAGCCGTTCCGCTTCAGCTTCGTCACGACGCCGCCGGAGGCCTGCTCGTCTCGCCCCTCGGCGTACTCGAAGCGGAAGCCGAGGGGGAGCTCTTCGGTCCCCTCCCAGCGGACGTGCGCGGCGTAGCGCTCGCGGCCGAGGTAGGCGGCGCCCTCGCCGGCGCTGTAGCCGCCCGAGGCGCCGACGACGAGCCCCTTCGTCGGCTTCACGTCGAGGCGCGCGTTGAAGTTGAGGGCGTCGTTGTTGTCGTTGTTGTTGAGGGTCGTCCCCTGGGTGACCGACACGCCGGTCGTCACCATGGGGCTCCAGTCGGCCTTCCAGAAGAGGCCGAGCTCGCGCTTGTCGGAGAACTGGCGGGCGACGACAGAGCGCTCGGCGAAGTCGAGGGCCGAGGAGGAGCGGTTCCCTTCCTCCATGAGCCAGACCTTCTTCTGCCCCAGCTGGAGGTCGTGGCCCGGGAGGCCGGAGTAGGAGATGGCGAAGTCCTGGAGGATCTTCCCGTCGGCGCCGGCGGTGACGCTCGGGCTCTTCGTCGGGTCGATCATGACCTCGAAGCCCCACTCC
>ERZ795054.3434-NODE-3434-length-12443-cov-7.617049_pt1 | contig 12443 bp, 8 predicted proteins | sample MGYA00375138_ERZ795054 | MGnify/ENA primary metagenome ERZ795054 (study PRJEB30183, sample SAMN05720215) | anaerobic digester metagenome | isolation source: active sludge of municipal wastewater-treating anaerobic digesters | place: USA | collected 2014-12-23 ...
GGCCGGCCGAAGCCCCATCCGCGGCGAGGGGCCGATCCATGGCGTCCTCGATCTTCCCGTGGAAGGAGGAGCGCCTCCGCTCGAGTTCGCTGTTCAGCCGCCGCTGGTAATCGAGGATCTCCTGGAAGATGATGTCCGAGAGGGAGAGGTTGGCGTTGAGGGCGGCAAGCTTCCGTTTCATGGGCTCGTCGAAGGGGGTGAACTCGGCCTTGTAGACGAGCTCGTGCTCGACTTCGGCCCAGGCCTCTTGGAGTATCGTTCGGAGCTGGAGCTCGACGACGGGTGCGTCCAAGCCCGCGGCAGAGCTCAGGAGCTCGTCGGGAAGCTTCACGAGGATATGGATCGACTCGTAGCCGAACTCCCGGAAGGAGCGCTCCGAGCCCTTGCGCTCCACTTCGAGGACCGAGAATGCCGCGCCGATGGCCGCCTCCGCCCTGCCGAGGTCGCCGAGGAAGGGGCAGACGGCCCGGAGCGCTATCACGTCGGTGATGGGGATGGGGGCCTTCCCGGCCGCCTTAGCCTGCCTGAGAAGCCGAATTCGCTTGGCGTACCAGGAGTCGAAGGACTTGATCCGGCCCTTGAGTATGGGCCGCAGGTTGGCTGCCTCGAGGCAGGCGCGGATCCGCCGCTCCATGTCCCCGAGGATGAAGGCGAACTCCGGGCGCTTCCGCGAATAGGAAGCCCTGAGTTCGCCGCGGTCCGGTATCGTCTCCGCGCTCTCTCCGTCCATGTCCCCACTCTACACCTATTTAGCGATTCCGCCAATTTGGAAACCAAGGGCCGGCGAGGCTCGCCGGGATCCGCCGCCTCGCCATGGCAAAAAAAGGCCGGGACCCTGGGGTCCCGGCCTCTGCGGTTCGGTATAGGAGCCGAAGCTTACTTGCTCGCGGGCTGCTGGTCAGCCTGCCAGGCGCCGGTCTGCTTGGCCTGCTCGAGGTAGCGGAGGACCTGCTGGTTGCCGAAGCGGCGGGACTCGATGGTCTTGCGCTCCTCTTCCTTCTTGGCCACGATGCCCCAGATGGACTCGTCGTCGATGTCGCGGACGGGCTCCAGGACGGCTTTGTCGTAGAGGATCCGGACTTCCTTGACATAGGTCACGAAGTCGCCGCCCTCGTGCGCAGCGTCGCGGGTGATGAGGAAGCCCTCGAGCTTGACCAGGGGCGTGGTCTTGGGGTAGAGGGGGAAGACCCGGAGCTCGCGGTTGCGGACGTCGGAGATGTACTGGGGATTCTCCCAGCGGAGCTCCTTCCAGCCGTCGAAGTTCAGGTAGCCCATGAACATCGTCTTCTCGTTGCCGTCGGAATCCTTGAGGATGAGGCTCAGGCCGTGGGGGAAGTTGAGGCCCTTGACGCTGACCGCGACGGACTTGATGACGCCGACGTTCTTGACGATGCCGTAGGCGGTGGTGATCTTGGTGTTCGGGTCGTAGCTGCCCTCGAAGCGGGAGAAGCGGGCATTGACCGGATCCTGGCCCTGGGCATCCTTCTTCTCGGTGATGGAGCCGTCGTCGGCGATGTCGGCCTTCTTCTCGAAGGCGGGGATCTCGAAGGGGGGCTGGATCCGGGCCCAGCTATTGAAGTCCGCGGCGGGGAAGCGGACGCGGATCCCCAGGACGGTGCTGCCGCCGTAGGGCTTGGCGTCCTGGGCGACGGTGGCCTCGGCCGTCATGGACAGGGACTGGTTCATGTTGTTCCGGGAGGAGGAGGCGAGGACGACGTCCCAGTTCGGGACGGCGAGGGAGACGCGCATCTGCGCCTTCTGCTCCGGGGTGTAGCTGGCCCCGGCGACGCCGGAGAAGTCCATCATGGTTGCCCGGTTCTGGTTGGGCTTGCCGGTCTTCAGCGGATCGATATCCGCCTTGAGGGTGGAGAAGTCGATGAGGATCGCTTCATCCGCGAAGGCGAAGACGGCACAGACGAGGAGAAGCGCCGACATGATGACGATTGAGTTCCTTCTCATTCAGTAACTCCTTTCATTGCGCGCCATAACCCTTTTCTTCTATTTGATAAAGAAGTATACGCACCCGTATGCCTTTGTCAATTATTTTTCTGTTTTTTTGCGCCGTTTCCGGCCTCTAGGGCCTCGGCGTAGGGCTCTCTGCCGCCTATCGTGACCGTCAGGCTCTTGAGCCCGGGAAGGGCCGCCTTGACGGTCCGGCGGAGGGCGACCAGGCCGAGCTTGAGGGAGGCGGGCTCGGCGAGGGCGGCGTCCTCGGAGAGGTCGATATAGAGCCTGCCCTTGCGGTAGATGGCGGTTTCGAGCCTGACCCCCCGAGGGAAGGCTTCGTGGAGGGAGGGGTCGCGGGGGCCGAGGAGGAGCTCCTCGGCCGCGAGCTCTGCCCTGGCTTCGGGGCCTCGTGGCCGCGGGAGGTCGCGCAGCTCGGCCCCGAGGCCGCGATCGGAGGCGTAGGCCGGCCCGATCGGGAAAAAGAGGGTCATTTCGGCCCGGCGGTCGGCGACCGCCCAAAAAAGGAGGGAGAAGGCGAAGGCGAAGGCCAGGGCGGCGGCGCAGGCCTGGGCCGGGTGGGATAGCCATTCCAGGGCGAGGCGGAGGGATTTCCGAAGGAAGGCGGCCGCGCGGCGGAGGGCGGAGCCGCAGGCCTCGAGGATTGGCTTCATGGTGAAGGGGCGCCTCTCATGCTCTCGAAATAGCCGACGAAATCGACTAAGCCATTATATATGCCCGCGGCGACCCTCCGCAAGTAATCCTCGGAGGAGAGGAGCTTGGCCTCCTCGGCGTTGGTGACATAGCCCATCTCGACGAGGACCGAGGGCATCCGGGCGTTCCGGACGACGAACCACTCCTCGGCCTTGACCCCCCGGTTCGGGCTCTCGGCGCCGATGCTCCCCTGAAGGGAGTTCACGATGTTCCTGGCGAGGATGATGCTCTCGGTGGTGAACTCCTCCTCGAGCATGGCGTTGAGGATGGGGGCGATATCGTCGCCGGGGCCGCCGGGCTTCCCCGGCTCGACGAGCTTGCGCCGGTACTCGGGGTTCAGGTACCAGACCTCGAAGCCCTTCGCGTTCTTGTTGAAGGCCGCGTTGGCGTGGATCGAGACGTAGATGATGGCCTCGTTGGCTGCCAGCTCCACCGCGTTGGCCATCTCCACCCGGTCCTCGAGGCTTGGATAGGTATCCCCCTCCCTCGTGATGAGGATCCGCCGGTCGGGGTAGCGGGCCTTCAAGGAGGCCAGGAGCTTCTTGGCGACCTCCAGGGCGATGTCCTTCTCGACGACCCGCAGGCGCTTCGAGCCGAGGGGATGGTCGCCGATGGCCCCGGGATCCTTGCCCCCGTGGCCCGGATCGATGAGGATGGCGGCGACCGAGTAGCTCGACATGAGGGCGGCCGCGGCCTCGCGGAAGGCCGATTCCAGGGCCTCGACGGTCGAACGGGGGAAGGAGAGGCCGGCCGCCCCGTTGCGGGGGGCCTCCACCTTGAGGCTCCGGTCCCAGTCGAGGAGGATCCAGGGGAGATCGACGGCGTAGGAGGCGCGGAGGCCCGAGCGCTCGATGAGGCCCGTGCCCGTGAGGGGATCGAAGGAGAGGCGGGCTTGGAGTCGCTCCGCCGCCTCGGCGGCCGATAGGCTCTCGCCGGCGGGAGCCGCGGACTTCGCCTGAGCCGGGGACGCCGGCTTTGCGGGCGCCGGCTTGGCGGGCGCGGCGGGAGCGGGGCTCGGGGGGGAGCCGAGGACCGGGGCCGCGGAGAGGATGGGCGCGGCCGGGCCGATGCAGGCGACGAGGAAGAGGGCGCGAGCCCTCCCTCCGAGCCTCCCCGGCACTAAGCCTCCCCGCCTCGCGCGCTGTCGAGGGCGTAGAGGGCGGCTTGGAGGCCTCCCCGGGCCAGGGAGCGCCAGAAGCGGCCGCCGAGCACGGTGCCGCCGCTCGTGCCCAGCCTCGCCCCGCCGAGCTCGAGGGCGCGCTCGGCCGATTCGACGAAGCCGCGGCCCGACCAATCGAGGCCTCCCAGCTCGGCCGCCCGGTCGAAGGGTAGGACGCTCAGGGGGCCGGGGCCGCGGCGGAGGTACTCGGGCATGGCGGCCAGCTCGGCCGCGGCCGCCCCCTCGGCGGGGAAGGCCTCGGGGGGCCACTGCGCCCCCCCTTCCGCGGGCTCCCTTCCCTCGCCCCGGAGGAAGGCCTCGGTCGCCTCGTCGCCGGGCGCGAGGCGGGGCAGGATGGAGCGGACCGCGGCCATGGCGGCCTCGACGGCGCGGCCCCGGTCGGGAGCCTGGCTCAGGACGTTGCCGAGCTTCTCGACGTTGTTCGCGGGGAAGACCAATCGGTCTCCCGGGAGGGCCCGATAGAAGAGATCCTTCATGTAGGGCGTGCGCTCGGCCTCCCTCGTCCCCATGAGGGAGGCGAGGCGGCCCGGGATCGAGACGAAGGCGCGCTCCGCCGAGACCCAGCCCCGGTCCGGGCCCGGCTCGGCGGGCGAGAGGCCGACGGCGAGCTCGAGGGCCTCGCGGGTCACCTCGATCCCCGAGGCGTAGGGGTAGGTCCAGCCCGACATGTAGCCGCCGGATAGCCGAGCGGCTATCTCGCCGACGACGGCCGTACCCCGCTCGGGGCTGTACTTGATGTCCCCCTTGGCCGCGCCCCGGGCGATGCCGATCGCCCTGACCCCGAGCTCGAAGACGCGGAGGACCTCGGCGGCCACCTCGGGGGGATAGGCCGTCGGCATGGTGTGGCCGATCTCGACGAAGTAGGGAGCGAAGGCTATATGGCGGTCGGCCAGGCCGCGGATCTTGATGCGGCCCTCCTCGACGAGGGCGTCGATCGAGAACTCGGGTCCCTCGACGTACTCCTCGACGATGGCTCGGCCCGTCCTGCTATGGGGCAGGGCCTCGGCGACCGCCGCCTCGAGCTCGGCCGCCGAGCGGACGGCCCGGCAGCCGCGGGCGCCCATCGAGTCCGCCGGCTTGACGACGAGGGGGAAGCCGAGGGCGGAGGCCGCGGCGGGGGCCTCGCCGGGGGATGCCGCCTCGACGAAGCGCGGCGAGGGGACGCCGGCGGCCGCCAGGGCCGCGCGCATCTTGAGCTTGTTCGAAGCGCGGAGGGCGGTCTCGTAAGGTATGCCCGGCAGGCCGAGCCGCTCGGCCACCCAGGCGACCGAGGCGGAGAAGTCGGTCCCGGCGGTGAAGACCCCGTCGAGGCCGATCTCGGCGCGGAGCTCCCTCGCGGCCGCCTCGAGGCCCTCGCGGTCCTTGAGGTCGACGTGGCGGAAGCGGTCGGCGAGGGCGGCGCCGGGGGCGGCCGCGTTCCCGTCGGCCGCGGCGACGGTCCAGCCGAGCTCCTTCGCTATCCTGATCGCGGGCAGCTGCATGAGGCCAGCGCCGAGTATGAACACCGTCATGATCGATTCCTCCGAAGGCGCTCCGCGATTGCCGCTCGGCGAGACATCAAGCCCGGGACCGCGGCCTTCCCGGCCGCCGGCTCGGCCCCCGCTCGGCGCCGGGACCGGCTCCCTCGCGGACGGCGTAGGCCTCGAAGGTGTCGCCGAGTCCGAAAAGCCGCGAGGCCAGGAGGCCCAAGGCCCGGCCGAGGGCTCCGGCAAGGCCCGGACGAGCGGCCAGGCCGCGGACATGGGGCAGGCGCTCGGGGTGGTGGCCCGTGACGCGGATCCTTTCTAGCCGAAAGCCGTAGGCCTTGAGAATACCCCTGACCCGGGAGGGCTCCCAGATCGTAAAGTGGTCGGCGGGGCTGCGCTCGAAGAAGCCCTTCCGGTCGAAGCGGGCCGAGGCTCCCTCTCCCGAGGGAGTGGAGAAGGCGAAGACCCCCCCCTCGCGGAGGAGGGAGGCCGCGTTGCGGAGGGCCCGGTCGAGCTCGTCGAAGTGCTCGATGACGTACCACATCGTGACCAGGTCGAAGGGCCCGCCGAAGGCGGCCGCCGTGGCAGGGTCGAGGAAGTCGCCCGCCACGGCGGGGATGCCGAGCTCGCGCTTGACGTAGGCCGCGGCCTCGGGGGCGGCGTCGAGGCCGTAGGGCTCGTGGCCCCGCTCCCGGGCCAGGGAGAGGAAGGGGCCGTAGGCGCAGCCCACGTCGAGGACGGACAGGCCCCGCGATCGGCCGAGGCTCCGGGCCGCGAGCTCCTCGGCTATCTCGAGCCGCAGCAGGGCGAGGGCCTGGAGCTGGGGCCAGTCCTCGAGGTAGGTCCTCCCATACTGGCGGCGGTACTCCTCGAAGAAGTAGGCCTCGTGGTAGGGGCTCTCCCTTCCGGGGGAGAAGCGCGAGAGGTACAGCATCCCGCAGGAGCCGCAGCGGAAGAAGCTCTTGCCCTCGTCCCGGTAGAGGGCCCTCCGGAGCCCCGAGCCGCAGGCCGGGCAGGAGGCCGGCCCGGCCGGCGCGAGGGAGGCGAGGTAATCGGCCAGGGACTCGCTCCCCTCGGGGGCGAGGGCGGCCGTCCGCGCGAGGACCTCGGCCGGCGAGCGGAGGAAGGCGCCCAGGGCATCCAGGTCGGGCTTGCCCACGCCGACCTCCGGGAAGCCCGCCGCGAGGGAGAGGGCGCGGTGGTAGGGGCTCGGGTTGAGGAGGATGACGCCGCAGCCGGCCCAGGCCGCCTCGAAGGCGGTCAGCCCGAACTGGGTCAGGACGAGGTCGTAGCGGGAGAGGTGCTCCTTCAGGTTCTGCACGGGACCGAGGACGGTCACTCCCTCGAGGCCGACCGGCGGGGCCCCCCTGCGGAGGGCTCCCGTCACGATCGTCATGTCGGCGGGGGCCACGAGGCCGTCGGCCACGAGCTCGCGGGCCAGGCTCAGGGAAAGCCCCGCCGGGTCCTCTCCCCCGAAGCTGACGAGGACCTTGACGAAGGAGGATGGAGGCTCCCGCCGGTTCCTCGGGAGCTCGAGGAAGCCCAGGGAGCTCTTGTTGGCCGGGATAGCGGCGCTCGCCCCTCGGCGGGGCGCCCGGGGGAGTATGTCGACGAGGTAGTGCGCCGACTCCCTCGCTTCCCCCCCTTCGTCGATGGCGAGGACGGGGCCGAGGCGCTCCCAGAAGGCGAGCTCCTCGCGCGAGGTGGCGCGGCGGTCGAGGACGACGAGGTCCCAGGCGGCGGCATCGTTCAGGGAGGAGAGTATCTCGACCTCGGAGAGCTCGCGGGAGTAGGCCAAGGAAAGCTCGGCCGCGCTCCAGGAGGTCTCGGCCTTGGCCGCCGGCACGAAGACGGCGGCGCCCTGGCCGAGCTCCCGGGCTAGGGAGAGGCAGCGTACGAGGTGGCCCGAGCCGTTGCCCTTGGCCACCGAGGGCACGAGGAGGATGCGGCCCCCGCCCTCCCGCTTCCCCTCTCGGCGCGGCAGGCCGCTGCGTCCCGCGTCCCTGCGGGGAGTCTCTCGACCCTGGGCCATCCTAGGCCTCCCTTTCCCGCCGGGTGCGGAGCCAGGCGACCAGCTCGAGGCTCGGGATGGGGCGGCCGCGGTAGAGCGCGCCGTAGGCGGCCCGGAGCGCCTCGTAGTCGGAGCCCGTGTCGACCGTCACCCTGGCCCCCTCGAGGAGGTATTCGGCCGGGGCCGGGCGGCGATCCAGGGAGAAGAGCTCGGGGTGCTCGTAGAGGTAGGGGCAGACGTGCTCGCGCTGCCGGGGCTCGGCCGCCTCGGCCTCGGCGCGGAGGAGGGCGGGGGCGGCCACGAGTTCGACTCCCAGGCCCAGGGGCATGCCCAGGTGGGCCGAGTAGTCCGCCGGCGCCTTCGATCGGGCGCGCTCCTCGATGAGGAGGGCGGCGAGCTCGAAGGAGACCAGGGGATTGTCCCCCGTGGCGCGGAGGACGAGGTCGAGGCCGTAGCGCCGGATGGCCAGGCAGTAGCGGGCGAGGACGTCCTCGGCCGGCCCGACGAGGAGCTCGTAGCCCTCGGCCGCGGCGGCCGGGCCCAGGAGCGCGGCGCTCGCCTCGTCGGTGGCGAGGATCCGCAGCTCGGCCGGCACGAGGGCCAGGCGCCGCATGGCCTGGCCGACGAGGCTCGAATCCCCGAGGGGGAGGAGGGCCTTGCCGGGCAGGCGGGTCGAGCCCAGGCGGGCCTGGACGACGATCCCGGTCACGAGCCGCCCTCGTCCCAGAGGTCGACGAGGCTCGGGGCGTCGTTCCTGAAGCGGAAGCGGTTGACCCGGACCCACTCGCGGGCGGCGCGGAATTCCGCGGCCGCGGGGAAGAGCCCCTGCCCCGGGCCGCGGAGGTAGGACCAGAAGCGGGAGAGGGCTATCTGCCCCGAGTCGCCGTGGAAGGATGGCGCGAGGTTCTTGAGCCAGAAGCGGCGATAGCCCTCGTCGGGCGTCGAGTCCTCGTCGGGGAGGGCCTCGTCGTAGGCCATCTTGAGGGCGGAGGCCAGCTTGATCTCCTCGCCCCAGAGCCAGGCGCGGAAGCCGAAGTCGAGCTTCTGCCAATAGGGATTGGCGATGCCGACGTCGCAGCCCCCGAGCATGACGAAGCGCTCGCGGGAGTAGATGCCGCAGTAATCGAAGGGATAGAGGCTCCGGGCCCCGTCCCGCGCGGGGGCGAGGCCGAGGACCTTGAGGCTCGACTTGTTGAGGGCGGGGGCGGCGGCGGTCGGGAGGAGCTCGCCGGCCTTGTCCGAGAGGAAGGGGGCCTGGCAGAGGAGGTCCTGCTCGGCGACGCGCTCGAAGAAGCGGCTCGAGAGGGCCTGGGCCTGGAGGCTCATGTCGCTCCAAAGCGCGAAGACGTAGGGGCCGCAGGATTCCCGCATGCCGAGGTTGAGCATGGCGCCGGGGCTGGCCGGCTCCGAGAGGAGGAGGAAGCGGGCGAGGGGATGGCGGGCCGCGAGGGACTCGAGGTCGGAGCCCTCCCCTCCCCCCACCTCGACCGAGACGATCGACTCGAAGCCGAGGCGCTCCAGCTCGCGCAGGGCCTCGGCCCGATAGAGTCGGGAGCCGCGGTGGAGGAGGAGGACGGAGACGGGGAGGGAGTCGGGGCAGGCCTTCCCCCGCGGGGCGCCGACGACCGTGTAGCGGGCGGCCCCGGACTCAAGCGTTGTAGGTATAGTACTCATCGCAGTCCGCGCAGGGGGCCGGATAGGGCGCTCCCGCGCCGAGGCTCGCCCGGACCTGGGCGAGGTGGAACTCCTCCCCGGCGGCCCAGGCCTCGGCGAGGCCGCGAGCCGAGGAGAAGGCCTTGCCCAGGAGGATCTCGCCGCGGGCGCAGTCGCGGCAGAGGGGTACGGTCCCGTCCAGGAGGACGGCGAGGTCGCGCTTGAGGTGCCAGCAGGGGCGGCGGGTCAAGGGCGAGAGGTCGGAGACCTTGCGCTCCGGCAGGAAGCCGGCGAAGCGGGAGTACTTCTGGACGATCACCCCCTCGGTCTTCTTCTTCCAGCCCCGCCAGAAGGCCTCGAGCTCGGCCTCGTTCTCCTGGGCGCGGAGCATCTGGACGTGGGCCCCCTTGGGGAAGAGCTCGATGAGGAGCTCGGCGAAGGCCCGCGCCTCCTCGAAGCCCGGGCCCCTGAGCTCGGCGTAGAGCTCGGGGCTCGCCGCGTCGAGGGAGACGATCCAGTGGAGCCGCCCCGGCGCGGCCGCCCCGCCGTAGGCCGCCGCGAGCCGCTCCACGAGCCCCCGGTCCCAGCCGAGGCCCGCGGTCTCCAGGATGAGGGAGAGCCCCGGCCGGGAGAGGACCTCCTCGACGAGGCCGCCGATGTCGGGGTGGAGGCTCGGCTCGCCCCAAAGGGAGAGGTCGATCACCGCGTCCCCCGAGAGCTCGACGACCTGATCCATGAGGGAGGCGAAGCGCTCCCGGGGCATGAAGTCGCGGCGCTCCAGGATGCCCTCGGAGCCGCGGGCGCCGAGGGCCGGATAGGGACAGAGCTTGCAGCTCTGGAGGCAGCCCCCGACGACCTGGACCTGGACGAAGGCCGGCAGGCTGCGCAGGAGGTCGAGGCGCTCGGGTATGATCCGCAGGGCGCTCTCCTCGTCCCCGACCCCGGCCTCGGCGAGGCGCTCGACGAGGAGGAGGTCGCGCTTCGAGTCGCAGGCGAGGCTGAGCCTGAGGTCCCGGAGGTCCTTCGGGGAGATCTCGGTCTCCACGTCGAAGGCGTTGATGTCCTTCTGCAGGGCGGAGAAGAGGGAGTCCCGCTCGGGCTCGGGGGGGAGGGAGGCCGCCAGGCTCCTGAGGGCGGGCACGATGCGGGGCGAGAGGATCTCCGTCGCCAGGCCGCCGGGGAAGCCGTCGGCGTAGCCGTACTCGGCGCGGTAGCGGCGGAAGTTGTCGAGCATCCGCGCGGCGAGGCCGGGATCGAGGAAGGGCTGGTCGGCCCAGAAGAAGAAGACCGCGTCGAGGCCCTCTCCGAGCCTGCCGATCTCTTCCAGGATCGAGTCGAGCGTCCAGGACTCGCGCTTCGCCCGGGGATGGGGGGACTCCGGGAGGGGAAGGGCCCCCTCCGCGACGAGGATCCGCTCGACGCCCGGGAGCCCGGCCGCGAAGGCGAGGCAGCGCTCGTAGGCTGACTTCCCGCCGGCGAGGGGAGCGAGGGCCTCGGGACGCTGCGATCCGGCATAGACGAGGGCTGCGGTTCTCATAGCTTGCTCCGATTATCGGGCGATCCCCTCGCCCCCCTTAGCGCCGAGCCCCCGTCCTTTCTCCTCGATCGAGGCGATGCGAGCCTGAAAACGCTCGTGCGCGGAGCTATAGTTTCCACCGAACCTGCTCCTCTGAAAAACTACAGATTGGGTATTGCTTAGAGAAACCCCACCATATATAGTGGGACGGGCCGTGCAAGCGTTCAGACAGTATAAGATAGAAACGTGGCTTTTGGGAGGGGAAACAAGGTGAAATTCGAGCGGAGATTTACGAGGGCCGGCAAGGGACCCTACGAGGGCCTGGCCTGGGAGCGCAGGACCAGCGAGATACGCAACACCGACGGCGCCGCCGTCTTCAGGCTCGAAGGGGCGATCGTTCCCGCCTCCTGGAGCCAGATAGCCACCGACATCATCGCGCAGAAGTACTTCCGCAAGGCCGGCATCCCCTCCGACAAGGCCCGGGCCTGGGAGTCCTTCGTGCCCGAGGGGCAGCGGGTCCTCGCCGCCGACTCGCCCAAGCCCGGCTCCGAGCACGACGCCCGGCAGGTCTTCCACCGCCTGGCCTACACCTGGCTCGCCTGGGGCAAGTCCGCGGGCTTCTTCGACTCCCCCGAGGACGAGTCCGCCTTCTACGACGAGATCCTCTACATGCTGGCCCGGCAGATGGCGGCCCCGAACAGCCCCCAGTGGTTCAACACGGGCCTCCACGCGGTCTACGGCATCGAGGGACCGGCCCAGGGCCACTTCTACGTCGACCCGGCCACGGGCGAGGTGACGAAGAGCCGATCCGCCTACGAGCGCCCCCAGCCCCACGCCTGCTTCATCCTCGACATCGAGGACGACCTGGTCAACGAGGGCGGCATCATGGACCTCGTCACCCGCGAGGCCCGCCTGTTCAAGTACGGCTCGGGCACCGGCTCCAACTTCTCCAAGATCCGCGGCCGCAACGAGCCCCTCTCCGGGGGGGGCTACTCGAGCGGCCTCCTCTCCTTCCTCAAGATCGGCGACCGCTCGGCCGCCGCGGTCAAGTCAGGCGGCACCACCCGCCGGGCGGCGAAGATGGTTATCCTCGACGCCGACCACCCGGACATCGAGCAGTACGTCAACTGGAAGGCCGAGGAGGAGTACAAGGTGGCCTGCCTCGCCGCCGGCTCCGCCCTCATCCGCCGCCAGGCGGCCTCCCTCGCCGAGGCCGCGCGGGCAGGCGTCCCCGAGGAGGCGGGAGCCGAGGAGCGCTTCTCCTTCGCGGCCAATCCCGCCCTGCGCGAGGCGGCCAAGGAGGCCCTCCGCTGCGGCCTGCCCGCCCCCTACCTCTACCAGCTCCTCTCCCAATTCCGCCAGGGCGACTACTCCGCGGCCGCCATCGAGCCGGGCCAGGGACCCGGCCGGGGCTCCGCCCTGCCCCTCTACGACACCGCCTGGGAGGGCGAGGCCTACAGCACCGTCTCCGGCCAGGCCTCGAACAACTCCGTCCGCGTGGACAACCGCTTCATGAAGGCGGTCCAGGAGGACGGGGACTGGGAGCTCGTCGGGCGCACGACGGGCAAGGTCATGAAGAAGATGAAGGCCCGGGCGATCTGGGACGGCATGGCCAAGGCCGCCTGGAAGTGCGCCGATCCCGGCATCCAGTTCCACGGCACCGTGAACGAGTGGCATACCTGCCCCGCGGACGGCGAGATCCGCGGCTCCAATCCCTGCTCCGAGTACATGTTCCTCGACGACACGGCCTGCAACCTCGCCTCCCTCAACCTCATGGCCTTCTACGACCAGGAGGCGGGGAAGTTCGACGACGAGGCCTACCGCCACGCCACGAGGCTCTGGACCACGGTCCTCGAGATCTCCGTCGTGATGGCCCAGTTCCCCGCGAGCCAGATCGCCCGCAAGAGCTACGACTACCGGACCCTCGGCCTGGGCTACGCCAACCTCGGCAGCCTCCTC
>ERZ795054.3436-NODE-3436-length-12434-cov-4.439858_pt1 | contig 12434 bp, 11 predicted proteins | sample MGYA00375138_ERZ795054 | MGnify/ENA primary metagenome ERZ795054 (study PRJEB30183, sample SAMN05720215) | anaerobic digester metagenome | isolation source: active sludge of municipal wastewater-treating anaerobic digesters | place: USA | collected 2014-12-23 ...
CAGGAATATCGCCATGCTCACCATCGCCCCCACCGGAACCACCAGCCTGATGACCCAGACCTCCTCCGGACTGGAACCGGCCTACCTTATCAGCTATAAGCGCCGCCGCAAGGTGAACCCCAACGAAAAGGACGTCCAGGTCTCCTTCACCGATACCGTGGGCGACGCCTGGGAAGAATACAACGTATTCCATCATAAGTTTGTCACCTGGCTCGAAGTGAACGGTTACGACCTCAAGGAAGTCAGCCACAGCAGCGATGAGGCCCTGCGGGAGATCATTGAGCGTTCACCCTACCAGGGAGCCACCGCCAACGATATCGACTGGCTGGCTAAGGTCCGCATGCAGGGTGCCGTGCAGCAGTGGGTCGACCACAGCATCAGCGTTACGGTCAACGTACCGGAGAATACCCCGGAGGACCTGATCGGCAGTATCTACGAAGAGGCCTGGGCCAGTGGCTGCAAGGGGATGACGGTATATCGCGACGGCTCCCGTTCGGGTGTGCTGGTATCTGCAGAAAAGAAGGAAGGCAAGGAAAAGAAGGAGGTCGAGTTCACCGAGACCGAAGCCCCCAAGCGCCCCCTGAAACTGGAAGCCGAAGTGGTCCGTTTCCAGAACGACTATGAAAAATGGATCGCCTTCGTTGGATTATACAATGGAAGGCCCTACGAGATCTTCACGGGTAAGGCCGATGATTTCTTGGTACCTGTATGGGTGGAGAAGGGGTGGATCCTCAAGAACCGCTCTGAAAAGGGCCGCAGCCGATACGACTTCCAGTATGAAGACCGCCATGGCTACAAGGTGACCATGGAAGGGCTCTCCCGTTCCTTCAACAAGGAATACTGGAACTACGCCAAGCTGATCTCGGGTATACTGCGCCACGGTATGCCGCTGCAGTTCGTGGTGCACCTGGTGAACACCCTCGACCTTAAGTCAGACAGCATCACCACCTGGAAGAACGGGTTGGAGCGCGCAATTAAGAAGTTCATCCCCGATGGAACCGCCGCCGTGGTGGCCCAGTCATGCCCCAAGTGCAACGAGACCGGCCATATGGTCTACCAGGAAGGCTGCCTCGTGTGCAAGAGCTGCGGATACTCCGCCTGCAGCTGAAAAAGCGAAAGGCAGGAAAATCAAGGAAAGCGGACAAACAGGCAATAAGTGGGAACCTTTCCACCTTTCCACCTTTCCACCTTCCACTTTCCACTTTCCACTTACACTAGCCACTAGCCACTAGCCACTAGCCACTTAAAAGTGAATCTTATGGTAATCCCACACCTGATTATTCCTCAGGGTGTGGATTCTTTTGGCCAGGAGGGTGAATAGCTCCAGTTTGTTGGCATTTAACCAGGCGATGGCCTCAGGTTTTTCCTGGCAGGCATCGGCAAAGGTGGCCATCAGCATCATCTGGTGCTGCGTCAGCCAGGTACGGGCCTTCTGGTTCCCGTCGATCGCCGCATCCAGGGCGCCCAGGTGAGGAAAGCCGTGTTTCATCAGCCATTCGAAGGCCTGCTCGCTTCCCCTCACGGCAGTGGCCAGCGCCGCTATCTCAGGATACCCGTTCCTTAGAAACCACTGCAGGAACTGCTCTTTCCCGTCAATGGCCTCACCCAGGCCCAACAACACTTCCACCGGATACTCTTCGAGGCGCATCAGCTGACATTCAATGGGGATAGGTTATGGCATTAAGCCTATCACTTCGCCAAAGATAAGCAGAGGGGCGGGAGTCTTCCCTGACTTTTTTAACCCTTCGTGGATACGCCCCAGGCTGTGTGAAGAGTGACACACCAAGGGAAAACCCTACTACGGAACACTGGATAACTCCTGGAAATCATCGCTTCTTTCCGAAGTTGCTACTGTTAAAATAATGTTAAACAGCTCTTTATAGCTCCAGTTAATAAGCAGGCATGAATACTTTAGTGGAATTCATTCAAACCTGGTATGAAACCAATCTACACCATCATATTATTAGCACTGCTTTTTCCTCCTATCCTCAATGGGCAGTCGCATCAGCTGGTTTCCGCCGGCGGGGGACATACTGGCAACACCAGCCTAAGCCTCGAGTTCAGTATTGGTGAGGCTGTAATAAGCACCGTTAATGCAGGCGGATAAATTCTAACCCAGGGCTTCCATCAACCGGATACGGCAGGTCAGCCTGCACAAGGCAACGGCAGACTGCTGGTACGCGCCTTCCTGCAGGGAGCCTACAAAGGGTCCCTCACCATGGATACTGGATTGAATGCCCTGGGGTATATCCCTCTTTCACAGCCGTATACCGGAAGCCCGTGGTTCTATGGGGGGAATGAGCAGCTGTCCTCCATTCCCCCGGGCATGGTTGATTGGGTACTCATTGAAGTCCGAAGCAGTCCGGATACCATAGTTGCCCGGCGCGCGGCCCTGCTCAGGGATAACGGAATGATCTACGATACCGGCCTCTACCAGGGGATTCTCTTCGATTCTCTTGCCCCGGGCAGTTATTACATCGTCATCGACCACAGGAACCATATGCCGGTTATGACAGCCCATAAGCATTCGGTCCCGGCGGCCACGGTGCGGGAGCTCAGCAATTCTGGCTCCTATCCTGCCTATGGGGGTAATACCGCTACTGCTGACCTGGGCGATGGTTCAAGGGGCCTGATCTCGGGCGATATCAGCAAGGACGGGATACTGAAGTACAGCGGGCCATCCAACGACAGAATTATGATCCTTCAGCGCATCATCTCCGAAACCGGATCCACATCCATACAGACCACAGCCAACGGATATTTCGGGGAAGACTTGTCGATGAACGGCAACCTGAAATATAGTGGTCCGGGCAACGACCCTTCCCGCATCATCCAGAACCTGATCAATATCAGCGGGAGCAACTCCATGACCTCCACGCTGGTATGTCCGGTTCCTTCCGGTGTATTGAAGAACTGAGAGAATATTCACATGAGTTAACCAAACCAGATATGAAGAAGCCATCATTTTTTGTCATACAAGGGTTATTGCGTATGACCCTGATCCTGGGAGTATGTATTGCCGGACTTCAGCAGCAGCTGATGGCCCAGGTACCTCAGGGGATCAATTACCAGGCAGTGGCGCGCAACAATGCCAGCGCCCCTATCCCCAATGCCAGCATCAATGTTCGCTTCACCATAACTGATGCCACGGCTGCCGAGCTCTACAAGGAAACGCACACTGTTACCACCAGCCCGATGGGCCTTTTCAACGCGGTGATCGGCGGAGGAAGTGTTGTTACTGGCATCTTCAGCGTCATCCCCTGGCTGAGCGGTCCGCATTACCTGAAAGTGGAGCTTGACCCCGATGGAAACGGTTATCAGTTGCTGGGCACCACGCCTTTCCAGAGCGTTCCCTACGCCCTGGTGGCAGGCACAGCAGCCAACTCCGGTTCACTGTGGACCGCTTCGGGTAACGATATTTATTATAATACCGGGATCGTGGGTATAGGGACTGCCACTCCAAACAACCAGACTAAGCTGCACGTGGATAACGGTAAGGTGCTGTTCGGGGCCTCCGGAGGGCAATTGCCGGCAAGGCTTACCCTCAATGCCGAATCGGCCGAAGAGCTGGTACGCGGCCGCTTAAACGGGATTTCCGTATTTTCCATCGAAGGGAATGGCGATTTCGGCATTGGGACCGTCAGTCCCCAGGGAAGGCTCGATATCCGTTTCGGCTCGAGCAGTCTGCTGATGGTTGACACCAACGGCAGGATAGGTATGGGGACCTTCACGCCCACGGGCAAGCTGCATGTTGATGTAGGCGGCACCCCTGCCTTGTTTGTGAACAACAGCTCAGGCTGGGTGGGTATGGGTACCTCGGCGCCGGGAGTCAATCTCGATGTGGCTTTCAATACTTCGGCCACAAGCAATGGCATCCGGATAAACCTGGAAGGCACTGGTGATGCAGTGATTCGATTTGCGCTCAGCGGCAGCACCAAGTATACCATAGGGGTCGACCAGAGTGACAACGAATACCTTAAGATCGGCCGCGGCCTGGGAGTGTCATCCAACCCTATTATGACCTTGAAGGTGGATGATGTGGATTTCGCCGACGATATCTCTGCAGACTATGTAAATGCCAATCGGGTGGTGATGCCGGCCGGCGGACGTGTCGATATCGGAAGTGTGTACCTCATGTGGGGAGGGACCAAGATCCTACGCACCGACTGCGACATAGTACCCGCCGTTCAGAACACCGATGACCTGGGCAGCTCCGGATTCCGTTTCAACCAGATCTACCTTGTTAATAGTCCCAATGTCAGCTCCGATGCCAGGCTGAAAAAGGATATCAGGGATCTGGACTACGGCCTTGCCGAAGTGATGAAGCTGCGCCCGGTGCGGTACAAATGGAAGGATAATCCTGACCAGAACGACCGGATTGGCCTGATCGCGCAGGAACTGCAGCCGGTGATCGGTGAGGTGGTCAGCTCGCGCCAGCATACCTATCCCAACCCTGAAAGTATTGCCAAGGAATGGATTGACACCCCGACGCTGGGCGTGACATACGAGGAGCTGATCCCTGTGTTGATCAAGGCGATTCAGGAACAGCAGGATCGTATCCTTGAGCTGCAGGAAAGACTTACAGTACTGGAAAACAGATCAAAGGAGTAAGTGCCTGAAGTGAACCTGGCTTGCTAAAGTGCCTGTAGATTTTGGAGTTAGGCGTGCCAGGAGTACTTGAATTGCCTCGCCTTCGTAGGGCGGTTCTTGCTTATGCCCGGGGCTTGCTACCCGTATACCTTAACCCTGACTCCCTGAGCCTCCGCCCTGGCAGCGATGCCCAGGAGTTCGTCGAAGCCAACCTTCTCCAGGGTGTCAACCGGGGTGGAACGGTCAATCGAATAGATCATGGCATACTGGGGGTTCACTTCCTTCACACAGCGGATCCAGGCTTCCACCTCGGCATCCGAGGTGTTGTCGATCCGTTTCTCCTGATATTCCCCCCGCAGGAAAATGCTTTGAATGATAAGGTTACCCTCCATCTGCTTCATCTGGTCGAGGAGGATTTCCAGGGTGAGCCGGCTCGGGGGCTGGTTGATGCGGCGAAAGGTCTCCTCGGTGCCGGCATCAAGCTTGAGCATATTCAGCTCGATGCTCCTCAATGCATCCATTACCTCAGGCTTGTGCAGCATCGAAGCATTCGAAAGAACGCCTATGGCCGTTTCCGGCATATATTGGTCGCGTAACCTGCGGGTATCTTCGATGATCCGGGCAAACCCGGGATGGATGGTCGGCTCCCCATTTCCGGCAAAGGTGATGGCATCCGGGAAATGCCTGCTGGCACTCAGTTCGGCCAGGCGCGACTCCAGGGCGGCGATTACCGCCTCCCGGCTAGGCAGGGCCTCGTTGTCCTTGTGGCTACGTCTACCCCATCCGCACTCACAGTATATACAGTCGAAACTACAATACTTATACGAAGAGGGGAGAAGATTGATGCCCAGGGAAACTCCCAGCCGCCGGCTTTTCACCGGGCCGAAAACCATTTCGTGGAAAAGTAGCGACATATCAGGTTGCTTATAGCGCTAAATTAGGCTTTTTACTTTATCCCGCCCGGTCCGGCAAGCAGGGAGATCCTGCATCTTTTCAGCACACGGGAGCGGGCAATTTGGTAATTTTGGGCCAGAAGCGGTAAATGAATAGCCTGAACGACATAGCCCAGCCCATTGAAGGTCACCTCAAGGCCTTCGACCGGCATTTCCGCGAGGCCATGCGGACCCGCGTACCCCTGCTCAATAAGATCACGGGGTATATCGTACGCCGTAAGGGCAAGCAGGTAAGGCCAATGTTCGTCTTTCTCAGCGCCGGAATGTGCGGGGGCGTCAACGAATCCACATACAGGGCCGCATCCCTGGTGGAACTGTTGCACACCGCTACCCTGGTACATGACGATGTGGTGGACGACTCCTTCGAGCGGCGCGGGTTCTTTTCCATTAACGCCCTGTGGAAGAACAAGATCGCGGTGCTGGTGGGGGATTTCCTCCTCGCCCGCGGCCTTTTGCTGGCCATCGACAACCAGGAGTTCGACCTGCTGCGCATCGTAAGCGATGCTACACGCGAGATGAGCGAAGGAGAACTGCTGCAGATCGAAAAGGCCCGCAGTCTCGACATCGATGAGGCTACCTATTACGAAGTAATCCGCAAGAAGACCGCTTCCCTCATCGCCTCCTGTTGTGCCAGCGGAGCACGTTCCGCCACTCCCGATCCGGAGATCGTGGAAAAGATGCGCCTCTTCGGCGAAAAGGTGGGCATGGCTTTCCAGATCAAGGATGACCTCCTCGACTTCAGTGACAGTCGCATTACAGGAAAGCCCAATGGGGTGGATATCAAGGAGAAGAAGATGACTCTCCCCCTCATCTGGTACCTCGGGAACGCTTCTGAAGGTGAACGCAAAGGAGCCATACGCCTCATCCGTCGCCACAGCACCAACCGTCGAAAGACCCGCGACCTGGTACGCAAGGTCAGGGAAAGCCAGGGGATTGCCTATGCCATGGCCAAAATGGACCACTACCGCAACGAAGCCATGCAGATTCTCGACACTTTCCCCGCCTGCCCCGAGCGAGAAGGACTTCGGCAGCTCCTTGTGTTCACCACCGACAGGAAACACTGACACCCCCATAAGCTATGCCCTCCATTTCCATTGCCTCGAGTACCCGACTGCTCCTGTCGACCCTTCTGCTGATGCTCATGTCCCCCCTGGGTGCCCAGGAAAAGACCACTACCTGGTGGGAAGAGGGAAAGAAGCAGAGCGAAGGCCTCCATGTGGATGGAAAAGAAGAAGGCTTGTGGACCTGGTGGTACCCCAATGGGAACAAATGGTCGGAGGGCCGCTTTGCTGCTGGGGAGCGCCAGGGGGAATGGACCTGGTGGTATGAGCGGGGGGGGAAGGAGAAAGTGATCGATTTCTCCAGGGGTGGTGCAGCGGAGTATCATCCCAACGGGCAGCTGGCCGCCACCGGTTTCTTGAAAGCGGGACAGCGGGAAGGCGAATGGAAGTCCTGGTATGCCGACGGGACGATGGAGGAGATACTGACCTACCGTGGCGGCAAAGCCCACGGACCGGTCGAGCGCTTTCATGCCAATGGAAAGAAGGCGTTTACGGGATCCTATGTCAACGATACCCTGGAGGGCAAAACGCTATGGTGGTACGAAGATGGCCAGCCCGAAATGGAGGGCTTCCTCAGCAAGGGGCTGCACGACAGCATCTGGGTTTTTTATCACCGGAACGGGGCTATTGGGAGCAAGGGCCGGTTCATCGCTGGCGAACAGGATGGACCCTGGGAATACTTTTACGATACAGGCGAGAAATGGAAGGCGGGCGCCTTTGCCCTGGGTGAGCGCACCGGCCTCTGGGTCACCTGGTACGAGAATGGGAAAAAAGATCACGAAGGCCCCTTTCAGCACGACCTGGAGCATGGGCAGTGGACCAGCTGGTACGAGAGCGGCCAGATGCGCGACCGCGGCACCTTCAGCCAGGGGGTGATGGACCAGACCTGGGAAGGATGGTATGGCAACGGGCGCAGGGAATACGTGATTACCTATGCCCTGGGGGTAAGGGAGGGACCTGCCCGATGGTGGTTCGATAATGGCCAGATGAAGGCCGAAGGGGGCTTTTCGGCGGGCCAGAAGAGCGGGCTGTGGACCGAATGGTACCTGGAGGGTGCAATGAAGGAAAGGGGGAGCTATGCCGGGGAGCTGCAGCAGGGGCGATGGCTATACTACGACAACCGCGGGGTACTGGCCAAAGAACAGCATTACCGTGACGGCCGGCCCGAAGGCTACTGGGCAGAATACTATGCCGATGGGAAGAAAAAGGCCGAAGGAAGCTTCCTCAACGGATTTAAGGAAGGAAAGTGGTCGTATTGGGACGACCAGGGCGGGGTGCTGATGCAACAGGTGTACAAGCAGGGAAAGGTGGTTAAGGAACAGAACGGCACCCGCGGAGGAAAGCGCTGATCAGGGCACCTTGGGCAGGGTGAACCCGAAGGTAGTCCCAACGCCTATCGAACTGCGCACATTGATGCGCTCGTCATGGGCCTCAATGATATGTTTCACAATGGCGAGCCCCAGTCCCGAACCTCCCGTTTCCGTACTCCGGGCCTTATCGGTACGGTAAAAGCGCTCAAATAGCCGGGGAAGCTCCTCCGCAGCAATGCCCTCCCCATCGTCGGTCACCTCCACCAGTACATGGTCGTCCATATCGAAGAACCCTATCGTGGTGCTGCCTTTTTTTCGCCCGTATACCACCGAATTGTCCACCAGATTGGTCAGTACCTGGCGGATACGGTCGCGATCGGCGTATACGAAGATGGGTTTCTCAAATCCCCTGGAAAGTTTAAGGCCAACCTTACGTGTACGGGCTTTATCATCCAGGAATTCAATCACCTCCTTCGAAAGGGTGATGATATCGAAGCGGCTGATCTCCAGTTTGAGCTGCCCCGACTCCAGTTTGGAAATCATCTCCAGGTCTTTCACAATGGTGATCATCCGTTCGATGCTCTTCTCGGTCTTCAGCAGGTAATCCCGGTTGATGTTGGGATCGTCCAGACCCCCGTCGAGCAAGGTCAGCACATAGCCCTGGATATTGAAGATGGGCGTTTTGAGCTCATGAGAGATGTTTCCGATATACTCCCGGCGGTAGGCTTCCAGTCTCTTGAGCTGGGCGATCTCCGCACTTTTTTCCTGGTCCCATTCCTTCACCCGCTGGCTCACCCTCTCGATCATGTCGGAGCGGCTTTCCTTTCCGCCTTCCCCCCGGATCTCATCGCTGGTGCTCCGGCGTGTGAGGATGGTCTTGTAGATCGGGCGGATCTTCTCGAAGATGAACTTCTCCAGCACGGTGCGCGAGAGCAGATAGGTGAATATCAGCAGCCCCACAGCTATGCCAGTGAAGACCACCCAATGGAAGGTGTCGGTGGAGAGGGAGGTGAAGAGGTAAACGAGCAGGCCGATACCGGTGACATACAGGGCAGACCAGGCACTGAGGTTCCTGGGATCGTCGTACTTCATCCGCAGTCACTTTTTGTAAAGATAGGGAAAAGCCTCAGGCTTCGAACTTGTACCCTACGCCCTTGACCGTTCGGATCGACTGGGTGTCCAGCTTCTCGCGGATCTTACGGATGTGGACGTCGATGGTACGGTCCCCTACGATCACATCATTTCCCCACACCTGGGCAAAGATCTCTTCCCGGGTAAAAACCTTGTCCGGCCGCGAGGTCAACAACAGTAAAAGCTGGAACTCCTTCTTGGGGAGCACCACTTCTTCCCCGTTCCTGATCACCAGGTAGCGCACCTTGTCGATGGTAAAGTCGCGGAACTCGAGCAGGGGTTCCTCCGCGGGTTGGTCGGAATACCGGCGCAGCAAGGCCCGTATCCGGCTAACCAACACCTTGGGCTTCACCGGCTTGGTGATGTAATCGTCGGCACCGGCCTCGAAACCGGCAATCTGTGAGTAATCCTCGGCACGCGCGGTAAGGAAGAGGATCAGGACATGCTGGAGTTCAGGGATCTGGCGTATGGCCTGGCAGGCCTCTATTCCATCCATGCGGGGCATCATCACATCCATGATGATCAACTGGGGCATAAAAACCGAGGCCCTGGCGATGGCTTCCTGGCCATTGCCGGCCGTTTCTACCTGGAAGCCCTCCTTACGCAGATTATACCCGATGAATTCCAGGACGTCCGGCTCATCGTCCACAAGCAGTATACGGTAGGATTCGTTCTCCATAGGGGAGGATTGTGACAGCTTGAAGATTGGTCCTCAACGGAGGCACTGCCCTGTTTTCCTCCTCAAAATTATGCCATTATGGCTCAGGGATGTTGCGGGTATTTAAATAATTAACAATTTGTTTACAAGCGAGTAGGCCTACTTGACCTACCTTGCACAAAGAACTGAGAAAGGAGTTTTATCTTGATAAGAAATTTTGTACTTTTGTCTGTTAGACCTCAAAGCAGCCCAGCTTAGTCTGTAACCCTGCCATTAATCCAAACATCATGAAGCGTCCTATCCGCACATTGGCTGTTGTATGCATAAGCCTGATCAGCAGCGCCCTGTTCGCCCAGTCCATTCAAACGACTGTGCCTGACACCGTGATAAATGAGGGTGATACGGTTGTGGTGGCCGTAGAGGTCTCCAACTTCAACGCGGTCTCATCCATATCCCTGGTCCTGGGATACAATACCTCGGTACTCACCTACCTTGGCCATCAGAATGCACATCCTTCCCTGGCCTCCGGTATTTTCATTCCCGGGGGGATTCCGCCCCTGTTCAAGCTGGCATGGTTCGCCATCACGCCGATCACCATCGGCAGCGGAACGCTGATCGAGCTGCAGTTCCTGGCCCACAATGCTGGCTACAGCGCCCTTACCTGGGACACGCTGACCTCGGGGAACTGCCAGTACAGCGACGCCATCGGAGATATTTACCCCGCCCATTTCACCAGCGGCTCCATCACGGCCGAATCCCTGGCCCAGGGCGTCAAGGCCCGCCTCTTCCTGCAAAGCGCATGGAACGGGAGTGGAATGGGTACCAACCTCAATACCGGGGGCTATCTTCCCCTGGCCCAGCCCTACAACGTGAGCCCCTGGAACTATGCCGGCGCCGAAACCCTTGCCTCCATCCCCAGCGGGATGGTCGACTGGGTCCTTGTGGAGCTTCGTGATATCGTTGACGGAGCTACCGTGGTGGAGCGCCGCGCCGCCCTGCTTATGAGCGACGGAAGCATCCTGCATACCGACCTGACCAATGAAATCCCCTTCGATTCGGCCGGCAGCTACTACGTCGTCATCGACCACCGCAACCACATGCCGGTGATGTCGGCCAATCCCAAGCCCATTCCCGATACTACGCTGGTTGACTTCAGCAACCCTGCCAACCTCTACGGGGGAACCGCCTCGGCCATCAACCTGGCGGGTGGAATATATGGCATGATCGCCGGGGACCTCAACAAGGACCGCGTGATCCGTTACAGCGGGCCCAACAACGACCGCGTGCTCATCCTCTCCCGCATCGCTGCCCAAACCGGCTCTTCCGTTATTACCACCATGGTAAACGGGTATTTCAAGGAGGACGTTTCCATGAACGGACAAATCCGCTACTCCGGTCCGCAAAACGACCCCTCCCGCATCAGTGGTAACCTCATCACACTCACCGGGAGCAATATCATCAGTGTAACATACACCAGTCCCGTACCGGCTGCCATAGCGAAATGATAAGGCAACATCTGCCCAGGAAAAGGCCGGGTGAGGTTCTCCTCCCCGGCCTTCCTATATTTTCCGCGCTCCCTTGCCACCTGCCTCGTAATGCATGCCCGTGCTTTTGCGTACCTTCGGAAGATGTAAGCCGAATCCCATGAAGCTACTGAAGACCTTGTTCCTCCTGCTCCTCCCATGTTTGGCCGTTCAGGCACAGCAGTTCAATGCCGGCATCAGGGGGGGGCTGAGTGCCACCCAGATCAGTGGCGACCAGCTCTCGGGATTCAACCGGGCAGGCCCTGTGGCCGGGCCCTTTGTCAACCTCTACCTGTGGCCCAGGGCCTGTGTGCAGATGGAGATGGTGTATATCCAGAAGGGAAGCCGCAAGAACCCCGATCCCGATAAGAATGATTTCAACGAGTACCGCCTGCGCCTGGACTATATCGAAGTTCCGGTGGTATACCGCCTCGATTACAACGAGCGTTTCTCCCTTGAGGCGGGCCTGGCCCTGGCCGCCCTGCTTAACACCAGGGAAATAGGGTACCCGCCCCTGGCGCCAACGCCGGCATTCAACAAGCAGGATCTCAGCGTGCTGGGAGGGGGATATTTTCGCTTCGGGGAGCGCCTTTATGTAAACCTTCGCTATCAGTCCAGCATACTTCCCGTACGGGACCACCTCTCGGGGGCCACCTTCCGGCTCAATAAGGGGCAGTACAACTCTGTGCTGGTGTTTGCCCTGCATTACCAAATCAGCCGCCTGCGATGAAGAAGACACGCATACTCCTCGCTGTAACGGGCGCCAGTGGTGCCATGTACGCCAGGATCCTGCTGGAGCGCCTGAGGGAACTGAAGGAACAGGTTGAGCTGACGGGAGTGGTGCTTTCGGATACCGCCATAGACGTTTGGAAGCATGAGCTGGGCTACGATCCAGGTCCTGCCATACCGGAATGGAATTTCCGCAACCACGACCTCTGGGCCCCTTTTGCCTCGGGTTCATCGGCCCCCGATGTGATGATCATAGCCCCCTGCAGTATGGGTACCCTGGGGCGCATCGCCTCCGGCACCGCCAATGAACTGATTACACGGGCCGCCGATGTGATGCTCAAGGAACGAAAACGGCTGATCCTCCTAACCCGGGAGAGTCCGGTCAACCTCATCCAGCTGAGAAATATGGTCACCCTGACCGAGGCCGGGGCCATCATTATGCCCGCTTCCCCTTCGTTCTATAGCCGGCCGGATAGCCT
>ERZ795054.3438-NODE-3438-length-12430-cov-4.890182_pt1 | contig 12430 bp, 9 predicted proteins | sample MGYA00375138_ERZ795054 | MGnify/ENA primary metagenome ERZ795054 (study PRJEB30183, sample SAMN05720215) | anaerobic digester metagenome | isolation source: active sludge of municipal wastewater-treating anaerobic digesters | place: USA | collected 2014-12-23 ...
GTATGAGCCCCTGACCCTTGCCACTCAGGTCGGGGACAGGGTGTATGCATTGCTGGAGCATCGTGTGGGCACAGAGCAGTTGTTCCGCTGCGCAGTTTCCGTGAAGGAAGCGCAGGAAGTTCCCGGTCAGCGAGGGCGGAGCGCCTGGATGAGGATGCAGCTGAAGCGGCCGTTGAACGCGGTCTTCAAATTGGAAGGAGGGGCGCAGGCGTCCCTGGCCGGGCAAAACCTTGCACCTCAGACCGGACTGGGAGTGTATTCCACACTGCAACTGCTGACGGGGAACGGGCGGCTGAGGCAGTTGGCCCTTAGCCTGGCCACCCAGGCTTCGGAAGGGGCGGACACGCGCTCGGTGTTCTGGCTGCAGGGGCCGGAGGGCCGTCCGGTGATGCAAACCCTCTACTTCAACGCATGGACCATCTCAGGCAACGCCCTGTTGCAATCAGGCAAAAAAACGATGCTGGGGGTGGGGCTCCAATGGACCCAGGGCCGCGGAGCGGAGCAGGAAAATCGATCGATCCTATCCTTAGGGCTCAGGCTGGGGCTGCGGCCGGAGGCTTACTGATCGTGCGCCGCTTCTTGACCAGGTTCCGCCTATGGGCCCATCCATAGATGAAGTCTAACAGCTCCTCCACCCGTTCCGTAGCCTCCTCTTTTCCGTTTCTTACGGCAATGACCGAGCTCTGCGACAACATCCCTGAGATCATATCCAGCTCAAGGAAAAGCGGGGCATCGTTACGGTCCGCATATCCCGGGTTCAGCCATTGAAGGTACATGGCATAGTCGTTGCGCCGGAAAAAGTCGAGGGAGGTCTTCAGACTGGCCCGGTACTGCAGGGAGCATAGGACGATGCGGGGCTGCAGCCCGTGCAGTATGCGTGCAGGAGGCTGGCGCCGCTTGCCGGGGGAACGGCTGACGAGGAAGACGTCAACATACTCTTTATCATTGAAGTATAGGCGACGGATGTTCTTTCCGGTCCTTACTTCATGACCGAAAAGCAGGTTCCAGCTGTGTGTTTTTCCAGAACGGGCGTTGCCCAGGATGCCGACAAGGAGGCGCTGTGGTGAGGACATGGCAGAGGGGTCTCAGATAGAAGGAATTAAAGATAATGATTTCAGAATAACCACACAAACAATCACCCACGCCGCCCGGGTTAGCCGGCGGAATGGAACAGGGAATATTGCTTACTTTTGGTTGCTATGGAACTCATCTGGATCATCCTTCCCATCTCCCTGTCTCTCGGAGGTCTTGCCGGGTACCTCATCGCGCAGCGCAGCGCCAGGAAGACCCAATACCAAACTCTGGAGGAGCTCAATCTCGCGAGGCAGCAACTTGCCGAAGAAAGGGGTCGTGCCCATGCACAGGCCAGCCTGGTGGAAAGGGAATCCCGTATGCTGAAGGAGAACCTGGACCGGCGCGAATTGGAACTCGGCGGACTGCAGGGCCAGATCCGGAGCCTGTCCGAAGAAAAGAGCCGGCTGCAGGCCCAGGGGGAGAACCTGGAGCAGCAACTGAAACGTAACGCGGAAGAAATCGCCCGGCAGGAGGAACGCCTGAGGAATGAGTTCAGGGCCCTGGCCCAGGACATCCTGAAAAAGAACTCTAACGAGCTGAACGAAGCCAACCGCGAGCACCTAGGTCATTTGCTCAACCCCCTGCGCGATCAACTGGAACGCTTCGAGAAAAAGGTACAAAGCAGTCAGGAAGTCGGCACTGAACGCCATACCGAGCTCAAGGTGGAGCTCGAGAAGCTCCGTGAACTGAACACCCGCCTCAAGGAGGAGGCCAATAACCTCACCCGGGCCCTCAAGGGGGACTCCAAAAAGCAGGGAAACTGGGGAGAAATGGTATTGGAACGTGTACTCGAGCTTTCCGGGCTGGAAAAAGGCAGGGAGTACGAGGTACAGCAGACCATCCGTGCCGACGGCAGCACCTATCGCCCCGACGTGGTGGTCTCCCTTCCCGAAAACAAGCACATCGTCATCGATTCCAAGGTATCCCTGCTGCACTATGAGGCCTGGGCCAGTGCCGAGACCGAGGAAGAACGCAGCGCAGCCGTGCGCCAGCACCTGAGCTCAGTGCGTAACCACATCCGACAGCTTTCGGATAAAAGCTACCAGCAGGGAGAAGGACTGGACACGCCAGACTTCGTCCTGATGTTCATGCCCCTGGAGCCGGCCTTCAGCCTGGCCGTCCGGGAAGACCCCGATCTCTTCGGAACGGCCTGGGAACGCAAGATCGTCATCGTCAGCCCGACGACCCTGCTCGCCACCTTGCGCACCGTAGCCTCCATCTGGAAGCATGAAAAGCAGACCCAGAATGCCCTGGAGATTGCCCGGCAGGGAGGTGACCTCTACGATAAGTTCGTTAGCTTTCTCGCTGACCTCGATGGGATAGGACAGCAGATCGAGCGCTTGAGGACTACCTACGATGCCGCCACCAACAAGCTGCATTCCGGTAAGGGCAACCTGATCCGCCGGGTCGAGAAACTCAGGCAGTTGGGGGCCAAGGCAGGTAAGGACATCCCCGAGCGGTACCGCCTGGCGGACAATGCCATGGAAGAGGATGAGCGCAGGGAGGAGGTATAATGCCGGGCTGATGCTCCTGGTCCTGCTGCTGTTGCCGGCATGCCACCGCATACCTGCCGTAAGCAGAATGGATCTGAGTTATCGGTACCAGGCCGGTCCTGAGCACGTCCAGGCCATACGGAGCGTGGTCTACCATTCCTCGGACAGCTCAGCAACCGTCTACCTTCGCATACGTCAGGACCTGGTGGCCGGCCGAATGCCGTCATCCGGCACAGAAGCCTTGCCACGCCTTCGATATCACCTGCAGCCTGGATATGAGGATGCCCGGCTGATCGACAGCGGAAGCCTGAGCCTTCCCTGGCCTTCCGGGGAGGCCACTGCCGCATGGAGTACCATGGAGCTTCAGTTACCTGTGGCCAGGGGAGAGAAAGCCTTATGCCTCCTCCGCATTGATGGCGAACCCGAGCTCAGGCATCTCTGCCTTATCGACCGCAGCAGGGCATGGAGCGCCCAGGACTTCCTGCTCACCGATCCATCGGGGCAGCCGCTTTTCGATCCTATCATTGGCAGCGGGCAGTCGTTTCGCCTGGCGGTGTCTTCGCCATCTCTTGCCAGGATCTTCGCCGACCGTTTTCAACCCGAGGCCTCTGTCGCATGGCCGCCATTTGCCTACCACCGGGAGCCTTCACAGCAACTGAAGGCCGACAGTTCGTGGGATATCCCCCTGGATGCGGGCGTATCCGCCATTCTCCGTCTCGACAAGGCTGGCACCTACCTTTTTCGTGCCTTCCGTGAGAGCTCAGGCGGACTCAGCCTGCTCCGCTTTCACGAAAGCTATCCGGTTGTCAACCGCGCGGAGCAGATGCTTCCCCCCTTGCAATACCTTACCACAAGTCGGGAATTCGGGCTGCTTCAGGCCGAACCTGAACCTAAACTGGCCGTTGACCGGTTCTGGCTGGAAGTTACCGGAGATGCCGGCAGGGCCAGGTTGAGAATCCGGGAATTTTACAGCCGTGTCGAAGAGTCCAATCACTGGTTCACCTCTTATAAGGAAGGATGGAAAACGGACCGCGGCATCATATACATCATATACGGCCCCCCGCGCCTGGTACATCGCACGGATAATACCGAGAAATGGATCTACGGCGAAGACGGGAACGCGCACAGCCTGAGGTTTACCTTCACTCATCACGATAACCCCTTCAGCCCGGAAGACTACCGCCTGATCCGCTCTCCCTTGTACAAGGAGAGCTGGTACAATGCCGTAGAGGCCTGGAGGCGATAAAACGCTCTGGATTATGACCAAAACCAATATGATCTATGGACTGCGACCGGTCTACGAAGCCCTGGCCGCCGGAAAAGAAATAGAAAAGGTGTTGATACAGAAGGGACTGCGCGGTCCCCTATATTCTGATGTGTGGCAGTTGATCAAATCCTATGGGGTGCCCAGCCAGTTCGTCCCGGTAGAGAAGCTGAACGCGACCACACGCGCCAATCATCAGGGACTGATCGCATTTCTTTCACCTATTGAATATCAGGACATTACTTCTATTGTGCCTCTTCTTTTCGAGCAAGGGAAGATGCCTTTCTTTCTGTTCCTGGACCGGATTACCGATGTACGCAACCTGGGCGCGATTGCCCGTACAGCCGATTGCAGCGGGGTGCATGCCCTTATCGTACCGGCCAGGGGTTCGGCGCTCATCACCGCCGATGCGGTCAAGACCAGTGCCGGGGCCCTGCACCATTTGCCGGTTTGCCGCAGCCACCAGCCTGAGCATACCCTGCGCTACCTGAAAGAGAGCGGTCTCAGGATCGCCGCAGTAACGGAGAAAAGTCAGACCTTATACCATAAGGCAGACCTCACGGGGCCGGTGGTGTTGGTGATGGGCTCAGAAGAAGACGGGATATCGCGTAACCTGCTGGATTTGGCCGATGAACGCCTCGCCATCCCTGTGCTCGGACAGATCAGTTCGCTTAATGTATCGGTAGCCGCGGGCGTGCTGATGTACGAGGTGCTAAGGCAGCGCAGGGAGAGAACCACTGGATGAAGCATGAGGTCCCTTGCTGCACGATACCTGATACCCCTGGCACCCTGGACCATCCTGGGTGTGGCAGCGGTATTGCGATTGTGGGGCCTTGGATATTCCTTCAGTAACGATGAGCTCAGTGCCCTGCTACGGCTTCAGACCACTTCCTTTGTTACCCTGATACAGCAAGGGGTGGTCCCTGATTTTCATCCTGCCGGGGTGCAGGTGTTCCTTTGGATCTGGGTACGCCTGGGGGGGATGTCGGAGGAGTGGGTGCGGTTACCCTTTGTCCTCTCCGGCCTGGGAGCGGTTGGTTTGACCTATGTCCTTGGCCGGAGGTGGTTCGGCACCTCCAGCGGGCTCATCGCCTCTGCTGCCATGGCGGTGCTGTCTTTTCCCGTATTGTACAGTCAGCTGGCACGTCCGTATGCCAGTGGAATGCTTTGGATCTTAGTGCTGCTTTGGGCCTGGGACCGTTTTCTTTTCGATCCCGGGTCACGAAGGGCGGGCGCCCTTCTGGGATATGGGGGCATCCTCAGCGTGGCCCTGGCCGTATGCATGTACAACCATTATTTCAGCTTCCTGCTGGCGGGCATTATCGGCCTCAGCGGACTCTTTTTTGTGCGGGGCAGGAAGGCCATAGCCTATCTGCTAAGCGGGCTGGTTGCTGTGTTGCTCTTTCTTCCTCATCTTAAAGTCAGTATGCTTCATTTCGGGGAAGGGGGGCTTGGCACATGGCTGGGCCCCCCCCCCCTCAGCTGGCCATGGGATCACTGGGTGTACGTCTTCAACGCCTCACCTCCATTGGCTGCAGGCATGCTGGTACCCCTGGTGCTGGCCCTGGTACGCCGTGTCCCCGGGGCGAGGGTACAGCCCCGCTTGCTGTTGATGTGGTGGGGCCTCCCCCTGGCCGTGGCCTACACATACTCCTTGTGGGTGAACCCTGTGGCCCAGCATTCCATCCTGATCTTTGGCCTGCCCCTGCTGCTGCTGGCCCTTGCGGCGCCTTTCCGGGCCCTGGGGGAACAAACGGCTGCATGGGCAGCCGTGGGTATTTTGGCCTTGGGGGGCACACTTACGGTTTTGGTAACGCAGGACCACAAGGAACGTCAGTTCGCGGATTTCCGTGAAGCGGCTGACTTCATCGCGGCGCGGCAGGACGCGATCGATGAAGGTAAGGCCGTGCTGGCGCTAAATAGCAACAGTACCTGGTACCTGGGCTTCTATCATGACCGGATACTCGGGACTCCACTACTGACCGATGGGGTCAGGGATATGGAGGGCCTGAGGACGCTACGGATGAGGCTCGACAGTTGCCAGGCGGAGGAAATTGTCTTTGTTTCGGTCAGACCCTGTCCGCCGGAAACCTACGCCATGCTGGCAGACCGCTACCCTGTACTTCTGGGAAGGCTGGACCAGGATGGACTGGCCTGGGGAGTCCACCGGAGTGTCAGCGGAAGTGCAGGAGTTGAGGAACCTTCGCAAGAAATTCTCCGAAGCCTTGTGGCCGGCTTCGAGGCCCAGGATACCCTGATGGAAGGACAGTTGGCGGATACGGCATGGTATACGAAAGGGTCCGGGAGCTTAAGCATGCCTGCGGGCCATGAGTTCAGCCCGGCCCTCTCGGTCGCGGTGGAGGGGAATGTTCGGGCGTGGATCAGCGCCGATGTGCTGTGGACAGAGGGGCATGGGGAGCCCCAGTTGGTAGCTGCCGTGGTGAGCCAGGCTGGTGAGACCCTGTACTGGCGGTCGTCCCAGGTCCGGATTTTTGTTGATGCCGGAAGTGCTTCAAGGATACATTTATTTATAGCACCCGATGAGAACATTCCCCCGGGGGCCGTACTGCATGCCTATGTCTGGAACCCCGGAGGGGCCAGCCTCAGCGTGGATCAGCTGCAGATTAAGCTACTGAAACCATGAGAAGACTCGTTGTTCTTACGCTGGTGTTCCTGGTCCTGACCTCCTGCACACGGGTGGAGACCACTCAATATCCCGACGGAACCATCAGTTCCTCGCTGAGCTACCGGGGCAAGGCCTTGCATGGGCGGGCAGTCTGGTATTATCCCAACGGACAGGAGAGGGAAGAATTTTTTTATAATGATGGCCTGTTGGAAGGGCTGGGGCGGAAATGGCAGGTGAACGGCCGGTTGGAAAGTGAATATACCTATGTGAAAGGAAAGAAGGAAGGGCTGGCCAGGATGTGGGACAGCGAAGGCCGCCTGGCCATTGAGGAGCACTATCAGGACGATACCCTGCATGGCCCCTTCCGGGAATACCATCCCAATGGGGCGATCAAAGTGGAAGGCGCTTTCGCCCGTGGCGCCTACGACGGGAAGTGGACCTACCGCGGGTTTACCGGATTGGTGGTAGGGGAGGCCACATACCAGCGAGGTGACGGGCGCATGCAGTCGTACTACCCCGGAGGCATGCTGGAGCGGGTCATCCATTATGTGAACAACATGAAACACGGTGAGGAAGTCTGGTTCAGCGAAACAGGCGACACCCTCCGCGTGCTCCGGTACCATGAAGGACGCCTTCAACCCTGATCTAAACCCTTTTTACGCCTTAATTTCAACAGGTTTCCGCCTTCCTTAAATGGACTGGGAATAAATTATGCCTCCGGGTTGTGGATAAAAGAAAGCCTTATACCTTTGCGCTGTTATTTGTATAACAAAAGAGAGCGGATAGATGAATTTCTATCCTATTAATAACCAAATAGTTTTAGCAATGGATCTGGAAAAGATTATGCTCGAGCTGGAGCGGAAGCACCCGGGTGAGACCGAGTACCTCCAGGCCGTCCGCGAGGTCCTCGAATCCATCGAGGAAGTGTACAATGAGAACCCGCAGTTCGAAAGTGCCGGGATTATCGAACGTCTGGTCGAGCCCGACCGGGTGTTCACCTTTAAAGTGCCCTGGGTTGATGATCACGGTAAGGTGCACGTCAACCTCGCCTACAGGGTTCAGTTCAACAACGCCATCGGCCCTTACAAGGGCGGTCTGAGGTTCCACCCCAGCGTTAACCTGAGCATCCTGAAGTTCCTCGGCTTTGAGCAGATCTTCAAGAACAGCCTCACCACGCTGCCCATGGGCGGTGGCAAGGGAGGTTCCGATTTCGACCCCAAAGGCAAGTCCAATACCGAGATCATGCGTTTCTGCCAGAGCTTCATGCTGGAGCTGTGGAAGGTGATCGGCCCCGAGACCGATGTGCCCGCAGGGGATATCGGAGTGGGTGGCCGTGAAATCGGCTTTATGTTCGGCATGTACAAGAAACTGGCCCGCGAACACACCGGCGTGCTTACGGGCAAGGGCCTCAACTGGGGCGGCAGCCTCATCCGTCCGGAAGCAACCGGCTTCGGCGCAGTGTATTTTACGGAAGAAATGCTGAAGACCCGCGGCATGGACCTCAAAGGCAAGGTTGCGGCGGTGTCCGGTTTCGGCAACGTGGCCTGGGGTGCCATTACCAAGCTGAACGAGCTGGGTGCCAAGGTAGTGACCATCTCAGGACCGGATGGTTACATCTACGATCCGGAAGGCATTACCGGCGAGAAGGTCAATTATATGCTGGAGCTCCGCGCTTCGAACCAGGACATCGTGAAACCCTACTCCTATGAGTTCCCCGGGGCACAGTTCCATGAAGGCAAGCGTCCCTGGGAAGTGAAGGCCGACATCGCCCTGCCCTGTGCCACACAGAACGAGCTGAATAAAGAGGATGCCCTGCGCCTGGTGAACAATGGCGTAATCGCCGTGGCTGAAGGCGCCAACATGCCTTCCACCCCGGAAGCCGTCGAGGTATTCCTCGAGCACAAAGTGCTCTTCGGACCGGGTAAGGCCGTGAACGCCGGTGGCGTGGCCACCTCTGGCCTCGAAATGTCGCAGAACTCCCTGAAAATGAACTGGCCCGCACATGAAGTGGATTCCCGTCTGCACCAGATCATGAAGGACATCCACGCTGCCTGCCGCAAGCATGGCCAGGGTGAGGATGGATATGTGAACTATGTGAAGGGCGCCAACGTGGCCGGATTCCTCAAGGTGGCCAACGCCATGCTCGATCAGGGCGTGCTCTGATCGCCGGGCTCCAAACATAAGCGAAGGGGCTGTTCCTGCATGGGAGCAGCCCTTTTTTCGAACGGCTTTTCTATATTTGTCCTTTCCCACAATAATCAACCCTACCCATGAAGGAATTCAGCTCCATCCATGACATTCTCGAATTCGCCATCCGCTCTGAACAGGCTGCGGTAGAGTTCTATACCCAGCTGGCTACTCAGGCCAGGAACGGGGACATGAAGGCCGTTTTCGAACAGTTCGCCAGGGAAGAGATGGGGCACAAAGCCAGGCTGTTGTCCATCCGTGAATCAGGCTTTCCCGGCCTGGGCCAGGAGAAGGTGGCCGACCTGAAGATTGCCGATTATACCGTGGCCGCCGAGGTCAGCCCGGGGATGAGCTACAGCGATGCACTCGTCGTTGCCATGAAGAGGGAAAAGTCGGCATTCAGGCTCTATATGGACCTCTCGGAAAGGGCAGGAGACCAGGAAATGAAAGAGGCCTTCCTGTCACTGGCCATGGAGGAATCCAAACATAAGCTGCGCTTCGAACTGGAGTATGACGAGTTTGTGCTGCGGGAGAATTGATTCTCAGTCCTGTAGGTCTTTACCGTAGTATCGTCACGCTGCCACTGTGCTCCTTGGGGAAGGTAAGCCCAAGGAAGGTGAAGTCGTATCGGAACACATAGTAATATGTTCCTTCGGGAAGCCCGGCGCCATCCCATTGGTTTACGTATGCGCTCGCCTCGTAGACCATCTTGCCCCAGCGGTTGAACACCAACAGCTCGCGGCCCAGATAATGCTCCGTTTCCAGCTTGTCGATCACAAAGTAATCGTTGACCCCGTCGCCATTGGGGGTAAACACGTTGGGGAAAATGAGGGAGTCTTCCAGCTCTTCCACGATCTTCACACGGGCGCTCACGGTGTCCCAGCACCCATGTTCGGTCAGCACCTCCAGAAAGATGGTGTATATCCCCGCTTCCAGATACTCATGCGTTGGGTTCTCCAGGATACTGGTATTGTCGATGGAAAGGCTGTCGCCGAAGTCCCAGTTCCAAGCCACGACATCATTGGTGCTGAAATTGTTGAACTGGATCAGGGCGTTCTTCAGGTCGGTAGAGTCCGGATCAGCATAGAATCCGGCCAATGGGTTGTTGAACACCTTGATCAGGTGATCCACAGCATAGGAGGTTTCGCAGCCTTCCTGGGTTACCACGCTGACTTCCACCCGGTAGCCCGTGGCCGTGTCGGGATGGTAGCTGAAGGTATGTGCAGGATTGGGGTCCGTAGAGGTTTGCCCGTCACCAAAATCCCACAATATGCTCTGAATGTTGGGCCAGATGTTGTTGGTGAAGTTTACAGTGACCGGGTCGCAACCTTCGTAGATGTCGGGCATGAAGCTGATGAGAGGGGGCGGACGGAAGATCGCCAGCAAGGAATCCTTGGCATAGGAGCAATTGGTGCTGTCGCTGATCTCGACAAAGAACTGCAGGGTATCATAGGCCGTGCTGGTGTAGGTCGGGTTGGAAGAATAGGGGTTGTTCAGGCCCGACTGTGGAGACCAGATGTATTGGTAGGGTGGGGCACCTCCGGTAGGACTGGTGATGAGCTGAAGCACCTCCCCGCAGAGCAGGGTGTCTGGCGTAGATACGGTTTCTATGCGGTTATAGTCCACGATGGGTATGATCAGCGTGGTATCCGACAAAGAACAGATAGAGGTCTGCACATCAATGAAGATGTATTCTATCCCTTCGGTAATATTGTCGATGATGGGATCGATGATGATCGCGCCTGCATTCCCGCCGGGCGGGATCAGCACACTATCTATTATATGGGAGTAATCTGTACCGTTGATAGCAGTACCATAAATGGAGTCGATATAGATCCAGGCGGTATCGAAACGCGGGAAGGGGGTATTGAAACTGATCACGGCCTTCTGGCAGCCTTCCACCGCAAAGGGAATGGTGAGGTAGGGGTTGTTGTAGCTTACGGCGACCTCGACGGCAGAGCTTGAGAAACTCCCTTTCTCCAGGAATACGGCGGAATCGTAGGCTGTATCCCCGGCATCGCCGATAGCGATGGTAATGTGATACGTCTGGCAAGGCACGACCAGCAGCCAGGCGGTGAGTACCACGGTGAAGCCGTCATAAACAATAGTCAGCCCGCCAAGTCCCTGGTTATCCACATAGTACTGAGGGTAGGCGGAGGAAACGTTATTAATGTTGTCGATAGTTACGGGCAGCGTGGTATTGGGGATAAGGGCGATGTTCTGGTTTACATAGTTGCCGGTGGCGGGGAAGGGCTTGGGCCCGCTGACGAAGAAGCCGAAGACATCGTTATAGCTTGAGGACACCCATTCGGGGTACTCTTCGGAGCCGAAAACATATCGGAACTTAATGGTATCCGACTCGGGGGTGAAGTCGAATTCGAGTACTGCCGCATCGTTGACGGTATACCCGGGGATAAGGGAGGCCAGCAGGGCGTTGGAGCCTCCGAGGTTGCCCGTGGAAGCGAAAGCCGTTACCGGTGAACCCGGAGGGGGTGCAGCAGTGAGGTCGCCCGAGGTCAGAATGATGCCTTCGTCCAGGCCCAGGTTGGTCATCCAGCCATTGACGAAGGAGCCCAGGGTATTGGCAGATCCGGTGTAGGTTACGTTGAATGCGGACACGCCCTGCCCGATCAGTACGTTCTGCACCAGGTTGTTGGCGTTGTTGGAGGGCGTGGTGACCAGCTGGGCCTTAAGGGCGGATCCCAGCAGCAAGGACAGCCCGAGAAAAACAAGGGTCCGCATTGGTAGAAGGGTACAATTCTCCCGACTCATGTGCTGAGTATTTGTTCAAATATATAAATTCCCTGATAAATGCGGTGCATCCTGCCTGTTACAAGGAATGCCGGATTATCGGAGGATAGTGACGGAACCACTCACTTCTCTGTCTTCAATGGTGCTGGCGAAGGCGAAGGTATAGCGGAAGATGAAGAAGTAGGTGCCGTCAGGGGCGCCCGCTCCATCCCACTGGTTGAGGTAATTGCTGCTTTCGAATACTTTCTTTCCCCAGCGGTTGAACACCACCAGTTGACGCCCGAGGTAATGCTCCGGCTCCAGCTTGTCGATGGTGAAATAGTCGTTCACATTGTCCCCGTTGGGGGTGAACACATTGGGGAACACCAGGCTGTCGCCCAGTTCCTGGATGACCTTGACGAGGTATTTCACGGTATCCTCGCATCCGTACTCAGTGACCACCCTTAGCACTACGAAGTAATACCCGGCCTCGGTATAGGTGTATGAGGGGTTCTGCTCGTTGGAAGTATTGCCGTCACCGAATTCCCAGGTCCATTCCACCGGCTCCCAGAGGCTAAGGTCGTTGAACTGCACCGGGGGGATGAAATTGCCGGTGTAGTTGAAACTGTCGGGGTCGGCCAGGAAGTCGGCCACAGGGTCGGGATAGACGGCGATATAGTCGTGGATGGTGTATTCCCCGTAGCATCCCAGGTCGGTGGTGGCCTTCAGGGTGACGGTATAGGCGGAGTCGCTGGGGTTGAAGGGGAAATAATGGGTCTGGTGACGGTTGGTGTCGCTGCTGCCGTCGCTCCATTCCCACATATAGTGGTTACCGATGGGATAGGTATTGTTGGTGAAGTTGACCACGATGGTGTCGCAGCCCTTGAGCAGGTCGGCGGAGAAGGACACCAGGGGTTTCTGGTAAACGCTGAACCATAGGGTATCGATATCGGAATTGCATCCGTGGTCGGTGACGTTGAGCATAACCCAGTAGTCGCCTGCAGGCAGGGAGTCCAGGAGATAGGGTCCGGGTCCGTTGCCGGGCACGGTGAGGCC
>ERZ795054.3439-NODE-3439-length-12429-cov-5.324632_pt1 | contig 12429 bp, 11 predicted proteins | sample MGYA00375138_ERZ795054 | MGnify/ENA primary metagenome ERZ795054 (study PRJEB30183, sample SAMN05720215) | anaerobic digester metagenome | isolation source: active sludge of municipal wastewater-treating anaerobic digesters | place: USA | collected 2014-12-23 ...
AACCCGGCCGTCTGCGACGACCTCTCGCTCCTCCCGCAGCCCGTCGCGAAGCACGAGGTGAAGGCCGCGGCCCCCGGGACCATCCGGCGTGTCGCGACGCGCGAGCTCGGGCTCCTGTCGATCGAGATCGGCTGCGGGCGCGCCCGCAAGGAGGACGTCGTCGACCCGGCGTCCGGGTTCCGGATCCTGAAGAAGACGGGCGAGGACGTGGCAGAGGGGGAGCCCCTCGCCGTCGTCGAGCTCGGCCCGCGGACCACGCTCCCGAAGGCCTATCTCGACAGGCTCGGGGCCTGCTGGGAGATCGGGGCGTCCGCCGGCGCCGAGCCGCCGCTGCCGTTCGTCGTCGAGAAGCTCTGACCCCGCGCCCGCCCGGCGTCCCCGGTCCGCACCGCGGGACGCCGGCGCGTCAGCCGGCCGACGTGCGGCGGCTCACGCCGGGGTGGGTGTCGCCCCGGCGGATCTGCTGCTCGTCGACGCTTCCGTACCGGGCCTCGCAGAAATGCCGGAGGATCGTCATGACGTTCGGCTGGCGCTCCGCGATCGACTCCAGGGCCGAACGGTCGAGCGCGAGCAGCTCGCACGGCGTCGCCGCCGTGATCGTCGCGCTGCGGGGCTTTCCGGTCAGGATCGAGACCTCGCCGAAGAAGGCCCCCTCGTACATCTCGCGGACCTTGTGGTAGTGCCCGTCGGGGTCCTTCACGAAAGCCTTGACCGTTCCCGTCGTGAGGACGAAGAGGGAGTCTCCCGGCGCTCCCTCGGCGACGATGACGTCTCCCGCCTCGTAGGTGAGGAGCTCGAGACCCTTGATGACCTCCACGAGCTCCTCGCTCGAGAAGTCGCTGAACAGGGGGCTCGCGACCATCCCCTGGGCCGCTTCCTCGTCGACGGGGTGGAGGCTGCGCGGCGCCGTCTCGGCGGCGCCCTCCGGAGGCGCGCCGTCGTCGGTCTCGAGGTCGAGGACGAACGGCTCGGCGGCCGGCGGCTTCGCGACCGGAGGCTCCGGCGAGGGCGTCGGGGTGGTCTCCAGCTCGGTGCGCCGCCGCATGGCGCCCGCCCGGACGCGCAGGGCGAGCGTCGACTCGTCGTCCTTCTGGCGCACGAGGCGGGCCAGCTTCTCCTCGACCTTCGTGAGGCTCGGGTCGATCCGCTGGACCTTCTTGAGGACGGCGATCGCCTTGCCGACGAAACCCGAGGTCGCGTAGTCGTCGGCGAGCTTCCACAGGAGCTCGACGGCTTCGTAGCTCTTCCCGTCCAGGGCCAGGACGTCCCCGAGCTGCTGCTTCAGGGAAGCGTTCGAAGGGTCCTTGGCGAGGAGTCCGCGGAGGACCTTCGCCGCGCGGCCGTAGTTGCGCTTCGCGATCAACTCGGCGACGTCGTCAGAGCCGGAGAGCCACGCGAACGCCATTCGATTCTCGCTCCGAGGGCGACGGTAGGGCACCGTTCCGGCTGCTGTCAAGGCGGCAGAGCGCTACACTCCGGGCGGCACCGATGGCGAAGATCCTGGTCGTCGACGACGACGAGATGAACCGCGACATGCTCTCGCGCCGCCTTCTCCGGAAGGGGTACGAGGTGTCTCTCGCCGTGAACGGGGCGGAGGCGATCGAGAAGGCCCGCTCGGAGAGGCCAGACCTCATCCTGATGGACCTCTCGATGCCGGTCCTCGACGGCTACGAGGCGACGCGGAGGCTGAAGGCGGAAGGGGCGACCTCGCGCATCCCGATCATCGGCCTCTCGGCGCACGCGATGGTCGGAGACCGCGAGAAGGCGCTCTCGGCGGGGTGCGACGACTACGACACGAAGCCGGTGGAGCTCCCGAGGCTCCTCGGCAAGGTCGAGTCGTCCCTCGGGGCGGGCTGAGGGACCTCAGCGGCTGCCGGAGAGGACCGTCTCCAGGAAGGAGCGGATCTCCGGCGGGACCGACGTGAACCGGAGCCCGAACCCCTTCGTCCCGGCCCTCGGCGTGAAGACCTTGCCGTAGAGCTCACCCGGGATCGTCCTTCCGTCGTTTCCGACGAACCGGAGGCGGAGGTTGCGGAACGCGTCGGGGCGTTCGCGCGTCTCGACCTCGGCCTCCTTCATCGACAGGCGAACGAGGAGCCCTTCGGACTCGGGGCCGTCCACCCTCTTTCCGGAGATCGTCGCGAACCGGACCGCGAGCGGTCCGCGGAGGGCGTGGAGGGGCTCGTCCCGGGCCGGGAGGAAGAGGTCGAAGCCCCCGGCCACGCCGCGGACGTCCCAGGCGGAGACCGGGTTCTCGAACCCCTTCATCTGGACGACGACCTCGCTCCCGACCGAGAGCTGGCCCCCGCCCTCGCGCCGGGTCCGGTCGCTGACCAGGATCTGGCCGCCGACCGTGTACGACTCGATCCGGGCCGTGAGGTTCACGGGGCTCCCGACGACGCCGTACTTCGCCCGCTTGTCCGAGCCGATGTTCCCGACGACGACCTCGCCGGTGTGGATCGCGATCCCCATCTCGACCGACGGGAGCCCCTCCCGCCGGTTGAACTCGTTCACTCGCTCCATCGCCTTCTGCATCTCGACGGCGCACGCGACGGCGCGCAGGGCGTCGTCCTCCCTCTGGACGGGCGCCCCGAAGATCGCCAGGATCGCGTCCCCGATGAACTCGTCGATCGTCCCCTGGAAAGACAGGAGGAGGTCGGCCATCGTCCCGAGGTAGTTGTTCAGGAGCTTGACGACCCGGTCGGGGGGGATGCGGTCCGCGACCTGAGTGAAGCCGCGGAGGTCGGACATCAGGAGCGTGACCTTCCGCGTCTCTCCTCCGAGCTTCAGCCCCTCGGGCGTCTGGAGCAGCCGTTCGACGACCTCGTTCGAGAGGTAGCGCCCGAACGTCTCGAAGATGAACCGGTTGCGCACCTCGAGGTCCTGCGCGAGCGTGCCGATCCGGGCCTTGGCCCGGGCGAGGGAGAGCTGCGTGCCGACGCGGGCGAGGACGACGGGAAAGTCGAGCGGCTTCGTCACGTAGTCGTTGGCGCCGAGGCGGAGCGCGGTGACGACGTCGTTCGAGTCGTCCCGGGCCGTGGCCATGATGACGGGAAGGTCCGCGGCGTCGTGCCGGCCGCGGAGGTCCCGCAGGACCTCGAGGCCGCTCATTCCGGGCATGACGACGTCGAGGAGGACGAGGTCGAAGGGGACCGCCTCGAGGAGGCGAAGGGCTTCCGGGCCGTTTTCGGCGACCGCGATCGTGAAGCCGTGCGCCTGGAGGCGCCGGGAGAGCATCTCGCGGTTCTCCGCGTTGTCGTCGACGACGAGGAGGTGCGCCGGCTCGACTCTCTCGCCGACCGGGATCTCGACGTCGGCGCGGCGGATCGGCCCCGTCAGGGCGGGGGCCTCTCCCGGCGGCATGCGGGAGGCGTCCGGAGCGGGAAGGGGCTCCGGCTCCGGGGGAACGGGCTCGGCCGTCGCGGGGAGGAGCCTCTCCTGGAGCGTGTCGACCATCTCGAGGAGCCGGCGTGCGGCGTCCTGGATCTTCCCCAGGTCGGCGGCGCAACCCGTCTGGCCGGTGGCGATGGCGTCCTCCTCCACCATCTCCGCGTAGCCGAGGATCTGGTGAATGGGCGTCCGCATGTCGTGCCGCAGCTTGGAGAGGAGCTGCGGCGGCACGACCCGGTTCCCCGACGCGAGCCGCGGCGCCGCTTCCTCCGCGGCAAACGCTTTCTCGAGCAGGTCCTCGTCCGACATCGAGCGTCGAGTGTAGCGCCGCCCGGAGGGCGGGCGCGGAGCGCGGCGATATACTTCGCGGCACGGAACGCGAGGAGCCGGGAGCGCCGTGAACGAGCTTTACCAGGAGCTGCTGCCGCTCGGACGGGAGGGCGTCGTTCCCGCGGGGGACGAGCTCTGGCAGGAAGGGGCGAAGGGCGACAACGTCGTCCTCCTCGTCGAGGGGACGTTCGAGGTCCTCCAGTCCTCTCCCTCCGGCGAGCCGATCGTCCTGCGCCTCGCGCGCGCCGGGGACGTTCTCGGCGAGATGGCCTGCCTCGACGGCGGGGCCCGGTCGGCCGGCCTCCGGGCCGCGACGGACTGCCGCATACGGACCATCCCGGCGGAGGAGTTCCGTGACTTCATCCGCCTCCGGCCGCACCTGATGGAGGAGCTCTTCCGGATCGAGTCGCAGAGGATACGAAGCCTCTCCCGGATGGTCTCGCAGAGCCAGCATCGCGCCATCACCGACCGGCTCACCTCGCTCTACAACTACGGGTTCTTCATCGAGCGCCTCGACCTCGAGCTCGAGCGCGCCGTGCAGATGCGCGACGCCGTCAGCGTCGTCCTCTTCGACATCGACCACTTCAAGGCCTACAACGATACGCACGGCCACCCCGCGGGGAACGTCGTCCTCGTGCAGGTCTCCGACCTCCTGCGCCGGACCGCACGGAGGGGCGACATCGTCGCCCGGTTCGGCGGCGAGGAGTTCGTCGTCCTTCTTTACGGCGCCTCCCGGCGCGAGGCGCTCCAGGTGGCGGAGGCCGCCCGCGCGCGGGTCGAGGCCACCGCCTTCGCGGGCGAGGAGACCCAGCCCCTGGGCCGCGTGACGATCAGCGGAGGGGTCGCGTGCTTCCCCTCGGACGCGCGCGGCGCGACCGACCTGCTGAAGGCGGCCGACGTGCGGCTCTACAAGGCGAAGGGCGCCGGCCGGAACCGCGTCGAGTCGGGCGGCGACGCGGCCTAGCCGGGCCGCGGCCCGCGCCCCGGCGCTCCGGGCACGGCCGGGGACTCGAAGGTTATCCTCCGCCCGTGCTCTACCGGCTCGAGCGCGTCCACAAGTCCTTCGGCACGAAGACGGTCCTGACCGGCGCGACCTGGCAGCACGACCCGGGGCGGGTCGTCGGTCTCGTGGGACGGAACGGCGCCGGGAAGTCGACCCTCCTCCGGATCGTCCCGGGACAGATCGAGCCCGACGAGGGGCGGGTCCTCCTCGCGGGCGGGACGACGTTCGCGTCCCTCGAGCAGGCCGTCGAGCCCGAAGGCGACGAGCCGCTCCGGGACTTCGTCGCCCGGGCGCAGGAGGGGCTGCGGGGCCTGGAGGGGGAGATGCGCCGGCTCGAGGAGGCGATTGCGTCCGCATCCGCCTCGGGCGCCGGCGAGGCCGTCGAGCCTCTCCTGGCCGAGCACGACGCCATACGGGAGCGCTTCGAGCGGAACGGCGGCTGGGAGGCCGACGCGCGCGTCGAGCGAGTCCTGCTCGGGGTCGGCCTGCCGCGGGAGACGTGGGACCGGCCCGTCGGGGAGCTCTCCGGAGGGCAGAAGCACCGGGCGCAGATCGCGCGCCTCCTGCTCGGCGAGGCCTCCGTCCTCCTCCTCGACGAGCCGACGAACCACCTCGACCTCGCCGGACTGGAGTTCCTCGAGACGTGGCTCGTGGAACGGAAGGCCGCCGCCGCTCAGGCGGCGCTCGTCGTCTCGCACGACCGCCGTTTTCTGAACGCCGTCGCCGACCGGATCGTGGAGGTCTCCCACGGGCAGCTCGAGGAGTACCCGGGGGACTACGAGGCCTACCGCAGGCTGAAGGCGGAGCGGGACCGCGTCCGGGCGAAGGCCGCCGAGGAGCAGCGGAAGCTCGTCGAGCGGACCGAGGACTTCATCCGGCGGAACATCGCGGGGCAGAAGACGAAGCAGGCCCAGGCGCGCCGGAAGATGCTCGCGAAGCTCGAGCGCGTGGAGGCGCCGCGCGAGGACGCGAACGAGGTGACGTTCCGGTTCGAGGAGGCGCGCGTCTCGGGCGACCGCGTCCTCGAGCTGAAGGGGCTCGTTCCCGGCTACCCCGAGACGGGCCCCCTCCTCTCTCCCGTCTCGTTCCTCCTCCGGCGCGGGGAGCGGATCGCCCTCTGGGGGCCGAACGGCTGCGGGAAGACGACGCTCCTGAAGACGGTCGCGCGCCTCCTCCCGCCGATCGCCGGGAGCGCCGTTCCGGGGACCGGGGTGATCGTCGGCTACTACGACCAGGAGATGCGCGACCTCCCGTCCTCCTGGACGGTCCTCGACGTCGTCCGCGAGCTCGACCCGACGCTTCTCGACGGCGAGGCGCGCGACTTCCTCGCGCTCTTCGACTTCCGGGGCGACGAGGTGGAGCAGCGGGTCGCGACCCTCTCCGGCGGCGAGAAGGGGCGGCTCTCGCTCGCCCGGATCGTCTTCGGCGGCGCGAACCTCCTCCTCCTCGACGAGCCGACGAACCACCTCGACCTCGACTCGCGCGAGCGGCTCGAGGAGGCGCTCCTCGACTTCGAGGGGACGATCGTCTTCGTCTCGCACGACCGCTGGTTCGTCGACCGGATCGCGACCCACGTCCTCGAGGTGAAGGAGCGCCAGGCCGCGCTCTGGCCGGGGAGCTGGTCCGACCTCGTGAGGAGGCGGGCGGCCGAGAAAGCCGCTGCCGAGGAGACGGCGACGGCCCCCGCACGCATCCCGTCGGAGCGGTCGCCGGCGCGGCGCCCCGACCGCCAGGCCGAGCGGCAGCGGGCGAAGGCCCGGCGGGAGGTCGAATCGCTCGAGGAGGAGGTCGCGCGGCTGGAGGAGCGGGTCCGCGAGATCGACGCGGCGCTGGCCGACCCGGCCGTCTGGAAGGACGGGCCGCGGACCCGCGAGCTGACCCTCGCGCGCGACGACGCGCGGCGGGCGGTCGACGCGAGCTACGCGGCGTGGGAGGAAGCGGTGAAGAAGCTCGAAGGGGTGCCCGCGTGACGGAGACCGCCTCGATCCTGGCCGTCGGAAGCGAGCTCCTCGGGACGACCCGGCTCGACACGAACTCTCTCTTCCTGACGGGGGAGCTCGAGGCGATCGGCGTGCGCGTCGTCCGGAAGGCGTGCGTGGTCGACGGCTGGGACGAGCTCCTCGCCGAGCTTCGCTTCGCCCTCGAGCGGGCGCCGCTCCTCGTCGTGACGGGCGGGCTCGGGCCGACCGAGGACGACCGGACGAAGGAGGCCGTGGCGCACCTGCTCGGGCGCCGTCTCCTCCGCGACGAAGAGATCCTCGCGACCCTGAAGGAGCGGTTCCGGAAGCGCGGCTTCGAGATGCCCGCGGTGAACGCGAAGCAGGCCGACGTGATCGAGGGGGCGTTCGTCCTCTCGAACCGGCGGGGGACGGCGCCCGGCTACGTCGTCGAGGACGGGGGGCGGACGATCGTCCTCCTGCCGGGCGTCCCCCACGAGATGAAGGCGCTCATCGTCGAGGCGGTCCTGCCGCGCCTGACGGGAGGCGCGCCCCGGGAGGGGCTCCATCGTCGAGTCCTGAAGGTCGTCGGCCTCGGCGAGAGCATGGTCGAGCAGCTCGTGAAGCCGGTCTACGAGGCCCATCGGGAGCACGACGTCACGATCCTCTCCGCGGCGCCCGGGGAGGTCCAGCTCCACTTCGCCGCGCGCGGCGGCTGCGCGGAGGCCGGGCGGACGCTCGACGTCCTCGAGGCTGCGTTTCGCGCCGCGCTCGGGGGGGCTTTCTTCGGCCGGGACGAGGAGACGCTCGAAGGCGTCGTCGGCCGCCTGCTGCGCGAGGCCGGGCAAACGCTCGCCCTCGCCGAGTCGTGCACCGGAGGGATGATCGCGGCCCGCCTCACGGACGTCGCGGGGTCGTCGGACGTCTTCCCGGGAGGCGTCGTCGCCTACGCGAACGAAGCGAAGGTGGCGCTCCTGGGCGTCTCGCCGGAGTCGATCGCACGCTGGGGGGCGGTCTCGGAGCAGGTCGCCCGGGAGATGGCCGCCGGCGCGAGGCGCCGCTTCGGCGCCTCGGCGGGGCTCGCCGTCACGGGCGTCGCCGGTCCCTCGGGCGGGACGCCCGAGAAGCCGGTCGGGACGGTCCACCTCGCGCTCGACGCGGAGGCGGGGATCCGGCACGAACGGCTGACGCTCGCCGGGGATCGCGCGATGATCCGGCGCTGGACCACCTCGGCGGCGCTCGGGCTGGTCCGGGCCTGGCTGACCGAAGGAGGGGGGGCGAAGTGAAGAAGATCGCGATCGTCGGGACGGGTGCCTGGGGAACGGCCCTCGCCATTCACGGTGCGCGGGCCGGGCTGGCCGTCAGCCTCCTCGGCTACCGCGACGACATCGTCGACGACCTGGCTCGGACGCGCGCCCACCCCGCGCTGCCCGGCGCCGAGCCGCTCCCGGCCCTCGTCCAGCCGACGATGAGCCCGGACGAGGCCTTCGACGGCGCCGAGACGGTCCTCTGGTCCGTCTCGGTCCAGTTCACGGCGAGCGAGCTGGAGCGGCTCGGCCCGTGGCTGCGCCGCGGACTGCCGCTCGCTTCGACCTCGAAGGGGATCGAGATCGGGACCCACCGCCGGACGAGCGAGATGATGGTCGACGCGCTCGGGCCCGACGTCCCCGTCGCCGTGCTCTCCGGACCGACGTTCGCGATCGAGGTGGCGCGGGGCCTCCCGACCGTCGCCGTGGTCGCCTGCGCCGACGCGGCCGTCGCCGAAAGGCTCCAGAAAGGGCTGGCGTCTCCGACGTTCCGCCTCTATCGCTCGTCGGACATCGTCGGAGTCGAGATCGCGGGCGCGACGAAGAACGTCGTCGCGATCGCGGCCGGTATCGTCGACGGCCTGAAGCTCGGGCACAACACCCGGGCGGCCCTCCTGACACGGGCGCTCGCGGAGATTCGGAGGCTGGGGACGCGGCTCGGCGGCCAGCCGGAGACCTTCTCCGGTCTCGCCGGGGTCGGCGACCTGATCCTCACGGCGACGGGCGACCTCTCTCGGAACCGGCGCGTCGGGCTCGCCCTCGCGTCCGGCCTGAGCGTCGACGAGGCTCTCGCGTCGCTCGGCGGCCAGGTCGCCGAGGGGGTCCCGACGGCCGGCGCCATCGTGGAGCTGGCCCGGACCGTCGGAGTCGAGATGCCGATCTCCGAGACCGTCAGGTCGATCCTCGAGGGGACGACGGCTCCCCGGGAAGCGGTCTCCCGCCTCATGACGCGCTCGCTCAAGGAGGAAGGGGCCTGACGTACGCCCGGGTCGACCGTCCCGGCGAGGAGCCGCCCGCGGAGCGCACGTTCCTCGACGTGGCCGTCCTCGACATGAACCACGGCTTCCCGAACCTGGGGCACGCCTCGGTCGTCGGGCGTCTCGAGCGGATCGGCGCGGAGGAGCGCGAGCGGCTCGGCGGAGGCGCTCCCGAGGTCCGCGTGGTCTCGTACGACGTCCGGCGCGGCCTCGCGGTCCCGTCGAGCGCCGACCGCTTCCCGCTCGTCGTCGGGACGGGCGGACCGGGCGCCCTCGACCCCCGCGAGAACGACGGCATCTCGCCGCTGTCCCAGGGGATCGACGAGGACCCGGCGTGGGAGGCCCCGCTCTGGCGCTTCTTCGACGCCCTTCTCGGCCGGAGCGACGGCGCGCTCTTCGGCATCTGCCACACCTTCGGCCTGCTGGCCCGATGGTCCGGTTTCGGCGAAGCCGTGGCGCGCGGGCCGGAGAAGGGGAAGAGCGCGGGGGCCGTAACGAACCGCCTCACGCCCGAGGCCGAGGCGCACCTCTGGTTCGGCGGGTACTACCGGACGAGCTCCGGCGGGAGGGTCCGCGTCCTCGACAGCCGCCTCTTCGACATCCTTCCGTCGGGGCGCGGGCCGGGCACGATCCTGGCCTGGGAGTCGAACGACGCCGGCGAGCGCGGAGACGCGGCGACCATGGTCGAGCTGGACCGCTACGCGGACGGGGCCCCGCGCGTCTGGGCGGTGAACCACCACCCCGAGATCGGCGGAGCCGCGGAGCAGCGGGAACGCCTGCTGCGCCTCGCCTCCGAGCGGGAGGTCGGGCCGGGTTGGCTCGAGGAGAGGCTGCGGGCGCTGGACGCCTTCGACGTCTCCCCCGAGGTGGAAAAGGAGCTTCGCGCGACGCGGGCGTTCACGTTCGAGGAGCCCGTCCGCGCCGTCCTCGCCCGGGCGCTCGCGGAGCGCTCGGGGACGGCCTGATCGGGCTCAGACGGTGCCGTGGAGGTCGCAGTGATCGCCGTGCAGGTGATGGAGAGCGCCGTCGACGAGATAGTCGAAGTGGTCGCCGTGAGGGACGCGCGGATGAGGGCATCCCGGGTGATGTCGGGCGGGGCACTCGACCGGAGCGCACGCCGCCGGGTGGCCGTGGTCGACGGCGAGGACGTGCTCGGCCACGCCCGACTCGCCGGGAGAATGCAGGTGCCCGTCGTGGAGATAATCGGCGTGGTCGCCATGCCGAATCGCCCGATGACCGCAGCCCGGCCCGTGCTCGTGGGGATGCCCGTCCCTGTGCTCCACGGCGTGTCGCCCTCCTCGGGCGGGAGCATCGGGCCGCGGACGGCCCGAGGTCAAGCTGCGGGAGCGCGACGATGACCCGGGCCCGCGTGCGCCTGGCGATCGGCCTTTCGCTTGCGGCAGCGGGCTGCGCGCCTTCGTCGTCGCGCCCGGCAGCCGGCCCTCAGGTCGCCGTCGCGACGATCGCCCCGCTCGCCGACCTCGTCCGGCGGGTCGCCGGGCCCGAGTGGACCGTGCGGACCGTGATCCGTCCGGGAACCTCGCCGCACGTCTTCGAGCCGGAGCCGTCCGATCTCCGGAAGCTCCTCGGGGCCCGGGCGGTCTTCGTGGCGGGGGCGGGCTACGACGACTGGATGCGGAAGGTCCTTGCGGCGTGCGCCTCGCGCGCGCCCGTCCACGACGCGGCGGCCTCTATCGGGATCGGACCTGGGCGCGCGTGGTCGGCGAGCGCCGGTCGCGATCTTCCCGCGCAGGGTCCCGAGGCCCACGGCGAGGACGATCTCGTCCACGCGGCCGGACCTCACGACCGGGATGGTCACGCGGCGCACGACCACGAAGCCGCCGGCCACGAGGGGCACGGACACGAGGACGACCCGGGCGGTGCGGCAGGAGCTCACGACGGCCACGCCCACGGCATCCTCGGCGAGGACCCGCACTGGTGGCTCTCTCCCGAGCTCGCCGCCCGAAGCCTCGGCGGCATCGCCGAGGCGTTCGCGGCGGTCGACCCGATCCACGCCGAGTCGTATCGGGCCCGGGCCCGGGAGGCCGCGGCGGAGCTCGTCGAGCTCGACGGCGAGATCTCGGCGAAGCTCGCGCCGGTCCGCGGGAAGCGGTTCGTCTCGGCGCACCGGGCCTGGGTCTACTTCGCCGACCGCTACGGCCTCGTCGAGGCGGCCTCGATCGAGCCCGTGCCGGGTCGGGAGCCCTCCCCGCGCGAGCTGAAGGCGCTCGTGACGGAAGGCCGGCAGGGAGGGCTGGGCCGACTGTTCACCGAGCCGCAGTTCCCGCCGGCGGCGGCGCGGGTCGTCGCGAACGAGGCGGGCCTCGACCTGACGCTCGTCGACCCGATCGGGGGAGTCCCCGGCCGATCGACGTATCCTGAGCTGATGCGCTTCAACGCGGACGCCTTCCTTCGGGGGCTCTCCGGCGCGGCGGAGAGACGCCCTTGAGCGTCGCCGCCTGCTTCGAGAACGTGACGGTCCGCTTCGGGGGCCGGCCGGCGGTCGAGTCCACCTCGTTCACGATTCCGGCCGGGATGCGCACGGCGATGGTCGGACCGAACGGCGGCGGCAAGACGACGCTCGCGCGGGTCCTCCTCGGGATCCTCCGGCCGGACGCCGGCCGCGTCGCATTCCTGGACGAGCAGGGGCGGGAGCTGCCGCGGCCGAGGATCGGCTACCTCCCGCAGCGCTCCACGCTCTCGCCGCAGGCCCCCGTGACCGGCCTCGACCTCGTCGGCCTCTCCCTCGCGCCCGGGCCGGGCTTCGGGATGTCGCCCGCGGTCGAGGCGGAGGCGCGCCGGGCGCTCGGGAGAGCCGGCCTCGCCGACGACCTCGCGACGCGCCCCGTCGGCCGCCTCTCGGGCGGCCAGCGGCAGCGTGTCCTGCTGGCCCGCGCGATCGCCGGGACGCCGGCGATCCTCCTCCTGGACGAGCCCGACACGGCGCTCGACGCCGAGGGGATGAAGACGCTCCGCCGGCTCGTCGCGGAAGAGGTCGCCGCGGGGCGGACGATCATCTACGTCACGCACGACAGCGACGCGATGGGAGGAGCCGACGCCGTCTTCCGGATCGACGGGCGGCTCACGGAGGAGACGCGCGCGTGACGGAGTTCCTCGCCTTCCCGTTCTTCCAGCGGGCGCTCCTCGCCGGCTTCGTCGTGGCGGTCGTCTGCGGGGCGCTCTCGTTCTTCGTCGTCCTCCGGAGGCTCGCGTTCGTCGGCTCCGGCGTCTCCCACGCGGCCTTCGGCGGCGTCGCCCTCGCCGCGCTCGTCGGCGCGCCGCCCGGGCTCGGGGCGCTCCTGGCGGCCCTCGCGGTCGCCTTCGCGACGGCCAAAGCCTCCGGCGACGGCGACCTGACCGAAGACACCGCGGTGGGCGTCTTCACCGTCGCGGGGATGGCGGTCGGCGTCGTCGCGATCAGCTTCCTCGAGACGAACGTCGACCTCTTCGGCCTCATGTTCGGGAACATCCTGACGGTCGACCCG
>ERZ795054.3440-NODE-3440-length-12429-cov-4.705673_pt1 | contig 12429 bp, 8 predicted proteins | sample MGYA00375138_ERZ795054 | MGnify/ENA primary metagenome ERZ795054 (study PRJEB30183, sample SAMN05720215) | anaerobic digester metagenome | isolation source: active sludge of municipal wastewater-treating anaerobic digesters | place: USA | collected 2014-12-23 ...
GCCGTCCGCGGCCGGCCATCCGCATCACCTCCATCTGCCACAGACGGTCGGTCGCCGCGGCGAATCCCGCGCCGAAAAAGAGGTCGTCCTCGTCGGCAGCCTCTATGCACGGAACGCCGAGCGCGTCTCTGCGGATGGTGATTTCGCCCCGCGGCCCCTCGAGCGTGATGACGCCTGTGGAGATGTCGGGCGTTTTAAAGTATACGCCGTAGAGCGTAGCGCACGCGGTGATGAGCGCGAGCGCGCCCGCGGCGAAAAGCGCATACAGTGTGGTCGATTTGATCTTCATGGCACCGTCCGTCCGACGTCGGGCCCGCGCGGCCCGGGCCGTCGTCAGGTATGCAAGCATAGTGATCCAGGCGGTCGACGTCAAGAGTATATTGCACGAGTCCCGGCCACGCCTCATTAACTATTGACAGCGTGTCCCCCGCCGTGGTACACAGTGCGGGATTGGTTTTTGCATATCTCGTTTCCCGGAGGACGTAATGGACGATGTGCTGATCAGAAACGGAACCGTCATCGACGGAAGCGGCAGGCCCGGCCGGAGGGGGGATGTGGCTGTAAAGGGGGGCCGCATACGGGAGATCGGTACGCTCGGGGACGCGGCGGCGCGCGAAATCGTGGACGCCACGAACATGATCATCACGCCGGGTTTTATCGACATTCATTCGCACGCGGATTTCGTCATGCCGCTCTCCGACCACGACCGCGTACTCAGGCCCCTGGTGATGCAGGGCGTCACCACCTTCATCGGCGGGAACTGCGGTTTTTCAGCCGCCTGTGTTCCCGAGAAAAACCGCGCTCTTGTCGCGGCGCACCTGGAAAACCTCTCCGGGCGGCCCATGGCCGACATCATCACCTGGCGCACGCCGGCCGAGTATTTCGACATGGTGCGGGCGAAAGGTATGCTCCTCAATATGGGCATGCTCGCCGGGCATGGGACGCTCCGCATCGCCGCGTCCGGTCTTCAGACCCGCCTGCTTTATCCCGACGAGACGCGGGATATGGAGCGAATGCTGGACGAGTCGCTGGAGATGGGATGCCTGGGGCTGTCCACGGGACTGCAGTATTTCCCCGGCTCCATGAGCGACACCGACGAGCTGGTGCGCATGGGCTCGGTGCTGAAGAAATACGGCGGCATCTTCACATCGCACCTGCGAAGTTATTCGCACACGCTCGACCCCGCCATGGAAGAGGTCTTCGAGGTGGGGAGGCGAAGCGGCGTGCGGATACAGATTTCTCACCTGTACTGGCAGCCGTACACGCGCGGTATGGCGGGGCTCACCAGGCAGGCCGTGCGGCTCGGTTCCTTCGCGTACAACAAACTGGGGATTCCCATCCCCGTCGAGAAAGGGCTGGTGCCGAAGATTCGGACCATCGAAAAACGCCGGGAAGAGGGAGTCGACGTCTATTTCGACATGGTGCCCACCTCGCAGGGATTCACCGAGCTGCTCGCGTTTCTGCCTCCGTACGTTTCCGAGGGCAGCAGGGCGCAGGCGCTCCAGCGGCTGGCCGACCGTTCCTTCCGGAAGCGCGTTCTGCACGACATACGTCACGTCGAGCCCGACTGGCCCCACCGCGACGGCGCCACGTGGTCGTTCAACTATCTGAAAATGACCGGCTGGAGCGGCCTCCGCGTGATGGCGGTCCCCACCGAGGCCAACCGCTGGATGGAGGGCCTGACCTTTCCCGAGATTGGAAGGAAGACGGGGACGGATCCCTTCGACGTCATCTGCGACCTTCTTATAGAAGAAAACGGACAGGTTCTCGTGTTCCACACGCCCACCGTGCCGGACGACCCCTTCGTCTTCCGCTCGATGTGGGCCGGATTCACGCATCCGCTTTCCATGCCGTCGACCGACGCGATCCTTCGCCCGGTGGGGCGTCCCGCGCACGTGTTCTACGACTGCTTTCCGCGCTTTATCCACGCTTTTGCCGTGGACAGAAAAATGCTCTCCATGGAAGAGGCGATACGAAAGGTAACCTCGCTCCCGGCCTCCATAATGGGGCTGGAGAAGCGGGGCGCGCTCTCTCCGGGATATCACGCTGACGTCGTGGTGTTCGATCCGGCCCGCCTGCGAAGCCGGGCCGATTTCCACACTCCCGATGTGTTCCCCGAGGGGATCGAGCACGTGATGATAAACGGCCGTTCCGTGCTCCGGCGCGGAAAGTTCGTGGACGGGGTGCTCGCCGGCGATGTCGTACGCCGCGGCTGAGCGTGAAGTGCGGCATTTGTGCTTGCACCGGCAGATGGTCCGTGGTACTCTCGGCGCGCCGGGGGAAGGACCGGCCGCGATCAGATAGATACAGGAACAAGTACATGAGAACCTTACAGCAGGCCGCCGGGGACTACCTCGGCTACTTCGAGCTTCGCGCGACGGAAAACGGGCTCGCATGGAGGCCGCATGACGGGGCGCCCCCGGAGCTCAAGCGTATCATCCGCAGCGCTCACGGTGATTTTATGCCGGACGATCACCGTTACCGGTTCATCGTTGAGGCCCTCAAGGTCCTCGCCGAGTGCGACGATCCCGGGTGCGCGGCGGCGGCGGTCGATCGGGACCCGGCCGTTCTGACCGGATGGCTGCACAGCAAGATAAACCGTCTTCAGTACATGACGATCGCAATGACACAGGCCGCGCCCAGGGACAGTCTGGAGCTTCTTTGCGCGGCCCAGCAGATCGAACGGAACGAGGTTTTCGAGGCGGTGCTCGGCGAACTGCGCTCCCTTCTCGGCACATAGGGCCCGGTCCGCGGTATACGCGTATTCAATTATGGAGGCCGCGATGAAAGCGATCATAACCGTTATCCTCGCCGTACTGCTGGCCTGGCTGGCCCCGTCGGGGGCGTACGCGATCGTCGAGATCGCAGGCTACGGCGGTTACACCTGGGGCAGGCACATGGTCTACTACCCCGCGCGCGATACCGACAGGGCCGACGGGCTCCAGTTCGGCGGCCACGCGCACCTCACCACGGCGCTCTATCCGGTCCAGCTCGGAGCGGGGCTCTTCCATAATTCCTCCGTGCTCGACACGCGAAAAGACGGGGACGATTCCGAGGTTATCCGGAGGACTACCGGTTTTTCAGTCGCGCTGCAGATTTCGATTCCCGCCACAGACCTGGCGGTGTACGGAAAGGGCGGCTTCTCGTTCTACGATCATTACATTTTGAAACCCGACACCGGCGCACGCCGCACAAAGGGACGGCTCTTCTCGACGAGCACTGCGGGGGCCGGCCTTGCGTACACGCTGTACGGGCCCCTGGCGCTGTTCACCGAGTACCAGTATTTCAACAGCAAGTACGACAACGGAGACCGCGAGTTTTTCCGGACGCACTCGGTGAATGTCGGTCTGAAAGTATCCATCTGACGGATTCGCCTTTGTCGTACTGCGCCGGGCACGCTCCTACAGAGAGGGGCGGCGGCTGTTTCGCTCCCCGCAAATTACCGTATGCGCGGATACAAATCCTTGACATTATCGCACGGCAAGGCTCAACTGATGGTGCGGGGCCTTTAGCGCATGACCGGCCCCGCGGTGATCGCCATGGACAACGATAAAAGAACCCGGATAATCGAGACGATCAAAGCGAACAGGGACAAGTTCCTTCGATACAACAATATCAAGACGGCGAACCTCTATTCCTCCATCACCGATCAGAAAACGATCGACCTTTTCGAGGCGATCCCCTTCATGCTCGCCTACAACCTGCACGGGCTTCCCGGATATGTACAGAGCGACAGGATGCCGCAGGGACTGCACGGCTTCCACCTTGGCGAACGGGGCGCGGCCTTCCTGCAGGCGCATTTCCCCTCGGTAACACTCAGCCCGCAGAAACCGGAAACGCCTTTCATCCAGATGTTCGCCCTCATGGGCAGCGGCGGCACGATTGCCTACACCACTCATTCCGATTTCGATTACTGGGTGTGCGCGGACGAGGAGGGGGTCGACCCCGAATCCCTGCGGTTGTTCCGCGGGAAATGCCGTGTGATCGAGAACTGGATAGAGGAAAAATTCGGCATAGAGGTTCATTTCTTCCTCAACGACATCAACAAGGTGCGAAACAACGTTTTCGACGACGACAGCGAGGAGAATTTTTCCGGTACTTCGCTCGGCGAGCTGCTCAAGGAGGAATTCTTCCGAAGCTCCATCGTGGTGAGCGGAAAAACGCCGTTCTGGTGGATGGTGCCGGCCGGGTCAAATGACACGGTGTACGGGGAGTGGCTCGGGGTCGCGCGCGACACGCACTTCGCCGGCGAGTTCGTGGACCTGGGTAACCTCTACACAATACCGCGCGAGGATTTTCTTGTTTCCGCGCTCTTCCAGCTGCTCAAGTCGCTGGGCAATCCGTTCAAGTCGATCATCAAGCTCGGCCTGCTCGAGCGGTATATCCACAGCGCGGGGACAAACCCGTTTATCAGCAACATCATCAAAAAGAACGTGCACGAGGGGAAGCTCGCGATACAGAACATCGATTCCTACGTCATCATGTTCAACCACGTGTACAACTACTATAACTCGATCGTCAACGACGCCAACGCCACGGACCTTCTGACCATCTGCTTTTACCTGAAGGTGGACCCGCGCCTCTCGCGTTTTCTGGACGAGGACGAAAAGATCGAGCTTACCGAAAAAACACGGATCATGCAGGCCTATGCAAGGAAATGGAACTGGTCAGAATCCATGATCCGGCAGATGGACGAGTTCGAGAACCAGGATATCGACTCGGTCAACCGTCTGATGAGCGATACCAAGAAGTACGTTCTGCGCGGGTACCGCGACATCCTGAACGCCATCGAAACGAACAAGATTGCCCACAAGCTCTCGGGAGACGATCTGAAGGGAATAACCCGCAAGATCCATTCTCACTTCTCGATTTCAGCGGACAAGATCGACAACTCGCTCAGCTTCAAGAGCTACCCGCAGGAAAAACTGCTCACGGTCGAATTTGTGCGCGACCGCGACGGCAGGGAGTTTTACCTCCTCTCCAAACGGATCATCGTTAAGAATTATCCGGCCAAGGTCATATTCCACAAGGACGAAACGTTGATCGGCGTTATCGTGTGGATCGCGATGAACCGCATCTTTCAGAAGGATTACACCCGGCTTGAGATCCAGTCCGGTATCCACGCCGTAGATCCCAACTACATCCGCGACCTGGTAACGGAGCTCTCGGTGCATTTCGCGTTCAAGCGCCTCCAGATCCAGAACAACTATTTCCTTCGGGATCCGTTCCCCATCATCAGCTATATCATCATCAACCCGTATTCCAAATACTCGAAGAAGATCGACGACATCATCTTCCTCTATCACAACAGCTGGGGAGAGACCAGGTTCGAGGCGTTCAAGGGCGAGGTCGACATCGCGAAGATCGCCGTCTCGGTGCTGAACGGCGCGCTCGTCACCCGTCACGATTTCGAGAGGGCGCTCCGGCTTTCGTCATCTCAGCCGTACGGTTCCAGCCGCGATTTCGACCGCATCGCCTCGCTCCTCGGGGGGATGCACGCGCTGTTCGTCGAGGACCGCGCTCCCGCCCGCAAACGGTACGTCACCATGCTGGGAAACACCTACTTCGTGTTCGCCAACAGAAAGACCGCGGCCGCCGAAACGGTCAGCGCGACCGCGTTCGATTCGGAGGCCGGGATGCTCATGGGCCTGGGGATGAACACCGGTGCGCTGGCCCGCTACGGCTTCGATCCGATGGTCCCCGAGTTCAATTATCTGCGGGCCATCATCGGGAAGTGCGATGATGACGTTATACGCATATACTATCAGAAAACGAACAAGTACTGCCATTTCTTCGTCGTCGACGAGCGCGGCGCGATTCATTTCTTCCGGAAAGGGCTCGATTCGTTCAGCGAGTATCTCGCCCGGCTGTGCGTGTTCGCCGAGAACGCGGCGAAAAACGCCGCCGCGCGTAACCCCTCGTCGAAACTGGCTCAGCGCCTCAAGCGGGTGGAGGTCTGCCGGCTGGAGCAGGACGCGCGCAACAACTGCACCGTAACGGAGATGAATCCGGAGCTTGATCGCGGGGTCATCGAGGCGCGCGGCCACCTGATGCCGCTGCGCCTCCTGCTGCACCCGCAGCCGAACGGTGACGTGGGCTACAGTTTCAGCCTCCCGAACGGGCACTTCACCAACGTGTTCACCAGGGCCAACCTGTTCCAGGTGGCCGGCGAACTCTCGCTCCTCCGGCGGCACCACGGGGGGTATTCGCATTTCGTCACCGAGGTGGACCTTTCGAACGTGGTGACGAAGGCCTTCACCCTGTTCACCTCTTTCTCGTTTACCCAGAAGAACGTATTCGAGATGCTCATCGAGCGCGCCCTGACGGCCGTAAAACGATAGGCGCGACGGTCCGCGGCGACACGGAAAATACGGACAATGAACGGCAACGGACCATCGGCCCTTCCTCGCGGCGCGGCACTGGCATGCCTGCTCGGCGCGGCGTTTCTGTGGAGCCTGGGCGGGCTGCTGATAAAATCCATCCCTTGGGGGGCGCTTGCCATAGCCGGCGCCCGCAGTTGTATAGCCGTTCCCGTCATACTGCTCTATCTGCGCCGGCCGCGCTTCACCTGGTCGGCGGCGCAGCTTACCGGCGCCGCGGCCTACGCGGCCACCGTCATTTTCTTTGTCCTGGCCAACAAGCTTACCACGGCGGCAAACGCCATACTTCTCCAGTATACGGCGCCGCTGTATGTCGCCGTAATGGGCGGCCTTCTGTTGGAGGAGCGCGCGGGACCCGCCGCATGGGCCGCGCTCGCCGGAGCGATGGGAGGAATGGCGCTCTTCTTCATGGACTCGCTCGGTGAGGGGGGGCTGTGCGGCAACATCCTCGCGCTCGCGAGCGGTGTGAGCTTCGCCGTGCTGATCGTCTCGCTTCGCATGCAGAAGGACGGTTCGCCGATCGAATCGGTGCTGCTGGGTAACTTAGTCACGGGAGTGCTCTGCGCGCCGTTCATGTTCCGCTCGGCGCCGCCGCGGGAGGGGTGGGCGGCCCTGGCGGTCCTCGGGGTCTTCCAGCTCGGCCTGGCGTACATTCTCTATTCCGCGGCGATACGGCGGGTAACGGCGCTCGAGGCGGTGCTTGTGCCCGTAATCGAGCCGTTGCTCAATCCCCTGTGGGTGTTCCTGCTCCTTGGAGAGAGGCCCGGGTCGTGGGCGCTCGCTGGAGGAGCGGTGGTGCTGGTTTCGGTCACCCTCTTCAGCGCGTTTCGCGCGCGCGGCGGAGATCAGTCGCCCCCGGCCACTCCGTCGATCGTCCGGCGTACAAGCTCGAGGAACTCGGCCGGGTCGTAAGGTTTCTGTATGAAACTGATGCCGCGTCCCCTGATGCGTTTCCGGTCCACTCCCTCCTCGCTGTAGCCGCTGCTCAGGACGACACGGGCCTGGGGGTTGTCGGTCCGAATGTGCTCGCAGGCGTCGATACCGCTCATCCTGGGCATGACGATGTCGAGGATATACAGGTCGATCCCGTTGCCCTCTCGCCGGTGGAGGTCGAGGGCCTCCACACCGTCGACGGCGGTGAGCACCCGGTACCCCGCTTTTCGAAGAATTTTAACCACCATGGTGCGCACCATCTCGTCGTCTTCGGCGAGCAGTACGGTGCCCGCGCCGCGCGAGGGTTTTCCCGCTGTTTTCGCTTCCCCGGCATGGTTAGTGGAATGAGCCGCGGAGGCCGGCATATAGATGCGGAAGACGGTGCCCGTTTCGACGGAGCTGTCGAGCTCTATCCAGCCCTCGTGCTGTTTCACGATACCGTATACCGTGGCCAGGCCCAGCCCCGTGCCCTTCCCGATCTCCTTGGTGGTGAAGAAGGGTTCGAATACGTGCTCGCTCACCTCCTTGTCCATACCGATCCCCGTGTCGCTGATGCTCAGCATGACATGGTTCTTCCTTTTGCCGGACGCGTCCGCGGCCCTCACGTTGGTGGTCGCTATCACGATCGAACCGCCGTCCGGCATGGCGTCGCGCGAGTTGACGCAGAGGTTCATGATGATCTGCTCCACCTGGCCCGGATCGGCGTAGACGCTCCACAGGCCCGCTGCCGCTTCGGTCCTCAGCTCGATGTGTTCGCCGATTATCCTCCGCAGCATCCCCGACATGTCGTCGATAATGGCGTTGAGGTCGAGGTGCTCGCAGCGCATCGTCTGGCGGCTGCTGAAAGCGAGCAGTTGCTTTACGAGCACCGTCGCGCGTTTCGACGCGGCGAGGATCTGTTCGAGTTCCACCGACGAGAACCTCCCGACCGAGACCTCCGAAAGCGCGATGTGAGAGAGGCCGATGATAGCCTGAAGTATGTTGTTGAAGTCGTGAGCTATGCCTCCCGCGAGGCGGCCCACGCTCTCCATCTTCTGCGCGTGGACCAGCTGCTGTTCCAGCCGCTTGCGCTCGGTGATGTCGATGTTGAACTCGGCCGCGAGGGTCCGACCTCCCTCCTCGAAGGGGATGGTGTGCACCTCGACGATCCGGTTGTTCTCCTTTACAAGGACCTCCTCCTTGACGACGGTCCGCCCGGAGCCGATCGCTTCGGGCACTCCGCAGTTGTCGCAGGGCGAGGATCTGCCCATGAAGTACTCGAAACATTTCCTTCCGTTATAATCGCCGTAAAACCTGGCCCACGACGGGTCTATGTACAGAATGCAGTAATTCTCGTCGATGATGTCGATGCCGATCTTGGCGACGGTGAGCAGATATTCCAGGCGCTGATTATGGCGGCGAATCTCCTCCTCCATCAGCTTCCGTTCGGTGACGTCGGTGAGAAACGAGAGTATCGCGGATTTGCCCTCCCAGTCGATGAAGGCGGTGTTGATCTCGGCCCATTTTACCTGTCCGTTCCTGGTGACGAACCTGAAGGAATAGACCTCCGGGAGGTCCTGCCCCTGGATACGACGAAGGTGGTTCTGGACGACGAGGTCCCTGTCTTCGGGATGGATGAGGTCGAGGAAGGAGCGCCCCAGGAGGTCCTCGATCGGGTACTCCGTGGCCTCGGCCATCTTCCTGTTGGCGAAACGGACCTTCATGTCCTGGAACACGGCGATTGCCTCGTTCGCGTTTTCGACCAGCAGCCGGTACTGCTCCTCGGAGTGCCGTACCGCCTCTTCCGCCATCTTCCGCCCGGTGATGTCGATGGCGGTCCCGAGCGAGGCGGGTTTCCCCTGGTATTCGATCAGCGCGACGCTCAACTCCGCCCAGAGGGTGGTGCCCGTCCTGGTGAGGAGCTTAACCTCGTAGCGGTCGGGCACTTTTTCCCCGCGCTGGCGCGCAAGCCCGCGCTCCCTGGTGAGAGGACGATAGTCCGGATGCATCACGTCCCAGAAGGCCATGCTGTAGCAATCTTCCGCGCTGTATTCGAGCAGCCTGGTGAAAGCCCTGTTGACGTATACGAAGCGCTCGCCCTGGATCACGTACACCGGGGCGTTGTTGTGTTCTGTGAGCGTGCGGAATTTGAGCTCGCTCTCCCTCAGTTCGCGTTCCAGCTGGTGGCGGTGCAGGGCCGAATCGATGTTCGATACGAGGTCGTGTTTCTTGACCGGTTTCAGGATATAGCCGTAAGGGCCGGTCTCGCGGGTCTTTCCGATTGTTTCCGCGCCGGCGTTGTCCGCGAGGTAGATAAGCGGAACGCCGTAGCGACGGCCTATAAGGCCCGCGGTCTCCAGACCGGTCTCGTTGCCGGGGATACGGATGTCCATCAGTACGAGATCGGGTCTGTCCGCCTCGATGGCCGCGATGACCGCGTCAATCGGGCCCGACACGGAACGCGTTTCGTAGCCCAGGGGGCCGAGGATCTTTTCGCAGCGACGCAGAGTGTCATGGTCGCCGTCGGCGATGAGAACGCGGGCGTTCATGGCATCCTGCGCGCGTATACTATCGGTGGTGTCCTTTTCATCGGGGTGCCGTGCCGGAAGGCGATAGTTGCCGGAAGTCCGCAAAGGAATGCAGGCCGTACCGTGACAATCGCCTGGTATTAACATCGACATGTCCGGTAAATAAATATACCACGGGCGCGTGCCTGTTCAATCCGGCTTCCGGAGCGGGATTGAAATCCGCGCGACGGTTCCGCCGCGACTCTCGATGACGAATTCGCCGTTTATCTGCCTGCACAGTGAATTCACAAGGGTCAGACCGGTCCCTGCCGATTTCTCCAGGCTGAAGCCTTCGGGAAGGCCGTTGCCGTCGTCGGCTATTACGAGCACCGCGCGGTCGTTTTCATTCGTCAGCCTGACGGTGATCGTCCCCGATTCCCTGCCCGGGAATGCGTACTTGGCGGCATTGGTGAGCAGTTCGTTCAGGATAAGCCCGGCCGGCACCGCGCGCTTGAGGTCGATCCGGGCGGATTGCAGATCCGTCACGAGCCGTATGTTCTGACTCTCCAGGGTGAAGGTTCTGAACAGCGTACGGGCCAGGTTGGCGAAGTACCGGTCGAGCTCGAGATGCGTCAGGCTGTCGGCCGAGTAAAGGCTCTCGTAGAGGGTCGCCATGGTCTTGATGCGGTTCAGTATCTCGTTGAGCACGCGTTTGGCCGGTCCCTCCTCCAGGTTTCGCGCCTCCATGGAGAGCAGCATGGAGAGTATGGTGAGGTTGTTCTTGACCCGGTGCTGCAGCTCTTTCAGCAGAGTGCTCTTCTCCTCGAGCGAGTGTTCCAGCGCGTCTTCGGCCTCCTTGCGCGCGGTGATGTCGTTCCCGACGCACAGTATGGAGGTAAGGTTGCCGTTCTCGTCGTGGATGGCCCGGTTGGTCCACGCGACGTACACCTTGCTCCCGTCGCTGCGCATGTTTTCGTTTTCGTTTCGCACGTATCGGTCGGGGTTCCGCCCTATGTCGGCTATCATGGCGGCCAGGTCCCTCCCCGCGGTATCGACCGGGGGAACGATCGTTCCGATGACGTTCTTTCCCGCGACGTCGTCCCTGGTGAAGCCGAAGTACTTCAGCCCGAAGTCGTTGAGGTAGAGGATCGCGCCGGAGGTATCCATGTTAAGGATGATGCTGTTGGCGCTTTCGACGATGAGCCGGTAGAGGTCGGCCTTTTTAACAAGGTCCTGCTCCCGCCGCCAGTTTCCGAGCGCCGTGTCGATCGCGTACATCAGCGCCGAATTGGTACAGGGAGGGGAGAGGATGGAAAGGTGCGGCACGAGCGCCGCCCGGGACCGGTCGTTGTCGTCGATACTCGACGAAAGCCAGACGATGGGGGCCTGGCAGCGGTCGCGGAGCGAGAGGGCCGCGTCGAGCGCGCTTGAGGGCCCGTTGGAGTCTCCCGCGATTACCAGGTCCGGGTTGCGCCCTCCGGCCGTTTTCACGGTCCCGTCCCCGTTGGAGGCGACCTCAACGAGATAGTCATTGGATCGCAGCGTTTCCACAATCGCGGGCGAGATGTCGATGGTGTTCTTGAGAATTACAATGTGCGCTTTCGGCATACCGCTCCCGTGCGAGCCCTGTCGTTTCCCGTGCCTCCGAACGATCCATCGGCCCGGCCGACCTCCCGGTATCGAAGGCTTAACCGCGTCCGATAGGTGAACTGATCGGGGCGATTGTATACCTCGTGGTCCGGGAGGTCAATACTTTGTATTATTTTATTGTTGACAGTATTCGCGGTATTAATTAACTGAATATACAGTTAATAAGCGAGTGTGGCACAACTATGCGACAACGTCAGAACGCGGAGCTCCGAAAGCCCGAAATACTGAGGAATTTTCATGAAATCCTGGTGGAAGAGGGAATAGAAGGCGCTTCGATCGGCAAAGTGGCGAAGCGGATGGGAATCCATCCAAGCCTCATCATGCACTACTTTTCCACAAAGGAGACCCTGGTCATAGCGGCCGTGGACCATATCGTGCGGGAATACGGCGTTCTGATAGAGAGGATGGAGTCGCGCACAACGGACCCGGCCCGCAGGCTCGAGCGTCTGGCGGACACGCTGGTGGGGGACGAGTGGTACCGCATGACCGAAATAGCGGCCGACTTCTCGGTAATATCCATAAGTTTCCGAAACGCCGAAATCGACAGACGCGTGCGGAGGCTGTACGCGCTCTACAAGAGGTTCCTCGCCGGAGAATTCGGCGCGCTGATGGAGGCCGGCCTGATCGAGCGGCGCGATCCGGAGCGGACGGCTGAGATCGTGATGTCGATGCTCGAGGGATACCGGCATTTCAAGCATTTTTATGTAAGCGAGTCGGACACGGAGTCGTACCGGTCCGATATGAAACGCGCGCTTCTCCGGCTGCTCGGGGCGGGCGGCGATTGAGGATTGCGGATTAAAGATTAAAGATTTTTTATGCCGGGGTGGGGGTGCCTGCCCCTCAAACGGAGGAAACCATGAGCGAAACGCTCGAGCGTCTTTTCTCGCCCGTTACGATCAATACCCTGACACTTAAAAACCGCGCGGTCATGCCTCCGATGGGCACCGGTTACGGCAACAGGGACGGCAGGGTGAGCGAAC
>ERZ795054.3443-NODE-3443-length-12424-cov-4.624384_pt1 | contig 12424 bp, 11 predicted proteins | sample MGYA00375138_ERZ795054 | MGnify/ENA primary metagenome ERZ795054 (study PRJEB30183, sample SAMN05720215) | anaerobic digester metagenome | isolation source: active sludge of municipal wastewater-treating anaerobic digesters | place: USA | collected 2014-12-23 ...
CGTCGGTTTAGCCGGCTGCGCCCCCAAGACCATCACCGAAGCGACCCAGGCAGTTGAAGCACCTGCGCCGGTTGCCTCAGCTGAGGGAGTACCAGGTTCCCTCACCCTCGCCGAATTCCAGGATTCATCGGTCGTTTTGGATGCCATCAGCGCATTCGCCAGCACGGTCACCGCTGACATCATCGTTGTGGGCGCAGGCGCGGCCGGTGTCCCCGCGGCCATCACCGCGGCAGAAGAAGGCAGCTCAGTGGTTGTTCTGCAGCGCGAAGCAAAGGTCGTTTCACAGGGCAACTGTGGATCGGGTCTTATCATAGAAGAGAGCGATCCTGAGGGACTTCTGCGCTACGTTCAACACACCAACAGCTTGAACAACTGGCGTTCAGACCCGGAATTGCTCAAAGCGTACGTCCTGAACTCCGGTGAAGCGGTTAACTGGCTCTACGACCGCGCCCGACTCAATGGAACCGATGCCAAGAACCCGAACGATAAAGGTCTATTCGCCTATTTGAACACAAGCCAGGACTTCACCGGTGAGTGGTCTGATGGCCGTTTCGCGCGCTACGATTATGGTGAATTCAAAGCGCACATGTACGCCCCCTGGATGGGACCGAAACCCAACAATGTGGGAGATATCCTGGGTTATGTGCTTGAGGAAGCAGTGGTTGAATTCAATGGCCGCCTCAAGGTATTCTACAATACCCCGGGTGTGCAGTTGATCACCGATAGCGGCAAAGTGGTTGGCGTTGTGGGTAAAATGGAAGATGGCAGCTACATCAAATTCATGGCCAACAAAGCCGTTATCCTTGCCACTGGAGATTACCAGAATAACCCCTCAATGGTCAAACGCTGGTGCCCCGATGTGGCCGAATTCGATAAAAAACAGTACAACAAGACGGGCGACGGACACCTGATGGCGGTCACAGCGGGCGCTGTGATGGAAAACCTCGGTCACACCAAAATGCTCCACGACTTCGATGCCGGACTCATGTATGAAGAGCCCTTCCTGTACGTGAACATGAAGGGTGAGCGTTTCTGCAATGAATTCGTCGGTTTCGTCTACATGAACGACATCATGCTCCACCAGGGCATTTACAAAGGTGGAAAAAATTACGAGGACCCCGAGAGGGGTTCAAAGGGCTGGTATTGCCAGATCTATGACAGCACCTACATGGACAAACCCTCAGTAAGTGGTCTTGTTCCTCCCCCGGTCATGGAGAAATACATGCCCGAGATCTCTGATGAGGATTACGCCGCGTCGCATGACGGTACACCCCGCACCGGCGTTTTTGCCCATCTCATTGACACCTGGCGCGCCGATACTCTGGATGAACTGGCTGACAAGCTGGGCATCGAAGATAAAGCGACCTTCCTGGCCACAATCGAGCGTTACAACCAGCTTTGCGAAGCTGGAAAAGATGAAGATTTTGGCAAGGATGCCAAGTGGATGAACCCCATCAAGACCGCTCCCTTCTACGGCATCCGCCGCCACCTGCGCGTTTCAGCCCTCTGCTCCGGTGTGTACACCAGCCCCAATGGCGAAGCGCTTGATGCCAACAAAAACCCCATCCCGGGTCTGTACTGCGTCGGCAACCTTGGCGGTCAGTTCTACGGCGGAGCGGATTATCCGTTCCATGCCACCGGCTTATCCCTTGGCCGCTGCTACACCTTTGGCCGCCTCGCTGGCAAGCACGCAAACGCGTTAGCCGGCGGGACTGGTTCCATCGTCGAAGCATAACTATTTAAAATCCCGGTAATCAGGGATCTTTCATCGATCTTCTTTTGCCCGTCTGAATTCAGACGGGCAAATTATTTTATGACCATGTGAATTGTCTGGAGCAGTGTGTTAACGGGTTAATCATCCATCCGATGGGATTGACGGCTAATTACAGCTCACTACCCTACCCCAGGCGGCAGAGAATTACTTGAAGGCGGGTGTATACCTACGCGAAAATAATCAGACCTTCTTCTGCAGGAACCACTTGCGGCCCAGGATGAGCAGGGCGAAAGGAATAAAGGCGACCAGCAGCATCACCAGGTCTGCCCAACCCACCTGATCAAAGATGGTCAACGCGATGATCAGCGCGAGCACGACCAGGGTGACGAAGAAAGCCAGGCGGCGGCGTTTGGCCAGCAGAAGGTAACACAGCGCGAGCAGGATCGCTCCAGCGAACATCCCCAGCATCATGATCCATTTCAACGCGGCGTCCTGCGGCACACCGCTGTGCCAGCCGCCAGCGATCAGCACCCCCAACACGAAGAATATGAACGTGTTGATGAGGATGAAGACCAACGCGATCTTAACAACCACAGGGCTATCTTTCATATGCTCTCTCCTTTCCGTTTGATATAGATTAATTGTACAACTTTCGGAGGGTTGAACTCAATTCAGTTTACGAGAGCTTGAAAGGATATCGCTGTATCCACCGGGATGACTGACCACACCGCCTCCGTCCAGCACCAGCACACGATCCACCACCTGGTCCAGAAAGTAGCGGTCGTGCGAGATGATCAGCGCGGTGCCCTCAAATTCCGCCAGCGCGTCTTCCAGCACCTCCGCTGAGGCGATATCGAGATTGTTCGTGGGTTCATCCAGCAGCAGGAAGTTGGCGCGGGAAAGCATGATCAGCGCCAGCTGCAGCCGGCTGCGCTCTCCGCCTGACAGTTCGGCCACCTTTTGCGCGGTCTGGCGGTAGCTAAAAAGAAACTTCGCGGCGAAAGCGACCGCGCTGCTCTCGCTCATGTTGCCCCCCAGGCGGATGACCTCCAGAACAGTTTGCGCGGGATCCAGCGTTTCGTGCTCCTGCGCGTAATACGCCGGGAGGATGCTCGGACCCATGATCACCTCACCGCTATCGGGCTTGAGCGCCTCCAGCGCCAGGCGGAAGAGCACGGATTTTCCTGTGCCGTTGCGCCCGATCACGCCCACCCGCTCACCGTGATGCAGCACCAGGTTTAGGTTGTTGAGCACCACCCGGTCATCAAAGGCTTTGGATACTTTTTTGAACTCAAGCACTTTCTGCGAACCGCGCCAGCCGTGCAGACGCAGTTCCATGCGGCGGCGTTCCAGCGCAGGGCGATCGATGCGCTCCATTTTATCCAGCCGGTTCTGGATCGCCTTCGCGCGTTTGGCGAATTTCTCGCTGTCGTAGGTTTTCGCCCAGATGGCGTAGCGCTTTATGGCGGCTTCGATGCGCGCCACCTGGCGCTGCTGAACGTTGAAAAGCTCGTTCTGCCGCGCAAGGCGCTGTTGTTTATCCAAAACAAAGGAGGAATAATCCCCCTCAAAAGTGGTCAGGGTGCCGTCTTCGATCTCGGAGATGTGCGTCACGACGGCGTCAAGCAGGTAGCGGTCATGCGAGATGATCACCACCGCCCCGTTATACTCCTGGATGAAGCGCTCGAGGAATTCCTTGCCCGCCAGGTCAAGATGGTTATCCGGCTCGTCCAGCAGCAGCACGTCCGGGCGGGTGAGCAGCAGCTGCGCCAGCCCGACCAGTTTCTTCTGCCCGCCGCTCAACACACCGATCGGTTTGTCCTGCTCCGGCCCGGGCAGACCCAAACCCGCCAGCACTGCGCGCACCTTTTGCGGATACTGATCGCCACCCAACGCCAGGTAATCGGTGAGCAGCGCCTGCTGCCGCTCCAGGGCGCGGTTGAGGCGTTTTTCATTGCCGTAGACCGCGGGGTCGGCCAGGCTGGATTCCACCTCCTGCAGGTCCTGACGCACCCGGTGATAATGGGGGTTGCCCGCCAGGGCTGCCGCGTAGGCGGTTCGAACAGGATCCAACGAGGGCTCCTGCGCCAGGTAACCCACTGATACACCGCGCGCGCGTATAACGCTGCCCCCGGGTTCCGGGGTGAATTCGCCGGTGATGAGCTTGAAAAGCGAGGATTTGCCCGCCCCGTTGGGACCGATCAGACCGATCTTCTGATCGTGCTGCACCTCCCAGGTGAGATCGCTGAAAATGGTGCGCGCACCCAGAACCAGGGTTACATGACTGAGGCTGATGGAGATCATAAGCAGGTTCTATGCGTTATACAGTATGAATGGTTGGGCATGAATTTTTCCAATGCAGATAATTAATCTACCCACCCGCCAGCCTGACCAGTTGAACGGGATGCGGGAGACGGATATTCTCGCGTTCCGCCGTTTCTTTGATGGCACGCACCACGTTGGAATGCACTTCGAGGGGATTGTGAGCAGTCTGGTTCAACCAGTAACGCGCCACCAGGGTAACCTCGTTGCTGCCCAGTTCTTCAGCCAGCACAGTCGCGGCGGGCGACTCCAGCACACCTTCCACACCGTTGACGGCCTGCAGGATCTTTTGGGAGGCTTCAGCAATATCCTGGTCGTACTCCACGCAGATGCGCACGGTGCGGCGTTGATCGGGCAGATCGGACTGGTTGGTGATCGCCGTGCTGAACACGTTCATATTGGGCAGGATCACCACCTCGCCATCGAAAGTTTTAAGGATCGTATCGCGGGTGTTGATATTGACCACCTTGCCGGTGTAACCGGAGATCAACACCGTGTCGCCAACCTTGAAGGGTTTACGGGTCATCAGGATAAGCCCGGCGATGAAGTTACGCGTGATATCCTGCAGGGCAAAACCGATGGTGAGACCGGCGATGCCCAGCCCGGCGATGAAGCCGGTGACGTTGAAATTCACCTGTTCCAGCGCGACGATGGTGCCGGTGATGATGACCGCCCAGCGCGTGATCTTCGTGATCACATCGATCAGCGAAGCGTCCTCCAGTTTCTTCTTCGCCACCCTGCCCGCCCAGCGCGAAGCAGGCACCGACAGGTACAGTGACAACGCGAAAATGATCAACCCGAAGATCAGGTGCGGCAGGAAATCCAGCGAGCGCTGTAAGAAATCCTGGAGCCATTGATTAAAATCCATAAAGTCTCCTTTTGCAGGGGCGCACCATTTTTATGATAGTTTTACCATATTCCTCAGCGGTGCAGGATTGTACATGCAGGTATACTCATCACAACCATCTTATATAATTAACCGTGAGGAGAATCACATATGACACAAGTAAGCCCGATCCATATACTGGGTATAAGCGGCAGTCTGCGCGACGCCTCTTACAATACCAGCCTGCTGCTGGCCGCCGCTGAACTATTACCGCCGGAAACGACGCTGGAAATCATCGACCTGGCCGATCTGCCCATGTTCGACGTGGACATGGAAAAACCCCTGCCTGAGCCTGTCGCGTGGTTTCGTGAAAAGGTGGCCCGGGCGGACGCCGTGTTGATCTCAACCCCCGAGTACAACAGTTCGATCAGTGGAGTGCTCAAAAACGCGCTGGATTGGGGTTCACGCGCGCCTGAGCCGCCTTTCTACGGCAAACCGGTGGCGATCATGGGCGCCAGCACCGGGATTTTCGGTACCGCCCGCGCCCAGGTGCAGCTGCGGCAGGTGCTGACCCACCTCGGCGCGCTGGTGCTGCCCAAGCCCGAAGTGATGGTGCCAAAGGCGCAGGAAGTGTTTGACGAAACCGGCAGACTGACAAGCGAGACCACACGCGGATTCCTGCAGGATCTGCTGATCAAGCTGGCTGACTGGACGAAAAGGGTGAATAATTAGCCACGATCATCCGGATGACGTCAGGCTTTATTTACGTTTGCGCTTCCTCGGCGCTCAACTCAGCCTGAAAAAGAGTATCAATCCGGTGATCGTGAAACAGGTATATTTACACTGTGGTCGAGTCCCCTGTTCCGAATTGTGTAATCCTTACGGGTAAGTCAGGCGGTATAATACGGTTGAGGCAAGATGAACATTAATGTCCAGTTGTTTCCCCCGTTGAGAGATTTCTCAGGTGTGTCGAATGTGGCGCTCACCCTGCCCGAAGGCGCGACCGTGGAGGACGTGTTCGAGCTGCTCGGAGCGCAATTTCCCTCCATCGTACCCTTCCTGCGCAACACCCCACAGGTGGTGATCAACGATGAGATGGCTTACCACCTGCACCTGCTGCATGATGGCGACGAGGTGCAACTGCGGGTTCCGATGTTCGGAGGATGACGGCAATTCCATTCGCGGTGCACCTTCTCATTACAGTCGAATATCAATACGAGATAAAAATTGAGGCGCGGGATCCGCGCCTTATTTATTTTAGTTTTATTGCCTAGCGTCTTCCTCCACCGCCGCCAGTTCCGGTACCACTGCCGCCCCCGTTGCGCCGGCCGCGCCCGCCGCTGCCGCTGAACAAACCGTTCTCAGCGAGATAGGTCTGGAATTCGGTCCACTGCGCTTCGTCCATGTATTGCGGGGTGTACGCAGCGCCTGTTTGATTGGCGTACACGGAAGAGAAAGCGTTGAGGTGATTGTAGGACCCAAAGAGCAGAGATTCATAGACCTGCTGGATATCGTCCTGGTCAACCTGCGCGAGCCGTTGCTTGAGATCGAGGATGTCGATCTCCTCAATGGCCGCCCCTGCCAGCAGCGCCTCTGCGAGGGACTGACCGCCTGATTTGGTGAGGTCGGTGTAGAGCTGTTGGAAGTCAGTATTGTTGAACACACCAACCGTATCTGCCACGGGCGCTGTCAGGTTGTAGCGGTCGAGCAGCGTTTTGACCGAGTCCATGTGCGTCTGTTCGGAAGAGGCGATGTTGCTGAACATGGGCTGTGTGTACAGGGTGGTGAAGTAGGTGTACACGTCGCGCGCCAGCTTTTCTTCTTCGTACATAAATAGCAGACCGTCGGTTTCCGCCTGGCTCAGTTCACCCAGGGGTAATGTTTCGATGAGGGACTGATCCAGACCAACACCACAACCTTCTTCAGTGTGCTCCTCAGCAGGAACCGCGGGTGCCAGGGTGCCGGCTTCTGACTGGCCATTTCCCTGGCCGTTACCGTTGCCGTAACCTGCCACCTCGTCCGCCGCAGCGGGCAGGATCTCACCTGCGTTCGCCGAAGTGCGGTTGATGGCGCCAAAGGCGAGCAGTCCGATCACCACCACTAATAACGCAATACCGATAGATTTTTTAAACATTAGATTCTCCATGAAATTTTTTGTAAATAATGCGGGAGCGGTTTGCTCCACGCGCGGCGTGACGGACCTTTGGAAGACCTTTTTCGTCACGTTGACGATCCAGCGCCAGTGGATGGCAAAGTGCAGGATCACCGAAGCGATAAAGACCACGCTCGACCAGGTATGCAGCACATCCCATGCGGTGCGCGAGAAGAGGAACATCGGGTCAGGGTTGCGCCCACCCTCGCTGCCAACCGTGAACAGGAAGTAAAGCCCTGAAAGAGCGGAGATCAGAAAGCTTAGCGCGGTGAGCGTGTTGAGCCACAGGTTGTAGCGGGCGCGTGGGTTTAACTGCGCCGATGCGCCGGAAGCGATGCGCTTGAACGTGCTCTTCACCCACTTCCAGTGGAAGAGGATGTGCACCAGCGCGATGACCACCATCGCCAGTCCGATCCAGGTGTGCAGCCACTCCCAGGTTTCACGCAGGAAGAGAATGCGAATGCCGTAAAAGGGATTGCGTCCACCTTTAAACCCGCCATCCGGCAGGAAGAGGAAATAGATCCCCGAGAGCACTGTAACGATTGCCGCCAGGAAGAGGCTGAGATCCATCAGCCAGTTGTTGCGTGTTAGTGAAGTGACGCCTTTTTTATTATCCATTTTTTACTCTTCTCACTTTTATTGAGCAAAGGATAATGGACGGATGTGAAGAAGTTGTGAATTTTTTATGCACTTTTCGTGAAGCTCAACCGGCGGTGGTGTAAAATCAGGGTGCAATCATTTCACTCACAGGATGCCCCATGCCCCTTCCTTTATACGTTCCCATCGTTGAAACCACGCGCGGACCCATCGTAGAATCCATTCATTACGGCGCGATCGCGGTATGCGACGCGCACGGCGACCTGCTCGCATCGGTAGGCGACGCGGACGCGGTGGTTTACCTGCGCTCCTCCTCCAAGCCGTTCCAGGTGCTGCCGCTGGTGGAAGGCGGCGGGATGGAGCTCTTAGGATTGAGCGAGCGTGAACTGGCGGTAATGTGCGCCTCGCATAACGGCACCGATGAGCATGTGAAGGTGATCATGGGCATTCAACAGAAACTGGGCGTGAGCTCGGCTGACCTGTTGTGCGGCACGCATACCCCCGGCGACCCCGCAACCGCGGAACGTATGTTCCGCAACGGTGAAGCGAATTCCGCGCTGCGCCATAACTGCTCCGGCAAACACACCGGCATGCTGGCGCAAGCGCTATTGTATGGCGAGCCGACCGCCGATTACATCGATCCGCAGCACCCGGTGCAGCAGCGCATTCTACGCACGTTCAGCCAGATGACCGGCGTGCCGCTTGAGAAGATCATATTGGGCACCGATGGTTGTTCCGCTCCGGTATTCGCGGTTCCACTGCGCGCGGCAGCGCACGCTTTCGCCCTCCTGGCCGATCCTTCGGGTCTGCCCGAACCACGCCAATCCGCGCTGCGGCGAATCTTCGCGGCGATGACCGCCCACCCTGACATGGTAGCCGGACCGCGTACTTTTGACACCGAATTAATGACCACCGGCCGCGGCAGCATCCTCACCAAGGGCGGCGCGGAAGGCTACCAGGCGGTCAGCCTGCTGCCCGGCGCCAGCAGTAGATTCGCCGGCGCGCTCGGTATCACACTCAAGATCAGCGACGGCGACCTCGCTCAGCATGACCGCGCGGAGCGCATCGCGCAGATCGCCCACGACGGCGGCGGGCGGGCGCGTTCCACCGCGGCGGTGGAGGTGCTGCGTCAGCTCGGCGCGCTGGATGACGCTCAGCTCACTGAATTGAGCGGTTACCTGCCGCGCGCGCAGTACAACTGGCGCAGGATTGAGGTCGGTGAGATCCGGCCGTGTTTTGAATTATTCAGTTGATGCCATGGAGTTTCAGGAAAGACTCTACCAGGGAATCGCGGATCAAGCCGGAATGCTTGAACTGGCGCGGCGCTACCCTGCTCAGCACTTGCGCGTCTTAGACCTGCCGTATCGCCTCAGTTCCTGGGGGTTGGATGACCCTCAAAACGCCCGCTTATGGTTTGATGACCAGGGCGACCTGGCGGCCTGGGTGGTGATGCAGAGTCCGTTCTGGCAGGTGGATATTACCTGCAGGCCGGAGCTTGAAAAACAGTTGTTCCCGCGCCTGCTTGAATGGGCGGATCAACGCGCGATGGAGCTCACAGGAACCTGTCATTACAGGGAAGCATGGTTTATCACGGTGTTCAGCGGGCAGTTCGAGCGCATCAGAGAATTGGAACGCCGCGGTTACGCGGACCAATCTGATGTGGGCGAGGACTCCTGGAGCAAAGTGCTGCTGCGGCGCGATTCCGGTGATCCGCCGCGGGTTTACTCCCCTCCTCCCGGCTACAGAGCGCGACCTCTGCGCGGCGCGGATGAGGTAAAAGCCTATGTGGAGCTGCACAGGGTGGTATTCGGCAGCCGCAACATGACCCAAGCCTGGCGCGCCCGCACCCTCGAACATACGGATTACGATCCTGAACTGGATATCGTCGTGGAAACGCCGGACGGGCAGTTGGGAGCTTTTTGCATCGGCTGGCTGCGTGACGGAGTGGGACAGATCGAGCCTTTGGGGTGCCGCGCGGATCTGCGGCGTTTCGCGCTGGGGCGGGTGGCGCTATCCGAGGTGCTGCAGCGCCTGGTGGATCGCGGCGCGGCACAGATCTACGTTGAAACTGACAATTACCGCAACACCGCTTTCGGGTTGTACGAGTTCTTCGGGTTCAAGGTGATCGAACAGGTGCTGATCTTTCGCAAGGATTACCCGAATTCACCGGAACCCTGAACGTTTTGGGGTGTTACAAAGAAAAAGGAAATTAAGCATGTCCAATCCTTCACCCACGCGCAAATTCTGGCAGGAAGCCGGGCGTATCCCGGGATACCCGCTGACCGAAAAGATCCACGGCTGGTTTTATATGCGCTTTCCCTATTTGTACATCGCCACCGGAACCGGTTCCAACCGGTTGGGCAGGGTTGGCGCGGCAGTGATCGGATTCTTCCAGCGCATCTTCCGGCCACGTGCTGCGAAACCCGGCGCGATCACCTTCGCGGATACCTATCACGGCAAAGTGGTGCCGCTGCGAACCGCCCGTGAGCTGGTGAGCGTGAAGGAGAACGTGCGCGTACCGGACCTGGAGCAGGTGATCCCTTACAAGCTCGCGCGCAGTTTAATTCTTGACCAGCCGGACCACATCGCGGCACTGGATTGCCCATGCAGAGCTGCGCGTGAAAATCCATGCCTGCCGCTGGATGTGTGCCTGATCATCGGTGAACCTTTCGTGGGGATGGTGCTCAAGCACCACGCTCAGCGCGCGCGAGCCATTACCAGCGCCGAAGCGATCGAAATATTGGAAGCCGAGGAAGCCCGCGGGCATGTGCACCACGCCTTTTTCAAGGAGGCGGTGCTGGAACGGTTCTATGCCATATGCAATTGCTGCAGCTGCTGCTGCGGAGCAATGCAGGCTCACCGGCATGGCACGCCCATGCTGGCCTCCTCAGGGTGCGTGGTGCAGGTGGATGAAAGCCGTTGCGTGGGCTGCGGAGAGTGTGAAAGCCACTGTCAATTCGGCGCAATCACGGTCAATGGCATCAGCCTGGTGGACCGGGACAATTGCATGGGGTGCGGGGTATGCGTGTCGCACTGCCCGCAGGAAGGCATCGAACTGGTGCTGGCACCCGAAAAGGGTATCCCGTTGGAAATGAGCAGGATCCTCGCGGGAGAATGAGCAAGCAGGCTTGATACGCCTGTATGCCTTTACGCACTCGCCTGTGAATTGATCCCCATTTTGTGGTTTTATGGAAATTAATGTGGATTGCCACGACCTGCAAGAACTGCAGGTCTCGCAATGACAGAAAGTACAGACACAAAAGGATCGAGTTCGACTCGATCCTACTTTAACAGGTATTGCGTAATGGGTTATTTCCGTTTGAACAAATACAGCGTACGTTCGCTGCCGGAGATGGGCACTTTTTCTTCGATGGTGAAATACCCGCCAAAGGCTTGCTCGAATCCCTCTTCGGTGTATCGATCGAAGATATCCTTGCGCGTGGCCAGCAAACGCTTCACCTGGGAATCGCTCTTGGGAACGAACTCCACGATCGCCCAGCGCGCGGCAGAAGCGAAGAACTGCGCCACAGAGGCGAGCGGCACATTGTTAGAGATGGCCAGATGGTGGATGAGCGCCAGCGCCATCACCAGATCGACCGGACCGCGCTCAAGCAGAGATTCGCGCTCGTGATGCGCCCAACCCAGCGACGGGCTGGGGTTGGTCAGATCGATCACCAGTGGCAGCAGGTGCTGTTCAGCGTTCGCCTTGACCGCCAGGTAATTCTGCTCCACGGCGGCGGGGTCGATATCGCTGGCGGTGGTTTCCACCCCGCGGCGGGAGAGCTCGCGGCTGAACAGCCCGTTGTTGGCACCCAGGTCCCACGCGGTCCGCGGGGAGGCTTTTTCAACGAAGCGTCCGACGATCTCACCCTTGGTCTTGAGCGCGTCATCAGAGTAGTTGGTGATGTTGTAATAGTTGCCCCACTCGGTGCCGCCCGGTTCCCACTTGAGCGGGAGAATGGTCTTCTCGAGCGCGTCGAGCATGTTGCGGAAGCCGGCTTTGCTGAGGCTGACCGCCTGCGCCTGCGAGACCTGTTTATCGCTGTATTGCTGCTGCGCTTTGGCGTGCAGGTGAATATGCACCGCGAGTCCGGCCAGCCCGAGTTTGGTCCTGCCGGGCAGCAGCGCGCTGGCCAGGTCAAGCGGGATGCCGTCTATGTATACACGCAATAATTGGATGAGGCGGATATCCACCAGTGAAGCCAGCGCCAGCGGAGCCAGGAAGTGCTGACAGAACTGGCGGTAAGCGTCCCAGGGAGCGCCCTCCTTGTAGAGATCGAAGGACAGCGTGTCGATGAGAACGGGTTTGCCGCCCACGAACTGAATGTTGTAAGCGCTGGCGTCCTTGAGCACCATCCCCTGCTCCAGCGCGGAGCGGGCAGCGGCCAGGGTGAGCAGCGCGGCGTCTTTGAGCTGCGTAAAGCTCCACTCGTAGGGGTAGGAAATGAACGGCACCACCTGCGGCCGGATGATCTTGTAGACAAGTTCCGGGTCAGCGGGGGGTTCATCCACCTCTTCGTGCGGGATGAGCAGCCCATCGGCGGTGAGGCCTGCGTACAGGCCGCCGGACATCAGTTTGTCATAGGCTTTTTGATACGCCCGGTTCACCTGACGGTAGAGCACACCGCCCCGTTTAAATATGAACCCGCTGGGGTCCCTGAAGGAAGCCCCGATGCGTTCGGACGCATCACTCATTTCGCGATTTCTTCCTTATCTTCTTCCTCTTCCGCAGGCGGGGCCGGGGGAACATACTTTTCTCCCTTGAAGAAGGCCTTGATGCGCCCCCAGAAGGTTTTGATCAGGATCCCGATGC
>ERZ795054.3444-NODE-3444-length-12422-cov-7.175467_pt1 | contig 12422 bp, 9 predicted proteins | sample MGYA00375138_ERZ795054 | MGnify/ENA primary metagenome ERZ795054 (study PRJEB30183, sample SAMN05720215) | anaerobic digester metagenome | isolation source: active sludge of municipal wastewater-treating anaerobic digesters | place: USA | collected 2014-12-23 ...
AGAGTTGCGGAAAGAGAAACACGATCATCATGATGAGTAAGCTTTTCTCAACGATCAGTCTGATTGGCGTCGTGGCTTTGATGGGTTACGAATATCTGCAAGCGATTGACGCGCAGCAAAAGATTCAGTCGTTTGTTTCGGCGGGGCCGAGGTTCACCGGTCAGGACGGACAGGAGTTGTGCGAGCGGGTGAAGGTGTTGGAAGCTGTTTCGTATGGCTATCGAGATGCGGGGAAGAAGCCGCTGGATTGTCGGTATGGAGCGAAGTAAGAATCATGGCTATTGAACCGCTGCGCCTTAAATTCCTTGCTGGGCTGGATAACCGGTCGCGCGAATATGCCTTAGCCAGTGGGGCGGCGCGGATTCTGGATAATGTAGACGTGACGCGCGATGGTGGGCTGATCAGTCGAAAAGGCGTGCGGGCGGTTCTGGCTAATGACAGCCATTCGTTGTTCTCACATCCCAATCAGCAATTCATGCTGGCGGTATATCAGGGCAACTTAATCAAGCTCGCGGCCAATGAAGGGTACGAAACGCTGGTTGCTGGGGTTGGGCGCACGGTGTATGCCGTATTGAACGACGCCATTTACTGGACCGATGGCGCTAAAGTCGGCCAAGTGAACGCGAATGGCAGCGTAGGCCAATGGGGGATGAATAATCCGCCCACTCCTGCGGTTTCGGCAGTGAGTACGGGCGGGCTATACGCTGGGACCTATCAGGTTGCCATGACCGCTGTGCTGACCTCCGGGCTTGAATCCGGGTGTATCGAAACGGTGAGCCTGGAAGTCGCAGAAGGTGGGGGGATTCAAGTCATCACGCCCAATGCCAGTGGCGTTCGGTTTACAGTGTACCGAACTCCGGCCCAGGGTGCCCACGGGGAGCTTCGCGCGGCGTGTAGTGTAGACCCCAATACTACGGTCATCCTCGGCGTAGCAACGCTGGGCAAGCCGCTGGAAAGTCTTCATGCGGTGCGGCCTTTGCCCGGACAATGTTTGATTCAGCACAAAGGCCGATTGTGGTGTGCGTCCGGCAACGTGGTATGGTTTACTTCGGAGCGGTCGCCGCACTGGCTGTTCCCCAACGTGGGCCACTATCAGTTTGAGTCTCCGGTGACGATGTTGGGAGCCACGGAAGACGGAATCTATGTGGGCTTGGCGGCACGAATTTACTACCTGCAAGGTAATAACCCACTGGAAATGCAGCAACGGCCAGTCGCTGTGGTCGGGGCCGCCGCTTTGAGTGGCGGGGAAATCCCCTATGATTTGTTTTTAGGGGAAGGCGCGTTTCCCAGTCGGCAATGCGTGTTTTACGACACCGAAGGTTTTTTGTGTATCGGGAAACCGGGCGGGATTATTGTTCGCCCGACCAAAGCCGTCTATAGTGCCGGGACGGTTTACAGTGGGGCGGTAGCGTACCAAACCCAAAACGGGCTGCGCCAATTAGTGGCGGGACTGGCGCAAAGTGAAAGCCCTTTCTTGGCTCAAGATGTGGCCGTTGCAGAGGTTTTTGCTAATGGGATCGTTCTCGGTTGACCCGACTGAATGGAAACGGAGAAAAGCCGTGTGCCGGGCCTGTCCGCATTTTAAGATAACGACGTTCTCGCTGTTGGGACGGAGTGAATCCATTGAGCGGTGTGGGCATTGTGGCTGTCCCCTGGTATCACGAAAGGTAGTGGGTTGTCCGCTTAAGAAGTTTTGAGGTTTAACAATACTGTCATAATGGCAGAATGAGGTGGGTTATGAGTTTGGTGAATGTGTCGTTCGCTACGTTTTTTTCGTCGCTGGCTCCTCGGCATTGGCGCGATCTATATCGTCATTTTCGGAACTTCAAATATGACTATGACGACAATAACGACTTGCTGATTTCCCATGCGCGCATTCGTGGGGTTTACGAGTGCGATGCGCCCGATGGATTGGGGTGTGTCCAAACCAGCAATCTGCTGACTACTGAAGGCTTTAATGCGCTGCTCAGCGTCGGTATTGCGGGCGGTTCGCAAACCGGAACCTGGTATATCGCTCCCTTTAGCGGCAACGTTTCAATTTTGGATACGCTGACGGCAGCAACGTTTGCCTCCACCACCACCGAACTGACGACGCAATATTCTGAAGCTACGCGCGTTGCGTATGTGGAGTCGGTGCCGGCGGCTAAATCCACGAACAATATCGCCAATCCGGCGGTGTTTACCTCTGCGGTAGATAACGTCAGCATTTGGGGGATCGGGTTGTTGTCGGTCTCTACGAAAGGCGCTACGTCCGGCACGCTGATGTCGGCGGCCAAATATTCCACCGTTCGGTCCTTGCCGACTACCGGCGATCAACTGTCGGTGAAATATACCCTGGCGCTGGCGAACAGTTAAGGAGAAGACCATGGCGATTGGCTACGCTACAGCTTTGCGGACTACTCGCATCACGGATGTGTTGACGGCCATTGATTATGCAACCGGGGCCGGGACGCTGAAGATTTATTCAGGCACTCGCCCGGCTACGGGGGCGGCGGTAACGACCCAAACGTTGTTGGCGACGTTGACGTTTTCGAGCACGTCCGGGACAGTCTCTAATGGCGTGCTCACGTTTTCAGCCATCACCAAAGATTCCTCGGCGGATGCGGATGGTACGGCGACCTGGGCGCGAATTCAGGACGGAGATGCCGCGTTTGTGGCCGATCTGGATGTGGGGGCCACCGGTAGCGGCAAAGACATCATCCTGAATAACGTCAATATTGTGGCGGGCGGGGAAGTGTCGATTTCGTCGGCGTCCATTACCGAAGGAAACGCCTAATCACGCAAACAGCCCTGCGCAGGAAAGGCGTAGGGCAGGAGAAGCTGCATGGCCGGATTGATTTCTCCGCTTCAGCCGGGGTATAGCGTAGTTTCGCTACATTCCGACATTGCGCTCGGATTGGTGAAAGGGACGTTGTTCTGGGGAATCGGGAAGTTTCCCGGCACGGCTCCCAACAACAACAAGATTTATTCTTCGAGTAACGGTACGACGTGGACGGAACGGACCGCGGAGGCTTCTGCTGCGGTCAGTGTGACGTTTCCCGACAGAACTACCGTGCTTCGGTTTTTTTCGCCAGTTGTCATCAATGATCTGTTTCTCGTGCTGGCGAAGGTCTCGATTCCAACGGGGACAGGATTTGCGTATGGCATCGTTGCTTTTAATGGGACCACGTGGAGTGTTGCTGACGTAACGGCGCTGTTTGATGAGTCGCGCGTGTATGCTTATCTTACCTATGACTTCCCGCTGCAAGTAGCGAACTCGAATTTTTTCCTCGTCACCTCGACAGGGATTTTCAAAAGCACGGATGGCGCTACCTGGACTGAATCTTATGCGTTACCTGCTTACGAGCTTGGCGGGCCTATTTACCAGGCGTTTTCTGTCATCTACGTCAGTGGTACTTATTACGCGCTTTGGAATAACGGAACTACCACCACTTTTATTTCCAGCAGCGACCTATCAAGTTGGACGGCGGTTACTTCACTAACAGGTTACTTCACTCGCCTGTTTTACGCTGGCGGGAAATTTTATGCCCAAGCCATTTACGGCATTTACGAGTCAGCGAATTTTTCTAGTTGGACTTCCCGCTATTGGCAGGCGGGGGTTGCGTTTACGATTGAACCCGTTCCCTTTGGCGATGGCTTTTTTGCGCGAGTGGATCGAAGGGACGGTAGCTACTCGCTGAATTATTTGCAGTATGCGAAAACAACTTTAAGCGATTTTTGGGATATTCCGCTATTTGAAAATAACGCTTTATCGTTATCTTCTCTCCGTGTTTTTTTATACAACGGCTATGTCTATGGTGTGGGGGATAACGGCGCGTTCTGCTTCAAGTACAACACGGCTTGGGACGACAATAATGGCGTTCCTAATCTCGCCGGGACGATGGCTACTTCCGAGCGCGATGATTTAGTCAGTGCTGCAGGAACGAGCGAAGTCTACCTTAACACGATTAGTGGAACTCTGCGTCTGGATACCAGCAGTGGTCCGTTTGCCGCCCGCAATGTATTTCTTTACCGTTATGCCGATGGGGAGAAGTTGGCCGCCACGGTGTCGAACGCCTCTGATGGGACTTGGAGTTTTTCTCAGGTTCCGCCCGGTGACTATTTTGTGGTCGGCGTCGCGAGTTCGCTTGATTTGGCGGTGCCCCGTGATTTTGATGCGCTGGGTGTGATTACTATAGTTTAGCGTCCGAGCACGCCGACCACAGGATGATTCGGTCGAGCTGCTCTTCCTAGGAAACATCGATGCCTGATACCACGGTTCGCTATTACGATTACACCATGTCCGGTGCCCCGGCGCTGTCGGGCACGGCGGGCGCGCTGATCGGCGTACTCGATGCCTGTCTGGTCAACGGGTTTGGCAGTGTGACGCTGGACTCCCTCGTCGTAGCCGCCAACGTGGCGACGGGAACCATCAGCACGGGCCACAACTTTGCCATGATCAGCACAACCGGGCCGGTGATCCGCATTGAAGGCGCGACCCCGGCAGGCTTGAATGGCGACTGGCGCGTGACCGTGACCAGCGCCACTCAGTTCACCTTTGCCACCACAGGAATTTCCGATCAAACCGCGTCGGGCACGCTCACGGCGAAGCGCGCACCGGCTGGATTCAGTAAAACCTATAGCGGGACGAACAAAGCGGTCTATCGCGCCGATCACGTGCAAAGCACGCGACTGTATCTGCGCGTAGATGACAGCCCGGCGCAGTCCCCGACGCTCACGATGTACGAGACGATGAGCGACGTGGATACCGGAACCGGGGCGAGTACGGTACGGTATTTCTACAAAAGCGGTGCACCTACCGGCACCGCGCGGGCCTGGACGCTCTATGCCGATGATCGGTTCTTCTATCTGTTTGCTGTCGCGGACGGGAGTACATGGGTGTCCGTAATGGCGTTCGGGGACATTGATAGCTACCGCAGCGGGGATGCGTATCATTGCGTGTTGATCGGCCATCCCGCTGGCTCTTCCGCCAACAGTTTTTATAATGTGAACGGCTCAACGACCGGAGCGCAACTGGCGCGGTCTTATTCGCAGACAGGCGGGGCGGTCAGCAGCAGCCGCTACAGTCATCGCAAATGTCAATACATTGGGGCGGACGGGATGGCCGTCCCAAATAATGTTAATAGCGCCGTGCATTTTTGGCCGGTCGAGTGTTGGGAAAGCACTACGTGGGCGCGCGGACTCATGCCGGGCCTGTATTGCCCCCTGCATGATGCGTCCATCGCGCAAGGCTCGGTTTTTACGGTTGGTGATCGGATCTTCGCTATTCAGAAGACCAGTAGCAACAGCTATGAAGCCGCACTTGATCTAACCGGGCCGTGGAGATAACGCGATGAGCGATCCTATTGCCGGGCTGCTGTTCCAACCCGGTGTGCGTTGCGATATTGAGGATGGTGGCGCGTACCGAATTACTGGAAACGTGGATGAACTAGGCGTCTACGGTTCCTACCGGGTGCGCTTGTTTGAGCGGAAGTCCGGGCGCTTCATCCGGGAAACCTGGTCAGCGGCGGATGGTTCCTACGCCTTCAACTATATTGCTTACCGCCCTAACGGCTATTTCGTCATCGCCTTCGATCATGGGGAAAACGCGAGTCCGCAAGCGGGTATTGTTGATCTAGTCACTCCAGACCTAATGCCTTGAACTTAACCTGGCGAACCGAGAGTTACTCATGAGCACGCTTGTTAATCTGCATATCGGGGGAGCGGTACCACCAAGCGAAAGCGAAACAATCTACGAGTTAATTCTTGTTTCTCCTTATACGGAGCCAGGAAATAATCTTCTGGTTCTGCGTTCGGCTCCTGATATTACGCCAATTACCGGAACGATAGCGCCGATAGAGGCGCGGGATGCGGGGGTATTTACGGCGACTACCGGGTTGCCGGTAGACCCCATTGTGGGCACATTGGCCGTAACCGGGAGGTCTGACAGTTCCAGCTTTATTGGCGAAGGGGTAGCACCAGGGCGCACGGGAACCTGGGCGACTACGGAAGCCAAAGACACTACCGTTATTACGGGTCTTGGGTACGAAGGGATTGTCCCGCGCACGGGAACCCTGAATATCGCCGAAGCGCCGGATACATCCAGCGTCTCTGGCTCCTGGACGATGAAATGGGTAGCGTCCATGGCGGCCACTGAGCCAGGGGACGTGGGGGAAATCTCAACCTGGTACGATGAATATACTGGGCCTGGATTTCTGAATGCGACCGAACGAAAGGATTCGACGGCCTTTGTCGGGCGGAACGTTTATTCAGTTGCCGGTACGCTGTCAGCGACTGAACAAGGCGATACCGCGGCGATTAGTGGCCTTACTGCGGAATGGGTGGAAGCCGAATCTACCGATACGGTAGTAGTCAGTGAGGTACTGAGCAGTGCTGAGGTTATTTTATCGCTGGTTGACCGCTGTTATTGTTCTGATTTAGTAGAAGAAGATCAGCATACTGCGGTTACGGAGCGGGTGTACAGCAGTGATGATCTGGTCAGCGCACTAAAAGTAACACAGGTTCTGGCTGAATCCCCGGTGGTTCGAGACGCGCTGTTTGCGACGTTTTCGGGTGATGTAACAGATACGGTTGTGGTTAGTGATGGGTCCAGCGCCCTGATTGGATGGGAGTTAGCAGATCGAGTCGTGGCTACCGGTGTGCTGGGCGCGGCGCTGCAAATAAGCGCCGCGCTGGCGGACTCGATCACTGGGACGGACGTACTGCGGGCGATGACCCATGCTGTCTCGACCGATACGGTCCGGGCCAGCGAGACGTTAAGTGGTCAAGCGGTTTTTTCCGGGGCGTTACGCGATACGATCACGGTTCACGACACCCTGGCGGCTTCTTTGGCGAGTTCAGCGGCGTTAGCGGATCGAGGCGTAATTCAGGAAACGCTGGGTTATGCGTGGATGGCGAGCACCACGGATACGCTATCGGCCACTGAAGTGCAGGTAGGGGTAATTCGTCAGATAGCCCCTGCCCTGGTGGATGGCGTGGCCGCCGCCATAACGCTAAGCAGCACCATGGCTGTTTATGCGCCGGTGTTGACTGATACCGGATTGAGTGCAGATGCCGTAACCGATGTTACACTGTTGCGGTTGGTAGGGGTTCTTTCAGATACCGTGCTGGCCGGCGATGGTTTGCAGGAATCCGCGCAAACCCTCTGCGTGGTTAATGCCGAAACCGGGGCTGTCAGCACCTATACCTTGACTCCAGTCGTTACCAGCCTGGCCAGTTTCCGAGGGACCCTGTATTTGGCAGGGCCGGATGGACTGTACGCGATGGATGCTGAAACAGACGGAGATGGTGCCGTGGTATGGACGGTGCAAACCGGGTTTTCTGATTTGGGCACGGATGCGTTAAAGCGGATTCGAGACGTTAATATTCAATGCCGTACCGCAGGAGATACGACCGTGCAGGTTACGAGTGACCGGTGTGGCGAGAAGCAGACTTGGACGTATCGCCTACCGCCCATAACCCGCACGGCTTATCGAGACGGGGTAGTAAAAATCGGTAAAGGGATTGCCTCTGTTTATTACGCGCTGGGCCTGCAAGGTGTCGGTCCCGCAGAGTTGGATCAATTGCGGGTTGTGGTTGAACCCTTGAGTCGGAGGCGCTAGCCATGGGTTGTTCATCGCTCGGTGATCGGAACGATACTGAAAGTTATATCGCCAGTAGATGGGCGACGGTCGAGGCCATTGCGGCTCAGGCCGTATCCACCTCGTATGCTGCGATTGAGTCGCTGACGGGTACGGCGGGGGATGCGATTAATCAAGCCCGCGACGTGCTCGATGGGTTTGAATGGGGTAAACCGATTCGTCCTTCGGATGATCAAATCAGCTATACCTATCCAGATCTTCCTGAGTTACCGGAATTAACGTATGAAACTGAAGCGCCAGATTCGCCAGAGGCAGTAGACCGGTACACGAAGTTTAATTTGCCTCCGATCCCCACGTTTACTGGAACAACTCCTACCGTTACCAGCGTATCGGCGTTTACTGTGCCGCCCCTGCTTGATTTTACCGATACGTATGAATCGCCTACGCCGCCTACCTTCGCAGCGCCTACGGCCCCAGAAACGTTTTTAGAGACGTTTACCGCGCCGACGATTACCATCCCGGCGATAACGCCCCCGGTTGCGTTTACGGGAACCGCGCCGCTCCCCGCCGTAAAAACCACGCCTACGGCCCCAACCAATACTCTTACCACAGCTCCTACGATTACGGTTCCTCAGTATCCTGGCAGTCCAATCTTAACGTTTCCGGGAGAAGTCACCCAGTTGACCGTCCCATGGCCTACGCTGCGTGAACCCGACCTGACTGGGATTGACGCTTTGTTGGCCGAACTGCGCAGCGGCGCTCCAGCGCAGCCCGACTTAACGATTCCCGAAAACGATATAGGGAGTGTATTCGATACCCTAAAAGTGAGTTTGGCAGCGGATTTGGACCCTGTTTTGCCGATTGAAGAAGTGTTGACCTGGATGTTGTCGGGGGCTTCGCTGGGAATCCCGGATGAGGTGGCGGCGTTGCTGCGCAACCGGGCTTTTGCGGCGGAGGATCAATTGGCGGCCCAAGCTGAAACGACGGCGCTGGCGGGTTGGTTGGCGCGTGGATTTACGCTGCCGGGCGGAGCATTGGAGAGTCAGTTAGCCGTGGTGCGGCAGCAGAATCGGGATAAAAAAGCGCAACTGAATCGGGATTTGTGGATTGAAGAGGCCAAGCTGGAGATTGAGGCGCTCCGCGAAGCCATCAAAACGGGGATTCAATACCAAACTGCATTGTGGGACGCCAAAACTAAACTGTGGTCGGTGTGCGGGCAGTTAGCCAGTCAGTTTATGGACGTGCAGATTAAAGTTTTGGGGATTACCCTGGAAAGTTATAAGGCGCAACTGGACGCCTGGAAAACCGAAGCCGAGGTCTTTAAGGACTATATTGCGGCGAAATTGCAAGCCGAGTTAAGTAAAGTAGAAGTCACCAAAGTTGAGGCCCAAGTCGCGGGGCTGTATGTGCAGATTAATGGACAACAAATTGATCTGTACAAAGCCAAGTTAGATGGCGTGCTGGCTCAGGTTAACGTTTATAAAGCCCAAATCGAAGCGGCGAACATCCAGCTTCAGGCTGAGGGTTTAAAGCTGGAGGCTTACGCCAAACAGGTTCAGGCGTACACCGCTGCGGTTCAAGCGTATGAAGCTGAGTGGCGCGGGTATACCGCTGCGGTTCAGGCGGAAGGCAACCAGGTCGAGGCCTTCAAGGCGACGATCCAGGCGTATTCCGCAAACGTAGATGCGTATGGCAAGCAGGTTGAGATTGCGCGGGCGCAAGCGATGACCAGCGTCGAACTCGCCAAACTGGATTTCGAGGCAGTAAAAACTCGGGCCGGCGTGTATTCTACGCAAGTAGATGCGTATGGCCGGGCGGTAGATGCTGAAAAAGCGCGGGTTTCGGCGGAAGTTGAAATCGCCAAGTTGCCGCTGGAGGCGTACAAAGCCAAGGCCCAAGCCTATTCTTCATTGACCGACGCTTATGGGAAAAAGGTTCAAGCGTTGTCTGCCCATACCCAGGCGGAAGTCGAAATTGCCAAATTGCCGATCGAAGCCCACAAAGCCAGCGCCCAGGCGTTTGCCGCACAGGTGGAAGGCTATGGCAAAACCGTGGAGGCCGAGCGTACTCACGCAACGACCCATGTCGAACTGGAAAAACTGAACCTGGCTGAATTTCAGGCCAACCTGGAAGCTTATAAAGCCAATTTAGCCCGGATTAATACCGAGCTTGAAAGCAAATCCAGAGTGCATAACGCACAAGTTCAGTTGTTTGGGATGTTGGTGGAATCGGAAAAGGCCAATGTGAATGCCAAAGTCAGTGCGGCTGATCTTGAGTTGCGCGCCGGGCAGATTACATCCACCATCGAACTCAAAAAAGCCGAACTGGAACAGACCAAGGCTTTAGCGACGGCAGATTTAGCAATGAAAGCCGACGCGGAAGTGGGGCGGATTGCCAGTCAACTGGCCGCCTCCGCGCTGTCTGGGGTTAATGCGTCCGCGTCCATCAGCAGCGGATATAGTCGGAGCGCTTCCAGTTCATGCAGTGAAGAGTACATCTACAAAGAAGACTGAATCCCGTGCCGCCCGTTGTTCTCAACGCCCCGATTTCTGCGCAGGGCGAGTTTGCCAGTAAGCGGTTCTACGGCGACCCCAAACGGGCGGTGGCTTATTTGCCCGTAGCCTATAAGTTGTTGGGGGAACTTAAAAACCAGATGGCATTGAGCGATATTGGCTTCGGCCATCGCCTCTGCCAACTCGCGGATGGAACCAAAATACGGGTGATCCGCAACGGCGAAATGAATATCGTAGAAATTACGCCGGCCTCTAGTCCATTACCGACCCCCTTTTTACCGCAACTCGTGCATGGATTCTGCTTTTTTCCGAAATCACTGAAGCAAGGTAACGGCTGGGTGTACGCGAACCGAGCGACTGCGCCTAATTCTACCGCCGCTCATCTAGCGTATTACGGAAGTAGTAGTACTAATAGCTTTGGGGCGCTGACGTATCAAATTACGGAACAAACAATCGCAAAAACCCTTGTTCAGTTTGGCGTCTATTACGTAGCAGGAAATCAGTTTTTCTTTTATGGGGAGGACGTGTACTCCTTTTTTCATTCTGCGGGCGGAGACTTGCCCATGCCGGTTCGGATGCTTTCCGACGAATCGAATCAAATGTTAGCAAATTGTTGGTTTACTCCGATTCTATGGATTGGGCCTACTTACAGCTACGCGGCTTGGAAGATAGGCGACCGTAGTATAAGTATTCCTAATTGCGTTTATTTAAACGGACGGGTTATTGGTAGCTTTGGAAGTTGTGTGTTAGGGGTGGGCATTCCCGGAGAATCCAAGGCGTTGTTTGTTATCCACACTAATAATTTTAGGAATGTAGTTGTTAGTGATATGTCGTACAACGTTCTTTATTTTGAGCAGATATATACGTCTGACGAAAGAAATGTAGCCATAAACCGAAAAGCATTTGTACACCCGGACGGAAGTCGGTTTTCGATAATCTCATTACATGAGACCGGCTCTAAAATCCACCAGTATACTGTGTCGTATGACAAAGAAAATGGGCTGAGCGTCAGTAAAAGTGGCGTTATTGAATATCCGCCTGCGACCATCACAACACTGGAGGAGCAATCAAAATCAAGACAAGGATTTAGCCATGCTTTACGGCATCAGTATGGCTGGTGGAAACAGGTCGATGCGGGCCAAGAAATATGGTGCGACGGCACATCAGACCCACCGCCTGATCCTATGGAATTTAGTGGAAGAGGCAATATTCTGGATCATTCAAGCTATTCAATAAACTCGGAAGAACCGGTTGCGGTCATTTACAAAGATGGAAGCGAGCAAATCGTAACGTTCTATTATGAATATGCGCAGGGTGAAAATAAAGCGTATTCAGAAACCAATGTGGGAAAAGCGTGGTCAAAACTGTTTTCTACAGGCGCCCCCCCTTGCAATTCAAGGTTGTGGCTGAGTCAGGCCAATGCACTGGGAATTGCTCAACGAAATGACATCTTAACGACTAGAATTTTTGCTGAATTTAGAGGTTGTGATACTCCTTTTGTCGTTGAAGACCGGTTATATGAAACTCGTTATTATGGGACCGCCTGGAAGTTTAGAGCCCCTGATCCTGCGATTGAAGGAAGGGGTTCTTATACTGAAACCCGTAATGAATTTCACGCCGCAACAAACAACAAAATAATTAAAAATTATTTACACTATATGCGGTTTAGCGATTTAACCTATTTTGCTGATTCGGCTAATGAAGAACACAAATACCATTATAGTTATTATTTTTACCATTTATGGCCGAAAGACCTTAAACAAATAACTCAGTCCGATATGACTCACACGATACAAACACACGAATTCAAAACTACGCTACCCAGCGAGTCTGTGTTGTATACGTACACAAAAGAAGAAGGCCCTACTTATGGTGCGGGGGAAAGTTGGGGCGGTGGCGACTGGTCGCCCAGGCACAATGAATCGTTTGGAGGGGAACCCTACCATAACGTAACTGGGGATACCATAACCGGAAGCGCAAATCATCTGACTAGTTATCTCGTATGCCCAACAGGGCCGACCGCCGCGGTATTTGATTCGCGCTTTAATCAAAACGACGCTTACATGTACGATGTTTTATACGTCCCAATCTATGATGAGACCGACACGAAAAAATATTATTTTCACGGGGATTCTTTCGGGGGTGTTGTAAGTAAGTTGCCCATGGACACGAGTGAAGTTTTTATTCATCCGATTGGATTGTTTTAACCCGCGCAAAAAACCCGCCGTGGGGGCGGGTTCTGAAACAAGGTTCGTTACCAACAGATGCTTGATTACCTTTAAAATAATTGGAGATTAAAATGGCAACGTGGGAAGAAAGAATTAGAAGT
>ERZ795054.3445-NODE-3445-length-12420-cov-3.966680_pt1 | contig 12420 bp, 11 predicted proteins | sample MGYA00375138_ERZ795054 | MGnify/ENA primary metagenome ERZ795054 (study PRJEB30183, sample SAMN05720215) | anaerobic digester metagenome | isolation source: active sludge of municipal wastewater-treating anaerobic digesters | place: USA | collected 2014-12-23 ...
CATCACCAGGGCGCCGAGAGCCGATTCCGCCACCTCGACGGACTCGTCCTTCAGGGACCGCCACAACGGCTCAAGGACCGATTCCTCACCCAACCACCCCAAGGCGTCACAGGCCGCCTTCCGTACCAACTCCTCCTCATCGTCGAGCGATTGAACGATCGTCTCCGCCATGGCGGAATCCGCGATTTTGCCCAGGGAGCGCACGGCCGCCGCCCGGACGAGCGGATCCGCGTCTTTGGCGGCAGCCGACAGGGCCGGGGACGCCGACCCATTCTGCACGTCCCCGAGCGCCAGAGCGACATATCGGCGCACGTTGGCGTTGGACGACGACAACGCCGGCAACAGCGGGGCGATGTCCTTTTGGCCGATCCGGATCAAACTGTTCACGGCGAACGACACGTCCTCCTCGTCCGCCGAATGCAGGAACTCCACCAACTTTCTGTTGCCCTTGCCGTCGTTCAAAGTCCCCAACGCGATGAGGGCATACCGCCGCAACACCAGGTCCTCACTGTCCAGCGACCGACAAAGACCGTCCACCTTCCACAGTTCCCGGTGGCCCTGGATCTCCTCCTCGAGATAGTGCGGAGAAATCTCCCCCACGGCCTTCAGCACGGCCTGTTGAACGATCGGGTTCCCCTCCCGCAGATATTCCAACAGCGCGGGGATCGCCTCTTTCTTTCCGAGCAACCCGATGGCCTCAATGGCGGCGTAGCGCGCCACCGACGACCGGCTGCCGGCGATCTCCAACAACGGGGCCAGCGCCCGGGCGTCCCCGATGCTCCCCAGCGCGAAGGCGCTCTCAAAGACGAACTCGCCGCGCAGCTGTTTCGAAAGAGGATCCACCGCCCGAACGTCCTTGAGTTTTCCCAGACTTTCTATGACGGAGGTGACGACGTTGGGGTGCTTGTCCCCCAGACTGATCATCAGCGCCGGAACGGCCCGCGCGTCCCCCAGGTTCCCGAGGACGTCGGCGACGAACTTCCGCACATCCGCGTCCTCATGCCGCAGGGTCTCAACGATGGGGTCCAGCGCCTGGCTCCCGACCGTCTCCAGTATCTCACAAGCCGTGTTCCGCGCCGACTCGTTGTCGCTCGAGAGCACCGGCAACAGGGCCCGGACCACCCGTTCGCCACCGATCCTTTTCAGGGCCTGCGAGGCGGCCTCATGCACCGCCGCGTCGGAATCCTCCAGCAGGTGTATCAACGCCCCCACATGCGCCAGGCCTTCGCGGGCGTCGAGTTCCTCGCAGGCAAGACGGCGCGCCGTCTTGTCCGGGCTCTTCAGGCGTTCCGCCAACGACGAAGTGGACATGGCCCCTACCCCTTCTTCAGAACCGAATCGATGGCCGACAACAATTCGACCGAATGAAACGGCTTCCTCAAAAAGCATTCCACCCCGTAGGTTTCGACGATCTCTTCGGGTTTGATCCGGAGGGAGGCGCTCATGAGGATGATGGGGATCGACTGGCTCTTGGAATTGCTCTTGAGTTCGGTGCACAACTGCAAACCGCTCATTTTGGGCAGTATGCAGTCCATGACGATGAGGTCCGGAGGGTCTTTCATCACCGCCTCCATGGCGGCGGCGCCGTCGCCGACGGTGGTGATCTCATAGCCGGTCCGCTGCAACGCGAAGTTGATGAAATCGAGGATATAATCGTCATCCTCGACCAAAAGGATCTTTTGAGGACTCATAACCCCCTCCGTTTATCCGACGTGCGCCGAGCGCCGCTACACCATGTTCACGATTTCGTTCGCCAACTGCTCCAACGGCACGACCTTGTTCGCCAACCCCTCGTCCACCACGGCTTTGGGCATCCCGTAGACCACGCAACTGGCCTCGTCCTGGGCGATCGTTTTTCCGCCCCCGCTCTTGATGGCCCGCATCCCGAGGAGCCCGTCGTTCCCCATCCCGGTCATGATGACCCCCAACACCCGGGACGCGCCGTACGTCTTGACGGCCGAAAGCATCATCTCGTTGGCCGACGGCTTGTGAAGGGAGTCCCGCGGGATGTCGCTGATCTCCACGGTCACCTCCAGATTGCGCCGGCGGAACCTCATGTGCCGCCCGCCCGGCGCCACCAGCGCCATCCCCGGCCGAACGACGAGCCCGTCCTGGGCCTCCTGGACCTCCAACGCGCTGATGTCGTTCAGCCGGTCCGCGAAACTTTTCGTGAACGCCGCCGGCATGTGCTGCACCACCGCCACCGCCGCCGACAATCCTTTCGGGAGATAGGGGATCACGTCGTGCAAGGCCTTCGGCCCGCCCGTGGACACCCCGATGGCCACCAGAAGCACGTTGCCTCCTCCCAACGGCGCCAGCCTGGTATCGACCGGAACGATCTGGCTCTGCCGGAAACGCTCCATAAACCGGCCGAAATCCTTCTTCCGGTGGAAGATGGTCTTGATCTTCGCGATGATGTCCTGTTCGATGTTGAGGATGTTCAACGATCGATTGCCCAGGTCCTTGCTGATGAAATCCACCGCCCCCGCCTCCAGGGCGTCGAACGTCACCTGGGCGCCCTCCTCGGAGAGGGAGCTGACGATCAGGATAGGGACCGGCATTTCTTTCATGATGATCCGGGTCGCCGTGAGACCGTCCATCCGGGGCATTTCAATGTCCATCGTGACGATGTCCGGCTTATACTGCCGGATCTTCTCGATGGCCTCTTCGCCGTCCCGGGCCGTCGCGATCACCTGGAGTTGCGGGTCGATCTGCAACATCCCCTTGATCGCGCTCCGCATGAAAGCGGAGTCGTCCACCACCAGAACCCTTATCTTTTCCTCTGTCTCCATCGTTTCTCCCGCCGCCCCGAAGGGCCTATTGGTCTTTCAACTGCACCCTGCTGAGACTGTCCACGATCAGCGTTTTCCGCTGGGACATCGCCTTCTGCAAAACCGAACCGGTCGGAATCTTCCTGTAAAAATATTCTCCCGACACCTTCAGCCTCTCGAAAAGAGGGATGAACGTGTGGTCGAGCGCCTCGTAATTCCCCAGGACCAGATAGCCCCCGTCTTTCAACGCCTCGTGGAACTTCTCCACCAACACGTTCACATGCTCGCCTTTCATGTAGATCATCACGTTCCGGCACAGGATCAAATCCACGGCCGTCGGGAAAGGGTCCCGGAGGAGGTTGTGCCTCCGGAACTGGACCCGTTCCCGCACCTCCCCCGCCACTCGAAAGGAAGGGACCCCCGCGCCGTCCGAAGTCTGTTCCAGCGACTCAAAATACTTGCGGAAGATCGTGCTCGCCAGCCGGCTTTTCAACACCTGCGATGCGGGATACACGCCGGAACGCGCCCGTTCCAAGAGCGCCCCGTTCACATCCGTCGCAAGCATGTCCATCCGCCAGCCCGCGCGTTCGACGCCCAACCCCTCCATCAACGACATAACGACGGAATAGGGCTCCTCCCCGGCGGCGCAGCCGGCGCTCCACAGGGACAGGGTTTTTCGTCGCATGTTGTTCCGGACGATCTCCCCGAGGACGTTCTCCCTCAACGCCTTATACTTCCCCGCGTCCCTGAAAAAACCCGTATAGTTGACGGTCAGACATTCGCTGAACCGTTCCGCCTCCTCCGCGTTTTCGTCGATGAAAGAACGATATTTCTCCGCGGACATGCCCAGAGACTCCAGCCGCGCCGCGATATGTCTCTGGAGGAAATCCTCGTTGTAACAGGTGAACGGGATCCCCGTTTTTTCTTCCAGGCTATTTCTGATGGCCAGGTAGTTCCCGGCCCGGACGTCCGGCATTTTTGGCCTTCCTTCCCGTTTTTTTAGGGAATATGGTCTCGATGTTTTTGACGATGTTCTCCACGCTCGCGCCGGTGTCCAAGCGGAGCAAGAGCTTGACGGTGGGGGTCTTCTCGTCCAAATACTTCCTCTCCCCTTCCGAAGCGCGCTGAACGGTGTCCTTGTTCACCAGGATCAGATCGAAATCCATGCCCCGGTCATGCTTCCGGGCCTCGGCGATCGACGGGTATTTGACGACGAGGAAATCGAGGTCCCTCCAGGCCTTCCCCAGCAATTGCGCATAACGGTCTTCGTGGTCGATGACAAGCGCCGAGTAGATGTGCTCCGATTCTTCGACGGCTTTCTTGCCCGTCGTTGAAACAACGGTCTGACGAAGGTCGTCTATCGTAAACGGCTTGATCAGCGCCGCCAGGCAGCCGAGATGGGAGGCGTTTTCCAGCATCCCCAAGACGGAATACCCCGTCATCACGACCACCCGGGCCTCCGGATTTATTTTCTTAAGCCCTTTCAATATCTCCAGGCCGCTCTCGCCGGGCAACACCATGTCCAGGAGCACCAGTTGGTCCGGATTTTCCCGGTAGGCGCGGAAGGCCTCCTCTCCGGAACGGGCGCACCCCACCCGATACCCGTCGCGCCCCAACACGTCCTCGATCAGCTGGCCGATCCGGGCATCATCGTCAACGACCAATACGCGGTTTTCATCGTCCGCTCGTTCCATGGCACAGCGCCTCCTCACTCAACGTTTGAAATAAATTCCGTCCTGCGGCGAGACCTCTTCAAATTTCTCCGCGAGCGAGCCGGGCAGCACCTCGCTCTTCCCCAGGATGAGGACTCCTCCCGCCCCCAACGCGCCCCACAGCTTTCCGAGGATGTGCTCCTGCATCCTCAGATGGATATAGATCAGCATGTTGCGGCACAGGATCAGGTCCAGGCCCTGCCACGGAGGCATGTCTCCGATCAGATCGTTTTTAACGAAATGGACGCTCTCCCGGATGAAATCCATCACCGCGTAGGAGGCCCCTTTCCGTGAGAAATATTTCCGCAAGAGCCGATCCTCCACCCCCTGCATGGTCTTGGCCGGATACTCCCCCCGCCGGGCGCTTTTCAGGGATTCCTCGTCGATATCGCTCGCCACGATCTTCAGCTTGTCTCCGCGGGCAAAGAAATCCGGGATGGCCTCATGGGCCGACATGGCGATAGAATACGGCTCCTCCCCCGTGGCGCAGGCCGCGCTCCACACCCGGAGGGCGCGCCGCCCCTCCTGGGCCGCCCGCCGGGAGAGTCTCGGGAATATGTTCCGTTGAAGGTTTTCGAAGGGGGTTCCGTCCCTGAAAAAGGAAGAGACGTTGACCAAGAGGCAATCGGTCAACTTCTGGCATTCGGCGGGATCGGACCGCAGGTGGGACAGGTAGTCGGCGAAGGACGTCTTCCCGCATTTCTTAAGACGGACCACCAGCCGTCTTTCGAGATAGGCGTCCCTGTAATAATCGCAGTGAAGGCCCCTCCCCTTCAGGTAGGCCTTGATGTCATTAAAAACTTCCCATTTCTGTTCCACGGGGGCTCATTTCGCTTCCGACAGAGATTCGATGTATTTCTTCAAGGCATCCCGATGCGACTCGTAAACGCTGGTCAGGAACACCCCGATGAGATACTTCCCCTTCCCCATCGACTCCACGCGGACGACCTTGCCCACCGCCACGAAAGGTTCCGAAACGGAGGTCTGATCGTATTTATAGAAATCGCTGCTGAACTTCTGCCAGCGGTCCATCTTCAGCTCCAGCTTCAACACCGTGTCGACGGCAAAGGCCTGGGCCGATTCGAACAAAAGTCCCGAGGCGGAGATGTTGACGAGCTGGGACAGGAACACGTCCCGGGCCTTCTCCGACAAGCTCAACTCGCTGTATTGCACGACGAATTTCCCAGGGACCCGCTTAAATTTCCGCTTTTCGTCCATAGTGTCCTCCGACGCCCGGCGGCCGTGGGAGCGGGATCGCTCCCACGCCGGAACGTTTTTTTGACTGCCGCCCGAAGCCGCTTATTTCGCGACGTGCTCCAGCATCTGCTGTTCCTTGCTGGTCAACAGCTTGTTCAGGTCCAGCAGGATCAACAGCTTCTCGTCGATCTTCCCCACCCCCTTGATGTATTCCGACTCGATGCCCGACACCATGGGAGGAGGCGGCTCCACCGTGCTCGACGGCAACCGCAGCACCTCGCTCACCGCGTCCACGATCATCCCCAGGATCTTGTTGTTCACGTTCACCACCACGATGCGGGTGGATTTGTCGTGTTCCTTCTCCGGCAGCCCGAAACGCTTCCGCAGGTTCAGGATCGGGATCACCCGGCCCCGCAGGTTGATGACCCCGTCGATGAAGTCCGGGGACTTGGGCACGCGGGTGATGTCGAGCATCCGGTTGATCTCCTGCACCATGAGGATGTCGATCCCGAACTCCCCCTTCCCCAGCTTGAAGCTGACGAGCTGCAGCAGCTTTCCGCCCTCTTTCTTTTCAGTCAATGTAGCGTCCATATACGTTCCTCCCTTTCGCCGTTGGAGATGCGTCCGCTTTTCAGGCTTTCTTCTCGTGCGCCACCACCGGCTTCTTCGGGGCGGGGACCGCGTGGGCGGGAGCGCTGGAGGAAACCTTGTAGTCGTGCTTCACGTGTTCGCGTCTCTCCGCCTGTTTGACGCTCCCGGCTTTCAGTTTGAACTTGTTGACCAGCGACTGGAGCCCGTCGGCCAGCTTGGCCACCTCCTGGGAGGCCTCGCTGATCTGCTGGGTGCCCACCGCGGTCTGTTTGGCCACCGAGGCCACCGACTCCACGTTGGACGAGATCTCCTCCGCCGCCGCCGACTGTTCCTCCGCGGCCGTGGCCACCTGCTGCACCAGGTCCACCACGTGCTGCGCCGTCACCACGATCTCCTTCAACGTGTTCCCGGCCTGCTCGGCCAGCTTCACGCCGCCGTCCACGTCCTTCATGCCCCGTTCCATGGCCTGGGACGCCATCTGCGTCCCTTCCTGCATGGTCTTCACCATGCCGGTGATCTCCTTGGTGGACGAAGACGTGCGTTCCGCCAGTTTTCGCACCTCGTCCGCCACCACGGCGAAGCCCCGGCCCTGTTCCCCGGCCCGCGCCGCCTCGATGGCCGCGTTCAAGGCCAGCAGGTTCGTCTGGTCCGCCACGTCGTCGATGACCCCGATGATGCTGCCGATCTGTTCGGAGTTCTTGGTCAGCACCTTGATGGCCTCCGCCGTGGCCTTGGAGGAATCCGAGATGCGCATGATCCCCTCCACCGTCTTCTGGACGATCTCTCCGCCTTTTTTGGCGGCCTCGCCGGAACTCTTGGAACTGTTGGCGGCCTCGTTGGCGTTCTTGGCCACTTCCTGGATGGTGGCGGACATCTCCTCCACCGAGGTGGCCACCTGCGTGGTCTGGGCCTGTTGTTCCTCCGCCCCGCTGGCCAGCTCCTCGCTGGAGGCGGAGGCCTGTTCCCCGGCCGCCGCCGCCTGGACCGTGGTGTTGGCGATCTGGGCGATGATGTCGTGCAGTTTTTCAATGAACACGTTGAACCACTTGGCGAGTTCCCCCAATTCGTCCTTGCTGTCCAACTCCAGCCGTTTGGAAAGGTCCCCCTCGCCCTCGGCCACATCCTTGATCATATCCACCATCTTCAGGATCGGCTGAACGACTTTCCGCCCCACGATGTAGGAGACGAGCAGGGCGATCAACAAACCGCCCACGACGATACCGACGACGTACCACTGCAGCTTGGCGATGACGGCCTTCATGTCGTCCACGTACACGCCCGTTCCCACGATCCAGTCCCATTCCTTGAACAACTTGACGTAGGAGATCTTGGGCTGGGGTTTGGAGAAACCCGGCTTGGGCCACTCATAATCCACGAACCCCTCCCCGGATTGTTTACAGACCTTCGCGAACTCGACGAAAAGCTGTTTCCCGTTGGGGTCCTTGTAGTCCGTCTGGTCTTTCCCGTCCAGTTCCGGTTTGATGGGGTGAACGATCATCCTCGGAAAACTGTCGTTGATCCAGAAATAGTTGTCCCCCTCATAACGAATCATCTTGATGAGGTTGACGACGGCCTTTTTGGCTCCCTCTTCCGACATCAGTCCGGCCTGATAGGCCTTGTAATGGCCCTCGATCGCCGTATAGACCGATTGCGTCAAGTAACGAAGCTGGGCCTCTTTGTCCTCCCGGATCTGCGCCTTCACGCGAGGCATCACCAGGGTAAAAATCGGCAACGCGATGACCGTGATCACAACCGCCACAAGAACGAATATCTTGGTGAACATCTTCATGTCGTTGAAACTTCTCATATGAGTTTCCTCCTTTTTCTATCTTCCTGCCGTAGTCCGTTATCCCGCCACCTCGGCCGATCGAGACCGGCCCGCTGCCCTAGAAGAACACCTGCATCTGCGCCAACACCTCGTCGTTGTCGATCGGCGTTCCCTCTTCCCTCTTGAAGATGTAGTTCACCGAGAACTTCAGGTTGTTCCCGTCCAGGAAATAGTTCGTCCCCAGCGTGACCCAATCCTCGGCGTCCAACGGCTTGTTCAAGTCCACATCGAACCAGTCGTACCGGCACAGGAGTTCCCAGAACGGAAGGACCTTCACCCCCGCGTTGACGTAGTAGCCCGAGCTGTCTTTTTTCGTGGAACTTTCGTCATACCCCCGGACGTATTCCCCCACCACGTTGACCAATTTGTATCGGAGGGAGAGGCCGCCGCCGGTTCTGTTCTTTTCGGCGTCCGGCCCCGTGGTCGGTTTTTCGCGCCCTTCCCAACGGTAGCCGAATATCCCGAAATCCTTGAACGGCGTGATTTCCATCCGTCCCAGATAGTCCTTGGCGGGGTTGTTGTCCTGCCAGCCGTTGGCCGGGTACCCGTTGAAGATGCCGGCGTTGAAATTCGCGTATTTGAATTTGGTGTCGATCTGCGCGCCCACCTGGCGCCATGGGGCGTATTTGGTGACCAGCAAGGGATAGTTGATGAAGTCCAGGTCGGCCACGGTGCGCGGCATATAATAGGTAAAGGCCGGGACGAACCGGCCCACGTTCACGGTGGTTTTTGGAATTTGGTTGAACATCACTTTGGCGTCCAACAGGAAAATCTCCCCGGTGGCGTCGGTCTGGATGAAATACCCGACTTTTTGAACGGGCGCCAAGCCTGAAAAAATAAGACGGGCCCTTTTCACGAGGAACGTGCCGGACGGGGTGCCGTGCTGCCCCTGATCGAATTGGGTCTGAACGATCCCCTTCATCGTCAGCGTCCCATAAGTCGTGTTGAGGAATTTCCCCTGGGTCTGGGCGCTTTTGGAGGCCTCCAACGCCTGACGGATATCCGCCACTTCCTTCTTGAGGGCCTGAATCTCCTGTTCCTTTTTGGCCGACTCCGGATCGCCTCCCCCCTTCAACGCGCTGACCTTCTCCTCCAAATCTTTGATCCGCTTGTTTTGTTCAGCGTCGATCTCATACGAAAAAACGGGACAGACCGAAGAGGCCAAGAGAAACAGCGCCAGAACCCAAACCGCCTTCCATGTCGTTTTCATATTTTCTCCTTCTTTCATCTTCTTAACCGCATCTCTGTTCCGGCCCTCTTCCGCCCTCTTCATTTTTCCCATGTCCTTCAGAGGCCCTCGACTTCTTTTGGATCTCAAAAAAACGTGACCCTCGATTGGACAGCACAAAAGCCCTTCGAAAAAATATTCGAGGGGCTTTGTCGGAACGCAAGGAATGTCGTCTTTGTCATATTTAGACTTTCACCTTGAAATGCTCGCTGACTTTTCAACCGGTTGACCCCTGTTCTCAAAATTGAACCGTTTTATGGTTATACTGCTTTTATTGCTTTTGCATTTTAAACTAACAATTTTGTATTTCACCACAACTTTGCACCAAAAACGTCTCCATGTCAAGGGGGTGTGACAAAAGTCACACAGAATTTTTTATGACGAGTTTGACAAATTTACTCGTTTGACTATTTTAATTGTCTATTTTTGAGGCAAATTTTATATTTTCGCTCGCCTTCCGTCGACATTATCAGTCCCCTCAAAAATCGCCGACATTTCAGCCGACGTTGCCCGTCATCGCCACCCCCCCCTCCCCCTATTTGTCAACCACACGAAAGCCCACAGAATCCAACGATTCCTTTTAAAAAACGAACATCTCTCCGTGTTTTTTCAAAAGCAGTATACTCAGCGAAGGCCCAAACCACCCCCAAGCATTGACAAACCGCGTGTATTTCGTAAAATCTACCCCGTCCCATGATTTCAACTTATGGCCGCATCAAAAACTCTTTTGTCGCCCTCGCGCTGACCGCCTCCGTTGGCATTTGCATTTTGGCGTTCCCCCTCCGAGCGGCCCAATCCGGGGTGGAAACCAAGATCGCCCTGGAAGAAAGTCTCGAACGCCGCCTCAAATCCGTCATCTCCCAGATCCTCGGCAACGACAACGTCATCGTCATTGTGACGGCGGAAATGCTCACGGAAGAGGAAAAGAAAAAAGTGGAGACCACGCCGGAAGAGACCTCCGTCCTGCCCGGCGTCCCCCTGAAAGAGAAGATCGGGGAACGGGACGACATCTCCGCCTTGGCCATCAAGGAAAGCCGCACCCTCATCAAAAAATTGGCCGCCACCGTGGTTCTGGACGTGGGCGTGAGCAAAACCGACGAAAACGTCATCAAGAACGTCACCACCGGTCTTTTGGGCTTGAAAACCGACCGGGGCGATTCCCTCGAAATCCAACGCATGGACTTCCATCGCGGCGAAAAGGGTTTCAATTGGCGCCGGTTCATCACCCCGCCCGACCTTTGGTGGACCATGGGCCTTGCCCTCATGGCTTTTTTCATCCTCTTCATCACGGCGTTCTTCTTCGGCTCTTTCCGCGTTTTCATCCGTGAATTCGTGAAGGCCCTACGCAGCTACGCGGAATCCATGGAAGAACAGATCAAAATGATCCATATGCAGAAAGACCGGGAAAAGGAACTGAAAGGCCGTGCCGCCGAACTGGAAGAGGCCGCCGTCCCGGAACCGCTGCTCGCCTCCCCCCAGAAAGCCAACGGGAACGGCTTGTCCCCGGCGGAGGAAAACGGAAAAGATTCCGCCCCCTTCTCTTTCCTGAACGGTTCCCACCTCCGCAACCTGAAGATCCTCCTGAAAAAGGAAAATCCGGATCAAATCGCCATCGTGGTGAACTATCTGCCTCCTTCCCTGGCCAACGACGTGCTGGCCTCGCTGGACGCGGCCCAACAGGCCGAGGTCATGGCCCAGCTTTCCCGGGTGGAGGAGCTGGACCCCGACCTGGTGAAAGCGGTGGAATCCAAGATCAAGGAAAAGATCGCCTTCGTCATCGGCGGGGAAGACCGCCTCCAGTCTTTCGTGGACAACGCCGACCCGCTGACCCAACAGTCTCTTCTGGCCACCATCGCCAAAAAAGACGCCCCCCTGTCCGCCCGGCTCAGGAACCGCCTCTTCACGCTGGAGGATTTGGCCAAACTGGAGGGCCCCGTGCTGGCGGTGATCGTGCGGCGCATCAACACCCGCGCGCTCGCCGGCGTCCTTCGGGAACTCCCCAAGGAACTGCAGGCGAAGATCCTTTCCTCCCTGCCGGCCGGCAGCTCTGCCATGCTGAAGGAGGAGATTGAACTCTCCAAACCCCTGCCGCCGCAGCGCCTGGCGCAGGAACAGAAACGCATTTTGGACGCCATCCGCCGCCTGAACGACGAGGGCGTCATCCAACTCCGCAAAGGAGCCGCTTCCTGATGGACCTGATGACCGTCCTCGGCGTGCTGTCGGGCGCCGGGGCCATCTACTACGTCCTGCACCACGGCGGCATGCTCCACCTCATCGTCAACCTCGAAGCCTTCATCCTCATCTTCGGCGGCACCCTGGGCTCGGTGCTGATCTCCTACCCGTGGGAAGCGTTGAAAACGGTCCCCCGCGCGCTGATCATGGTGCTCGTGCCGCCGCGCAAGATCACCTTCGCCCAGTTGATCTACACCTTCGTCCAGATGGCGGAAAAGGCCCGGATCAACGGTCTCGACTCCCTTCAGACCGACGCCGCCGGGAAACACTTCTTCCTGCGCGACGGCGTGCAGATGCTGCTGGACGGGCTGGAACCGGAGATCGTGAAGGAGCGGCTGGAACGCGAAATCCTCCTCACCCGCCAACGCCACATGCAGGTGACCGGCATCTTCCGCTCGGCGGGGACGTTCGCCCCCATCTTCGGCCTCCTGGGCACCCTCATCGGCGTGGTGCAGGTCCTCCGGAACCTCACCGACCCGCATTCCATGGGCGCCTCCATGGCCATCGCCATGACGGCTTCCTTCTACGGCATCTTTGCCGCCAATTTCCTGTTCCTCCCCATCGCCTCAAAACTCAACTACCACTCCGAGAATGAACTCCTGGTGAAAGAACTCATCGCCAAGGGGATCATGGCGCTGCAACGGGGAGACATCCCCCTGGTGGTCTCCAAGAAACTGGAGGCGTACCTGTCCTACCGCCTCCGCACCAAACAGCATTCCCGGACCGCGGCGGGCGCCAAGCCACGCCGCGCGGCATGATCGGCTCCCTCCTCCGCCACACCTCCATCTCGGCCACCACGGAAGAAAACCCGCTCTGGCTGGTGGTCCTCTGTGACATGATGACCAACCTCATGCTCTTCTT
>ERZ795054.3446-NODE-3446-length-12418-cov-6.111947_pt1 | contig 12418 bp, 10 predicted proteins | sample MGYA00375138_ERZ795054 | MGnify/ENA primary metagenome ERZ795054 (study PRJEB30183, sample SAMN05720215) | anaerobic digester metagenome | isolation source: active sludge of municipal wastewater-treating anaerobic digesters | place: USA | collected 2014-12-23 ...
GCCGGCATCCGGTCGATGTTGTTCATCAGGATCGCGACGACCGTCGAGATCTCGGCGAAGGTGTTCGCCTTCCCGAGCAGGGTCGGCGGGAACGACTTGATGCCGAGGCCGAGCGCCATGACGAGGGCGACGACGACGATCAGGACGTCCCGGGCGACCGTCAGAAGGACGAGCCAGAGCGGAATGTGGATGTTCGAGGGCGTCGACTTCAGCGCGAAGACGATGAACGTCGAGACGAGGAGGAGCTTGTCCGCCGCCGGGTCGAGGAGCGCCCCGAGGGGCGAGGCCATGCCGAAATGCCGCGCGAGGTAGCCGTCGACGAAGTCGCTGACCGCCATCGCGAAGAAGATCGCGAAGGCCTGTCCGTGCTGCCCTTCCAGGACGGCATTGATCAGGAACGGGATCGCGACGAGCCGCGCGAAGGTCAGCAGGTTCGGCAGGGTCCAGGGACGGAGCTCCATCGCGCCTCAGCCGCCCGCGGACTCCCCTTCGAGGCGGACGTAGATGGCCTTCCCCTTCGGGACGATCAGGTTCTCCCGGGCGAGCTGCGACATCGTCCGGGAGACGGTCTCCCGGCTGGAGCCGATCGTGTCGGCGATCTCCCGCTGCGACGGGCGTACGACGACCGTCCACCCGCCGCCCGCCTTCCTCCCCCGCTCGTCCGCGAGGTCGCGAAAGTAGCGCGCGAGCCGGCCCTTCACGTCGAGGGACGCGAGGCCCTCGATCGTCGCGTTCGCGTGGCGAAGCCGGCGGGAGAACGTGGAGAGGAGGCCGCGGAAGAGGACGAAGTTCCCCTTCAGGAGGTCGAAGAACGCCTCGCGCGTCAGGACGGCGAGCTCGGAGCGCTCGGCCGCCGTCACCGTGGCGGAGCGCGGCGCCTCGTCGAGCAGCGCCATCTCGCCGAAGCAGTCGCCGGCAGCGAGCGTGGAGAGGACGACCTCGCGTCCTTCCGGCGAGAGGATGGAGACGGCGACCCGCCCCTTCACGAGGACGAAGAAGGAATCGCCCTGCTGGCCCTGCGTGACGATCCGCTCTCCCCGGCGGTAGGTCCGGACGGTCGCCGCCCTCGCCAGGGCGACCCGGTCGGCCGTCGTCAATCCCTCGAAGAGGGAAACCTTCGCGAAGAGGTCGGGGGCGGCGTTCATCTCGTACCTCCCTCACGCCCGATTCGGGCGGCTTTCTCCATGGCCCTCAGGGCCTCTCGGCCTGTCACGACGCGGGACGGTGTCGGACCGAGTATCCCGCAGTCGGCGAGCGATGCCGCATCCGCGGCCGAGAGGCAGCCCTTCGGCGGCCTTCCCCGGCCCGCGAGGAGGGCGACCCGCCGGAGCGCGGCGGCGAGCTCGACACGGCTGACCGGGGCCTCCGTTCCGACGCGGTGCGTCTCCGGGGAGACGTCCAGGAAGCCGAGGCCGATCGCCTTGACGAGCGGCCCCTGGTCCGGCCGGCCGACGACGTCGACGGCGATCTCGGTCCCCGGGGGCACGAGCGCCTCCCGGAACTCGGGGACGGTCCACCAGAGGAGAGACGCGAGCTGCGCCCGCGTCAGCCGGGGGGACTGCGCCGCCGCGCGCGCGGCCTGCGGCAGGTTCTGGACCTTGAACTCGAGGCGCGCCTCCTCGGCCTTCGTCGCCGAGGCCGGGTCCGATGCGGAGGCCTCCTCGTAGAGCGTCGCCGCCTCGGCCCACCGCCCCGCCTTTGCGGCCGCGTCGCCCGCGAAAGCCGCCACGGAGGCCTCGGAGGGGGCCTTCCGGCGGGCCTCGCGCGCCCAGATCCAGGCGTCCTCGTGCCGGCCACCGGCCGATGCCGTCCTCGAGAGGAGGACGAGGGCGGCAACCGACTCGGGCTCGAGCTGAAGCAGCGAGTTCGCGTGGCGGCGGGCCGCGTCGAGGTCCCCCGCGGCGAGGGCCTCCTCGGCGGCGGCCCGTTTCGAGGCGGCGACGGAAGCGCGAAGGGTCTCGGCCCGCTCGCGTGCGCGCGCGTCGGAGGGGACCAGCCGCGAGAGCGCCCGATAGGCTTCGAGCGCGCCCGACGTCTCTCCCTCGTCGGCGGCGAGGTCGGCCTCCGCTTCGAGGGCCGCGACCCAGGCGGGATGCGCTGCCGTCGCCTCGGCGAGGAAGCTCCGCGCCTCGTCGCGCCGCCCCTCGACGAGATCGAGGTAGGCGCGAGCGAGTCGGAATGCCGGCGAAACCCCGTCCTTGCGGACCGAAAGCGCGCGGGACGCCGCCGGGGCGTCGCCCCGGCGGATCGCTGCCACGGCCGCGTCGAGAGCCTTCGATTCCCGGGAGGTGGGCGCCGGCGCCGGGGCCCCCTCCCGCGGGTCGCGGAAGGCGAAGGGGGTGTCCGCGGGAACGGCCGTCGCGGGCGGCGGCGCCGGGGTGCAGCCGCCCGCGACGGCGAGAAGAAGCGCGACGAGGAGGCCGGCGGTCGGCAGCGGGCCGCGGGGCGGCCGGGACGGACGTCGACCGGTCGGGCTCAATCCGGTGACGGCCCTCAGGGGGCCGGCGCGGGCGCGGCCGGACGGACGGCAGCCGTCGCGACGGACGCGATGGCGTGCTTGTAGATCATCTCTTCGCGCCCGTCGACCTCGAGGACCACGGCGTACTTGTCGAAGCGCCGGATGCGGCCCAGCCTCGTCCGCTCGGAGAGGAGGACCACCTCGACGAGGGTGTTCTCCTTGCGGAGCTGGTAGAAGAACCCGTCCTGCACGTTGATCGGCGGCTTGTTGATCATCGACGTCTCCCTTCGAAAAGATCAGGAGAAGAGCGGGCGAGCCGCGGAGACCACCTCTTCGAGGAGGTCGGGCGCGTCGGCCCGGATAGAAAAGAAATCCGGCTCGGACCGGAACCACGTTTCCTGCCGCTTCGCGTAGCGGCGCGTCTGCCGTATCACCGTGTCGGCCCAGTCGGGGGGCGACAGAAGGCCCTCGAGAAGCGCCGCCGTCTCGCGGTATCCGATGGCGGCCATGCCCGGAGCGCTCACCGGTACGCCCGCCTCGAGGAGGCGCCTCACCTCGCCGGCGAGCGGGGCCATGATGGAGTCTCGAAACCTCCGCTCGATTCTTCCATAGAGGACGGGGCGCGGCAACGTGAGGAGGAGCTTCACGGACGGCCCGTCCCACCGCTCGCCCGGCCGCTCGCGGAAGAGCTCCGAAGGCCGCCGTCCGGTCGAGACGGCGATTTCCAGGTATCGAATGGCACGCGCTCCGTCCCTTAGCGAGATCCGTGCCCCGCTTTCCGGGTCGAGGAGCGTGAGCGCGCGAACGAGCCACGGCGCGCCCCGGCGCGCCTCGACGAGACGCAGCGCCTCGCGCAGGCGCTCGTCCCGCGGGGGGCCGACGAAGAGCCCTTCGAAGAACGCGCGAACGTAGAAGCCCGTCCCTCCGCAGAGGATCGGGAGCCTCCCTCTCGAAAGGATCTCCCGGGCCGCCTCGCGGGCGAGGCGGGCGAATTCCCCCGCGCTGAACGGCTCGGTCGGCTCCTTCAGGTCGATCAGGTGGTGCGGAACGCCCCGCCGCTCCTCGAGCGTCGGCTTGGCCGTTCCCGCGTCGATTCCCCGGTAGGCGGTGAACGCGTCGGCCGAGATGACCTCCCCGCCGAGGCGGAGGGCCGTCTCGACGGCGAGGGCCGACTTCCCGGTCGCCGTCGCCCCGACGATCGCGAGGACCCCGCGCGGGGCCGTCACGGGATCCCTCCGGGGAGGCCCGCGAACGGGCGCGAGGGGAAGATCCTCCCGTCGCGGAAGAGGAGCGCGACGTCGCCGTGCCGGTCGGTGCGGAAGACGCGCGCCCCGGACGATTCCAGCCGCTCGATCACCTCGCGCCCCGGATGGCCGAATCGGTTCCGGCGACCGGCGCTGACGAGGGCAATCCTGGGTCGGACCTCCCGCAGGAGCTCCTCGGTCGTGGAGGTGCGGCTGCCGTGGTGAGCAACCTTCAGGACGTCGGCCGAGAGGTCGCCGCCGCGGCCGACGAGGTCGGCCTCCGCGCGGGCTTCGACGTCGCCCGTCAGGAGGAGGCGCCGTCCCCCCAGCCGCGCGGCGACGACGAGCGAGCCGTTGTTCTCCGGCGCGCGGGGATATCTCTCCGGCCCCGGGTGGAGCACCTCGAACTCGATCCCCGCCGCCCGGAACCCGTCGCCCGCCTCGAGCGCCTCGACCGGAGGGCGGCCCCCCGAGACGGCCTCGAGGGCCTCGTCGAGGAACGGATTGCGCGGCGCGCCGCGCGGCAGGTAGAGGCGGCCGACCGGGACGAGGCGCAGCAGCGCCACGAGACCCCGCGCGTGGTCGGGGTGCGGGTGCGACAGGACGACGGCGTCGAACGAGACGGCTCCGAGAGCGGCCAGCCGCGGGAGGAGGCGCGTCCGGCCGAAGTCGTACGCGGCGTCGAACGTCCCTCCGCCGTCGACGAGGACCCGCCCCGCCTCCGTGACGAGAAGGAAGGAATCCCCCTGCCCGACGTCGAGCGCGACGAGCCGCGCTTCGCCGGGCCGCGCGGCGGACGAGGGGCGGGCGGAGACGAGGAAGACGAGGGCCGCGGCCGCGCCGAGGGCGGCTCGACGAGGGCCGCGCCTCCGCAGGACGCCCGCCGCGGCCAGGAGGAGCCCGAGGAGCGTGGCCACGGCGAACGAAGGCGTCGGGACGACGCGCACCGCCCCGAGCTCGTCGAGGAGACGGAGGAGACCGAGCATCGCGCCCGAGAGGAGCTCGAGCGGGGCGAGCGCGAGCGAGGCGAGGACCGGTCCGGCCAGGAGGAGCGGCAGGAGGAGGACCGCCGCGAAGAGGAAAGCGCTCGCGAGCGGCACGACGAGGAGGTTCGAAAGGAGCGCGACGAAAGGGACGACGTGGAAGACGGCGGCCTGGATCGGGAAGACGCAGAGCTCGGCGCCCAGCGTCGCCGCGAGGCCGTCGGCGAGGAAGGCCGGGAGCCGCTCCCGGAGCGGACGCGTGAAGAGAGGTGCGAGCGCCGCGATACCGAAGACGGCGGAATACGTGAGGAGGAAGCCGACGTCGAAGAGCCAGGAGGGGTCGAGCGCCAGGAGGAAGAGAGCGGAAAGGCCGAAGACCTGCCCGGGCGACGTCGGACGGCCGAGGATGCGCGCCCCGAGGTAGAGGCCGATCATGAGAGCCGCGCGCAGGACGGGAGCGCGGCCGCCGGTGAAGGCGGCGAACGCGGCGGTGGAGAGGAGGACGATCGCATCTCGCGTGGCGGGCCGCGGCCGGAAAGGGCGGAGCGCCGCGGCGAGGCCGAACGCCAGGAGCCCGACGTGGAGGCCGGAGATCGCGAGGACGTGCGCGACGCCGCCGTCCCGAAACGCGGAGACGGTGGACGGCGAGAGGCGGTCGGTCTCGCCCAGGAGCAGCGCCCCGGCGAGTGCCGCGGCCTCGCGCTCGCCGCTGGTCGCGCCTTCGAGGCCGGCCTCGAGCCGCCGGCTCGCGGCCCGGTGGAGGCGCGCGAGGGCGCCCAGCGCACCCCGGGGGCCGTCGAGGACCTCGACCTGTCCGGCGGACTTCTGCGGAAGGCGCGGCTCGGGGGCGAGGACGAAGGGACTCTGCGGGATCGCACCGACGTCCGGCAGACGAAGCGGGCCCCGCAGGCGCACGAGGTCGCCATAGCCGGCGAGCGCGCCGGGATCGGTCTCCCCCGCCACGCTCACGACGAGGCGACCGGGCACGTCGACCCTCGTGCCCTCCCGCCGCGCCTCCTCGACGTCGACTCGCGCGGACCAGAGCGAGCCGCTCCGCGTCCAATACGTGACGAGCCGGCCCCGGACCTCGAAGACGTCGTCCTCCTGAGCGGAAGCGGCGGTCTGCCGCGCCGACTCCCGGTCGACCACGAGCTCGGGGCGCGAGCGGGCGAAGGCCAGGAGGACCACGAGAAGGAGGCCGCCGCCGGCCGCGAGCGGTCGAGCTCCGCGCAGCCCCGCGACGACGGCCGCGCCGGAGCCCAGCGCGAGGGCGAGCGTCGCGAGCGGAGAGGGCGGGAACGGCAGCTCGACGGCGAGGAGGATCCCGGCGGCGAAGGCGAGGGCCGCCGGGACCGCCGGCGACGGCGCCCGGAGCGACCACGAACGCCTCATCCGCGCCTCTCGAGCCTCGCGAGCGTCTCGACGTGGTGCGTCCCGGGGAAGAGGTCCAGGAGCGTCAGGGAGGAGACGCGGTACCGCGGGAGGAGCGCGGCGAGGTCCCTTGCGAACGTGGCGGGGTCGCACGAGACGAGGAAGAGGCTCCTCGGCGCGATCCGGAGGAGCGCCTTCCGGACCTCCGGAGCGAGGCCCTCGCGCGGCGGGTCGGCGAAGACGACGTCGCGCCGCTCCCGCTCCCGGTGGAGGTGCTCCTCGACGCGCCGACCGACGGCGCGCCCCCGGCCGGGGAGCCCCTCGCTCCTCCAGGCCGCGAGGTTCGCGACGAGGTCCGCCCCGGAGGAGCGGTCGGACTCCACCGCATCGGTCTCGAAGCCGGCCTCCAGCAGCGCCCGGGTCAGGAACCCGGCGCCGGCGTAGAGGTCGAGGGCTCCGCGCGAGACCCCGTCACGGGCCGCGTCCCGCGCGGCGGCCCGCGCCTCCTCGAGGAAGGCGTCGAGGAGGAAGCGGTTCCCCTGGAAGAACGAGGAGACCGACACCCGGAACGTTGCGCCCGCGACCTCGAGCCGGAGCGACGACGCGCCGCGCGAGGCGGCGAGACGACCGGAGAAGAGGACCCGGACGCCGTCCAGCGGACCGTGCAGCGCCGCGGCGATCCGCTCGGGGTCGGGGAGGGCCCTGTCGAACCGGAGCTCTCCGAGGAGAGGAGAACCGTCGTTTCCCTCGAGCGTCTGCAGCTCGCACTCGGGGACGCTCGCAGCGGCGAGCGACTCACGGAGGGCCGGCACGCGCTGGAGGAGAGCCGCCGAGACGACCTCGCACGATTCCAGGTCGGCGACGCTCGAGGAGGCCCGTCCGAGGAATCCGAGCGCCCCGCGACCGTCCCACCGGAGCCGGCTTCGGAGGCGGTAGCTTCGCGGCGACGCGACGAAGCGAATCCCGGGGACCTCGGCGTCGGGCACGCGGCCGATCCGGCGGAGGGCGTCTCGAACGAGCTCCTCCTTCAGCGGGCCGTGGGACTCGATGCGGACGGCGGGCCAGTCGCACCCGCCGCACGCCCCGTCCCGGGCGAGAGGACAGACGTGCTCTGCCGGCCTGCGGTGCGGCCCGGGCGAGAGGACGGAGAGGACGTCGGCGCGGAGGAGCCGGGGACCGTCGCTTCGCGGCTCGACGAGGAGGCGGTCGCCCGGCAGCCCGCCGGCGACGAGGACGACCGCGCCGTCGAGGCGCGCGAGGCCGCTTCCTCCCGGGACGACGCGCTCCACGGAGACCTCGCGCGCCACCGTTCAGCCTCCGAGCAGCGTCAGGGCGGGAAGGCCGAACCGCCGGCGCAGCGCGCGCGCCCGAAGCGCGCGCTGGATTCGTCCGCGCGCCTCCTTCGAGAGGGCGGAGAGGTCTCCCGCCTCCTCCTCGACCGACCGCTCGAGCGCCGCCCTCTCCGCGTCGCCGAGCGCCTTCTCGAGCCTCTTCACGAGAGTCTTCTCCACCCCCTTGAGGCTCTCCTCGAGCGATTCGAGCCCGGAGGCGGGGTCGAGCTCGGCGAGCGCGGCCCGCGCCGCCCCCAGCGCGTCGCGAACGATCGTCGGATCGGTCTCCGCAAGAGCGCTCTCCCCGGCCGTCTCGAGCGCCTCCGCGAGGGAGGCGAGGCGAGGGGCCGCGTCGGGACCGTCCGTCGGCGTTTCCGTCCGCCCGCCGTGCGCGCCGACGAGGCCGCGCCGCTCCATCTCCCAGAGGACCTCGACGGCGTTCGCACAGTAGGAGAGGCTGGAGATCTTCGAGAGGTCTCCGCGAGCGCGCTTCCTCTCGAAAGCCTCCCGAACGGCCCGGATCACCGTGCCGGAGGGGATGCCGCTCTCGCGCCACGCGCAGATGAGCCGCCAGTCCTTCGGCGAGAGGAGGAACGGCGTGCCGCGCTCGGCGATGAAGGCCTCCTCGACACGCGTGCCGTAGGAGGCCTCGTCCTCCGCGCCGTCAGGAGCGCCGGAGAGGGCGGGCGTCGGCGTTCCGGTCATGGAGGATCTTCAGCCCGCGAAGGGTGAGGTCGGAATCGACGACGGCGAGGTCGGGCGACGCGGACGCGTAGAGGGGCGCGAGCCCCCCGGTGGCGACGACCTTCATCCCGGGCTCGCCGAGCTCGGCGCGGATCCGGGCGATCAGCCCCTCGGCCTGCGCGAGGACGCCCCAGTAGAGGCCCGACTGGATGCTCTGCGCGGTGTTCTTTCCCACGACCTTCTCCGGCCGGTGGAGGTCGACGCGCGAGAGGCGGGCGGCGCGGGAGAAGAGGGCGTCGGCGCTGATGCCGGGCCCCGGGCAGATGACGCCGCCGAGGTAGTCCCCCGAGGCGGAGACGACGTCGAACGTCGTCGCGGTGCCGAAGTCGACGACGATGCACGGGGCGCCGTACCGCGTGACGGCGGCGACGGCGTTGACGATCCGATCTGCGCCCACCTCGGAGGGCTGGTCGTAGAGGATCTTCATCCCCGTTTTCACGCCCGGCGCGATGAAGAGCGGGTCGATGCCGAAGGCGTCGCGGCAGGCGGCGCGGATCGGGAAGTCCTGGGGAGGGACGACGGAGGAGACGATGACGTCGTCGACCTCGCCGACCTTCCGCCCCTTCCCTTCGATGACCGCGCGGAGAGCGAGCGCGTGCTCGTCGGAGGTCCTCTCCCGGACCGTCGTCAGCCGGGCCGTCGCGACGAGCGAGTCCGCCTCGAAGAAGCCGAGGACGGTGTTCGTGTTCCCGACGTCGAGCGCGAGGAGGAGTCCCATCCGCTCCTCAGAAGCCCGTCACGTCGCCCGAGATCAGCTCCGCGACGCCGTCGTCGGTCTCGAGCCGGAGGAGCCCGTCCGCCGTCAGCCCCCGGTAGCGCCCCGCCACGACCCGATCGCCGTCGCGGACCTCGACCGGATCGCCCACGCGGTGGAGCGTCACCGCGGCGAACGCCGCGGGGAGATCGTCGATCTCCCCTTCGAGGGTCTCGTCGAGCGCGGAGAGGACCGCGACGAGCGGCAGGTCGCCGCGAAGAAGGGTCGCGTCGACTCCTTCCAGGGCGAGCGACGTCGCGGCGGAGAGCCCGAGGGCGTCCAGCTCCGCGCGCGTCGTCGAGACGTTCAGCCCGACGCCAACGACGACGTAGCCCGCCCCTTCGGGAAGGGCCCGCCCCTCGACGAGGATCCCGGCGAGCTTCTTCCCGCGGCAGAAGAGGTCGTTCGGCCACTTCAGCCGCAGCTCGACGCCCCACGCCGCGGAAAGGGCCCGTGCGAGCCGGATGCCGGCCGTCACCGGGACGCGGATGCGGCCCGGCCCCGCGGGCCAGGGCGCGACGAGCGAGACCGCGACGGCCCCCTCGCCGGTCGTCGACCAGCTCCGACCCGCCCTCCCCTTCCCCGCCGTCTGCCGGCGGGCGACGACGCAGGTCGGCAGGAGGTCGGTGTCCTCGGAGATCATCTTCTCGACCAGGGCGCGCGCCACGTCGTTCGTCGAGGCCGTCTCCTCGAGCAGGACGACGTTCGCGACGCGCCCGAAGCGCGCCCCCCCGAGGGGAGCGAGGGCGCCGAGCGGGCCCGTCACCGGCCCGAGTCCTCCCCGAGGTTCGTCACGAGCTTCGCGCGGCGCGCGGCGAGCTCCTCGAGCTGCTTCTTCGCCTTCTCGACGACGGCCTGGGGCGCCCGCGCGAGGAACGACTCGTCGGAGAGCTTGCGGCTCACCCCTTCGATCTCCTTCTCGACGGAGGCGATCTCCTTCCGCACCTTCGCCTCCTCATCGGGCGAGAGCTCCTTCTTCGGGAGCGCCACGACGAGGCCGGCGACGCCGACGTGGTCCTGGAACGGGTTCGGAAGGTCGACCTTCGGCGCCACGACGAGGCTCGAGAGGCGCGCCATGTGGGAGAGCAGCGGCGCGTGGGAGCGGAGCGCTTCGGCCACGGGGCCTTCGGGCACCTCGAGACCGGCGTCGAGCGCTTCCGTCTGCGCCATCCCGCGCTCGGCGCGCAGGTTCCGGATGCGCGTCGCCGTCTCGCGGAGCGTCTCGACGACCTCCACCGCGAACGGGTCGCGCCAGTCGTCGCGTCCCGCGGGGTACGGCAGGACCGGGAGCTTCGCCCCGTCGCCGTTCAGCGCCTCGCGGATCTCGCAGGAGACGAACGGCATGAAGGGGTGCAGCAGCGCGAGCGAGTCGAGGAGGGCGTGCCGGAGGACGGCGCGGGTCTTCGCCTTCTCCTCCTCGCCGACCGTCTCGTCGCGGAGGACCTGCTTGACCATCTCGACGTAGCCGTCGCAGAACTCGGTCCAGAAGAAGGCGTAGAGGGCGTTCGCGGCCTCGTCGAAGCGGAAGACCTCGAGCGAGTCGTTCACTTTCTTCGCCGTCGTCGCGAGGCGGTCGAGGATCCAGCGGTCGACGCGGCCGAGCGCGGCGAAGTCGGGCTCGTCGGCGACGGGCGCCTCGCCGAGCATCCCCATCGCGAAGCGGGCGGCGTTCCAGACCTTCGTGGCGAACGCCCGCGAGGCCGCCACGCGCGTCGTCCCGAACGGCAGGTCGCGCCCGGTCCCCGAGAGGACGGCGAGCGCGAAGCGGACCGCGTCGGCGCCGTACTCGTCGCACATGACGAGCGGGTCGATGACGTTCCCCTTCGTCTTCGACATCTTCTGCCCGCGCTCGTCGCGGACGAGACCGTGGAGGAAGACCTCCCGGAACGGCACCCTCCCGTCGAACCAGACGCCGGCCATGATCATCCTCGCGACCCAGAAGAAGAGGATGTCGAAGCCGGTGACCATGACGTCCGTCGGGTAGAACCGCGCGAGGTCCTTCGTCTTCTCCGGCCAGCCGAGGACCGAGAGCGGCATGAGCCAGGAGGAGAACCAGGTGTCGAAGACGTCGGGGTCGCGCTCGATCGCGCGGCTGCCGCACGTGCCGCAGGCGGCCGGGTCGGCCTCCTCCCCGGGCTTCGGGACCGTGACGTGCCCGTCCGGGCAGTACCAGGCCGGGATCTCGTGCCCCCACCAGAGCTGGCGAGAGACGCACCAGTCGCGGATGTTCTTCATCCACTCGTCGTACGTCTTCTTCCAGAGCTCGGGGGTGAACGTGACCTCGCGGGCCTCGGTGGCCGCGACCGCCTTGTCGGCGAGCGGCTGGATCTTCACGAACCACTGGAGCGAGACGAGCGGCTCGAGGACGGTGTCGCACCGCTGGCAGCGGCCGACCGCCGACGTGTGCGGCTTGTCGTCGCGGCGGAGCCCAAGCTCGCGGAGGTCCGCGAGGACCTTCTTGCGCGCGGCGGTCCGCTCGAGGCCGGCGTAGGCCGCGCCCGCCTCGGCGGTCATCTTCCCGTCGAAGCCGATGACGACGACCTGCGGAAGGCCGTGCCGGCGCCCCGCCTCGAAGTCGTTCGGGTCGTGGGCCGGGGTGATCTTCACGACGCCCGTGCCGAACTTCCGGTCGACCATCTCGTCGGCGATGACCGGGATGAGCCGGTCGGTGAGCGGGAGGCGGACCTCTTTCCCGACGATCGACGCGTAGCGCTCGTCCTCGGGGTGGACGGCGACGGCCGTGTCGCCGAGCATCGTCTCCGGGCGCGTCGTCGCGACGACGACCTCCCCGCTCCCGTCCTCGAGCGGGTAGGCGACGGACCAGAGCTGCCCCGAGGACTCGACGTGGTTCACCTCGAGGTCGGACAGCACGGTCGCGCAGCGCGGGCACCAGTTCACCATCCGGCTGTCGCGGTAGGCGAGGCCCTGGTGGTAGAGCTCGCTGAAGACCCGCCGGACGGCCTTCGAGCGCGCCGCGTCGAGCGTGTAGTACTCGCGCGAGAAGTCGCAGGAGCAGCCGAGGCGGCGGATCTGGTTCAGGATGTCGCCGCGGCGGGCGTCGGCCCACTCGCGGCAGGTCTCGAGGAACGGCTCGCGTCCGAGGTCGTGGCGCGTCTTCCCGGTCCTCTCCGTCAGGTCGCGCTCGACGACCATCTGCGTCGCGATGCCGGCGTGGTCGACGCCCGGCACCCAGAGGACCGCGCGCCCCTGCATCCGCCTCCAGCGGGCGAGGACGTCCTCGAGCGTCCGGCCGAGCGCGTGCCCGACGTGCAGCCGCCCGGTGACGTTCGGCGGCGGGATGACGAGGGTGTACGGCCGGGCGTCTTCCGGCGCGACCTCCGGACGGAACTGGCCCGACTCCTCCTGGAGCCGGTACCACTTCATCTCGAAGGTCTGCGGGTCGAATCGCTTGTCGAGCTCGGGTCGGGGCGCGGATGACATAGGCCGCCGAGTCTAAACGACGCCTCGCAGCGAGGTTCGCGGCCGGCTCAGCCCGCCCGCTCGACCTCGGCGATCCTCTCGCGGACGAGCCG
>ERZ795054.3447-NODE-3447-length-12418-cov-4.615385_pt1 | contig 12418 bp, 11 predicted proteins | sample MGYA00375138_ERZ795054 | MGnify/ENA primary metagenome ERZ795054 (study PRJEB30183, sample SAMN05720215) | anaerobic digester metagenome | isolation source: active sludge of municipal wastewater-treating anaerobic digesters | place: USA | collected 2014-12-23 ...
CGAAATAAAGCACATCGAAATCGGGGATCTGTTTCTCGTTGGCCCGCCATATCTTCACCCAGCCCGCCCCGCGGCCGTAGACGTCCGGGCGTTTGGAAATGTTCCACAGGTTGTCCCCCGCCTTGGTGATATAGCGGTCGAGCAAGGAAGGCGCCGCGGCGACCGCGTTCATGGCCAGGTCGGCCGCCTGTTCCGCCAAACGAGTCACCTCATTGAATTCCGTGATGGTCTGGGCTTCCCCGAACAAGCCCTTGGCCTGCGCCTGGGCGCGACCGGCGGCGGTGGCGTCGCGCTCTTCCTTTTGGGCAGTTTCAATGGCCAAATCGGCGTAGCGGAGGGATTGTTCGGCGCGTTCCCGCGCCACCGCCAGTTGTTTCCGTTCCTCCGCCGAACGGCGTTCCTGCTCGAGCATGTCCGCGGTGAGCGCCGGAACCGCCGGCGCCGCTTTCGGCAGAGACGTCCATGAGGGCAGAAAGTGCCGATAGGCGAAAAACCCGGCCGCCGAGAGGAAAAAGAAACTAAAGATGAGATGGAGGTTGGTTATCCGCATCGTCCTTTAAAGGTCCCCTGCCAGAATTTCCCGTGCTTCAAAATACTGTCCCGACCGACGCACGTCGTTCCGGCGCGCCAGCGCGAGGAAAGCGGCGGCGATCTTCTCCGGCGGCGGCAGCGTGAGCGGGTCTTCCTCGGGATAGGCCTCCGCCCGCATGGCGGTCCGCGTGGGTCCGGGGTTGAGGGAATAAACCGCGATGTTCCTCTCAGCGGTTTCCTTCGCCAACACCTGGGTAAAGCCTTCCATGGCGAATTTGGACACGCAGTAGGCCCCCCAGCGCGCTTTGCCGGTTTTCCCGGCGCCGGAACTCACGTTTATTATACAACCTGAACCCTGCCGCCAGAAGAGAGGAAGAAAAGCTTTTGTGACATGGAAGAGGCCGAGTATGTTGGTGCGGACGGCGGCCCCCCACGCGGCGGACGGGCAATCTTTCAGCGGCCGTTGCGGTCCCAAAACTCCGGCGTTGTTGATCAACACATCCACCCGGCCGAAACGGCCCTCCACCGCCTTCGCAAACCGCCGGACATCCTTCTCCACGCCCACGTCGGCCGAGGCGACAAAGATCTCTCCGCCGCTCTTCTGGATTTCGTCTTTCAAAGCCCGCAAGTCTTTTGCGGCGCGGGCACAGGCGGCCACCGCATACCCTTCGGATGCGAACAGCCGACAGACCGCCCTTCCCAGCCCACGGGAACCGCCCGTAACAACGGCCAGCGGGCGGCCGGCGGCGGTCACGACGGTCCCTTTTCCGGCAAGAGCCGGCGAAGCCGGTTCACTTGCCCACCGGAAAGTTCGGGCCTTCCGACGTTTTTCCCCTGGATCAAAACGGAAAAACGGCCGCCCAGGCTTTGCGGATGGATGAGCTGCTGCACCTGGGCCGCCAGGGAGACGTCCCGTTCACGGCCGATTTTGGTTTCGATGATCTCTTTCAACAGCGTCTGGGCGGAATTCACCAGGTAGGGCCCCTGCGGCGCGAAGACGAGGGCGCGCAGGTCCCCGCGTTCGCCCAGGGCGGCCAACCGGCCGAAATCCACGAACGCGGTGATGTCTGCCTCGCCGATCTTTTCGAACGGCCCGGAGAGCAAGGCGTGCCGATGCGTCACCTGCAGGGTCCCGTCCGTCCTCTCCGGCCGATAGAGGGAACCGGACGGCTCGCCGTAGTCGATGCTGAAGACGAACCCCCGGGCCAAAACCCGTTCGATCTCCGAAACAACGTCTTCCAGGGCCAGGCAAATCTCCGCTTTCTGGTTTTCCTCCAGAGTCACGCGCTGTTCGGCGAGATAACGCTCCAACAGCGGCGTTGAAGGGGGGCCGGCCTCTTCCGACAAAACACCGTTCTGTTCATGGACGTAAAGTTCACGAAACGCCGCCTTTTCCCGCACCACGCGATGGATCGGCAAAGCATCGAAAAATTCGTTGGAAAAAACGCATCCCTCCATGCCGGAGATATGTTCCAAGGAAGCGATGTCGTCAAAAATCTTGACCCGGGAAAAACGGGAGAGCCGCCGCCGGGCGGCCTCCCGGGCGGCAGGACTCTTTTCAACGAGGTAGTAGGTCAATCCCTTGAGGCGGTCCTTCTCCTGGAACGTGCGCAAAATCTGTTCGGCCAAGGAGCCGTCGGCCGCGCCCAACTCGACAAGGCTGAAATGATTCCCGCCGAGAAGGCTCCACATCTCGAAAAAAGTCTCGCACAACAGACGTCCGAACATCATTCCGGTCTGCACGCTGGTGAAGTAGTCCCCGGCGCGGCCGAGTCTGGTTGGGCCGGCCATGTAATAGCCGTGTTGCGGGTGATAGAGGGCCCAGGACATGAACTCCGCGAACGAGACCCGGCCGCGGCGGCGGATCTCCCGGCGGACGATCTGGTCGAAGGTGTCTTTTGCCGGCGGAACGGTTTTCATGGCACGGGAATCGGTTCCAAGGCGCGGCGCAATTCCTCCTGAACGGCCGCGTCGGGCTCCGCGTCCAAAGCACGTTCCAACGCGGCCCGGCTTTTTTTCTTCGGGGCCCGCGACAGGGCCCAGGCCGCGTGGCCACGGACAAGCGGGCTGTCGTCGTGCCGGAGACATTCCTCCAGTTCCGCAGCGAGTTCCTCCGACGCCACGTTGCCCGCCGCCACGCAGGCGTTGCGCAGCAACCCGGCGCGCTTGGCACGAAACAGCGCGGTCCCGGCGAACCGCGCCCGGAAGAGGTCTTCTGTCCTCATGGACAACACTTCCTTTAAAGACAGCCACGCGCCGACTCCCCCGGGGCTGGCGAGTCCCGGCCATTTCGTCTCCGAAGGTCTCGCGTTGAACGGGCAGACTTCCTGGCACGTATCGCAACCGAAAATCCGGTCCCCCAGGAGGGGGCGCCATTCGGGAGCGATCGCCCCCCGGTTTTCGATGGTGAGATAGGAAATACAGCGGCGGGCATCGAGGCCATAGGCTTCGGGCAGGGCGGCGGTGGGGCATCTCTCCAAACATCGGACACAGGCGCCGCACCCCGTCAAAGGGGTGGTTTTAGGAACGGGCAATTCCGCCTCCAGGAGCACCGCCGACAAAAAAAACCACGAACCCGCGCGGGGGAAGAGCACATTGGTGTTTTTTCCCGAAAAACCCAAACCCGCCCGACGGGCAAAAGCCCGTTCTAAAAGAGGCTGAGCGTCCACCACAGACCGGAAAGCGACCGTCGATCCGAAAAATTTCCGCAGGCCCATTTCAAAATCCTTCAGCCGACGACCGATGACGTCGTGATAATCGCGTCCCCAAGCATAGCGAGCGACGCGGCCGGCGGGAAATGCGGGACGGGGAGAGGGTTCCGTTTGATAATAGCCGACGCCCAGAACGATCACGGTGCGGGCGTTGGGCAAAAGGGACTGCGGCCGGGCGCGCCCCTCAGGCCGGCGACGCATCCATTCCATGTCCGCCGCAAAGCCTCGCCGAAGCCAAGAATCGAGGAAGGCTCCGTCCGACGCGACAGGAGCCGCGGTGGTCCACCCGACGAAATCGAAACCCAATTCCCGGGCCAGCTCCTTGACTCTCTCGGATTCGGAAACCATTTTTATTTACGGCGAAGGACGCGGATCAGACGATCGGGGAAATTGGAGGTGACCGCGTCCACGCCCAGCCGGGCCATCCGGAGCATGTCGGCTTTCTCATTGACGGTCCACGCGCCGACGAGCAGGCCGCGGCGGTGGGCCGAATCCACCAGGGCCTTGTTCACCAAAGGATACCGTGGAAAAAGTCCGTCCGCCCGGACCCGGCGTGCGCGCGACACCGGATCGGCCAGCGGCTCGGAAAAGAGGATGCCGGTCTGCAGGCGGGGAGACGCCGCTTTGACCCGGCGGACCAGATCGTGGTCGAAGGATATCACCGTGGCCCGCTGAAGGAATCCGCCGCGCCGCACAGCCCGGGCCACCGCCTCGGCCAGACCGGGGTATCGGACCGGCTTGCTTTTAAGTTCGATGAAAATGCGCATCGGCCGCCCCGCGCGGGATTTCTTCGGCCGCAACCAGGAGAGGAGCTCCTCCAACCGCCGGATTTTCTCTCCTCGGAACCTCGGGTGGAACCACTTCCCCGCATCCAACGACCGCAATTGTTTCCAGGGATGGTCGAACACGCGGCCGGCGCCGTTGGTGGTGCGTTCCAGGGTGCCGTCGTGGATGACGATCAAACGACGGTCTTTGGTCATATGCACGTCGCACTCGACCGCATCCGCGCCCATCCGCCAGGCGGTCTTGAACGAAACGAGCGTATTTTCGGGAGCATGCCCCATGGCCCCGCGATGGCCGACGAACCAAGGGCCGACGATGCGTTTCGACATGGGCGTCAACGCTCCAACTCGATGGACCACATGGCTTCGTGCTGCCGCCGGTAGGACCGGCGGGAAACCGGCAGGTTCGACAATATTTTTTTAAGATCCTCCTCGACCGTATACCGGGTTTCCGGCGCCACCAGGATATCGAACACGATGTACTTCCAAAAGCCGCGGAAACCTATCTTTTTCCAGAAAAGCATGACGTCCCCCAACGGGAGGAGGCGCCGCACCGATAGAAAACGGCCCAGCGGGACATAGAACAAAAGGATGACGGCATAGATCACGGCCGAGACGAAGAATGAAATAACATACATTTGATCCAGGGAGCACAAGACGTTGAGGATTTTTTTTATTCTCTCCACCGCATCGATAACGTGGCGGAACGATCCGCCGGCGGCGTATACAACGGCCAGCATCTTCCCCTTAGGCTTGAGAAGAGAAAGAAGGTCGGAAAGGCTTTTGTCCATCCGGGGGAGATGGTGCAAAACCCGCGAGGCGATGACGTAATCAAATTTCCCCGATCGGATCGGCAAATCGTTCAGGTCCGCCCGGACCAGGCATATTTTGCAGGAAAACCGGGGGCCTGATTTCAGATTGTCCCATATCTCATGCAAATATTCGGCGGCATCCACGCCGATCAGCCAAGCCGGGGAGGCGTCTCGCAGGTAGGAGACATACTTCCCCTGCCCCACCCCCGCCTCAAAAACAACGGCGCCGGTCGCGATGGAATTGTCGCACTGGAAATCATAACGGAACATCTCCCCGGACGTAAAAAAAGTGGAAGCCATGTCCCTTGTTTTCTTCCAAAGGGCGTTCCAGGTTTTCCGATTGTTTTCAAAGACCGGGTCCGACAACGTCTCTTCCCGGATCAAAACCGGGATCCCGTGGACGATGGGATAAATCCGTCCGCAAGGGCACGTCAAAGTCCCCTCGTCGACATCGATATCCGAAGATTTCCCCGGCCCGGCCGCCAAAGACAACTCCCTCCGGCAACAGGGACTGACCAGAAATTCCAGGGCCTCTCTCAGCATGTTCTTTCGGCGGGTCGGAGACGGTCAGCGGCGATTTCTTTTATAGGGGGCCGGAACGATGGAGATGCGGCCGCGGGGCCGCTCGGCTTCCTTCAACTTCTTCTCTTCCTCCACCTTTTTGATGGCCTCCGCGACGGAATCCACGTTGACCGATTGGAGCTGATAGAGGTCTCTCAGTTCGGTGAGGCGGCGGAGCTTGTCCTGAAAATTCAAACCGGCGTCGGCCATCAGCGCCGACAATCTCGAGGAAAGCTCTTCCTCCTGTTCCTTCCTCTGCTCTTTCAAGCGCCGTTGTTTTTCGATACCCGACTTAACCCGTCCCAGATCCACCTGCGTTCCCTTGTATTTTTCCGCCAGTTCCTCCAAAAACCGGAGATCCGGCTCCCAATAGACTTCGCCGGGGCCGCCGGAAGGAAACCGTGTCGTCCATTCCTTTTGAAACGCCGCCTCGTCGGCGCTGCGCACCGGATTCCATCCCGCTCCCCAACGCAAAATCAGGAACCCGCAAATCAGCAGGCCCCCGGTGCCGAAGAAAGACGCCAAGCGGCGTTTTCTGACGGGGAATTTCTCCGCGGCGAGCCGGTCCCAAATCCATCCCAAAACCGTCCCGGCGATCAAGCCGAAAACAGCGACCCGGAGGACCGGGCCGGAACGGTTCAACCCTTTTTCCAATATAAAAATACCGCCGGCCGCCAGGAGGGACACCGCGGTCGCCGCGCCGGCGGCCAACATCATCGATTCCCCCCTCATTCGACGGCGACATTGGTCGACGATCCGCTTGGCCTGGGGATTGTCCGGTTCAAACAAGAGCGTCTGCCGGGCGAGCGAAAGCGCCGCCGCCCATTCCTTCCTTTCCCAAGCCTTCTCCGCCTCCTGTTCGCTGGCGGCCGAGAGATCTTTTACGGGATCTTTTTCAGCGACGACCTTGCCGCTGGAGATATCCACCCAATAAACGAACTCCTGGCCGCAGAAGGTCCCCGTCGTCCGACAGAGATCGGCCGAATGCCAGGCCGCCCGCTGACGCACCATGCGGGTGTTCGCGTCCAGCGTCGACGGCAGGTTCTGCGAATAACGTTCCAGATTTTGCCGGGCCTCCGCCGGGAAGGGAAGGGCGGCGAAATGTTCCGCCTGCAGGAGAGGAACGGCGTCCTTCTGTTCGGGGGGATCGTTCCTTTTTTGACTAAAAACGGCGTCCAACAAGGACTTGGGGGCGGGGAGCGCGGAAAACACCGTCGTCATTTTTCGCAGACGGAAATCCGCCTGAAATCCATATCCCTTCAGAATCTCGCCTTTCCCCTGACATGTGGGGCAAGGCGACTTGCCGTTCGCCCGGCACTTGGAACACGGCTGATGGCCCGCCCCGGCGCATTGGGAACAGGGGACCTCGCCGTTCACGCAGCGGGTGCACGCCACTTTTCCCGCGCCCCGACAGGCGTCGCAGGCGTTGGCGGCGTGCACCACGACGCCGGCGCCTTTGTTGACGCCCTTTCCGTCGCATTTCAAACAATTCGTCTTCCCCAACCCCTTGCAATATTCGCAAGCGATTTTCCCCGCGCCCCGACAGTTGGGACACGCCGTCTTGCCGTATCCGGAGCAAACGCCGCAGGAAATGGAGCCGCTCCTGCCGCAGGCGGGACAGTCGCATCGCTTGAGGGTGGCGGCGATCGGATAACGGCCGCTGGATTCGGAAAAATCGGACCGGGTTTCGGAGGGATGGTCCCACACGACGATCTCCGACGGGGCCGGGACGGGGCCGGCGCTTCCGGGCAGGGACAAATCGCTCAAAACGATCTCCTCGGCCTTCGGACCGCGCGTCTCCAACAAGGTCCAAAGCGAAACCTCCCAGGCCGGGATCGTTTCGACGGAACGAACGAGCAATTGTTCCTGCAGACTCCGGTCGTCGAACCGGCAGGCGGCGCGGACCCATTCCATGAGGATTTTCCGCAACGCGTCCGGAACGGCAGAAGAGGGAACCGTTGGATTGTTTGGGGGGGCACTCATATTTTCAAGGGAGGCGCTGGTCGTTCGGGCGGAGGATTCAGCTCGAGAGGAGGTCCTTTATTTTTTCGAGCAAAAGGTCGTTGTCCACGGGCTTCATCAGATAGCCGTCGGCCCCCAGCCGGAGCGCTTCTTCGGCGCCGCCCACTTTTTGCACGGCCGTGACCACCAGGATCTTCGCCGTCTTCAGTTCCGGCTTCGCCTGGAGGGACTTCAAAAACTCAAACCCATCCACCCCCGGCATCATCAGGTCGAGGATCACCAAATCGGGCTGAAATTCTCCCAACTTTTTGAGACCGGAACGACCGTCGATGGCCACATCCATCTCGTAGTCGTTGTCGGCCAGGAACGGTTTCAGGAAATCCGAAACGTCCTCGTCGTCTTCAACAAGCAATATCCTTTTTTTATCCATGCCGCCCCCTTGGCCGATATATCAAGGGACATTATTACTATTTTTGTGGAATTAGTCGAACGTGACCCGTTTAAAAAAACCGCCGGATATCCCGCTCTTTCAGTCCCTCGAACGGTCGCGGATGGCGAGACAGATCTGTTGCGCCACCCATTCGGCCCCGCGAGGAGTCAAATGGATGCCGTCGCTGATATAATCGTTTTTATCCTCGATATAGATGAATTCCTGCGCAAGGTCTATCAGCGGCGTCTCCGTGGCGGCCGCGACGTTCCGGACGACGTTGTTGTAGGCATCGTGCACCTGGTTGATCTGCTGGGTGTTGTGGAAGAGCCGGGACTGGGTCACCAGGTAGCGTGTCACCCCATGTTCCGCGTGAAGGGTGGTGGGAGCGGTCAACAAAATCGGCAGGGCCCCGGCGGTCCGGGCGGACGACACCATGGCTTCCAGATTTTTACGGTAGTCCTCCTCGCTGACGCGGAAAAGAGGCGGCTGACGGAGCCGTGGGTCGGGCCGGGGCAGAAGCCGGTTCGCCGCCCACGTCAACGCCTGCGCCAAACGGCTTTTCCTCACCAAATTGATCCACCGCGCCCGACCGGAAAGATATTTTCCCAAATCCCTGTCCGAATGACTCCACGCCAGCCAGTGGTCGTTCCATCCGAAATAAATGGTAACCACGTCCGGTTTGAAATCCAGAATCTTTTTCCCCAGCAAAAGCCGGCCCTGATAGGAACTCCAGGACCCCACGCCGGCGTTCATCACATCAAAACGCTGGCCGGCGGCGTTAAGGCAGGACTGGAGCCGTTCGGCGTAAGGGATCTCCCCCGTGGCCGTGCAGGAATCCCCCAGACAGACCACACGGGAGACTCCCGCCGGTTTTTCGCGAGCCCATTCCGGTCCGCGGAACCCGAGCGAATTGGTGAAACCCGCCGTGGGTTCCGGATACCACAGATATTCGGGGTCCGCGCGGTAATTGATACGGAAAGTGCCGCGAGGCATCTCCTGGCTGTGTCCCAAGGCCGAAATCCACTGTACGTATTCCATGGACATGGGCAAGGTGGAGTAACGGAACTGGAAAATCCTCAAGAGCAGTTCCAGGAGGAGGAGCCCGCCCAGGACGCCGACGCCGGAATAGACAAACCTTTTCCGGAACGGCCAACGGGACGGCGGAGGACGGTGTTTTGGGTTGGACACGCGGAGAACGAAAAAAGGGACGGGGATTCCCTTAAAAAAGCGCCCGGTGGATGATCCGTCCGACGCTTTTAAGGAAAAACGACAGGTCCGAGCAACGGCGCAATTCGGCCTTGGAAAGACGCCGAACGATACGCGGATCCGACCCTACAAGGGCCCAGAAATCCTCCCCGCTTTTCCATGCCCGCTGCGCATGCCGTTGCACCAGGTCATAGGCTTTCTGTTTGGGCAGACCCTTTTGGGCCAGAGACACCACCAGACGTTGGGAGCATATCACGGCGGCGGTCTTGGCCATGTTGGTTCGCATGCGGTCCGGATAGACCTGCAGACCGTTCAAGACATCGGCGAGACGGTGGACGGCGAAATCCAGGGCCGCGGCGGCGTCCGGCAGGATGACACGCTCGACGGAAGAGTGCGAGATGTCGCGCTCATGCCACAACGCCACGTTCTCCAGCGCCGCGCCGGCGTATGCGCGCAACAACCGCGCCAAACCGCAGATGTTCTCGCTGGCCACGGGATTGCGCTTGTGCGGCATGGCGCTCGATCCCTTTTGGCCGGCGGAAAAAGGCTCCTCCACCTCCAGCGCCTCGGTACGCTGCAGATGGCGGATCTCGGTGGCGATGCGTTCCAGGCCGGCGCCGACCACCGCCAGGGTTTGAAGGTAGAACGCGTGCCGGTCGCGCGGCACGATCTGGGTGGACACCGGCTCCGCCCGCAACCCCAGCCGACGGCACACCTCCGACTCCACCGCCATGTCCACGTGGGCGAAGGTCCCCACGGCGCCGGAGATTTTCCCGACGGCCACCTCTTCCCCCGCCGACCGCAGGCGGGCCATGTCGCGTTTCAATTCCGCGTACCACCCCGCGGCCTTCAATCCGAACGTGATCGGTTCGGCGTGCACCCCGTGCGTGCGGCCCATCATGACCGTGTTCCTGTGGCGCAGGGCCAGCCGCCGGGCGGCGGACTGCAATTCCTTCAACCCCGCCGTCAAAAGTTCGGTGGACTTCTTCAGCTGAACGGCCAGGGCGGTGTCCAAAACGTCGGAAGAGGTCAAGCCGGCGTGGAGCGCCTTGGCGGCCGGTCCCGCCTGTTCCTCGATGTGCGTGAGGAAGGCGACGACGTCGTGCTTGACGGTCTTCTCTATTTCCCGGATCCGCGCGACGCGGACCCGGCTCTTTTTCCGAAGCGTCCGCACGGACTTCCAATCCAAGCGACCGCGGCGGGCCATGGCCTCCGCCGCCAGAAGTTCCACCTCCAGGATCGTCTCCCAGCGGAACTGTTCCGACCATATCTGCGCCATCTCCGGACGCGTGTATCGTGCGATCATTTTCCCGCTCCTTCCGATTTTCCGGATAAACCCAGCAATACCCGTTTCACCGCCTCAGGATACAAAACATGTTCCTTTTCCGAAACCCTCGCCGCCAAAGTTTCCGGTGTATCGCCCGGCCGCACGGGCACCACCGCCTGCAGCACCGTCGGGCCGTGGTCGTATTCGTCGTCGATAAGATGGACGGTGCAGCCGGTCTCCTTCTCCTCCGCCCGCAGGACGGCCTCATGGACGCGCCGGCCGTACATGCCCCGCCCGCCGTATTTGGGAAGGAGGGCGGGATGGATATTGAGAATGCGGCCGGGAAACCGCCGCAGCATCGCCGCGTGCACTTTCAAAAGGAACCCCGCCAAACACACCAGGGTCACGCCGCGGCGCTGAAATTCGTCGGCGATCCGCTCGAAATAGACCGCCTCGTCCGCGAAAGGGAGCGGTTCCATGACCAGGCATTCCACGCCCAGGCGCTCCGCCCGCTGGACAGCCCCGGCCGCGGGACGATTGCAAACAAGCAGGCCGACTTCCGCGTCGGGGATAAATCCGTTGCGAGTCGCGGTCACCAGACTTTCGAAGTTCGAGCCCCGCCCGGACGCCAGAACGCCGATACGGTGCTTGGGGACGACCGTCACGGCCCGGTCAAGCGAAACGGACAAGTCCCGTGCCCGGCGAGACGCGGCCCACCTCGAAACACGGGGCCAGGTCTTTTCGGACGCGGACGGCCGCGGCGGGAGAAACCGCCAACACCATGCCCAGGCCCATATTGAACGTGCGGAACATGTCTGGGTCTTCCACCCGACCGCGCCGCTGGATCTCCGAAAAAACCTCCGGCAAAGGCCAGGAAGCCCGGAAGAGGACGGCGTCGCACTTTTTCGGAAGGAACCTCGGCACGTTCTCCGGCAACCCGCCACCGGTGATATGGGCGATGCCGTTGATCTGTCCGGGATATTTTTTCAGGACGCGGCCGATATCGTCCACATAAATGCGCGTCGGCGTCAAAAGGGTCTTCCCCCATTTTTTCAGATCCGCCCCGCGAAAAAGTCTCCGCACCAGGGAAAAACCGTTGGAATGGACCCCCGACGAAGGCAAACCCAGCAGCACATCGCCGGCCCGGATACGGTCGTTCCGAACGCGTTCCGAGGCGTCCAGGATTCCCACCGCAAAACCGGCCAGATCGTATTCCCCCGGCCGGTACATCCCCGGCATCTCGGCGGTCTCACCGCCCAGCAGCACGCACCCCGCCTGACGGCACCCGACCGCGATGCCGCCGAGAACGCGGTCGGCCACGTCCACATCCAGCCGGCCGGCGGCGAAATAATCCAGGAAGAACAACGGGCGCGCACCGGAACAGATCAGATCGTTCACGTTCATGGCGACGAGATCGATGCCCACGGTGTCGTGCACCTTCAGGGCCTGGGCGATATTCAACTTCGTCCCCACGCCGTCGGCGCAGCCGACCAACAGGGGATTCCGCCCCAATCGGGTTTTGAGCGGAAAAAGGCCGGCGAAGTCGCCGATGTGAGGGAACTTTTTCCGAAGCCGCTCGACGAGTTCGTCGCCCGCCGCGATATCCACCCCTGCCCGTCGGTATGTCCAGCGCCGGCCGCGTTTCATATCAGGAGGCCTCCGGTTTGGAGCCGGGCTTCTCCAGGGGAAGCCGGTTGCGGCAGGCCGGACAATCGGCCGGGGCGTAATCCTCAAAATCCAATTTTATCAGCGTCCGGCGCGGCACGGCGAAATCGACGACATGACTCCCCCGTTCGGCCAAAGAAGCGATCCCCGCGACCTTCGCGCCGGCGGCCGCCGCCAGCTGCGCCAGCTCGCGCAGGGAGCCTCCCGTCGTCAACACGTCGTCCACCAAGAGGACTTCGTCCCCCCTTTTCAACTGAAAACCGCGGCGCAACGAAAAAAGACCGGAAGACTTTTCCCGTTCCGCGAACAGACAGCGGGCCGACAAGGGCCGGGCCACCTCATGTCCCAGAATGAGGCCGCCGACCGCCGGAGACAGCACGACGGAGATTTTTTTTCCCAAACCGTGGCATTTTTTTGCGAGTTCCTCCCCCAAACGGGCCGCGAGGTCGGGGTACTGAAGCACCTTGGCGCATTGCAGATAAAAAAGACTG
>ERZ795054.3450-NODE-3450-length-12408-cov-5.386627_pt1 | contig 12408 bp, 7 predicted proteins | sample MGYA00375138_ERZ795054 | MGnify/ENA primary metagenome ERZ795054 (study PRJEB30183, sample SAMN05720215) | anaerobic digester metagenome | isolation source: active sludge of municipal wastewater-treating anaerobic digesters | place: USA | collected 2014-12-23 ...
ACGGTCATGCAGAAGGGCTCGCCCTGGTCCTCGGGCCGCTCGCGGCCCAGGGCCAGGAAGTCCTTCCACTCGAGGCCGAGCTCCTGGGCCCAGGGGCGGAAGTACTTCTCCATGAGGTCGATGCCGAAGCGCTCGTTGCCCGCGGGCACGGGCGTGTGGGTCGTGAAGATGTTGGTCGGGATGACGGCCTCGGCCGCCTCCGCGAAGCTGAACTTGCGCTCCGCCATGATCCCGCGGATCCGCTCCAGGGCGAGGAAGGCGGAGTGCCCCTCGTTCATGTGGGTCGCGGCCACCTTGACGCCGAGGGCCCGGAGGGCGCGGATGCCGCCCACGCCCAGGAGGAGCTCCTGCCTGATCCTCGACTCCTTGTCGCCGCCGTAGAGGGCGGCCGTGATCGTCCGCTCCTCGGGCCCGTTCTCCTCGATGTTCGTGTCCAGGAGGAAGAGGGAGGAGCGGCCGACCTTGACTTCCCAGATCTGCGCCGCCACGAGGCGGCCGGCCATGTCGACGGCGATCTTGATCGCCGCTCCGTCCTTGTCCAGGCAGCGGTGGACGGGCATGTTGTACCAGTCGTTCTCGGGGTAGGACTCCTGCTGGTAGCCGTCGGGATTGAGGTATTGCTTGAAGTAGCCCTGGCGGTAGAGGAGTCCGACGCCGACCAGGGGCAGGCCCATGTCGCTCGCCGTCTTCATGTGGTCGCCCGAGAGGATGCCCAGGCCGCCCGAGTAGGTGGGCAGGGAGACGTCCATGCCGTACTCCATGGAGAAGTAGGCGACGCTCTCCTCGCGGCTCCCCTCGTACCAGGTCTCGCCCTTCCGGTAGCGCTCGAACTTCGCGTAGACCTCCTTGAGGGCCGCCATGTAGGAGTCGTCCTGGGAGAGCTCCTCGTAGCGCTCCTGCGAGACCATCCCGAGCATCTTGGCGGGATTCTGCGCCGACTCGAGCCATACGTCGTAGTCGAGGCGGATGAAGAGCATGATCGCCTCGAAGTTCCAGGAGAGCCAGAGGTTGTGCGCGATCTCCTCGAGGGGGGCGAGGGGGGCGGGTATCTTCGGCTTTACGGTGTGGGAGATGATCTTCATCGCGGGCCGCCTTCGTGGTCGTTGCGGGGAGGGGAGGAGGAAGCCGGCCGACGGCCGGCGGTGGATCCTCCGCCGTGGGAATCAGGGACGCATCGGCAAAAGCCTAGTGGAGCGGGGAGGTTCCGTCAAGTGTAAACCGGTTTACAGCGCCGAACCGGCCCCCATGACGGGGTCGGCCGGCAAGGCCAAGCCGGCCCGGGCGAGGCCCGCAAACCGGCGTGGCGCGCAGGCGAATCCTAGTCGCTCTTCTTCTTGAAGGCGCCGAGGAGCTTGCCGAGGAAGCCCTTGGGCTCGACGGGCTTGGCCGCGGGGGCGGAGGCGGGACGACCGGCCTGGCCGCCGCGCTGAGGCTGCCTTCCGCGCTGATCCTGGCCTCCCCTCTGCGCCTGGCCGCCGCGCTGGCCCTGGCCCTGGCCGCGGCCCTGCCGGCCGCCCCGCTGGCCCTCTCCGGCCGCCTGCTTCTTCTGGCCCTTCTGGGCCTCGCCCTTGGGAGCCTGCCTCTGGCCGTTCCGCTGGGCCTGGCCCTTGCCGCCCTGGCCGGCTTCGGCCTGGCGGCGGCCCTCGCCCTTCCGGGCTCCGCCCTGGCTGCCCTGGTTTCCCTGGCCGCGCCCGGGCCTTCCGCCCTCGGGCCGTCCGCCCTCGAAAGCGCCTTCCTCGCCGCGCTGGCCGTACTTCTCGCGGTAGCGCTTCATGCGCTCCTCCATCGGGAGGTCGTAGGGATTGCCGGCGCCCCTGCCCGCGCTCTGGATCGGCCCCGGGGAGACGGGCGCCCTGCCCTGGGACTTGCCGCCCCTGCCCTTGCCCCGGCCGGAGCCCTGCTGGCGGCCCCGCTCGCCGCGGCCGCCGCGCTGGCCCTGCCTCTCGCCCCTGGGCTGGCCGCCGCGCTCGCCCGAAGACGCCGCTTCCGGCCCGCGGAGGTCGCCCGGGCCATCGACGTCCAGGGAGCCGCCCGTGAGGTCGGAGATGCTCTTGCGGATGTCGGGGCTGCGGTCGGGGCGCTGGTAGCCGTCCCGGCCCCTTCCGCCTCGGCCATCGCCGCGCCTGTTGTCGCCGCGCCCGCCGCCGTCGCGCCCGCCGCGGCCCTCGGGCCTGCCGTCGCGGCGCCCTTCGCCGCGGCCTCGTCCGCCCTGGCCGCCCTGGCCGCGCGGCGCCTCGTCGGCCGTCCTCAGGCGGCCGACCTTGGAGCCGCCGCCGCCGCGCGAGTCGCGTTCGGGGCGCGCGGCCTCGAAGACCAGGTCGGCGCTCGCGTCCTCGGCCTCGAGGAGCTCGGGGCCGGCCTGCCGCGCCTCGAGCTTCGCGTCGATGTAGCGCTCGATGGCGGGGAGGCCGACGGCGTAGCGGTCGCAGGCCAGGTTGACGACGCGGGCCCCGGGGGCCGCGCGGTCGAGCATCTCGAGGCGCCGCACGTAGAGGTCGGGCTCGAGGGGCAGCTCGTAGTTGAGGACGAGGGGGAACTCGCCGGGGGTCACGCCCGCGGCCCCCTCGTCGGAGAGGACGAGGACGGAGCCGGGGACTTCCTTGATCCGCTCCAGGACGGCGAACTTCCGCTCCTCGGGCAGGGCGCCGACGACGAAGGCCGCCTCGATCCCGTTCTCGCGGAGCCGCAGCGCGACCTCCTCGGCGCTCGACTTGAGATCGCAGAAGAGGCAGAGCCTCGCGGGCCGCTCGCGGCGCAGGAGGCCCAGGACGAAGCGGAGCTTCGCGCCCGTCTCGACCTGCCAGGTCTCGCTCGCGACGCTCTGGGCCTTCGCGACCTGCTCCTCGATCTCGATCTCCACGGGATTGTCCGCGAGGTCCCAGGCCAGGCTCTTCGCCTTCACGGTCAGCCTGGAGCAGGAGAGGATGCTCTTCCTCTCCCAGGGGGGCAGCATGGCGGAGGAGAGGCGGCGGAGGAGCTCGGGGGCGAGCTCGGCGACGCGCTCGGCGCCTTCGACGAGGAGGTAGCCGAAGGAGCGCAAGGAGAGGAGGCCGGCGGCCTCGGCGGCCAGGAGGGACTCGGGAAGGCCGGCGACCAGGACGGCGCCGGGATCGCCCTCCAGGACGGGGGCCGAGGCGGGGCCGGTCGCGGCGCCCTCGCCCTCCTCGGGGGGAGTGACGACGCAGGCGCGCAGGTCCAGGCCCGCGCCCAGGACCCGGGCGGCGACGGCCAGGCGCTCGGCGGAGGCCCGGTCGGGCGCCAGGCAGAGGATCCGGCGGGGGGCCTCGCCCACGGGGGCGGAGGCGAGCCACTGGAGGGCGGGAAGGAGGAGGACGGCCTCGCGGCCCTCATCCAGGGCGATCTTGGCGCAGACGTTCTCGTCCGCGGCCACGGCGCGCTCGAGCATCTTCTCGTGGAAGAGGGCGCGGCTCCTGAGCGCCTGGGCGCCGGAGATGAGTCGTTCGTCGATGCCGAATTGCTGGAAATCCATGCTACGCTCGCTTGCTGGAGTCAAGGATGGGGGGCCTAGCCTAGGGCCCCCGGCGAGCCGGGCTCGAGTCGGGCCGTTCGGGCCGCGCGGGAGGCGCGCGGAACCGCGTGCCCGGGGCGGAAAGCGCCCATGGCGCCGTCCGCGGTCTTCCCGGCGCCGCGGCGCCGAAAAAAAGGGGGGAGGCGGCCTCAAGGCGGCGCGCCCCGCGCCCCGGCGCTCTCGAGCCATGCCCGAAAGCGCGCGGAAAACCCGGTAATTCCGGATAGTACTATGCCGGCGGGGAAATTGGAAGCTCAGGGACGCACGGTCCGCGCGTACTCCCGGCCTTGGCCCCCAGGCCCCTTCCGCGCGCCCTTCGCGTCGCCCTCGGACCCGGCTTCCTCCCCGCCCTTGTCCGAGGCGACGAAGCCGAGGCGCTTCAGGTAGCGCTCGTGCACGGGCACCGAGCTCCTCGTGTAGAACCGGGCCTCCGCCCCGCCCGCGATCTCCTTGGAGGCCACCTCGAAGAAGAACTCCGCGCTCTTGTAGTCGCGAGAGGCGGGCACCGCGTAGTCGAGGAGGATGTCGTAGACGCCCTCGCCGCGCTTGCGGTAGACGACGAGCGACGCGGGCACGAGGTCGCGCAGGACGAAGACCGCCTCCGTCCCGCCCGCGGCGCCGCCCTCCGCGCCGGCACCCTCCGCCGTCCCGCCATTCGCCGCCGCTCCGCCCGGGCCTTCGAGGGAGAAGCCGGGGACGTGCCTGGCTATGTCCTTCGCGTAGAAGCGCAGGAACTCCGCGAGGTAGGCGGAGTCGCCGGGAGCCGCGCGGAGGAGGGAGAAGGCGGAGACCTCGAGCCTGAGGCGGCGCAGGTACCAGGCGTCGATCAGGACGATGAAGACATTGACGAGAAAGACGGGCAGGGACTTGATGCCCAGGCCGTAAAGCGCGAACATGAGAGAGCCCGCGAGGTTGATGAGCCTTAGGCGTTTCAGGTTCCGCATCATGAGGGAGGCCGCGATGACGAGGCTCGCGGCCGTGCCGAAAATTTCCAGGCCTGGCATGGACCCTCCTTGGATACGAAATTATAGAACGCTTTATTGACTTTTCAACCTATATCGTCCATTATCGATTGTCTAAAATCTCAACAGCATACCACACCCGACAAGGAGTGATCCGAATGGGAGACAAGAAGCGAATACTCATCCTCGGCGGCGGCTACGGCGGCGTCTGGGCGGGCAAGATCCTGGAGAAGCGCTTCCGCAAGCGCGACGACGTGGAGATCACCCTCGTCGACATGAAGCCCTACCACACCCTCATGACCGAGCTCCACGAGGTCGCCGGCTGGCGCACCGAGCCCGAGTCGGTCCAGGTGAGCTTCCGGAAGATCTTCGGCGCCAAGCGCATCGAGATCGCCACCGACAAGATCCTCAAGGTCGACTTCGAGGCCAAGAAGGCCTTCTCCGCCCTCCGCGAGTACCCCTTCGACTACATCGTCGTGGGCGCCGGCGCCGAGCCCGAGTACTTCGGCATCCCCGGCGTCCAGGAGAACTCCTTCTCCCTCTGGTCCTTCGAGGACGCGATGCGGATCCGCCACCACCTGGAGGAGACCTTCGCCAAGGCGGCCGCCGAGCCCGACGCCGCGAAGCGCCGCAAGCTCCTCACCTTCGTGGTCGCGGGCGCGGGCTTCACCGGCATCGAGATGATCGGCGAGCTCCTCGAGTACCGCGACACGATGTGCAGGAAGCTCTTCCTCGACCCGAAGGAGACGAGGGTCGTCTGCGTGGAGGCCCTGCCCTCCATCCTCCCCATCCTCGAGGAGCCCCTCCGCGCCAAGGCCGAGGGCTACCTCAAGAAGGCCGGCTGCGAGATCATGCTGGGCAGCGCCATCATCGGCGCCGAGCCCGGGAAGGTCCTCCTCAAGGACGGCGGAGTCCTGGAGACCGACACCTTCATCTGGACCTGCGGCGTGAAGGGCTCCTCCTTCGCCGGCTCCCTCGAGGTCCCGATGGGCAAGCGCAACCGCATCGAGTGCGACGAGGAGATGAAGTCCACGAAGTACCCCTTCGTGTACGTCGTCGGCGACAACGCCGGCCTCATCCGCGACGGCAAGCCCCTCGCGCAGATCGTCGAGACCGCCCACTTCACCGCCGAGGCGGCCGCGAAGAACATCATCGCCGACATCGACGGCGGCGAGCGCCACAAGTTCACGCCCAACTACCACGGCGTCATGGTCTGCATCGGCAGCCACGTCGGCGTCTCCAACGCGGGCAACATGAAGACGACGGGCTGGTTCGCCCTCTTCATCAAGCACTTCATCAACGTCTACTACCTCTTCAACATCGCCGGCTTCAACCAGGTCTGGGAGTACGTCAAGCACGAATTCCTGGACGTGAAGGAGCGCCGCTCCTTCCTCGGCGGCTTCGTCGAGCACAAGGTCCGCGGCTACTGGCCCCTCCTCCTCCGCATGTGGCTCGGCCTCATGTGGGCCTTCGAGGGCATCAACAAGATCGGCGAGGGCTGGCTCAACTTCGCCAAGGGCTCCAGCTCCGGCTGGATGTTCTCCCCCGGCGTCGTGCAGGCGGGCGTGAAGGTGGCCGAGGCGACGAGCGCCGCCTCCGAGGCCACGGGCGACTGGGCCGCCGCCGCCGCCCCCGCCGCGGCCGACGCCGTCGCCGCCGCCAGCGAGGCCGTCGCCGAGACCGCGGTCGCAGCGGCCGACGGCGCGACCAAGGCCTTCGCCAAGGTCTGGGACCTCACGAAGCCCATCATCGACCCGAACTCCGGCTTCGTCACCTGGTTCCGCACGACCTTCATGGACGGCATCTTCGCCCACCTCCCCTTCCAGGCCATGCAGGTGATGGTCGTCTTCATGGAGATCGGCATCGGCCTCGCCCTCATCGGAGGCTTCTTCACCTGGTGGGCCGCCGTCGCGAGCATCGCGATGGTCCTCCTCTTCACCTTCACGGGCATGTTCGCCTGGGACCAGGCCTGGTTCCTCTTCGCCGCCATCGTCATGATGGGCGGCGCCGGGCGCGCCTTCGGCCTCGACTACTGGTCCGTGCCCTTCTTCAAGAAGTGGTGGAACGGCACCAAGTTCGCGAGGAAGTGGCACTTCTACGCCGACGATCCCTCCAAGTAGGGCCGGCGGCCCCGCCTAAGGCCGCGGGAGGGGGAATCCGCCGTCGGGCGCGCCAAGGCGCCCGGCGGCGGTCCCGCCTCCTTCCGCGGCGCTACCCTCCACAACCATCCCCGAGCGGAGCGCAGCGAATGACCGAATTCTGGCAGGACTCCCCCGAGACAGCGGCCGCCCTCAAGAAGGTGGCCGCCCTCATGGACGAGAGCGTCCGCGGCTCCGACTTCCCCCTGGAGGAGGCCGTGGCCTCCATCGTCGCCTCCAACGGCAAGATGCTCAGGCCGGCCCTCATCCTCGTCGGCTCGGGCTTCGGCAAGCGGGGGTACGAGGAGAGGATCCTCCCCCTCGCCGCCGCCGTCGAGCTCCTCCACGTCTCCACCCTGATCCACGACGACGTGATCGACGAGGCCGAGCTGCGCCGGGGGGTGCCGACCATCCACTCCCGCTTCGGCGCGAAGGAGGCCGTCCTCGCGGGCGACTGGCTCTTCGCGCGCTGCTTCCTCCTCGCGGCGGAGAGCGCGGGCCCCGGCAACGCCAAGGCCCTTGCCCGCCTCATCACGGCCATCTGCGCCGCGGAGATCAGGCAGGACCTGGACAAGGGGAGCTACTCCCCGAGCGTCCGCTCCTACCTCCGGAAGATCGCCGGCAAGACCGCGGCCCTCTTCTCCCTCTCCCTCCACGTCGGCGCGACGGAGTCCAAGGCCCCTCCCCCCGTGGCCGAGCGCCTTAGGCGCGCGGGCTACGACATCGGCATGGCCTTCCAGGTCATCGACGACATCCTCGACTTCGAGTCGAGCGAGGGGACGATGCGGAAGCCCGTGGGCCGCGACGTCGCCGAGGGCCTCTGCACCCTCCCCCTCATCCACGCCCTGCGCGCCGACGAGGCGGGCATGCGCGCCCTCCTCTCCCGCCTGCCCCGCCCCGGCCGGGCAGACCGAGCCGAGGCCGGCGCCCGCGAGGAAGCCTTGGCCCGCGGCGATGCGGTCGCCCGCGACGAGGCAGTCGCGGCCATCCTGGCCCGCGCCTCCGAGCTCGGGGGCGTGGAGGCGGCCCGGCGCGACGCGGCCCGCTTCACCGCGCGGGCCCAGGCCGAGATAGCCCGCCTGCCCCGCTGCGAAGCCCGCGAGGAGCTCGCGCGCGTCGCGGACAAGCTCTTGAGCCGCAAGTACTGAGACGATGACGCGGCGTCCGGCGCCGCGCCCCTCCCGGAGGAACCATGCTCACCTACCTGCTCGTCGCCCTGGGCCTTTCCATGGACGCCTTCGCCGTCTCCGTGTCGAGCGGGATCTGCATCCCCCACATGAAGGCGCGCCACGCCCTCCGGGCCGCCTTCGCCTTCGGCCTCTTCCAGTTCCTCATGCCCGTCGCGGGCTGGCTCGCGGGCTCGGCATTCCGCGCCTACATCCAGGGCCTCGACCACTGGATCGCCTTCGCCCTCCTCGCCCTGGTCGGCGGGAAGATGCTCAAGGAGTCCTTCGAGCTCGAGGAGGAGTCGGCCTGCGCCGATCCGGCCCCCGCGGCCGCCGCGGCCGGGTCGGTCGGGCCGGGCGCCGCCACATCGGTCGGGCCGGGCGGCGCCGAGGCCGCCAAGCCCAAGGCCGCGAAGCGCAGCATCCTCGACCTCGGGGGCCTCCTCGTCCTCGCCGTCGCGACGAGCCTCGACGCCCTGGCCGTCGGCCTCTCCTACAGCATGCTCGGCACGCCCATCCTCGGGCCCGCCGCGATCATCGGCCTCGTCACCTTCGGCCTCTGCCTCTTCGGCTGCGAGTTCGGCAAGCGCATCGGCGCGAAGTTCGAGCGCTGGGCGGAGGTCGCGGGCGGCCTGGTGCTGATCGGCATCGGGATCAAGATCCTGGCCGAGCACCTCGTGAAGGCGATCTAGCCCAAGGCCGCGGCCCGCCGCGAGACCTTCAGGCGCGCCGCAAGAGCGCCGCGGCCAGGCGCCGCCTACGCGCCGCGGGCCTCAGGCCCTCTCCAGCGCCCGCTCCAGGTCCCCGAGGATGGCCTCCTTCTCCTCCAGGCCCACGTGGATCCGCACCAGGCCCACACGGTCCTCGGGCACGGCGCCCGCGTAGCGCACCGCGTCGGGGAAGACGAGGCTCTCGTAGCCGCCCCAGCTCACCGCCCGCTTGAAGAGCCTGAGCTCGTCGGTGAAGCGGACCACGGCGGCCTTGACCCTGGTCTTGAGCCGGAAGGAGAGGAGGCCCGAGCCGCCGCGCATCTGGCGCCGCGCGAGCTCGCGGTCCGGGTAGGAGTCGAGCATCGGGTAGAGGACGCTCTCCACCTTCGGATGCGCCTCGAGGGCCGTGGCGACGGCGAGCGCGTTGGCGTAATGCGCGGGCATGCGGACCTGCAGGCTGCGCATGCCGCGGAGGAGGAGCCAGGCCATCATCGGATCCGCCACCGTGCCGAGCTGGAGGAATTCCCGCTTCTGGATGAGGTCGATGTCGGCCTTCGAGCCGACGACGACGCCGGCGACCAGATCGCTGTGGCCCCCCAGGTACTTGCTGGCCGAATGGACGACCAGGTCGATGCCGAAGTCGATCGGGTTGCAGAAGATCGGCGTCGCCCAGGTGTTGTCGATGACGGTCTTGACGCCCCGCCGCCTCGCGATGGCCGCCACCGCCTGAAGGTCCTGGAGCTTGAAGGTGAAGGTCGTCGGGCTCTCCAGGTAGATCATCCGCGTGTTCGGGCGGCAGGCCTCCTCGATCTCCGCGGGGTCGCGGCCCTCCACGAAGGTGGCGGTCACGCCGAAGCGGCCCAGGTAGCCTGAGAGGAGGGTCCGGGTCCAGGAGTAGCAGTCCTCGACGCAGACCACGTGGTCCCCCGACTCCACGAAGGCCATCACGGCGTGGGAGATCGCGGCGACGCCGGCGCCGACGAGCTTGGCCCTTTCGCCGTGCTCCAGGGCGGCCAGCTTCTCCTCGACGAGGTCCACGGTCGGGTTCCGGCCCCTCGTGTAGAGCGAGTGGTGGACCTCGTCCGCCAGGGCCTCGTTGAAGGAGGCGAAGTCGGGAAAGCAGAAGATGGAGGTCTGGAAGATCGGCGGGCTGACCGCGCCCTCGGGCAGACGGTCCTCGCCCAGGTGGTGAAGGATGTAGCTGACGCTCTCGGGTTCCATGGCGCGCTCCTTGAGGCGGCCACCGCCCCGGAGGGGGAGCCGCCCGCGGCATGATCGCCGCGGGCGGGCGCCGCGGTCAAGGCCCGGCTAGCGCTTCAGGTCGGCGAGCTTGATGGGCCGGGGGGCGGCATCCTCGCCCTCGGCCTTCCTGAGCTCCTCCAGGAGCTCGCGGCCGCGCTTCGAAAGCTTCTGGGGGATCTGCACCAGGATCTTGAGGTAGAGGTCGCCCCTCCGCCCCGAGGCCGAGGGCACGCCCTCCTCGCGGACGCGGAGCATCTTGCCGTTCTGGACGCCCGCGGGGATCGTCACCTTGATCGTCTTCTTCTCGATCGTCTCGAAGGAGACCTCGCCGCCCAGGGCCGCCGTCGTCATGCCGACGGGCAGGGCGCAGTAGAGGTCGTTGCCGTCGCGCTCGAAGTACTCGTGCGGCAGGACGCGGATGAAGACGTAGAGGTCGCCGGGCTGGCCGCCGTTCGGGCCCACGTCGCCCTGGCCGGGGATGACGACGCGCTTGCCGTCCTCCACCCCGGGGGGGATCGTCACCTTGATCTTCTGCTTCTTCTTGGCGAGGCCCGAGCCCTCGCAATCGCGGCAGGGCTTGTCGATGACGGAGCCCTCGCCGCGGCAGGCCGGGCAGGGCTGGGCGATGGAGAAGAAGCCCGAGTTGCGGCGCACCTGGCCCGAGCCCTGGCAGGTCGGGCAGACGCGGCGGCCGGAGCCGTCGGCGGAGCCCGTGCCGCCGCAGGACTTGCAGGCGTCGTGCTTCGAGTAGCTGATCTCCACCGCCTTCCCGAAGACGGCCTCCTCGAAGGAGAGCTCCAGGTCGTAGCGGAGGTTCGAGCCGCGGGAGGCGCGCTCGCGTCCGCCGCCCCGGCGCCCGCCGCCGCCCCCGAAGAAGGAGTCGAAGATGTTGGAGAAGTCGCCGAAGCCGAAGATGTCCTCGAAGTCCTTGAAGACCGAGGAGAAGTCCTGGGCCGAGCCGGCCCCGCCCATGCCCTCGACGCCGGCGAAGCCGAAGCGGTCGTAGGCGCTCCGCTTCTGGTCGTCGGCCAGGACCTCGTAGGCCTCGGTCGCCTCCTTGAAGCGCTCCTCGGCCGCGTGGTCGCCCGGATTCTTGTCCGGATGGTTCTGGATAGCGAGGCGCCTGTACGCCTTCTTGATGTCGTCCTTGGAAGCGTCCTTCTGGACGCCCAGGACCTCGTAATAATCGCGCTTCGCCACGGTCTATCCTCGCTCGTCCGCGCGCCGGGAAAAGCCGAAGGGAAGGCCCTTGCGGGGCCTTCCCGGGAGCGGCTCCCCCGGCGGGGAGGGAATGCTACTTCTTCTCTTCGTCGTCGACGACGCGGTAGTCCACGTCGTCCGCGGAGCCGGAGGCCGAGCCGGGGCCCTGCTGGCCCTGGCTTCCGGAGTCCTGGGAGCCGGAGCCTGCCTCGGGGCCGGTGCCCGGGGCGCCCTGGGCCGCGGCGCCCGCGCTCTTGTAGACCTCCTCGGCGAGCTTGTAGGAAGCCTGCTTCAGGGCCTCGGTCTTCTGCTTCATGAGCTCGAGGTCCTGGCCCTCCATCGCCTTCTTGAGGTCGGCGAGGCCGGCCTCGATCGTGGCCTTGTCGGCGGCGGAGACCTTGTCACCGTAGTCCTTGAGGGACTTCTCCGTCATGTAGATCAGGCTGTCCGCCTCGTTGCGGATCTCCGCCTTCTCGCGCTCCTTCTTGTCATCGGCGGCGTGGGCCTCGGCCTCGCGGACCATCCGGTCGATGTCGCCGTCGCCCAGGCCGGAGGAGGCCTCGATGCGGATCTTCTGCTCCTTGCCGGTCCCGAGGTCCTTCGCGGTGACGTGGACGATGCCGTTCGCGTCGATGTCGAAGGTGACCTCGATCTGGGGCACGCCGCGGGGCGCGGGCGGGATGTTCATGAGGTCGAAGCGGCCCAGGGTGCGGTTCTGGCCGGCCATCTCGCGCTCGCCCTGGAGGACATGGATGGAGACGGCGGTCTGGCCGTCGGCGGCGGTGGAGAAGATCTGGCTCTTCCTGCAGGGGATCGTCGTGTTCCTGGGGATGAGGCGGGTCATCACGCCGCCCAGGGTCTCGATGCCCAGGGAGAGCGGGGTGACGTCGAGGAGGAGGACGTCCTTCACGTCGCCGCCCAGGATGCCGCCCTGGATGGCGGCGCCGACGGCGACGGCCTCGTCCGGGTTGACGCCCTTGGAGGGCTCCTTGCCGAAGAGGTCGCGGACGATGGTCTGGACCTTGGGGATGCGGGTGGAGCCGCCGACCAGGATGACCTCGTCGATCTGCGCGGCGGTGATGCCGGCGTCGGCGATGGCCTTCTTGCAGGGCTCGATGGACTTCGTGAGGAGGTCGTCGATCATGCGCTCGAAGGCCGCGCGGGAGAGGCTCTTCTGGAGGTGCTTCGGGCCGGAGGCGTCCGCGGTGATGAAGGGGAGGTTGATCTCCGCCTGCTGGACGTTGGAGAGCTCGATCTTCGCCTTCTCCGCGGCCTCCTTGAGGCGCTGCAGGGCCATGCGGTCCTTGGAGAGGTCGATGCCCGTGTCCTTCCTGAACTCCTCGACGAGCCACTCCATGACGCGGCGGTCGAAGTCGTCGCCGCCCAGGTGGGTGTCGCCGTTCGTGGACTTGACCTCGAAGACGCCCTCGCCGAGCTCGAGGATGGAGATGTCGAAGGTGC
>ERZ795054.3451-NODE-3451-length-12404-cov-4.088347_pt1 | contig 12404 bp, 14 predicted proteins | sample MGYA00375138_ERZ795054 | MGnify/ENA primary metagenome ERZ795054 (study PRJEB30183, sample SAMN05720215) | anaerobic digester metagenome | isolation source: active sludge of municipal wastewater-treating anaerobic digesters | place: USA | collected 2014-12-23 ...
ACGGGGCTGTTGGTGGTGCCGCTGCTTTTCGCCGGCTGGTCTTTCAAGATTTTTCGCGCGGACCAATGTCTCGCGCAGGCGAAAACGGCGATGGAGACGAACGACCTCGATCGCGCCTCGTCAAGGATCGAGGCGGGTCTGTTCTGGAACCCCCAGGAAGCCGAACTGTATTCCCTGCGGAGCGCCTTGAAGGCTTTTGCCGGCGACTGGGCGGCGGCCGACGACAACGTCCGTAAAAGCATCCGCCTCTCGCCGTTCGTCTCCCGGTTCCATCGCGAGGCCGGAGAGATCGCTCTTCGACGCGGCCGGCGGGAGGAAGCCCTGCTTTATTTTGAAACCGCTTCCCGGCTTCTCCCGAGAGACATCGCGCCCTGGCTGAGGATCGCGCAGCTGCAGGAAGACGCCGGCCGGCTGCCGGCCGCGGTGGAGGCCTACGAACGCGTGTTCCGGTTCATGGAGGAAAAACCGGCGAGGGACGCCGGCTGGGAAACGGAATTGTCCGTCAAACTATCGAACCTGAAAGAGAAATTGACCCATGCCCCGTAAAATAAAGGTCGCCCACATCGTCACCTTGCTGGAGTTCGGCGGCGCGCAGCAAAACACCCTCTACACCGTCGAACACCTGGACCGCAACCGTTTCGAACCGCTCCTCCTCTGCGGGCGCGGCGCCTATCTCGACGGGGACGCTGAAAAAAGCGGCTACCCCACGATCTTCATCAACAGCCTGGACCGGCCCCTCCGGCCGCTGCGGGACATGCTGGCCTTTCTGGAAATATTCTTCGTACTGAAACGGGAAAAACCGGACATCGTCCACACCCACTCCTCCAAAGCCGGGGTCCTCGGCCGCTGGGCGGCCAAATGCGCGGGGGTACCGTTCATCGTCCACACGTTCCACGGGTTCGGGTTCACTTCAAGACAGAACATTTGGCTCCGTTGGACGTTCATCCTCATTGAAAAGATATCGGCCTACGCCGCCCACGTCCTCCTCGCGGTCTCCCAGGCCAACCGGGAGGAGGCGCTCCGTCACGGCATCGGCCGGCCGGACAAATACCGTCTTCTCCGCAGCGGCATCGCCCGCCCGCTTTTCCAGTCCCTCTCGCGCCGGCCCAACGCCCCCGAGGGGCTTCCGCTCACCCCGGATTTGCGCCTCGTGACGACCATCGGGCCGTTCAAGCCCCAGAAAAATCTGTCGGATTTCGTCGCCATGGCGGGGCGTGTGCACGCCAAACACCCGGAAGCGAGGTTCCTGATCGTGGGCGACGGGGAACTCCGCCCTCTGTTGGAACAGGAAATCGAACGGCACGGGTTGACGGCCGTTTTTTATCTTCCGGGCTGGCGGAGGGACATCCCGCACATTATGATGCGATCCAACATTTTCGTCCTGACGTCTTTGTGGGAGGGGCTCCCCCGGGCCCTGGTGGAAGCCATGTGCGCCGCGCTCCCCTGCGTGGCCAACGCCGTGGACGGCGTCAACGACATCGTCAACGACGGCGCCAACGGTTTCCTGGTGCCGCCCCGGCGGCCGGACCTGACCGCGGAACGCGTGAACCACCTTCTGGAGAACCCCAACTTCGCCTCGGAGATGGGCCATCGGGCGCGTCAATCCATCGGCGACGAATTCGACATCGACGAGATGGTCCGCCGCCAGGAAGAACTCTACTCCGCCGCTGTCCATCCTTAAACTCGCCCGCTCCGTTCCTCCATAAAAAAAATACCGCGCGGGCCCGCCCCCCAGGGAGAGCTCCGGCATGTCATTTATGTTTAGGATTTAACGGGAAAAAGCGAAACGGAACAGCGGATTACTTCGATTGGGAGCGGCCGGCCTTGATCTTTTCAAGGCGCGCCTGGCGGTTGGCGGCGGAGAATCGGAGCGTCCAGGAAAGGCGGTACATGGTGGTCTTCACGTCGTCGTCCCCTTCCTTCTGCTTCTTCATCTGCTGGATGATGCTGCCCACGCTGAGGTTCCAGCGGGGGATCTGGATGTCCATGCCGTAGGAGGTGCTGGGCGGGGACTTTTCGGCGTCCGCTGAGGTGGAGGTGAGGTCCGTGGTGACGGTGAAACTGCCGCCCAGGTTCTGATTGAGGGTGGCGAAGGGGAACAGCCGGAGGTAATTGTTCCGGTCGAGCGGAATCCCGACCCCGATGCCCGCCTGCCAGCCGTAGAGTACCCCGAAAATGTCCACGGTGTCGTCCTCGGACACAATGGTGCCGCTGGTGTTGGTGCGAAGATAGCTGGTGACGATGGAGGAATTCATCATGGTGAGCGTGGGGCCGACGCTGATGGGGAGCGCCCACCCTTTTTGGTTCCGGGCCGGGGTGCTGAGCGGGTCCACCACGAAGTTGACCCCTTCGCTCAACACCGAAAAGCCCATGTCGCCCTGAAAACCGGCCATGCTCGAATAATTCGACGGCAGATCGCCGCCCATTCCTATGAAAGCGAAGTTGACGGCCACGCCGGTGTGCGTGCTGGTGATGGCGTTGAACACGCCGGTATAGCCGCCGCCCTTCAAGGTGATGCCCCCGGCCTTAGCCTTCAGATAGATTAGGTCGTTCGATAATTCCGCCCAGTCGGTCAACAGCCGCATCATGGGAAGCGGCGGCGGCACCACCTGGAACTGCTGATTTTCCGCCCGGACGACCGGAGGCAGTCCCGCCAAAAACAGTCCGGCGCCCATCATCGCCGCTAAATATCTCTTATTCATTTCCGTATCCCAAACGGCTCACCGGGTTGAACGCCGTCGGCGCGGCCGCCTCCATGGTGGTCACGCTGAACGTATATCGAAACCGCGTGCTGGAGGATCCGGTCCCGGTGGGCGTCACCAGGACGTTCATGCGGACGCCGGAATCCGTTATCGTGCCGCCTCCCACGCCGGTGCTGAAGACGATGCTGAAATTGCCTCCCGTGAGCGTGCCCGTGTAGGGGAGCCAGGTCATGAGGGGGGTGGCGATGTTGGTGATGGTGTTCACGGTGCCGTTGGCGAGGGTGACGCCGGTTTGGACCGTGCCGTTCATTTTAATGGCGGTGATGTCGCGGGTGACGTTCTTTCCGTTGCTGGTGTCCCTCACGCGCGTGGTCTTCCAGGTGGCCGCTAGACCGGCGTTTTTCGAAAACGGGGAAGCGGTGCCCATCACCGCGAGCGCATCGCCGGCGGAATCTTCGTAGCGGATCTGCTCGGTGGCGTTGCTGTAGACTTTGACGGTGTAATACCCGCTGGAGGCGTCGTAGGCGGTGAAAGCGGCGGCGGAGGCGATGTCCACGTAATAGGTGGCCCAGGCGAGTTCGGAGTTGGCGGAGGCGGCGGCGGAAACCGCGGCGTTGGCCACGCTGCGCTGCACCTCCAAGTGGGCGGCTTTGGCCTGCACCTCGGTTTTATGCCGGCCGGTCGAACAACCACACACGCCGACCAGAAGGAACCCCAGGGGGAGGATAAAACGACGCATGGAGAAACTTTAAAACACCCCCGTTTCTTTGTCAAGCGTTTTGCGGGGCGGCGCTCCGTTGACACCGGTTCCAAAATTCAATAAACTCACGCCTGTCTTTGGAACGGCCCTCGGGCCGGTTCCCGCGGATCTTTCAGTTCCGGAGGGGGGACAACATGAAACTTCGCGTCCACGAAATCCTGGACGCCGGTGTAATCGACCGGACCGATACCCTGCCCGCCGCCGACATACCCTTGGATTTGCCGGACAACCCCGTCTTGCTGGATCCCGTTGAAACCAAAATCCACGCTGAAAAACTAGAAGAAGAAGTCCTGGTGTGGGGGGAGGTTTCGGCGAAGGTGCGCCTGACGTGTTCCCGTTGTCTGGAACCGTACGAGGAAGAGCCGCTCGGCGGGCGGTTCGAGGTTCGGGCCCCGGCGCGGCAGAACTTCGTGGACGTGGGCGAGGAGATCCGGCAGGCCCTCCTGCTGGCCATCCCTCCGAAACCCCTGTGCCGCGCGAACTGCAAGGGGCTGTGCCCGAAATGCGGCAAGAATTTGAACCAGGGCGTGTGCGGCTGTCCTTCCCGGCCGGGCGAATCGCCCTTCGCCAAACTGCGAGATTTAAAAATCCAATAGAGAAAGGCTTTCACGATGGCAAACCCGAAGAAAAAACATACCCCGATGCGGCGCGACATGCGCCGCGCCCAGAACTGGCGGTTGGAACTCGGCTCGCTCTCCCGCTGCCCTCACTGCGGCGGCATGAGGCCGCCGCACCGCCTCTGCCCCGCCTGCGGCTACTACGGCGCCGAGCTCATCCTTCCGCCCAAAGTCAAAAAGGATAAGAAAGAAAAATCCTGATTACCGGCGCCGAATTTTTCCGACGGAAAAATTCAAAGATGTCCCTCCATCCATCCGCGTGTCCCCCTCGGAGGCGTTCGTGAGCGTCCGCATCGCCCTGGACGCCATGGGGGGAGACCTCGGCCTGGCGGTGAACGTCGAGGGGGCCCTTCAGGCCAAACGGGAACTCGGCGTGGAGGTCACCCTGGTCGGCGACCAGTCGCTCCTGGAGGAGGAACTGGACCGGCACAACGCCCGCGGGGAACTGGCCATCGTGCACGCCCCCACGGTGGTGGGCATGCACGAAAAACCGGCCGAGGCCTGCCGCGCCAAGAAAGATTCCACCATCATGCTCTGCGCCCAGATGGTCGCCGAAGGCCGGGCGGACGCCTACGTCTCCGCCGGCAACTCCGGCGCCGCCATGACCGCCGCCCTGTGGCACCTGCGCCGCATCCCCGGCGTGTCCCGGCCGGCCATCGCCACCCTCTTTCCCACGCTCACCGGCTCCACCGTCATCCTGGACGTGGGCGCCAACGTGGACTGCAAACCCAAACACCTCGCCCAGTTCGCCCTCATGGGCAGCATCTTCGCCCGCTCCGCCTTCAACGTGGACCAGCCCCGCGTGGGGTTGCTCACCATCGGCGAAGAGGAAGGCAAGGGGAACCTCCTTACCCAGGAGACCCACGAGATGCTGAAGAAAAATCCTCTCATCAACTACATCGGCCACGTCGAAGGCCGCGACATCCCGGCGGGCGAGGTGCACGTGTTCGTCTGCGACGGTTTCGTGGGCAACGTGGTGCTCAAGTTCGGCGAAGGGCTGGCCGCGGCGGTGATCCACCTCATCAAGACGGAGATCAAGAAACACCCCCTGGCCATCTTCGGCCGATACCTCCTCAAAGGCGCTTTCCGCGAGATGAGGAAACGGACCGACCCGTCGGAACACGGCGGCGCGCCGCTGCTGGGCGTCAACGGCGTGGCCATCATCGCCCACGGCGGATCCAACGCCAAGGCCATCAAGAACGCCCTCCGCGCCGCGGCCTTCTTCCACGAAAAGGGCGTCAACCGGCAGATCCACGACCAGATCCATCAACTGGACACCACCCAGCTCGTTCCGCAGAAAGCGACCGCCTGACCCCATGACCGGGATAAAATTCCTCTCCACCGGCGTCGGACTGCCGGAAAACGTGCTCACCAACGCCGACCTGGAAAAAATGGTCGAGACCTCGGACCAATGGATCACCGAGCGCACCGGCATCAAAACGCGCCGTATCGCCAGCGACAAGCAAGCCACCTCGGATTTCTCCATCGCCGCCGCCCGGCAGGCCCTCTCGCGCGCCGGCATCGCCCCGGAAACCGTCGACGCGGTGGTGGTGGCCACCTGCACGCCCGACCATCTCATGCCTTCGGTGGCCTGCCTCGTCCAACGCGCGCTGGGACTCAAGAACGCCTTCGCCTTCGACCTGGAGGCCGCCTGCTCCGGGTTCATCTTCGGCCTGGCCTGCGTCAACGGCCTCATGCGTTCGGGCGCGGCCAAGACCGTCCTTCTCATCGGCGCCGACACCCTTTCCAAATTCACCGACTGGACAGACCGCGGTACCTGCGTGCTCTTCGGCGACGGCGCCGGCGCGGCCCTCCTGCAGGCCTCCGACCGGGACGACAACCTCCTCGCCGTCCACCTCGGGTCCGACGGCTCCTTCACCGACATCCTGAACATCCCCGGCGGCGGATCGCGCCATCCCCTGCAGCGCAGCAAGAACGCCCCGTTCACCACCGGCGAAGTCGCGGGGAACTTCCCGCCGTACATCCACATGGAGGGGAAAGAGATCTTCAAAAACGCGGTGTTGCGCATGGCCGAGGCGGCGGACAGCGCCCTGAAGAAGTGCGGCAAGACCTCGGACGACCTGCGCCTCCTCATCCCGCACCAGGCGAATTTGCGCATCATCGACGCCGTGGCCAAACGGATGAAACTGGGCGACGACAAGGTTTTTCGAAACGTGCAGAAGTACGGCAACATGTCGGCCGCCACCACCGTCATCGCCCTGGACGAGGCCGTGCAGGGCGGCGTCGTCAAGCGCGGGGACCTGGTGGAGCTCATCGCTTTCGGCGGGGGCCTCACCTGGGGCGCGGCCGTCCTGCGCTGGTGAAATCGAAACACCCGCGGCGCCCGCCGCGCATTGAACTATTCCAGCAGGACTGCGTCGCCGGCATGGCCCAACGCTTGAAGGACGGCGAAATCGACGTCGTCGTCACCTCCCCGCCCTACAACCTCGGCATCCGCTACACCCGCTACCGCGACAACCGTCCCTATCACGACTATCTGAGCTGGCTGGAATGCGTGGCGCGCGGCATCAAACGCGTGATGCGTCGCGACGGTTCTTTCTTTCTGAACGTGGGCAGCACCCCGCAGAGCCCCTGGGTGGCTCTGGACGTGGCCCAGAAACTCCGCGGCCTCTTCGTCCTGCAGAATCAGATCGTGTGGGTGAAATCCATCGCCGTGCCCGGCCCCGACGGCCGAACCACCGCCGTGGGCCATTACAAACCCGTCAACAGCCGGCGGTTCCTGCACCACTGCTACGAATTCATCTTCCACTTCACCAAGACCGGCGAGGTGCCGCTGGACCGGCTGGCCATCGGCGTGCCGTATCAGGACAAGAGCAACATCGGCCGATGGCGGTCCGCCACGCTCGACCGCCGCTGCCGGGGAAACACCTGGTTCATCCCGTACAAAACCATCCAGTCGCGGGCGGACGACCGCCCCCACCCGGCCACCTTCCCGGTGGAACTGGCCGAGATGTGCGTGCGGCTGCACGGCCGGCGCGCCGGAATGAAAGTGCTCGACCCTTTTTCGGGGCTCGGTTCCACCGCCCGGGCGGCCCAGCGGCTGGGCGCGGATTTCGTCGGATTCGAGATCGATCCGGCCTACGTACGCCAGTCCCGGCGGCTGTTGACGGCGGACAGAAAAAAATGATCCCGCACCTGGACGGGGCGACGGTCCTGACCGCCGCCCAGGACGCGGTGAAAGCCGTCAACCAAGCGGTGGTGCCTTACCTCTCGCGCCAGATCCCGCTCCTGGACCTGAAACTTCAGTCCAACACCATCTGCGCCGTGGTTCACAATTTGCTGGCGCGGGGCATCTCCGAACTGAACAACGCCTGGCAGCTGCGGGAAAAGGGTTCCGCCGGCGGGGATTTGGGCGGGCCGGAGAACATCGAGGTGGAGATCAAGACCACCACCGACCGCCGCATCAAGGGCAACCGCATCAAGCTGAAGACGGGCTACTTCATCTGCCTGTTCCTGTCCAAGCCCGCGCCGGAAGGGTTGACCCTGCGCGAGGTGCGCTGCGGGTACGTGCAGCGGCAGGACTGGCACGTGATGCCCAAGACCCAATTCGCCTACATCAAGCCCGAGGTTATCCAGATGATGGACCGGGTGTTTCCCGCAACGGAAACCGCTGTCCCTTAATAAGGAGGGGAATCCACATGAGCATCGCGTTCGTTTTTCCAGGACAAGGGTCGCAGGCCGTCGGCATGGGCAAGGAACTGGCCGACCATTTTCCCGCCGCCAAAGCGGTGTTCGACCGGGCCGCCCGGGTGTTGGGACAGGAGTATGTGGACGTCATCTTCTCCGGCCCGGAGGAAAAACTGCGGCAGACGAAGTTCACCCAGCCGGCGCTCTTCATCGTGAGCATGGCGGCCTTGGAAGTCGTCAAGACCTCGCCGCTCAAACCCGTCTTGGCCGCCGGGCACAGTCTCGGCGAATATTCGGCCCTCTGCGCCGCCGGCGCCTTCGATTTCGAGACCGGCCTGAACCTGGTGAAACGGCGCGGGGAAGCCCTGCAGGAGGCCTCCGACAAAATCCCCGGGACCATGGCCGCCATTGTCGGTCTGGAACGCGCCAAGGTGGAGGAGATCTGCGCCCAGGCCGGCGCCCAGGGCGTATGCGAGGCGGTGAACTTCAACTGCCCGGGCCAGATCGTCCTGGCCGGCGCGGGCGCGGCCATCGAGGAGGCGGTGCGTCTGGCCCAGGCCGCCGGCTCGCCCAAATCCGTGCGGCTCAACGTCTCCGGCCCGTTCCATTCCTCGCTGATGAAACCCGCGGCCGAGAAAATGGCCGCGGTGCTGGAATTCGCCCCGTTCAACGACGCGGCGATCCCGGTGGTGGCCAACTGCGACGCCCAACCCACGCAAAAAGCCGAGGACATCAAGGCGAAACTGCTCAAACAGATCGACCATCCCGTCTACTGGGAGGAGACGCTTCGCGTCATGTTCGCGCAAGGCGTTGACACCTTCGTGGAGGTGGGGCCGGGCCGGGTCCTGAGCGGATTACTCCGACGCACCGACAAAACCAAGAAGTTCCGGAACATTGAGGACAAAAAAAGCGCCGACGCCCTTTTGGCCCCTGCCGTTTCATCCTGAAATCTGCTAGAATACGCTGATTTTATTGGACGCTTTGCAACCTTATAAGGAGACCGTTCGGACATGCGACTGAAAGATCAAGCGGCACTCATCACGGGCGGCGCCCAGGGCATCGGCCGGGCCATCGCCGAAACCTACGCCAAGGAAGGCTGTAAAATTTCCATCTGCGACGTGAACGAACCCGTGGCCCAAGCCACCGCGGAAGAGATCAAGAAGGCCTACGGCGTGGACACCCTCGCCGCCAAGGTCAACGTGACCGCCATCGAGGAATGCGAGAAATGGGTGGAGGCCACCGCGCAAAAGTTCGGACGGGTGGACATTCTGGTGAACAACGCCGGCATCACCAAGGACAACCTGGTGATGCGCATGAGCGACGCGGAGTGGGACGCGGTCATCGCCGTGAACCTCAAAGGCGTGTTCAACTGCACCAAGGCCGTGGTGCGGCCCATGTTCAAGGCCCGCGCCGGGCGAATCGTCAACATCGCCTCCATCGTGGGGCTGATGGGCAACGCCGGGCAGGTCAACTACTCGGCCACCAAGGGCGGCGTGATCGCCATGACCAAAACCTGCGCCCGCGAGTTCGCCAGCCGCAACGTGCTGGTCAACGCCATCGCGCCCGGCTTCATCCGCACCGCCATGACGGACAAGCTGACCGACGAGCAGAAGAAAAAACTTTCGGAGATGATCCCGCTGGAACGGCTCGGCGAGGCGCAGGACGTGGCCAACGCCGCGCTCTTCCTGGCCTCCGCGGAAAGTTCCTACATCACCGGCCAGGTGATCTCCGTCAACGGCGGGATGTACATGTAGCCCCGGGGGCCCGGCGGCCCCCTGTTCCGATTTTCAACGCCGGAAACCTCGGCGAAAAAAACAAATGGTGAAAAGATCAAGGAGTCTTCCGGCGGGGCGCCGTTCCGGCCCCACCCCCGCGAAACGCCTTCATCGTTTCACCACACCAGGAGGAGTCACGTGGCAGACGACATTCAACAAAAAGTGAAAGACATCATCGTGGAACAGCTGGGTGTGGATGCGGAGCAGGTCAAACCGGAAGCGTCCTTCGTCAACGACCTCGGCGCCGATTCCCTCGACACCGTGGAGCTGGTCATGGCCCTGGAAGAAGCGTTCGACATGGAAATCCCCGACGAGGAAGCGGAAAAGATCCAATCCGTCGGACAGGCCGTCGACTACATCAAGGCCCACAAGAAATAGCTCTCGCGTCCGGACCCCGTCGCGGGGTTCGGTCCGTTCCCGTTTCATCGTAAACCGCCCGGAGGACGGGGGGACTCCTTCATAGGGATGCCCCCGTCCCGGGCGGGGAACGGCCGCCGCCGCGCCGCCGGACATCTCGCTTATTTTCCGACAAACCCCAGGAGACCCTTTCGTGAAGAACCGCGTCGTCATCACCGGCATCGGCATCGTCAGCCCCATCGGCATCGGCAAGGAACGTTATTGGGACGCTCTCAAGAACGGCCGCAACGGTTTCGGCCGCATCAGCTTTTTCGACCCCACCGTCTATCCCTGCCACATCGACGCGGAGGTCCGCGATTTTCAGCCGGAACAGTTCATCGAAAAGAAGAAGGCCCGGCGGATGGACCGCTTCACCCAGTTCGCCATGGCCGGCGCCAAGATGGCCGTGGAGGACGCCCGACTCGACCTCACCAAGCTGAACCTGGAACGCTGCGGCGTCATCGTCGGCTCCGGCATCGGCGGCCTGCCGACCATCGAGGCCGAACATTCCGTCCTCCTGGAAAAAGGCCCCAAACGCGTCTCCCCGTTCCTCATCCCCATGCTCATCACCAACATCGCCCCGGGAGAGATCGCCATCGAATACGGGTTCACCGGGCCCAACTATTCGGTCTCCTCGGCCTGCGCCACCTCCAACCACGCGTTGGGGGAGGCGTTCCGTCATCTGCGCTACGGCGACGCCGACCTTCTGATCGCCGGCGGCACCGAAGGCGCCATCACCCCGCTGGGCGTGGCCGGGTTCTGCCAGGCCCGCGCGCTCACCATCTCCTTCAACGACAACCCCGCCAAATCCAGCCGCCCCTTCGACAAGAACCGCTCCGGTTTCGTCATGGGCGAAGGCTGCGGCGTGGTGATCATGGAAACCCTCGAGCACGCCCAGGCCCGCGGCGCGAAGATCTACGCCGAGTTCGTGGGATACGGCGCCACCGACGACGCCTACCACATCACCGCCCCGAACCCGGAAGGCCACGCCGCGGTGCGCGCCATGCAGCTGGCTCTGGCCGACGGCAACGTGCGGCCGGAGGAGGTGGACTACGTCAACGCCCACGGCACCTCCACCGAACTGAACGACAAGACCGAGACCGCGGCCATCAAAAAAGTCTTCGGCGACCACGCCCGAAAACTCGCCATCTCTTCCACCAAATCCATGACCGGCCACCTGCTGGGGGCCGCCGGAGGGGCGGAACTCATCGCCACCCTCCTCAGCATGGAGAACAAACTCATCCACCCCACCATCAACTACGAAACCCCCGACCCGGAATGCGACCTGGACTACGTGCCCAACACCGCCCGGCCGGGGGAGATCCGCTGCGCGCTCTCCAACTCCCTCGGGTTCGGCGGGCACAACGCCGTCGTCGTGGTCAAGAAGTTCGCCTAACGGCCCCCCTATGCCACGACTGGAAACGGAAGTCCTCGAGCGCCGGATACGCCTTCGGTTCAAGAACCGCAAACTGATCGAGGAGGCGCTTACCCACAAATCCTTCGCCATCGAGAAGGGCGCCAAAGCGTTCAACGAACGCCTGGAATTTTTGGGGGACAGCGTGCTCTCCACCGTGGTGGCGCATTATCTTTTCAAGCGTTATCCGAACGACGACGAGGGCCGGCTGTCGAAGCTGAAGTCCCTTCTGGTGTCGCGGCCGACGCTGGTGGTGTGGGCCAAGGAGTTGAACCTGGGGGATTTCCTCTATTTGAGCGAGGGGGAGGAAGCCACCGGCGGCCGCACGCGCGACAGCCTGCTGGCCAACGTTTTCGAGGCGCTCCTGGGCGCCATGTTTCTCGACGCCGGGTTCCAGGCGACCCAGCGGTTCATCGTGCGGCGCCTGTCGAAGAAGAAACGCATCGTCGAGACGGACTACAAGAGCAAACTGCAGGAGATCATCCAGAAACGCTACAAGATCCCGCCGCACTATTTCGTGGCCAAGGAGACGGGCCCCGACCACGACAAGACCTTCCTGATGGAGGTGCGCGTCCGGCACCGCCTCCTGGGGCAGGGCACCGGCCGCACCAAGAAGGAGGCGGAACAGGCCGCCGCCTATCAGGCCCTGAAGAAGATCCGCAGCCACCGGCTGGCCAAGAAGATCCTGGCGGACGCCGGCGCCGCCAACTGAACTGTTTTCAAACACACGGAGGTAACCCCATGAATTATTTCTTCACCGAGGACCAGCAAGCCATCATCGAAACGGCCCGCGAGATCGCGGAGAAAAAGATCAAGCCCGTGCGTGAAAAATACGACCGCGAGGAACATTTCCCCTGGGACATCGTCGAGGACCTCCGCAAAGCGGACCTTTTCGGCGTCTACATCCACCCCAATTACGGCGGGCTGGGCGGCGGCGGGTTCGAGCTGGTGCTGGTCGTCGAAGAGCTTTCCAAGGTCTGCGGGGGGACGTCCCTCTGCCTGGCGGCCACGGCCCTCGGCACCTTCCCCATCATCCTCTTCGGCAACCCGGAACAAAAGAAAAAATATCTCCCCGACATCGCCTCCGGCAAG
>ERZ795054.3452-NODE-3452-length-12401-cov-5.232059_pt1 | contig 12401 bp, 11 predicted proteins | sample MGYA00375138_ERZ795054 | MGnify/ENA primary metagenome ERZ795054 (study PRJEB30183, sample SAMN05720215) | anaerobic digester metagenome | isolation source: active sludge of municipal wastewater-treating anaerobic digesters | place: USA | collected 2014-12-23 ...
TATCTTGTCATTTGAAGGTTTCTGTACAATCTGCTGTGCTTTGGCAATATAAGCCACTGACAGCAATACAAGTCCCGATGCAATAATTCTTTTCATAAATTTTCTAATCTGTTTATTGTTAATTTTTTTCGAATTTCAATTGTAAGCAGTCAGATACGCTTCAGTAAATGAACCCTGACTGCAGGTTCAGTTCATAAAATTATATTTTTTTCTGAGGAAGAATCCTTTTCTTAACAATAATTGTAAAAATTGCATTAATAATTTAAAAGGGATAAATTGCCTGAAATATTACATAATGGAGACATCTTACCACAGCCTTGGAAACAGTGATAAAGGAAGATTTATCAGTATTGTCAGAATATTATTCGGAACAGTCTGCCTGGCTGTTGCAACTTACTGGCTGATATACAATATTAAGGCAACTGAAGGTACAGGTTCAATTTGGGTAACAGTAATGTTCCTTGCAGGTTTTGGATTTTACCTTATATGGGCCGGAGCCGGCAAAGCCGAAAGATTCATAGAAATAAAAAATGACAGGATCGTGTTAAAGAAATACATCTTTCTGACCAAGACTGAAATACCTGCCGGTGAAACAGGATACGTTGAAATTTATCCCCTTAAAGTGTGCTTTGTTATGAAATCAGGAAAGAAAGTAGTCCTGAGGTTCGGTACTACTTACTATGAATCGAATCAAAAGATAATAACTGCTGTTATGAAGTATTGCAGCAGCAATGGCATTGAACTGAGGGAGATAGACGAGCAGGTTTAAAGGGCCAGAATCTTGTCCCATAATCCTTTATCAACAGGAATTCCAAGTCCGGTATTTGCTTTTCTTGTTCTGACAACACCTTCTCCGGGATAACGTATATCACTGTCAGGTCCGGCAGCTTCTGATTTTTTAAGGTCGCTGATAATATTGTCTATTGTTCCCTTAATAAAATTTTGCTTATTAAGCTTTGCCATGTCAATTGAAATAAAGACCTGGGAGATGTTTGTCTCCTTGTCACAGCTGCCAATCTGGTGAGTTGACAGACCTCCTGATAATGTTGCAGCAAGGATATCGAGAAGTAATGAAAGTCCTGCTCCCTTCCAGTAACCTATCGGAACTGGCCTCATTGCTTCAAGTATCGCTCCGGGATCAACTGTCAGTTCTCCGTTTTTATTGAATCCGCCCGGATATGGAAGCTTCCTTCCTTCATGCTGATATGCTTCCATCCTGCCATAAGAAAACTGGGTCATTGCAAAATCGAGAACTATAGCTTCGGGATCGTGGGGAACAGCAATAACAAATGGATTATTGCCTATTCTGGCATCCTTGCCTCCCCAGGCAGGCATGTTCACACAGGTATTCGCCCAGCCTATGAATACAAAACCCTTTCGTGCGGCATGCCAGCCATAATATCCTCCACGCATCCAGTGGTTTGTATTTGCAAGGGCAATCAGTCCTATCCCGTTTGCAGAAGCAAGCTGCATAGCCCTGTCGGTTGCAAAAACTGCATTCAGCGGACCTGGCCCGAGATTACCCTCCCATTGTTCAATCGATCCTGATGAATGGACCAGCGTTGGTTCTGCATCAGGCTTTATGTATCCTTCATCAAGGTATTTTACAAACCTCGGAAAACGATTAACACCATGAGAATAAATACCTTCCAGACTATTGATCATAAAAATCTCCGCACACAGCAAAGCCTTTTGTTCTTTCATGCCATGCCTTTGAAGGATATCCTGAAATACCGACTTCATTTCATCCCTGTAAATCCTGTGCCTGGGTTCTGTTTCCATAGCAGCTGTTTTTATCAAATTTAAATAAAATGTTACTCACTCAAAACGCTCAGAGTTAAATTAGCTGTACTTTTGATACAACATCCGCTTTCAAATGACAGTTCTTTCCCGAAAATACGGAGATAAGGCCGAATGTCTTCTTTGTCCGCACTCGTGCAGGCTTAATGAAGGTCAGTATGGTATATGCAGGGTGAGAAAGAACACCGGCGGAACAATAAAATCAGAGACCTTCGGTGTATTGTCGGCCCTGTCGCTCGATCCGGTTGAAAAAAAGCCTCTGTATCATTATTTTCCCGGATACAATGTCCTTTCAGCAGGATCGTACGGATGCAATATGCGTTGCGACTTCTGCCAGAACTCAGGAATTTCACAGTCCGGCTGTGAAATTATTAACAGTAAAAACATTTTAAGTCCTGAAGAACTTGTAGCAAGAGCAACTGAAGCAAAAGACAACATTGGAATTGCCTATACATATAATGAACCGGTTATCTGGTTTGAATTTATCAGAGATACAGCAATACTTGCAAAAAAAAGAGGCTTAAATAACATTTTGGTCAGCAACGGTTTTGTAAATCCCGGACCGCTTGCAGAAATAATTGAATTCACTGATGCTTTCAACATTGACCTGAAGTCTTTCAGGGACGATTTTTACAGGAAGCTCACAGGAGCATCACTTGAACCTGTGAAAAAGACTCTGAAGGCGGTTTCCGGTTCAGGCAGGCATCTTGAAATAACCACACTTATAATCCCCGGGCTCAACGACAGTGAGAATGAGATGGCAGAAGAAGCTGACTGGATTGCAGGTGAACTGGGAAGGCAGGTTCCCCTCCACCTTAGCAGGTATTTCCCGATGTACAGAAGAGACAATCCGGCAACACCTGAGGAAACACTCAAAAGACTTTTTGAAATTGCCTCAGAAAAGCTTGATTATGTGTATGTAGGAAATACGCATACAGGCGTTGGACAGAATACAATTTGCCCTGATTGCGGAATAAAAGTAACAGTCAGATCAGGTTATTCAATACAAAAAATAAACCTTGACAGGGAAGGCAGATGCAGCAAGTGCGGAAAAGTGATCTACAGGTACTTCAGCTTTTCTTCTTCTTAGGAGCTGTTATCGCGCTAAGCCTTGTAAAAAGTTTGTCGGCACCGTCCATAAGGTCCTTCTTCACAGACTGGTAATAAGCTTTTACAATTTTGGGATTATCCTTGCCATCAGGATTGTTAACCCTGGCAATAAGATCATTGCGAAATTCAACAGCATCATTGATAATTGCGCTGACTTCATCAGCCTTGTTATCAGGATGCATTTCCCTGTATGTAAAACAGTCAGAGATTACCTCATAAAGCATGTAATCGATATCTTTCTTCAGGTCGCGGACATTTGACATATAATCAGATTTAATTCATAAAACACAAAGATAGTAATTTTCCTGCAGATGCTGTAATATCAGTCAGATGACAGAAAATGCCTCACACTTTCATCAGCCCTGGCCTTAAAGCTTTTTCTAAGTTCCTCTATCACAGGAAGTTTAACATTAAATGATATATTATCGATCATATTAAAAGGAAGCACAACCGGAGAGGTGCCCGACATGAAAACTGATTCATACTGCCCAATCTCATCAGCCTGTACACATTCCTGAACAACATCAACTGACGTTTCCCTGCATATTTCCAGAATATATTTGCGTGTAATGCCATTCAGGATAAGCCCTTCCGGAGCTGTAAAAACAGTATTATTCCGCAAAAAGAAAATATTTGACCTGCTGCCTTCAGTGATTCTTTTTTTATGGTCCACAAGCAGAGCTTCATAGGCGCTTTCGGTGATCAGCTTCTGATATATTTCCGAACGAAGCTTATGATTTATGACCTTTGATGCAGGATCCTTTCGTTCTGCATTGAAAAGGATGCCTTTCACTCCTTTGGCGTATTGTTCAGCTGTAGGATACTGAGGTTTAATGTAATAGGCAAGATAAGTGACTTTATCCGAGTTATAGTTGAATACTATTTTCAGGTTTACCTCTTTTGCTTTATCAGCAGAGGCAAGTATTTTTAAATCACGGCGTATCTCCTCTTCCGATGCAAGCATATTTCTGCTCTGATAATTTACGCTGCCTGCAAGCCTGGCTATATGATCAGAAAAGAAAACAGGATTGCCGTCTACAATCCTCAAAACCTCATATACTGAATCTCCCTCATAAACAATAGAGCTATCAAAGGCCGATGAAGGAACAAGCTCTCCGTTCTTTATAAAACTGTTACCAAAGCACTCATCCATATTTTCTGCTTTATCCTGTAAAAATACGAACTTAAAGGCATTCTCTCTTCAAAACTGTTTATCTTCGTCATCTGTTACTGCTGTTTGCACGATGTACGCCATTATCGACATTGAAACTACCGGAGGCAGCCCAACGCTGGAGAAAATAACAGAGATTGCCGTAATTCTTCATGACGGGGAGAAGATAACAGGTGAATACTCTACTCTTGTCAATCCGGAAAGGAATATTCCATATTTTATAACAAGTCTTACCGGCATTACAAATGAGATGGTTGAAGATGCTCCGAAATTCTATGAGGTGGCAAAAAAGATAGTGGAGCTTACAGAAGGCAGAAAATTTGTGGCTCATAATGCACGTTTTGACTATTCATTTATCCGGCAGGAATTCAAGTCATTGGGATTCAACTACAAAAGAAGCCTACTCGACACAGTGACATTAAGCAGAAAACTGCTTCCGGGTCACAGGTCGTACAGCCTTGGCAATATCTGCAAGGATCTTGATATAACAATAAATGGCCGTCACAGGGCTTCGGGTGATGCCCTGGCAACTGTCAGGCTGTTTGAGATACTTCTTGAAAAGGACAGGGAACTAAGTCAGGCAGGTAAAGGGCTTATCAGGAATACACGGGTATCAAAGCTAAATCCCGGGCTTGACCTCAGGAAGGTTGATGAAATACCTGAAGAACCAGGGGTTTACTATTTCTATAATGAAAAAGGCGACCTTATTTATATAGGTAAAAGCAGAAACCTGCAGCAGAGGGTTTACACTCATCTTTCAAACAACACAACCAACCGTTCAATGGAGATGCGTGACCATATTGCCGATATCAGCTGGGAAACTACCGGAAGTGAACTTATTGCCCTGCTTCTGGAATCTGCTGAAATAAAGAAGAACAAGCCGCTTTACAACAGGGCTCAGCGCCGTACCAGCTTCCAGTGGGGAATATTCATGTCGGAAGATGAAAATGGGTATATCAATTACAGGTATGGTCCGGTGGAAATCGGTGATTCTCCCATATCTGTGTTCTCAACAAAAGCGAGGGCCAGGTCTAAACTTGAATCGATGATTGAGACTTACAAACTCTGTCAGAAATTATGCGGGCTATATGAATCAGACGGAGCATGCTTCCATCATCAGGTAGGGATATGCCTGGGAGCATGCTGTGGCATGGAGCCGGCTGAAGAATATAACAAACGTGCAATAAAGCCCTCAGAAGATTTTATGTTTTCCACAATGAACTTCTTTATAATCGACAGCGGAAGGACAGATGAGGAAAGATGTGCAGTAAAGATATTCAATGGCAAATATTATGGTTACGGCTTTTTCAACCTAAATGACATGGGCTTCGGGCTCAGTGCAGTACATGAATGCATCAGGCCTGCAAAAGACAATAAGGACATACAGGTCATACTGAAACAATACCTCAAGACAAACAAGGTTGAAAGGATTATTGAATTCTAGAACCTGAGCATGTCCATTTTTCCTAAATTTGAGAAGAAACAAATCATATAAGCAATGGCCGTTTTTACGAGGACAACAAAAAAACTCATTGTAAGGATTGATGAATTCTTTGATGACATCGATCTGGGGCTGCTTGTTTTCAGAGAAGCCTGGAAAGCATACCTTGAAAAGGACCTGACTGCCTTTGAAAGACATCTGATAAAGGTTGATGAGCTTGAGAATAAAGCTGACAGGCTTCAGAGGGAAATAGGAAATGATATGATAACCCATTCAATAATGCCACAGCATCGCGAAGATGTTGTAAGGCTTATTGACATGATCGATGAGATAATAGATGCAGCCAAGAGCAATATTACAGAACTTGACATAGAGCGTCCGGAAATACCACCGGCGCTGGCTGACAGCTTCCTTGGTCTTGCCGGCACTTCGGCAAATGCCGGAGAGGAACTTGTTCCTGCTGCCCGGGCATATTTCAGGGATCCCTACATAGTAAGGGAAAAGCTCCTTAAGGTATATTACTATGAAACAGAAGCAGATAAGACAGCCATTGAATTAAAAAAGAGGATCTTCAGAGAGATTCCGGAACTTGATCTTTCAGGGAAGAACCAGCTTCGTTACATGGTGAACAATATTGAAAACATCTCCGATCTGGCACAAACAGCTGCTGACATGCTGTCGGGGATGGCAATAAAGATGATGATATAAAAGTCAGAAGTCGGAAGTCGGAAGTCGGAAGTCAGAAGTCGGAAGACGGAAGACGGAAGTCGGAAGGCGGAAGGCCGAAGGGCATAAGGGAGAAAAGGCGTAATGACGCCAGGATTATTGTTTAAGGCTCCCCTCCCTGGAGGGGCTGGGGGTGGGTTAAAATGAGGTTGGAATACGGAAGAGAAATTAAGAAATGATATTATTATTTTTAGCAAGCGGATTATTTCTTGGGTGGTCACTTGGTGCAAATGATGCATCAAACGTATTCGGATCAGCTGTGGGATCAAAAATGGTCTCGTTCAGGACAGCAGCTCTTATTGCATCTGTTGCGGTTATACTTGGAGCAGTTATTCAGGGAGCAGGTGCCGCTGACACACTTGGGAAACTCGGATCTGTCAATGCCCTGGGCGGGGCTTTCACACTTGCACTTGCCGCAGCTGTAACAGTGTTTGTCATGACTAAATTCGCACTTCCGGTGTCAACAACTCAGGCAATTGTTGGAGCAATAATAGGCTGGAACTTTTTTACAGGAAACCAGACTGACACAGGAACACTTTCAAAAATTGTAATCACCTGGATAACAGGGCCTGTACTGGGAGCTGTTTTTGCTGTACTGCTCTTCATACTTATAATTAAGATCAAGAAGATCAGCAGGATACATTTATTCAGATTTGAATCAATAATAAGGGCCGGATTAATAATTACCGGAGCCTTTGGCGCTTATAGTCTTGGGGCAAATAATATTGCCAATGTGATGGGAGTATTTATTCCCTCATTCAGTCTTGATACAATTGATCTCCGGTATTTCACCCTGAATTCTAGCCAGCAACTATTCCTGCTTGGGGGACTTGCAATTGCAGTTGGTATAATTACTTACTCGAGGAAGGTTATGGACACAATTGGAGAAAATATTGTTGAACTGAGTCCTGAGGGCGCCATGGTTGTTGTTCTTTCACAGTCTCTTGTTCTTTTCATATTCTCTTCCAGCGGACTGTCCTCGCTTTTTGTCAGGGCAGGCCTCCCTCCCATTCCGATGGTGCCGGTTTCGAGCTCACAGGTGATAGTCGGCTGCGTTATAGGCATTGGTTTGTACAAGGGAGCAAGAAATATAAATTTCAGGATACTTGGTGAAATTGCAATCGGATGGGTCAGCACTCCGCTGATATCAGGTCTGCTGGCATTCTTTTCCCTGTTTTTCATGAAAAACCTTTTCGGAATCAATGTAGGTCAAAAAGGCAGTCCTGCGGATCCGGTTTCAATAGCATCAACAGTTCAGTCAGGGGCTGCTGTATCACAGATATTCCTTCACCTTCTGGCGAGCATAATTTTAGCCGGAATTGTGGCAACAGCCCTTTACTTCCTTTTTGAATGGAGGAAGGAAAGGGAATTCCGCAAGTCAGAGAAGAGGTTCTGGGAAAATATGAAGTAATAAATTTCTTACTCTAATTCTTCACAGGAAGAAAGGAAAATTTCTTTCCATAATCCAACATCTGACCGAGGTAATCATCAGTGTACCCGACTGTTATGTCAGTTATTTTACCAGCAGCGTCTTTTACAGGTGTCAGTACAGGATTGACAAATCCGGTATAAGGAGCAAGGTTCAGCCTGGCGTACCTTTCCAGAACCTCTGCATGAAGCATTGGCTCAACCTTTACGCCATAATCTTCCACAAGCTTCTTCCCTGCTTCGAAATCGCCCTGTGATTTTATCCTCTGCACCTCTTTAAGCAGCTCACCAAACAGTTCCCTTAGTTTCTTATAGTCATTAATTTTAACATAAGTTTTGCCATCCTTCGTGAGCATTTCCACCACCTTGCTGTCTTTGCCCTTTTCATAAACCCAGTGAGAAATCATTGAACGGCAACGCATGTGTGCCTGTTCAATATCCTTCCCTGGTTTAATGCGTACCAGCTGGGTAAGCAGGCCATTCCTCAGGTAGTCGTCATAGGCCACCTTCCCTGCTTCCATATCAGGGAACAATCCCAGTACCTTCATCTTATCATCAGTCATATAGTAGAGCGCAAAGAGGTCAGCACGAGACTCCTCGAGAGGAGAAGCATAGTTCTTGAGGGCATTGGGATCAGTGCCTTCAGCAAGTTTGCCGCTTGCATGCCCGACACATTCATGAAGATCGGTATGCAGTGCATCGGCAAGTGACCTGAACTTATTAACCCTTGCAACTTCCTCAGCATCAGCCGCAAACTCCTCAAGAAATCCATTGCCGCGTGAGGCAGCATCATAGGCATCTGATATATTGGCAAGTGTAACAGATTTCGATCCGACTTCTTTTCTTATCCAGTCGGCATTAGGAAGGTTGATACCAAGAGGAGAAGCAGGATAGCAGTCACCTCCAAGCATTGCAATGTTTATTACCTTGGCAGCGACACCTGTGACCTTTTCCTTCTTATACTCAGGCATAATGGGCGAATTATCTTCAAACCACTGTGCATTTGAAGTAATCACAGCTGTACGCTTTGAGGCTTCAACATCAGTATAATTGACAATAGCCTCCCATGTTGCCTTCATGCCAAGCGGATCCTCATAGTTTTCAATGAATCCGTTAATATAGTCAACCATTGAATTAGTATTTCCTGCCCAGGCAACATTGTATTCATCCCATTTTTTCAGGTCGCCTGTTTTGTAGTATTCTATTAAAAGCTCAAGTTCTTTCTTCTGCATCTCACTTCCTGCAACAGAGGCTGCAAGCTCCAGCCACTTGATAATTTCATCAATTGCGGCACCGTACATCCCGCCCGATTTGTAAACCTGTTCTGAAACCTTTCCGTTAAACCTGACAACCTTTGAGTTCAGTCCCAGTGATATCGGCCTTGTATCCTTCGGGTCAATCTTACCTGCATAAAACTCTTCCACCTCCTTCTGAGTGACAAGTTCATAAAAATTTGAAGCTGAAGCAGCTACCATGTCAACGCCTTCCCTCTGATCAACTTTTTTTGCATACAGGGTTTCATCAAAGAGAACAGGAGTCAGAAATTTTGTAAAAATATCTATTGTAAGCCCGGGTTCCATCGGAAGCTTTGACTTATCAGAACTGTTAAGCAAAACAGCAAAATATTCACTGCTGAAGCCGGGTTTGAATTTATCACTTGAATAGTGGTGATGAATACCGTTTGAGAAGAAGACCCTCTTCGCATAAGTAAGGAAAGCCTTGTACTCATCAGTGTTTTTGTCTCCGCTATAGCTTTCAATAATCCCTTCAAGTGTCTTCCGGACAATAATATTATATCTGAAATTCTGATCCCACAGAATATCTCTGCCGGCAAGTGCTGCCTGGCTCAGGTAATAAATATATTCCTTCTGCTGCAAAGTAAGTGATTCAAAAGCCGGCAGCCTGTATTTCAGGATTCTTATATCTTCAAACTGGTCAACAAAATATTTGAAATCGTCCTGAGACACCGTTACAGTTTCCGGTTGATTCTTACAAGCGCTGTTCAGATTCATAAGCATAATTAACACGATAAAAAGTTTGGCTGAGTTTTTCATGGGATAACAATTTTGCTTGCACAAAGTTGGCAAAGAATTTTGTCAATAATCAGGACTGATGTAAAAAAATTCCATATTTCCTTTCATACTTTAAGCTTCTTGGCGTATTTTGCAGGAAAAGTCGCAAAGTGAACAAAATTACAGATAAGCTCAGAGCTGAATTCAGAAAGCTCGGAGATGAAAAAACCCGTATCTCGGGTGAAAGATATTTCAAGGAAGAGGTTAAAATGTACGGCATAAAATCAGTTGTCGTTCAAAACATCGGAAAGGAATTTTACAAAATTCTTGAAAATCACGATAAAGCTTATGTCTTCGGATTGTGTGAAGAGCTCTTTCAGTCGGGAATGATGGAGGAATCCTTCGTTGCCTGCAACTGGTCATACAATGTCAGGAAACAATACACTGGAGATGATTTTAAGATTTTTGAAAAGTGGGTTGAAAAATACGTAAGCAACTGGGCTACCTGTGACACACTTTGCAACCATACTGTCGGAGAATTTATTGAAATGTACCCCTTGCACCTGTCAGGTCTTAAAAAATGGGCACACTCCGGCAACAGGTGGGTTAAACGGGCCTCTGCCGTATCTCTTATAATTCCGGCAAGGAAAGGTTTGTTCCTAAATGACATTTTTGAGATAGCTGATATATTGCATTCTGACAAAGACGATATGGTTCAGAAGGGATACGGATGGATGCTTAAGGCATCAAGCCAGGCTCATCAGAAAGAAGTTTTTGACTATGTGATGCGAAAAAAGGCAACTATGCCCAGAACTGCACTCAGGTACGCGATTGAAAAGATGCCCGCGGAAATGAAGAAGCTGGCGATGGAGAAGTAAGCGGAAGGCAAGAAGGAGGAATACGAGAATAAAGTGTAGGATAATTAAATGACATATATGAAAGAGATAATTCCGATAATACTGATATTTATTTCAGGACTGACTCTGACTGCTCAGGACAGGGTGACAGGTCATGATTTTGCAACACGGTCGGAAGTAATTGCACGTAATGGAATGGCAGCAACAAGTCATCCTCTTGCCACCCAGGCTGCACTTGACATTCTGAAGAAAGGAGGAACAGCAGTTGATGCAGCTATTGCAGCAGACGCTGTTCTCGGAGTTGTTGAACCTACAGGCTCCGGAATAGGAGGAGATATTTTTGCAATAATCTGGAGCGCTGAAAAAGGAAAGCTTTACGGTCTGAATGGCAGCGGACGTTCACCCCGCTCACTGAAACTTGACTACTTCAGGGAACAGGGATTTGAATTCATTCCCTCTTTCGGACCGCTTCCCGTATCTGTTCCAGGTTGCGTTGACGGCTGGTTCGAAATGCATGACATTTTTGGGAAACTCCCGATAAGTAATATTCTTCAGCCGGCAATAAGCTATGCCAGGGACGGATTCCCTGTTACAGAGGTCATTGCTTATTATCTTGAACGCAATACTGCTGCTCTTAAGGAATTTCCAAATATAAAGGAGGTGTATATGCCAGGAGGAAAGGCTCCTTCAAAGGGAGAAATCTTCAGAAATCCCTTACTTGCAAACACTCTTGAAAAAATAGTAAAGGGCGGGAGAAATGAATTTTACCGCGGAAGCATTGCAAGGGATATTGACGCATTCATGAAAAAGAACGGAGGTTTCCTTTCCTATGATGACCTGTCAAGACATCACTCGGAATGGGTTGAACCTGTTTCCACATCATACAGGGGCTATGATGTATGGGAGCTGCCTCCAAACGGACAGGGCATTGCCGCACTTCAGATGCTTAACATCCTTGAAGGATACAATATAGCAGAAATGGGCTTTGGATCAGCTGAGTACATACATGTTTTCACTGAAGCCAAGAAGCTTGCCTTTGAGGATCGCGCAAGATTCTATGCCGATCCCACATTCGGAAATGTTCCGGTTTCACAACTCATCTCGAAGAAATATGCAGCAGAGAGAAGAAAACTGATTGACAATAACAGGGCAGCAAAGATTTATGATGCAGGGAAAATTGAGGCCGGCAACACAATATACCTTACTGTTGCAGACAAATTTGGCAACATGGTCTCACTAATTCAGAGCAACTACCGGGGAATGGGTTCAGGGATGTGCCCTACCGGCCTGGGTTTTGTACTTCAGGACAGAGGTGAGATGTTTACTCTGCAGGAAGGTCATCCTAATGTTTATGCACCGGGAAAAAGGCCCTTCCATACAATAATTCCTGCCTTCATCACTAAAAACGGGGAGCCATACATAAGCTTCGGAGTAATGGGAGGCGACATGCAACCCCAGGGTCATGTACAGATTGTTGTTAATCTGCTTGACTTCAGGATGAACCTGCAGGAAGCCGGTGATGCACCCAGAATATATCACAGCGGATCATCTGAACCTACAGGTGAACAGATGACTGACGGAGGAATATTGCATCTCGAAAGCGGTATAGGTACTGAGGTACTGCAGAAGCTTATGAGGATGGGACATGTAATACAATGGAATCTTGGCGGTTATGGAGGATACCAGGCTATTATGTGGGATTCGAAGAACAAGGTGTATTATGGTGCATCCGAGTCGAGAAAGGACGGACAGGCAGCAGGGTATTGAATGGGCGAAGGGCGAAGGGAGGAGGGCTCAGGGCAGAGGGCAGAGGGCTCAGGGAAAGGAGCCTGGTGCCTAGTGCCTAGTGCCTAGTG
>ERZ795054.3453-NODE-3453-length-12400-cov-8.666100_pt1 | contig 12400 bp, 14 predicted proteins | sample MGYA00375138_ERZ795054 | MGnify/ENA primary metagenome ERZ795054 (study PRJEB30183, sample SAMN05720215) | anaerobic digester metagenome | isolation source: active sludge of municipal wastewater-treating anaerobic digesters | place: USA | collected 2014-12-23 ...
TAAAAAATAAATATGAAACCAAGATATTGAGAAATATACAGGGAAAGAATAATGGAGTTTGACTATAATGAGAAAAAACTCATTAAAGAAAAACGAAAAGAGAAAGCCAAGTTAGTCGCTAAAACAAAACACGAAAATATAGAACACGCTTATTGATATATTTTTGAAACAAGAGTTTGAGTAGATGAGAACCTACCCAATTTCAAAAATATGTATGAGAAAGAATTGTAATTTTTATCGAAATATGATATAATCATAAATGTATGAAACACATATGCAAGATAGTATTTATTGCCTTAATAGTAGCCGTTGTATTTATCTTACGATTAAATCTCACAACGGAGGCACCGATACTAACATTGGAAATGTTTAGAAATAAAAAAATTACAAATAAAGATATACCAACCATTATGAGATTGGTAGCCAAAGCAGAAAATATTTCATTATCGAAGTTAACAAAAACATTAAATTGCGAAAGTAAATTGCTACATTATGATGAAAATGGTGAAGTCATAATTAGTAAAACAAATGATAGTGGAGTAGGTCAGATAAATAATTGGTGAAAACCAATAGCAAAAGAATTAGGTCTTAACTTAAATGACCCAATAGATAATTTGCTAATGTGTGCGTGAATAATTAAAAACGATACACGAAGTTGAAGGAATTGAACTTGTTATAATAAATATTATTAAAAATTAAAAATGGAAATCAAAAAGGTAGGGCTAATTGGTATGGGAGTGTTAGGAAGAACCCATTACAATTGGCTAAAATCACAGGACAAAATCGAAAAGATTTTAGTTTATGATATTAAAGAAAGTGATATACCAAATGACGATTTAGGTTATTTGGTTCAAGAGTCAGATGTTATATTTTTATCTTTACCAACACCGACAGGCGTAAATGGTAGTTTAGATATTAGCAATGTAGAAAAAATGCTTGACGAAATAAACAATGGAGTTGAAGGTGAAACAGTAGAAATTGTTATTCGTTCAACAATGCCGATTGGAAGTATGAATTATTTAGCAGGTAAATATAATAAATTAAAATTATATTATATGCCTGAGTTTTTGACAGAGAGATTCGCCAAAGATGATTTTGAAAATCCTTGAATACATATTTGAGGAAATACAAGAAAAGATATAAAGGAAACAGTAAAAATGTTTGAAGCAATGAAAGTTGCCAATGTGTTCCCTTCTGCTCCAAAAGAACTTATTGTAGATTCTAAAATCGCAGAAGCCGTAAAATTATTTACAAATAGTTTTTATGCATTGAGAATTATATTTGCTAACGAGATTTATGATTTATGTGCAAAGCAAGGAATAAATTATGAAACAGTAAAAACATTACTATGTTGTGATACTCGTATTGGTTCAGATTTTATGGACTTTTCAGGTAACGATGTCCATTTCAGAATAGCCCAAGACGGAAAATATGGTTTCGGTGGAAAGTGTTTGCCAAAAGATTTGAGTGAAGTAGTAGAAATGATGTGTGAGATTGACGCTGGTTATGGTTTATTACAAAAGGTTGAAGAGATAAATAACGATATTAGAGAAAAAGACGTCAAGGGTATTGACAAAAAAGATTAGTTTTGCTATAATTAAGTTAATATATTAAGAGCATAATTATGTTAAAATCAAAAAACAAATTGCAAAAGTTTTTGAACTCGCTATTGTCCGAATAATCAGGTTGCGAGTTTTTTTATTATTTATTAAATATTAAAATGAAAAAGCAAACCCCAGCAAGTATTAGAAAAGAGGTAATAAAAAAACTGGAAGACGAGTGTCTGAATATTTGAAAAATGTGTGTGTTTAAGAAATACGGAAAAACAGATATAGTTACAGGAAAACCTGCAAATGTAGCACACCATATTATACCAAGAGCAGAGAGTAAGTTTTTGAAGTTCGAAGTAGACAATGGAGTGCCGTTGGAACACTTGAAAACTCATTTCAGAATACATTACACCCCAAATCATAAAGACATAGATATAAAGATTGAAGAGTGATGTGGGAAGGAAAGATGACAATGGTTGAAAGATAATTATGCAAATCAAATATCGTATAATAGCATAGAGACAATGTTAAAGGTAAGAGATAAATTAAGCAAACAATTATATGGAGATGGCTATATATCGGACGATGAAGATTTCGCAAAAGCACTTAAAAAATAGGTTGAGCATAATCTATTAAATAGGGGAGTAAAAAACACATATACACCCCTTGACAAAAAAAGTGTAATTTGATAAAATTATACATAATAAAAGCATAACAAAAAGGAATATGGAAAACGAAAAAATCATTTATACAATAGGGCATTCAACTCTAACAAACGAAGAGTTTATTAAATTATTAAAAGGAAATAAAATACAAACATTAGTAGATGTGAGAACAGTTCCTTATTCGAAATGGACGCCACAATTTAATAGGCAGAATCTTTCTTTTGATTTGAGATTACAAGGAATAAAATATGAGTGACGTGGTAATAATTTAGGTGGTAAAGGAATAAATGTTAATTTTGAAGGAAGTATTGATGAATTGGCAGAACGATGTCAAAACGAAATAATAGTTTTAATGTGTAGTGAAGCAGATTACAAGAAGTGTCATAGGTATCAGTTAATATCTCCAAACCTTGAAAAGTTAGGAGTAAAAGTAAAACACATAACAAGTAAAGGAAACTTAATAGTCGACAAACAAATCATTAGACAAGTGATGAGTTTATTCTAAATTATTGGGGTGTCGTCTAAGTCAGGACGGTTCGCCTCTCAGCGAACAATGTGGGTTCAAATCCGACTGCCCCAGCAAATTAAAAGCAAAAACCTATGATACAATTAGATAAAATCTTTTTAGGAATTACACCAGTAGACCAAAGGAAATATATTACAGGAGTTCTTAAAAAGATGGTTAAAAAATACCCAAGAATAGTAATACCTGCGTGTGGACAGTTCACATTAGCAAAGTGTGCTATTGAAGCAGGTTATTTAAGAGAGAATATTTTTACAAGTGACATATCGTTGTATTCTGCTTTATTAGGATATCTTTATTCAGGAAAACCAATCAGCGAATTAGATTTTGAAATAATAGATGAAGAAATAAAAAAAGAGTATCAAGAATACACGACAGATTACGAGAAAGTCGCTTTTTTATTGTTTGTAATGAAAAAGTTGCAAATCAGAGACGATATTTATTTTCAGAAAATATTCCTTGATGAAATGATAAATCAAAAAGAGCAAATTGTATCTAAACTGGCTAAACTATTAGAGCAATTATCTGCTTACTATAAGGGTATAAACTTCGAGTTAAAAGACCTACGTGCCGAGTTAACGCAAGATAGAGTAGGAAACAACCAAAACACCACGGTTATAGTGAACCCACCTGCTTTTGCAGGAGGTTATAAAAAGATGTTTGCTTTTGAGAAAGTATTAAAGTTCAACTTTACAGTAGACGAGTGAAACTTTAACAAAGAATATGATAATACTTATGCAGAGTGTAAAAAATTAGATGTCCCAGTTATATTTTACAAATACAAATCACGTGGTAAATATGTCCAAGATGTTATTTTTGCAAAAGAATATGGCATAGACAGATATGAATATTGACTATTTACGAAACCAGAACTGCTTAAAGAGTTAGATATTAAAAAAAGCATCAGATATAAAAAGCCAATGGTGTTAAGACCAATCAAAGGACTACAAGTGTTTGGTGAAGACGATGTAATTACAGAAAACACAAAAGTGCATTTTCTAAAAACAACAGCCGAACACGCATTGTATTACAGAGAATTATTTGGACACAAATTAGGAACAACAAGAGCAGAAACTTATTATTTGCTTTTATTAGACGGAAAGATTACTTCAACAGTAGGTTTCCACCACTCCGAATTATTCCGTATGAAAACAGACAAAGTATTTGAAGTTTATGGTTTCAGCACACATAGTAATATTTACCCAAGATTAAATAGGTTGTTAATGATACTTATTACCTGCGAAGGTTTCAGACAAGTGGTAGAAAATCAAATGTCAGTAAAAAATAGATTATATGATTTGAAAGGTTTGAAAACAACTTGTATGTCTAAATATAGAGATGTAAAGTCGAACTCACGATTATTGTTTATTACTAAAAGAATACAATTGAAAAATGGCTTTTACAAAACATTATACGAAACTAACTTTTGAGAACACGATTTTAAGGAAGGGGTAAAAAGATTTTTAACAGAAAAAAACACAGATAGTTACGTCGAGCAGAATAATAATAACAAAGAAATAATAATAACATTAAAAAATAATTATGGACAATGACAATGTAGAAAACCAATATAAAAAATTAGTAGATTTGGGAGATGGAAAATCAGTATACCAAATCGGCTTAAATCTTTTAAGAGAACAAGATGTCAATGCGAGAATTATGGACATTGATGTTTTTGATAGATTAACAGATAATATCAAGAAATATGGTATGGAAAGTATGCCATTAGTGTATAAAATGACGAACCCAGCAGGTAATTTAGAGTTTTATATTATTAGTGGACACCACAGAATACGTGCAGCGAGAGCAGCAATGCTAAAAGAAATACCGTGTTTAGTTTATGAAAAGGAACTAACGCAAGATGAAATAATATCTAAACAATTGTCTCATAATGCTATAAATGGTTTCGATGACAAGCAGATATTATCAAAGTTATATAATATGATTTCAGATATTGATTACAAAATAGAAACAGGCATAAAAGATGCAGAGTTATTAGATTCGTTAAATAATATCAAGATAGATGAAATAAATATTGATATGGACTACCAATTGGTTAATATTTTATTCTTGCCGAGAAACTTTGAAAGATTTAAGGAAGTGTTATTAAAAATAGAGCCAGAAGCAGAATTGTATTTAGCAGATAAAGTAGATTGAGATAAGTTCAAAGGCATCTGTCAAGATATAGCAAAACGAGAACATATAATAAATATGGCTGCGATAATGACAAAGATGATAGATATTTTAGAAGAATATTATATTAAAAAAAATAATAAGTAAAAACAATGGAAGAAAACAAGGAAAAAAATTATGCTGGTCGACCACCTGCCGTTACGGAAGACGTGGTTGCTAAATTAGATATGGCTTTTGCTATTGGTGCTTCATTGAGAGAGGCGTTAATGTTTGCAGGTATAACTTGAACTGCTTGGAAATATTTTATTACTCAAAACCCAGAATATACAGAAAAAATGGAAGCATTAAAATTAAAACCTGTATTTAAGGCGAGACAAGAAGTAGTTAAAGGTTTAGAAGGCAACCCAGAGTTTTCTTTGAAGTTCTTGGAAAAGAAATTGAGAAAAGAGTTTGGGCAATATCAAACTGTTAATCTTACAGACGAAGAAACGGAAGGCAAAAATGAATTATTAGAATTATTAAAAAATGCAGATGAACAAACAAGAGAACAATTTGTCAACGCATACAGAAAAGTTCGATTTGGAGGAAAACAAAAAGATACAGGAAGCAGTATACCAGATAGACCTGCGAACGATGATAGAGGAACAGATATACCAACAGATGGAGGAAACGAAGGAGTGGCAACTGGGGACACTTCACTCGGAGTGGAACCGAGCGATAAGGAATAATCAGTTTATAGTTATCAAAGCACCACGTTCACATTTGAAAACTTTTTTCTTTTTTGAAATGTTTGCTTTACAACAATGCAAGTTTAGAAAAAATATTGATATTAGATATTTTACAGGTTCAGACCAACTTGCGATTGAAAAATTAGACCATATAAAAGAGTGAGCCAAATTGCCTTATTTCAAAAGTTTATTAGATGGAGCAGATACTAACAACAAAACAGAGTTAAAGTTTGGAGGAAACCAGAGAATATACGTGCAAGGTTATGGTGGTAAAGCGAGAGGTGGACACCCTGATTTTATTATTTTAGATGATATAATTGATAGTGCAGTAATTTATTCGGAAGATGCTAATAAGAAATCAAAAGAAAGATTAGCAATGGAAATATTACCAATGGCAGAACCACACACAAAAATTATTATTATTGGAACAATACAAAAAGACAATGACCTATATTCAGTTGATTGAAAAAATGATTTGAACGAGGACAAATATTTTACAAAAACTTATGATGCAATAGTTGATGAAGAAAAACATATTACATTGTTTCCCGAAAAATGAAGTTGAGAAAGGTTAATGGCAAAGAAAAAAGAAATCACAGAATTAGCAGGAACAAAATGATTTGATAAAGAGTATAGAAATATGGCGACTAACTTATTAGGAGAAATTATTAAACCAGAGTGATATAGAGAATATGAAATATTACCTGAACAATTAGATGTTTATAGTGGTTGAGATTTAGCAGTAGGTAAAGATGTAGATACAGGTGACTGAACTGCAAAAGTAACGATAGGAATTGATGCAGACGAAAATGTTTATATTTTAGATGTATATAAAGACAGAATAGATTTTGGCAAAAGAATAAAAGCAATATCTTATGAAGCAGATAAAGACAAACCAATTAGAGTTGCTATTGAAGAAAATGTATTTCAAGCAGATACAGTCCAAGTGGCGAAACAAAACTGCGACTATAATGTGATAGGAGTTAAAACAACGATTAACAAGGTGCAGAAATATAACGAGCAATTAGTTCCTTTATTCGAATCAGGTAGAATATATTTTAAGAAAGGAGATATTAAGCAACAAGAATTATGAAGAGAGTTATGTTCTCTTCCGAGAGGTGCTCACGATGATATGAGTGATGCATTATGTATAGCATTAAAAGATGTATTAGTAAAGTCGAGACCAAGAATCGAATTTTTCTAAAAAAAGGTTGATTTTTTATTAAAAATGTGGTATAATAGATTAACAAAAGAATTAAAATCGCTATATGAAACTATTCGGTTGAAAATTGTTTAGCAAAAAGGTTTCTGACGGAAGTTTAGTCACTCCGTTAGGTAGCGTATTTCAAAGAGAAAGTATAAATAACTCACAAGCATATTTAGAGACATATAGTAAATCGCTTTATGTATATGCTTGTGTTTCTAAAATTGCACAAAAAGTTGGTTCAATAGATTGACATTTGTATCAAATTATTAACACCAAAGGAGAAGTAAAAGAAATTGACAATAGTCCTTTACTTAATTTGATTTACAAGCCAAACCCATTTCAAACAAAAGCAGAGTTTTGAGAAAGTATTGTCATTGATAAAAAATTATGTGGCAATGCTTTTATTTTTAAGGTTAGAAATAATTATGGTAAAGTTGTAGAGTTATGAAGATTAAGCCCAGATAGAGTTACGATTATTAGTGATTCAACTTCGTTTATTAAAGGTTATGAATATCGAAAAGATGATGGGACTACAATTTTATTTAGACCAGAAGATATTATACACGATAAATACCCAAGCCCATTAGAGCAACATTTAGGTTTAGCACCATTGCAACCAGCAGCCGTGAGAGTTGATACAGAAGAGTTTGGTTCAAAATACCAAAGAGATTTTTTCTTAAACAATGCAAGACCTGATGGTATATTACATACAGAAGGAAGATTAACACCACAACAAAGAACAGATATTAAAGAAAGTTGAGCAAGAAGGCATCAAGGAATTGGTAAGAGCTCAAAGATGGCGTTAATTGAAGGAGGTATGACATATCAACAAATATCAATATCACAAAGAGAGATGGACTATATTGAAAGTATGAAGTTCACGAGAGATGATATTTTAGTTGCCTTTGGAGTTCCAAAACCAATTGTCGCAGTTACCGATGATGTTAATTTAGCAAATGCCGAAACAGGTATGAATATATTTTTATCTGAAACTATAAAACCAGAAATGTCGAGAATAGTTGAAAAAATAAATGAAGAATTAGTTATACCAGATTTTGGTGAACAATACTTTTTTGATTTCGTTGACCCAACTCCAAACGATGAAGTATTTGCATTAGATAGACAAACAAGATTAGTTATGGCGAACATAATGACAATCAATGAAGCAAGAAAAGAAAATGGTTTAGCACCGTTAAAAGATGGTGGCGATAGTATTTATTTACCATTGATGTCAGTTCCTATTGGTGATGTAGCACAAGAGAAGAGATTATCAATTTATAGAACTAAATCAAATCTATTTGCGAAAAGAAACTTCTTTTTTAAGAAATTAGAATTACAGGAATCAATTATACAACAATTGCAAAAAAAGATTACAGAATTGAAACCAAAACAAAAGGTTAGTAAAAAGATTAGAATTAAATCTACCCAACCAAAAATAGTTTTTACAAAAGAACAGAAATCAACTATTTGACAAGAACACGATAAAAGGTTATCAAACGATGTTTTTATTTTTAGAAACTTTGTTAGTAAATTATTCGCAGACCAATATGAAAGAATAAAAGATAAAATTAAAATAGAAGAAAAAAGTATTGAGAAAAAGATTAGTGTTAAAATAGACATTGATTGAGAAGAAGAAAATGAAATCTTTGCGGAAGCGTCAGTCCCAGTTTATACAGATATGATAAAAGCAAGAGGAGATAGAACTTCAAAACTTATAGGACGAACATTTGAAATAACACAAGAAGTAAAAGATTTTATTAAAAAGAAAGCAATTAAGTTTTCAGACGAAGTTAATAAAACAACAGAAGAAATGATTAAAAGAGTAATTGCCGAAGGTATAGATGAAGGCGAAGGTCATAATGAAATTAGTAAAAGAATTAAAGAAGTTTATACCGAGAGAGAAAAAAGAGGAGCAGAAAGAATAGCAAGAACAGAAATGACAAGTGCAAGTGGTGAAGCAGATATAGAATCTTTTAAGCAAGGAGGTTTAGAAAAGAAAGAGTGAAAAGCAACCGAAGATGATAGAACAAGAGATAGTCATTTAGAAGTTGATGGTGAAGTAGTAGAATTAGATAAAGAGTTCAGTAATGGGTTAAAGTTCCCTGGCGACCCAAGTGCAGACCCAGAAGAAGTATGTAATTGTCGATGCACTTTATTACCAGTCGTCGAATAATAAAAAAATTAAAAATAAAAACCAAAAATGCTGTATAAAAGTTTAGAAGTAGAAATCAAAAAGGTTGACGAAGAGAAAGCAACGATTGATGCTATATTTTCAACTGCCGATGAAGACAGACACGGAGATATAGTTAATCAAGAAGGTTGAATATTAGATGAATACAAAACCAACCCAGTTATTTTATGAGGACACGACCACTCTCAACCAGCAATTGGTAAAGCCGTTGATATTGGTTTAGATGAAAATAAAAACTTATCAGGAACAATACAATTTGCAACAAAAGAAAATCCGTTTGCAAAAGTAATTTATGAGTTATACAAAGGTGGTTTTATGAGAGCATTTTCAGTTGGTTATATGAACCTTGAAGCAGAAGAAAGTAAAAATGGTTCACCAGTTCATAAAGTAAATAGATTATTTGAAATCTCTGCCGTAAATGTAGGTGCTAACGCATTAGCATTAGCCAAACAGAAAGGTATTGATGTCACTCAATTGACTTCAAAAGATTTAGATGAAATGCCTAAATTAGACGAAGTTCCACAAGAAATTGTTGAAACTGACGAAACATTGCCTAAAAAAGACGATTTAATCGTCCCAGATGCCACGCAAAGCAACGATAATGATGAAACCATACCTAAACCAACGGAAGTTGTAATTGAAAAGCCAGAGGCAGTAGAAGAAGAAATTAAAGAGTTTTTAGAGAAAGAAGGTAGAGTATTGTCCAAAAGAAACAAGGACATAATCAATAATGCCATTAACGCTCTAACAGAATTAGTTAGAGTTGATAATGAGGAAGCCGATAGCCAAGACAAAAACCAAAGGTCGAAACTCCAAGGAAACTTGGACGGAAAGAAAGCCGTTAAGGTCTTTAACAAAACAATTAGAGTTTTGATTAAAGAAAAAAACGAACTCAAAAAGGTTAATAAATTAAAAATTAAGTTTAATTAAAATGGACGAACAAAAAAATGAAAAGACCCAAGAAGTTGACCAATCAGAAGTTAAAACTTTAATCAATGAATCTGTTTCAGAAGCATTTGAAAAGTTTTCTGATAGTTTAGTCAACAAGTTCCAAGCAGGAGTTGAAGAACAACGCTCCAAAGTTTTGGAAACAGAAAAAAAGGAAACAGAAAAGCAAAGAAATATTACGAAAGAGTTTTTAACTGCATTAGTTAAAGACGACAGAGAAGTTTTGAAAACTTTAACAACTTCAAGTGCTGATACACCAAAAGCAGGTTATACAATTCCTACCGAGTTAATGGCAGAAGTATTGCGTATTGCTAATACTCAATATGGTGTCGCTCGTAGAGAAATGAGATACCTACCTTTCACAGGTGCAGGTAATACCCGAACTATTCCAACAATAGCCAATGGTGTTACTGTTACTTGAACCGATGAAGCAGCAGCAAAAACTTCTACTCAACCAACTTTTGGTTTAGTAACTCAGACATTAAAGAAACTCGCTGCGATAGTTCCTATGACAGAAGAATTGATGGAAGATACTGCTATCAATTTGACTCAATTAGTTGCCGACTTAATCGCCGAAGCAATCGCCAAAGAAGAAGATACACAATTCTTGGCTGGAACTGGTGCACCTTGAACAGGTGTGTTAAATAATACATCAGTCAATTCAGTAACATTAGCAGGAACAACCTTTGCAGGTTTAACTGCCGATGATTTACTTGATATGATTGACAAAACACCAGAATCAGTTTTAGATGGTGCAAAGTTCTATATGCACAGAAGTATTTTAAGTATTGTTCGCAAACTTAAAGCATCTACTTCTGGTGTATACATTTTTGAAGGACCACAAGGCGATGCACCAGCAACAATTTGGGGCTACCCAGTTGTTACAACTGATGTTTTGCCTGCTTCAACCGATACTGCTGCCAATAAAAAGTTTATCATTTTTGGTAATCTTAAAAAAGGTGCAATATTCGGAGACAAGCAAAGTATTCAAGTTAAGTTATTAGACGAAGCCACAATTACAGATACCGATGGACAAACTGCAATCAATTTAGCACAACAAGATTGTATTGCTATGAGATTTGTAGAAAGAGTTGGTTATGTTTTGGCTTTACCAACAGCAGTTACAGTTCTTAAAACTCACGCATCTGGTTCGTAGTTAGTCGAGAGTTTTTCTTAATAAACTATTAAATCCGAAATTATGGCTGCAACAGTCCAAATTAACGAATATAACGGCGTAGATGAAACAGAAACAGCAAATATTACTAATACTAATATGGGAGATACCGATGCCGTAAATCTCGACCCAGTAGCATACCCAGTTGTCCCTGGTGAAAATACTTATGAGAAATGACAAAAGATTGATGTTACCAATATGGGTGGCTCGTCTAAAATTGACAATCTCAAAGTATGACGAACAGGTGCATTAGGGGGTAGTGCAGTTCACGTAACAAATGCGAGAACATCGAGTTATGGTGGGGCAGAAACTTATGCTCAACCAGTTAAAACAGATTCAACGGTAGCAGACCAAACGATGCCTACTTCTGAACCTGCCTCTGCCAATTTAGGCATAGGTGGTGCATTAGCAGGAGCATTAACGGCTGCTGGTGAATCAGATTATTTAGTTCACCAGATTCAAACTGACGCTGGTGATGTAGCAGGTTCTACCTCCACTATGAACTACCAATACGATGAAACTGCCTAAATGGGTAAAGTTATTTGTGGGGCGTGTGGTAAAGAGTTTGAGAGTAAAGAGAAATATCTAAAACACATTTGTGAAAAAACAGGTTATACTCCTACTCAAATAGAACACTTTGACATACTGTCCAACGGAAGATTTTCTAAACAGAGTGCGAAAGCATTGGCACGTGGAGAAGCCAAAAATAACTCTGTAAAGAAATAGAGAAAAAATAAAAACAATACAATGTTTATGAGACAATACAATGTGCAAGAAAGACACCGTCTCATAACAAGGACGGTGTCCTTCTTAATAAAAAGGTTAAATAAAAATTATGAAATATTTTGTTAAAGAATTAAAAAATACAGAAAATAAAACAAACACAACAGAAGAAAACTTAATTGAAGTGTCAATTGAAAGATGAAGTTGAGGTGTAATTTACAATGATAATACAGAACTGCACCAGTTTCAAGATGGAGAACCAGATGGTATCTTTCATAGAATACAAGAAATTGATTGAAGTAGAGTTAAAATGTTTTCAATGTATAAATCGGACGATATTAAAAAAAGAATTGATATTTTAGTTACACCAGAAATGCAAGTATTTCATTTTTATAGAAATATTAAACCGTTTTATTTAGAAGGTTTCGTGAAAGTTTATGTTTTCGGTTATAAAATAAAAGGAACTTCCGAAACAGTTTATAATTTCATATTACCAGACGATAGAGTATTAGTAAGTAGTAAAGATAATGTCGATTTATCTTTATTTGAATTACAAAG
>ERZ795054.3456-NODE-3456-length-12386-cov-25.630444_pt1 | contig 12386 bp, 10 predicted proteins | sample MGYA00375138_ERZ795054 | MGnify/ENA primary metagenome ERZ795054 (study PRJEB30183, sample SAMN05720215) | anaerobic digester metagenome | isolation source: active sludge of municipal wastewater-treating anaerobic digesters | place: USA | collected 2014-12-23 ...
TACGACAACCCGCAGGGTATCGAGCAGGCGACCTGGGACATGGTCATCGACTGGCTGGCGGCCGGTATCGATCCCAATCTGGCCACACTGTTCATCCAGTCCCGGGTGCCGGAACATGCCGAGCTTCACTTGCTGCTGTCGATGATGACGCCGCTCGGCTGGCTGGAACGGGTGCCCACCTACAAGGACCAGCAGGAAAAGCTGGAGAACAAGGATTTGTCGACCTACGGCTTCCTCGGCTATCCGCTGCTGCAGTCAGCCGATATCCTGATCTATCGCGCCGACAAGGTGCCGGTGGGCGAGGATCAGGTTCCCCATATCGAGTTTTCGCGCGAAATTGCCCGCCGTTTCAATCACTTGTATGGGCGCGAACCGGGCTTCGAGGACAAGGCACGCGAGGCGGTCAAGAAGCTGGGCAGCAAGAAGGCGCGGCTTTACGAGGAACTGCGCACCCGCTTTCAGCAAAACGGCGACAAGGAGGCGGTCGAGCAGGCCAAGGCGATGCTTGATGAAATCCAACATCTTTCCCAGGGTGACCGCGAACGGCTGTTCGGTTATCTGGAGGGCACCGGCAAGATGATCCTTGCCGAGCCGGGCGCACTGCTTACGGAGGCTTCGCGCATGCCCGGGCTGGACGGGCAGAAGATGTCCAAGTCGTACCACAACACCATCACCCTGCGCGAATCCGAGGCGTCGGTGACGAAGAAGGTGCGCAGCATGCCGACCGACCCGGCCCGGGTGCGCCGCAATGATCCGGGCGAGCCGACCAAGTGCCCGGTCTGGCAGTTGCATCAGGTCTATTCCGATGACAGCTGTAAGCAATGGGCGCAGCAGGGCTGCCGCACCGCCGGTATCGGCTGCATCGAATGCAAGCAGCCGGTGATCGACGGTATCCTGCGTGAACAGGTGCCGATGCGCGAGCGGGCGCAGCTGTATCTGGATGATCCCTCATTGGTCAAGAACATCATTGCCGACGGCTGCGAGAAGGCGCGCGAACTGGCCCGCGAAACCATGCGCGACGTGCGCGAGTCGATGGGGCTCGAATACCACTGATGGCTTCGCCGCGGACGACATCCCGGGCTGACGGTTGTATTTTCCGATGAATGCGGTGGTCGACGCGCCCCAGGCGTCTGTTTTCGTGCCGGTCGCCCGCATTTATGGCGAGGCGATGGAGACCCTGCCGCAGGATCTCTACATCCCGCCCGATGCGCTCGAGATCATGCTCGATGCCTTCGAGGGGCCGCTCGATTTGTTGCTCTACCTGATCCGCAAAGCCAACGTGGACGTGCTCGACATCCCGATGGCGCCGCTGACCCGGCAGTACCTGAGCTATATCGACAGCATGCGCGCGGGCAATCTCGAACTGGCCGCCGAATACCTGGTGATGGCGGCCATGCTCATCGAGATCAAGTCGCGCATGCTGTTGCCGCGCGCGAAAGTCGGCGCTGACGACGAAGCCGAGGACCCGCGTGCGGAACTGGTGCGTCGGCTGATGGAGTACGAGCAGATGAAGCTGGCCGGCCAGCGGCTGAACGAAATGCCGCAGGCCGAACGCGAGTTCTTCTGGGTCGAGACGCTGGTCGAAAAGTCGCTTTACGTTCGTTTGCCGGAAGTCTCGGTCGATGATCTCAAGGATGCCTGGATGGCGATCTTCCGCCAGGCCGGCCTGAAAAAGCACCACCGGATCGAACGCGAAGAGCTGTCGGTGCGCGAGCATATGGGGATCATCCTGCGTCTTTTGCGGGAGCGCGGCGGTTTCGTCCAGTTCGAAACGATGTTCGACCCGGAAATGGGTGCGCCCGGTCTGGTCGTGCATTTTCTCGCCATGCTCGAGCTGGCCCGCGAAAAGCTGGTCGAATTTACCCAAACCGAGGCGTTTCAGCCCATTTACGTGAGAGTGCATCAAGGTGGAAGCGAGCCTGGTCAAGAAAGTGCTTGAAGCGGCCCTGCTGGCGGCCCGCGAGCCGATGACGCCGCTCGAACTGCGCAAGATGTTCGAGGCCGAATTGTCGACCGATACGTTGCGCAAGCTGCTCGACGAACTGCGCGAGGACTGGGCGGAGCGGCCGGTCGAGCTGATCCAGCTCGCCTCCGGCTGGCGTTTTCGTACGCGGGCCGAATTCCTGCCTTACCTGGAACGCCTCAACCCGGAAAAACCACCACGATACTCGCGGGCGATGCTGGAAACGCTGGCCATCATCGCCTACCGGCAGCCGGTGACGCGCGGCGACATCGAGGAAATCCGCGGCGTGGCGGTCAACACCAACGTCATCAAGACGCTTGAAGAGCGCGGCTGGATCGACGCTGTCGGTCATCGCGACACGCCGGGCCGGCCGGCGCTGTTTGCCACGACCAAACAATTTCTCGATGATCTGGGCCTGCGCAGCGTCAGCGAACTGCCGCCGCTCGAACATATCAGCCAGACCCTGGAACTGGAACAATGACCAATAAACGCACGCCCTTCCGTCAATCAGCAAAAAAAGGCGGTGGCGCCTCCGAAAAAAGCCCGGAAAACGCGGTTGACCGCAACAATCCGCCACGCGGTCGCGGACCGCGCCGCGTGATGCAGGAAGAAGGACAAGCGGCGCCAGCTGCCGCCAAGCCCCGGCGCAAGCCGGCGCCGAATACCGGCGGCCGCGCCAATCGCGGCAACATCGCCCGTGACGGACGGCCATTGGCCGAAGCCAAGCCGGAGCGCCTGCAAAAGGTGCTGGCCCAGGCCGGCATCGGCTCGCGCCGCGAAATGGAGGAGTGGATTGCCGCCGGCAAGATCAGTGTCAATGGCGTGACCGCCCAGGTCGGGCAAAGCGTGGTGCCGACCGACAAGGTCAAGATTGGCGGTCGCCTGGTCAATCTGCGTTTCACGACCACGCGCACGCCGCGCGTCGTCTTGTACCACAAGCCGGAAGGCGAAATCGTCTCGCGCGACGACCCGGAGGGGCGTCCCTCGGTGTTCGCCGCATTGCCGCGCATCCGCGGTGGACGCTGGATCGCGGTCGGCCGCCTCGACTTCAATACCTCGGGCCTCCTCCTGTTCACGACGTCCGGCGAACTGGCCAACACCCTGATGCACCCGAGTTCGGAACTGATTCGCGAGTATGCCGTGCGGGTGCTGGGCGAACTGACGCTGGAGTCACAAAAACAGCTGCTGGAAGGCATCCAGCTGGAAGATGGCCCGGCCAGTTTCGCCAGCCTGCAAGATGGCGGCGGCGAAGGCGCCAACCACTGGTACCGCGTGACCATCTTCGAAGGCCGCAACCGCGAGGTGCGCCGCATGTTCGAGGCGGTCAACTGCACGGTCAGCCGTCTGATCCGTGTTCGCTACGGTCCGTTCAGCCTGCCGCCGCAGCTCAAGCGGGGCAGGGTGCGCGAGCTCGAAGAAGCTGAGGTCAGGATGTTCCTGCGCGAACTGGAAAAATCGGCCAAGCCTGCGCCGGCGCCCCTTGACGGTGCATAAAGTCGGCTGGATTCATTTACCGGGGGGAATAAACTCGTTATAATTCACGGGTTTGTTCCCCCCGCCGTTTATGGCGGAGCATCTTTTTTATCGAGGTGGGCGTTTCGCCCATTTTTTATTTGTGGCTATGGATTTAAACACGCTGCTTGAAACGACCGTGGTTGGTCTGGGTTATGAGCTCGTCGACGTCGAGATGTCGCCGCGCGGCCGGACGATTCGCGTCTTCATCGACCTCCCGGGCAAGAAGAGCGGTATCGACGTCGAGGATTGCGCCAAGGTGTCCAATCAGCTTTCGCGCGTTTTCGAAGTGGAAAACGTCGATTACGACCGTCTCGAAGTCTCGTCGCCGGGGCTCGACCGCGTGGTCAAGAAGGCTGCCGATTTCGCGCGCTTCGCCGGCCAGGATATCCAGATCAAACTGCGCATTCCGCACGGCGGCCGCCGCAATTTCCAGGGCGAACTGCTTGGCTACTGGGATGGCAAGGTTGCCTTGCGTCTCGAAAAAGATGAAGTGGAACTGGAATTCAATAATATCGAAAAGGCACGTCTGGTGCCCCGATTCGACTGAAGGACTAGGAGGTTTTAGCCCATGAGCCGTGAACTGTTGCTGCTGGTCGATGCACTGGCCCGCGAAAAGAACGTTGGCAAGGATATCGTCTTCGGTGCCCTTGAACTGGCACTCGCGTCCGCGACCAAGAAGCGTATCCACGATGAGGCCGACGTGCGCGTCGCCATCGATCGCAACACGGGTAGCTTCGAGTCCTTCCGTCGCTGGCAGGTTGTGCCGGATAGCGAATACGTCAACGAATTTCTTCAGGTTCCGCTCTCCGAAGCGCAGAAGGACGATCCGGAGATCGAGGCCGGTGATTCCCTTGAAGAGGCGCTCGAACCCATTGATTTCGGTCGTATCGGTGCGCAGGCGGCCAAGCAGGTCATCCTGCAGAAAATCCGCGACGCCGAGCGTGAGCAGATCCTGGCCGACTTCCTCGAGCGCAAGGAGCATGTGGTTTCCGGGACCATCAAGCGCATGGAGCGCGGCAACGCCATTGTCGAGGCCGGCAAGATCGAGGCCCTGCTGCCGCGTGACCAGATGATCCCCAAGGAAAACCTGCGCATCGGCGACCGTATTCGCGCCTATCTGCTGCGCATCGACCGCAATGCCCGCGGCCCGCAGATCATCCTGTCACGCACCGCGCCGGAATTTGTTATCCGCCTGTTCGAAATGGAAGTTCCGGAGATCGAGGATGGCCTGATGGAACTCAAGGCCTGTGCCCGCGACCCGGGGCTGCGTGCCAAGATAGCCGTCAAGTCGAACGACCCGCGCGTCGATCCGATCGGTACCTGTGTTGGCCTGCGCGGTTCGCGCGTCACCGCCGTGCGCAACGAGATCGGTGGCGAGAACATCGACATCGTGCTGTGGTCGGCTGACCCGGCCCAATTCGTCATCGGCGCCTTGTCTCCGGCCGAAGTGTCGTCCATCGTGGTCGACGAGGAAAAGCACGCGATGGATGTCGTGGTCGATGAAGACAACCTTGCCATCGCTATCGGCCGCAACGGGCAGAATGTCCGTCTCGCCTCCGAGTTGACCGGCTGGACGATCAACCTGATGACGCAGGACGAATCGGCAAAGAAATCGGAAGCCGAGTATGCGGTGACCCGCCTCGTCTTCATGGAAAAGCTTGATATCGACGAGGAACTGGCTGACCTGCTGATCGAGGAAGGCTTTTCCTCGCTGGAAGAAGTTGCCTACGTGCCGCTGGCGGAAATGCTCGAGATCGACGGTCTTGACGAAGATATTGTCAATGAGCTGCGCAATCGCGCGCGGAACATCCTGCTGACCGAAGCCATCGTGACCGAGGAGCAACTGGAAGGGGTCGCCGATGACCTGCTCGGTCTCGAAGGGATGACCAGGGAACTTGCAGCGAAGCTGTCGGGGCATGGGATCAAGAGCCGTGATGACCTCGCCGAACTGGCGGTGGATGAGCTCGTTGAAATGAGCGGCATTGATGAAGAACGTGCCAAGGAAATTATTCTGAAGGCGCGTGCTCACTGGTTTGAGTGAGCGGGAGGGTGGACGTATGACCGCAACAACTGTTTCGCAATTTGCAGTAGAACTCAAGATGCCGGTGGTGGCGTTGCTCGAGCAACTCGGCAAGGCCGGCGTGGGCAAGCAGGGCAGCAATGATGAGCTGACCGATCAGGACAAGGCCAGGCTGCTCGAGTACCTGCGCCGGGCGCATGGCGACGAATCGAAGACAAAGATCACGCTGACCCGCAAGCAGACCTCCGAGATCAAGGCGACGGATTCCCACGGGCGCGCCCGGACCGTTCAGGTCGAGGTGCGCAAGAAACGCGTTTTGATCAAGCGCGAGCCCGGTGACCAGGTGCCTGGCACGCTGCCAGAACAGGTGATTGCCGAGCCGGTCGTCGAAGTGGCGCCAGTCGTTGTCGAGCAGGCGCCGGTTGTTGCGCCGGTCGAGATTCCGCCTGCGCCAGTAATTGTCGAGCCGCCGGTCGTCGAGCCGGTGGTTGAAGCAGTACCGGCGGCACCCGCCCCGGTACGGGTGTTCCGTGACGAACAGGACCGCCGCCACCACGAACTACTGGAACTGCAAGCCCGCGAAATGCGCATGAAGCAGGAGCGCGAAGCCGAGCTGGTTCGCATGCGGCGCGAAGCCGAGGTCGCTGCCGTCGCAGCACAGGCAGCAGAGCAGGCGCGCCAGTTGGCAACGACCCAGGCCAAGGCGCAGGCGCCTGCGCCTGCAGGCGAAAAAGGAACGCTGCACAAGAAGCCGGATGCGCCGGGCAAGGACGCCAAGAAAGGCGGCAATGGCCGCGGCGATGACGGGAAGAAGAAGTCGGGTATCAAGACGCGTTCCGCTGATACGGGCAGTTCCTGGAAAACGGGTCGTCATGGCCACAAGAAGCACGACAACAAGACCGATGACGGCCAGGGCAGCTTCCAGGCGCCGACCGAGCCGGTGGTGCGCGAAGTGCATGTTCCGGAAACCATTTCCGTCACGGATCTGGCGCACAAGATGGCGGTCAAGGCCATCGAAGTCATCAAGGTGATGATGAAGATGGGGTCGATGGTCACCATCAACCAGGTGCTGGATCAGGAAACGGCCATGATCGTGGTCGAAGAAATGGGGCACACGCCGGTGGCTGCCAAGCTGGACGACCCGGATGCCTTCCTTGAAGACACCCAGGGGGTCGAGCACAAGGATGTGCCGCTTGAACCCCGTGCTCCGGTGGTTACCGTGATGGGCCACGTTGACCACGGCAAGACCTCGCTGCTTGACTACATCCGGCGGGCCAAGGTGGCGGCCGGTGAAGCTGGCGGCATTACCCAGCACATTGGCGCCTATCACGTCGAAACCGAGCGTGGGATGGTCACCTTCCTCGATACGCCGGGCCACGAAGCGTTTACTGCGATGCGTGCGCGCGGCGCCAAGGCGACCGACATCGTCATCCTGGTGGTGGCTGCCGATGACGGTGTGATGCCGCAGACCAAGGAAGCGATCCATCATGCCAAGGCGGCCGGTGTGCCGCTGGTCGTGGCCATCAACAAGATGGACAAGCCGGATGCGAACGTTGATCGCGTGAAGCAGGAACTGGTCGCCGAAGGCGTGATTCCTGAAGAATATGGTGGTGATTCGCCCTTCGTGCCGGTTTCCGCCAAGAAGGGCACCGGCATCGACGATCTGCTGGAACAGGTCCTGTTGCAAGCCGAAGTGCTTGAGTTGACCGCGCAGAAGGATGCGCCGGCCAAGGGGCTGATCATCGAGGCGCGTCTCGACAAGGGGCGCGGCGCGGTGGCGACCATGCTGGTGCTGTCCGGTACGCTGAAGCGTGGCGATATCATTCTGGCGGGTCAGGTCTCCGGCCGTGTGCGCGCCATGCTCGACGAAAACGGCAAGCCGATCAGCGAAGCGGGCCCGTCCATCCCGGTTGAAATTCTTGGTTTGTCCGATGTGCCGGCTGCCGGCGAGGAAGCCATTGTGCTGGCCGATGAAAAGAAGGCGCGCGAAATCGCGCTGTTCCGCCAGGGCAAGTTCCGTGATGTCAAGCTGGCCAAGCAGCAGGCGGCCAAGCTGGAAAACATGTTCGAACAGATGAAGGAAGGAGAGATCAAGACCTTGCCGCTCATCGTCAAGGCCGACGTGCAGGGTTCTCAGGAGGCTCTGGTGCAAACCCTGGGCAAGCTCTCGAACGAGGAAGTCCGGGTGCAGATCATTCATGGCGGGGTCGGAGCGATCAGCGAATCCGACGTCAATCTGGCCCAGGCATCGGGTGCGGTCATCATCGGCTTCAACATTCGTGCCGACGCCGGTTCGCGGAAATTGGCCGAGACCTTCGGTGTCGATATCCGCTATTACAACGTGATCTATGACGCCGTCGATGAAATCAAGGCAGCACTTTCCGGCATGCTGTCCCCGGAAAAACGCGAGCAGATTACCGGGCTGGTCGAAATCCGCCAGGTCTTTCATGTTTCCAAGGTTGGTACCATTGCCGGCTGCTATGTGCTTGAAGGCATCGTCAAGCGCAATTCGCGCGTTCGCCTGTTGCGCAACAATGTCGTACAGTGGGACGGCGAACTCGATTCGCTCAAGCGTTTCAAGGACGACGTCAAGGAGGTGCGCAGCAATTTCGAGTGCGGTCTCTCCCTGCGCGGCAACAATGACATCCAGGAAGGCGATCAACTCGAAGTGTACGAAATCCAGGAAGTGGCGCGTTCGCTGTAATGAAGAAAAAAGGGTTTCAGCGCAGTGACCGGGTCGCGGAGCAGGTCCGTCGCGACCTGGCTGATCTGATTCGTACCGAGTTGAAGGATCCGCGGGTTGGCATGATCAGCCTGACGGCGGTCGAGCTGACGCCGGATTACGCACACGCCAAGGTATTTTTTGCCACGCTCAATGCCGACCATCTGGAAGAAATCGAACGCGGGTTGAAGCGGGCCGCAGGCTTTCTCCGCCGCGAGTTGGGGCGTCGCATCCATATCCATACGCTGCCGGAACTGCATTTCGTGTACGACGATTCGATCGAACGCGGCGCCAGCATGTCGGCGCTGATCGAGCGGGCCAACGCGCTCAGCGACCAGACCCCGGAAGACTGAGCTACATGCAAGTCAAGAAGACCTGGAAACAGGTCGACGGGGTGTTGTTGCTCGACAAGCCGCTCGGGCTCACTTCTAACGACGCGCTGCAAAAGGCGCGCCGCCTGTTTTCGGCGGCCAAGGGCGGGCACACCGGTACCCTTGACCCGCTGGCGACCGGGTTGTTGCCGCTATGTTTTGGCGAAGCGACGAAATTTTCGGCCGATCTGCTCGATGCTGACAAGACCTATGAAGCGGTCATCAGATTTGGCGTCACCACGGACTCCGGGGATGCAGAGGGCAGGGTCATTGCCACGGCGCCGGTCGACGTCGAAAAGGAAGCCATTTTTGGCGTCCTCCCCCGCTTTACGGGCGATCTACTTCAGGTGCCCCCCATGCACTCGGCTCTCAAGCGCAATGGCCGCCCGTTGTACGAACTGGCTCGGCAGGGAATCGCGGTCGAGCGTCAGCCGCGGGCGGTGACGATTCATTCCATCGATCTATTGGCTTTTGCCGGCGATGAGCTGACCCTGCGTGTGAAGTGCAGCAAGGGCACCTACATCCGGGTGCTGGCGGCAGACATCGGCGCCGCGCTGGGCTGTGGTGCGCATCTGGCCGGCCTGCGGCGAACGGCTGTCGGCGAACTCGGCCTGGCGGGTGCGGTAACCCTGGCGGAACTGGAGGCGCTCGACGAAGCTGGGCGCATCGCGCACCTGCGGCCCGTCGATGCCCTGCTGCATACGCTTCCGGCGCTAACGCTCGAGGGTGATGCGGCACAGCGCTTTCGCCATGGGAATCCGGTTGACCTGCCGGCTGGATTCTGCGGAAAGATTCGGGTTTATGAAGGCAGTCGTCTGATCGGTGTCGGCGAGCCCGGGCAGGGCGACCGATTGTGGCCGAAGCGCTTGGTTCAACTTGCTGATTAACTGATATAATTGCTCGCTTCCCGTTGCCAACGGGAGATTTTCCAACTGGCGCTGGCTCTATCAAACTGGGGCGGCGTCGTCACCATGAAAGAGAGTTTGAAATGGCATTTACCACCGAAGTCAAAGCCGGCGTTGTTGCCGATTTCCAGCGCGCCAAGGGCGACACGGGTTCTCCCGAAGTTCAGATTGCGCTGCTGACCGCGCGCATCAACGACCTGACCCCGCATTTCAAGGAGCACAAGAAGGACCACCACTCACGTCGTGGCCTGCTACGCATGGTCAATCAGCGTCGTAAATTGCTGGACTATCTCAAGGGCAAGAACGTCGACGCCTACCGTACCCTGATTACCCGCCTTGGCCTGCGGAAGTAACGCAGACTAAAGCCCCCCGAAGGAGCGGCCCGGATTTCCCCGGCCGCTTTTTTCGTTTTTGTCGTTGTGTTGTGTGTTGAAGCTAAATTGTTGAGTGTGAAAGGGAATTATGTTTAATGTCGTGAAAAAAACATTCGCCTATGGTGCCCATCAGGTCACCATCGAGACAGGCGAAATTGCCCGCCAGGCTGGTGGTGCAGTCCTCGTTTCCATGGAAGAAACCGTGGTTCTGGTCACCGTCGTGGCTGCCAAGAACGCCAAGCCGGGCCAGGATTTCTTCCCGCTGACCGTTGATTATCAGGAAAAAACCTACTCCGCCGGCCGTATCCCCGGTGGCTTCTTCAAGCGCGAAGGCCGTCCTTCCGAAAAAGAGACGCTGACCTGCCGCCTGATTGACCGTCCCATCCGCCCGCTGTTCCCGGATGGCTTCTACAATGAAGTCCAGGTCATCGCCACCGTGATGTCGCTGAACCCGGAAGTCGATTCCGACATCCCGGCCCTGATCGGCGCCTCCGCCGCCCTGGCCATCTCCGGTGTGCCGTTCAACGGCCCGATCGGTGCCGCCCGCGTCGGTTACATCGACGGTCAGTACGTGCTGTGTCCGACCCTGAGCCAGCTCAAGACCAGCCAGCTCGATCTGGTGGTTGCCGGTACCGAATCGGCCGTGCTGATGGTGGAGTCCGAAGCCGATCAGTTGTCCGAAGAAATCATGCTCGGTGCCGTGGTTTTCGGCCATACCGAGTCGCAGAAGGCGATCAACGCCATCAACGAACTGGTCGAAGAAGCCGGCAAGCCGGAATGGGATTGGCAAGCGCCGGCCCAGGACGAAGCCCTGGTCGCCCAGTTGAAGGATCTGGTTTCCGCCAAGCTCGAAGAGGCTTACAACATCACCGTCAAGCAAACGCGCAGCCAGGCAGTCAAGGAAATCCGTGCCGAGGCAGTCGCAACGCTGGCTACCGGTGCTGAAGGCGCTCCGGATGAAAACACCGTCGGTAACCTGTTTCATGAACTGGAAGCCAGCATCGTGCGTGGCCGCATCCTGAGCGGCGCCCCGCGTATCGACGGTCGCGATACACGCACCGTGCGTCCGATCACCATGCGTTCCGGCGTGTTGCCGCGCACCCATGGCTCGGCTCTGTTCACCCGTGGTGAAACCCAGGCGCTGGCTGTCGCTACCCTCGGTACCAACCGCGACGAACAGATCATCGACGCCCTGGCAGGTGAATACCGCGACCGCTTCATGCTGCATTACAACATGCCTCCGTACGCCACCGGCGAATGCGGCCGCGTCGGTACGCCAAAGCGTCGTGAAATCGGTCACGGTCGTCTGGCCAAGCGCGCTTTGCTCGCCGTGCTGCCCAAGTCCGAGGATTTCTCCTACTCGATGCGCCTGGTTTCGGAAATCACCGAATCCAACGGTTCGTCGTCGATGGCTTCCGTCTGCGGCGGCTGTCTCGCGCTGCTCGACGCCGGTGTGCCGCTTAAGGCGCACGTTGCCGGTATCGCCATGGGGCTGATCAAGGACGGTAATCGTTTCGCCGTGCTGACTGACATTTTGGGTGACGAGGATCACCTCGGCGACATGGACTTCAAGGTTGCCGGTTCGACCAGCGGCATTACCGCGCTGCAGATGGACATCAAGATCCAGGGCATCACCAAGGAAATCATGCAGGTCGCGCTGGCCCAGGCCAAGGATGCACGTCTGCACATCCTCGGCCTGATGCAGGAATCGGCTGCCGGTCCGCGTGAAGAAATGTCGGCCTACGCCCCGCGTCTGTACACCTTCAAGATCAATCCGGAAAAGATCCGTGACGTCATCGGCAAGGGCGGTGCAGTCATCCGCGCCCTGACCGAAGAAACCGGCACCACGATCGATATTCAGGATGACGGTACGATCACCATTGCCTCCAGCAGTGGCGAGGCGGCTGCCGCGGCGCGTGCCCGTATCGATGCCATCACGGCGGAAGTCGAGATCGGCAAGATCTACGAAGGCACCGTTCTGAAGATCCTTGATTTCGGCGCAATTGTTTCCGTACTGCCGGGTAAGGATGGTCTGCTGCACATCTCCCAGATCGCGCAGGAGCGTGTAGCCAAGGTCGAGGACTATCTCAAGGAAGGCCAGATCGTGCGCGTCAAGGTCCTCGAAACCGATGACCGCGGCCGGGTCAAGCTGTCGATGAAGGCGGCGGCGGCAGAAGAGGGCGCTGGGCAGTCGGCGCCTGCACCGGAAGTCACGGCTCAGTAACCGCTACCAGGTAGTGAAATGCCAAAGGGCGCCACGCGGCGCCCTTTGTTTTTTGCGGCATTTCCAACGTTGACCGCAACAGGAGATGGCGAAAGCTACTTCGCCATCTGCCGTTCCTTCATCTCGTCCAATGTCTTGCAGTCGATGCATAACGTGGCTGTCGGGCGGGCCTCCAGGCGCTTGATGCCGATTTCGACACCGCACTTGTTGCAGAACCCGTAGTCGCCACTGTCGATGCTGGCCAGCGTCTCGTCGATCTTCTTGATCAGCTTGCGCTCGCGGTCGCGGTTGC
>ERZ795054.3457-NODE-3457-length-12385-cov-4.492782_pt1 | contig 12385 bp, 12 predicted proteins | sample MGYA00375138_ERZ795054 | MGnify/ENA primary metagenome ERZ795054 (study PRJEB30183, sample SAMN05720215) | anaerobic digester metagenome | isolation source: active sludge of municipal wastewater-treating anaerobic digesters | place: USA | collected 2014-12-23 ...
CAGGAAGCTAGACGCGTGCTAGATAGGCTTGTCGGCTACGACCTTTCCGGACTCATCTGGAAGAAGGTCCGCTATGGGCTATCAGCCGGCCGTGTTCAATCCCCTGCACTCCGCATAATAATGGAGAAGGAGCGCGAGATCCGCGCATTCGTTCCGGAGGGATACTGGGTTATCAAAGCAGAGACTGAGACTCCCAAAAAGGAGGCGATCGAATTTACATATTCAGAAGAACCAAAGACGCAAGAAGAGGCCGACCGCGTTGTGGCGCTTTCAAAAATCTCTAATCTTGAAATAACGGGTATTGAGGAAAGCGACTACACCAGGAAGCCAAAGGCTCCGTTCACGACATCTACACTTCAGCAAGCCGCAAGCTCCGGCCTCGGATTCTCCCCTTCGCGCACGATGAAGATCGCCCAGAAACTCTACGAGAACGGATACATTACATATATGAGGACCGACAGCACCACGCTTTCAGATGATGCCATGTCCGCCATAAAAGCAATCGTCACAAAAGAATACGGAGAAAAAGCCTGGACTCCGAGAGAATATAAAACAAAAGTAAAGAACGCGCAGGAGGCGCACGAAGCCATAAGGCCCGCCCACGTTGAAAAAAGAACCGTCGCCGGAGGCGGAGAAGACAGCAAGCTCTACGATCTCATCTGGAGGAGAACTGTCTCAAGCCAGATGCCTGACGCAAATTTCATAAGAACAAAGATTGTCGCCGAAACAGGAGATGAATCCGTAAAACCATTTCACGCGAACGGCTCCCGTCTCATAAACCCGGGATGGCTCGCCTGCGACGAATACGCAAAAGGAGACGACACCATTCTTCCTGAAGTGAAGAAAGGAGAAAAATTAAAGATCACAAACATAGACTCCGAAGGCAAGCAAACCGAACCGCCTGCGAGATATTCAGAGGCCGGACTTGTTAAGGAGCTCGAAAAGAGAGGCATCGGTAGGCCTAGCACCTATGCGGCAATCATACAGACAATCATCGCGCGAGGCTACGTAGAAAAAGACGGCAAGACCCTCAAGCCGACAGACACAGGAGAAGTCGTCAGCAACTTCCTCGAGGAATATTTTGCAAATTATATTAGCGACAACTTCACCGCACAGATGGAGGAGGATCTGGATGATATTGCGAACGGCACAAAAAACTACGAGAAAACACTAAAGGCTTTTTATGGCCCGTTCAAAAAAGAAGTTGAATCAAAAAATAAAGTTCCGAAAGTAACAACGCTAGGAGAGGCGCCAAAGGATATTAAATGTCCGGAGTGCGGTAGCGGAATGGTAATCAAATTGGGCAGAACAGGAAAATTCTTGAGCTGTGACAAATTCCCGGAATGCACCGGCGCAAGGACAATAACGGGAGAAATAATGGAAGGGCCAAAAGAAACCGGCGAAGACTGCCCGGAGTGCAAAAAGGGCAAGCTTGTAGAGAGAAGCGGAAGATTCGGCAAGTTCATCGCCTGCAACAATTACCCGAAATGCAAGTATATTAAAAAAGATGAGGCCGCCGAAGCGGAGAAACTTGAAAAGATGAAGACCGGGGTGAAGTGTCCTGAATGCGAGAATGGCGACATCGCGGAAAGAAAAGGGAGGTTTGGCGCATTTTATAGTTGCACAAACTACCCGAAGTGTAAGTTCATAATGAAATCAAAGCCAACCGGAAATATTTGCGACAAATGCGGCGCACTTATGATGGAAGGCACAAAAACCATTCCCGAAAGATGTTCCCGAAAAGAATGCGAGAATAATAGGCCGGAGAGGAAGGCTAAATAGTCCCAAGCCCATAAAGTCAAAAGCCGTCTTTCTCAAACTCCAAATATCATCCCCGCGTAGGCAGGGAACCATGTATTACCTTAGATTCCCAATCAGGTCGGGAATGACATCTTCGAGCAAAGAAAAACCGCCGACTCGACATTGCTGTCGAGCGGCGGCTGTTACGACTTCTGCTTGAGACATTCCACTTCGGCATTGGCGGCATCACGCTGATGCGTAAGCTCCTCTACGCGAGCGGTGAGCTCGGTCACCTGCGCCGAGAGCATCGTGCACTCGGCACGCTTGGTGGCAAGCTGGCCTTCGCGTTCACCGAGAGTCTTCGCCAATTCCATGATCTTCGCACGGTAATTGTTGATGATCTCGTCCTTCATGACGATAATCTCGATGGCAGACTTCTCGGTTCCCCTGCCTCTATTTTCCTTGAAGAATTCGTTCAACTGATCGAGGAGTTCGCTGAAAGCATCACCTTTGCTCATTTCTCACTTTTCCTTTCTCGCGCGCTTGGCGCCAGATATTATTATTTCAAGAGGCCAAACTCATTAAAAAGAGCAATAAAGAATGCGCCACTCGTAGAGATGGCGACAGCCCGAATCGTTCCTCTCTAGAAGAGATCCTCCCAGAAACGTTCTGATTTTGCCCAGCAAAAGAAGCGGGCGAAAATATAAACCAGCCCGACAACGAAGATAGTGGCGACCATTACTGCGAGAGCAAACGTTAAGCAATTGATCATTGCAATCATCCCTTTCTTACGCGCTTGGCGCTAGTCGATGAATTTCTTTGGGCGCTTCTTCTTTTCCCAATTCTCTTTGGTGTTGCAAAGGTCTTGTAAAAGTGTAGCCGCGCCGAGGACTGAGCCGGTGGTCCAGAGAACATCGTTCTCAATATCAAACCACACGTCAAGGGCATAGTAGCTGTATCTGGTTTTCACTAACTGCTTCAGATACGGCAAATATTCCTTAAAATCAAAATTCTTTCCTGCAAGCAATTGAACACTGAGATTAAAAGTGGAAAACCATCCCTTTTTTAACTGCAGATATTCGTGATGCATGACAACCTCTCCGCTTGCGAAGATTCGCTTGAGCGAAGGAAGCTGGTCGCCCGTTTCCGGACCAACAACAGTCAGTCCCGCCTGAGTAAATACGCAAGGCTTATCTTCAATACTACAGCGCAAAATGATACTTGGATTTTTCATATCAGAACCTCCCTTTCGTGTATTATCTTTCTACTTTAATAAATTGACAAGGTGCCTTAAATTCACACAAAATCTATAATTTATTGACACCTTTGTCAATGCATCAATTATATGTTAATTTATAACACTCAAGGGACTTCTGCTTTCTTTTTAGTGTTATAATCGAAGGAGTATATCATTGTCTTGTCATTCCGAGCTTACCGAGGAATCGCTTATACACTAATTGAGCAAGAGATCTCTCAACAAGCCGTCTACAGGTGCCGATGTTAGCTTCCTTCGGCCTCGAGGTGACAAAGGAAAATTAAATCTGTCAATACATGCTAGAAGAACCCAAAAAACATCACGCCGACACAAGCGAAAAAGATCTTCGTGAGATTTTTGATTTGATGTATAAATATTCAGACAAAGATGCCGCGCTCATAACAAAAGCATACAAATTCGCAGAGAAGGCCCACGAAAATTACGACAGGTTGTCCGGTGAGCCATATCTTGTGCACCTTGTCGGCACCGCAAAAAATCTCGCGGAGATAAGAGCCGATGCGGAGACGGTCGCGGCCGGGCTTCTTCACGACGTCCTCGAGGACACACCGACAAAAAAAGAAGACGTCATCCGCGAGTTCGGAGAAGATATCGCCTTTATGATAGACGGCGTCACGAAGCTGGGGAAGATAAAATACCACGGCCTCGAGCGACACGCCGAAAGCCTTCGAAAACTTTTCGTAGCGACAGCCAAAGATATTCGCGTGCTTCTCATCAAGCTTGCGGACAGATTAAACAATGCCGCCACGCTCGAAAGCCTCTACAAGATAAGGCCTGAAAAAGCGCGAAGGATAGCGCTTGAGACGATCGAGATATACGCCCCTCTCGCGAACAGGCTCGGAATGGGACATATCAAAGGAGAGCTTGAAGACCTCGCCTTCCCATATATTTTGCCTGCTGAATACAAAGAGACGGTCCGCTTGAGGCAAAAGAAGTCCAAAGAGTTTATGCAGAGGCTCGAAAAAATAAATCGCCTTCTCTGCAAGAGACTCGCAAAAGCCGGAATAACAAAATTCAAGACCGACTTCCGTGTGAAGCACATATATTCCTTGTTCAAAAAACTTCAGAAGAACAATATGGACATCGAGAAGATCTACGACCTTTCTGCGCTCCGTATCATTGTCCCGACGACCGAAGACTGCTACAGGGTGCTCGGTATAATTCACAATACATGGAGACCTCTTCCTGAGCGCCTAAAAGATTATATCGCGGTACCAAAACCGAACGGCTATCAGAGCATTCACACAGTCATCTTCACGGGTGACGGCGGTATTGTCGAGATACAGATAAGGAACGATCAGATGCACGACGAGGCCGAATACGGTATCGCCTCTCACCTTGCCTACGATGAGTCCGGCAAAAGAAAAGATAAAGGCGCCGTGCTTAGCAAAAAGCTGAAATGGATCGGTGAACTTATCGAGTGGCAAAAGAGCGTCCATGAATCAGAGAATTTCCTGGACAACCTAAAGACCGACTTCTTCAATAATCAGATATTCGTATTCACCCCCAAGGGTGATGTGGTGGAGCTTCCGGAAGGTGCCGGCCCACTCGATTTCGCATACCAAATACACACAGACATCGGCAACCACGCTTTCGGCGCGAAAGTGAACGGCAAGATGGCATCATTCGACACCGCACTCAAAAATAGCGACATCGTTGAAATAATCACACGCGATTCGAGCACCCCAAGTCCAAAATGGCTCGAATATGCAAAAACATCGGAGGCAATCAAGCGCATCAGAATATGTCTGACAAATAAAAAAAAGAAAAACGAGAGAATGGAAAAAAAATAATGAATTTGGAACTTACTACAATATCATTTCGATTGGGCTGATATTGTAGTAAAAAATAAACGTAACTACTCAGATCTAAAAAACATAATACACCCCCCCCTTTTTTTGCCACATAAAATAATATTTATAAAAATATAAAAGAGCACCGTGTGGTGCTCTTGCTCTGTTTTACAGAAGCTTCTGCAATTTCCTCAAAGAACGAACGGTCTTCTCGATTCGCCGCGCCATCTCATAAAGATCGTTACCCGCACCGCGGTCATCAAGACTAGAGACCTCGAGAGAAAGGTCCCTAATGATCTTCTCCAGCGCCTCCTGGTGCTTGTTTCCTTTCGGCCGGTTTCTTTCCAGCTTGCGCGCTTCGGTCGCAAGAATCTTCATGAAAACCGCGCCCTGAAGAGCTTCCTTCATATTGGAAATTTCTTCGGGAGACCTATTCACGCGAAGACGAACAGATTTGTCGTTGAAATAGTCATCCAACTCTTGTTTGAAGATACACTTAGAGTTCGTTTTCTTGCTCATGACTCCTCCTTGTCTAAATTAAAGAGAAACTAGCTATCTAATATTCTCCAAAGCCGTCAACAAGACCGGACTTCTTCAGATAGGCAATGAAATTTTCCGCGGACTTTTGGGACTTGGTCCTCTTCGGACCTCGCTTCTTCTTGGACTTATCCCTGCTTCTTTCTTTCTTGGCCACGACCATCTCCCCTTTCTGTAAATGTTCTTTTTTCTGTCCTATTTTTACATCAAAATCGTGCAAAAGTAAAACCCCACAAATGATACGGGGTTTGTGTTTGTCATTCCCGCGAAGGCGGGAATCCATCTTTTATATCTCAGCTTCCATAGATTCCCGCCTTCGCGGGAATGACAGCTAAAGATTTTGTTGCAATCTTTATCTTTATAGTGAAAAGTTCTTTATCGAATATAACTCCGAATCATCTACTTCGTCCGGCGTGCTGTCATCAACAGGCGTCCCCGCTTCCGAGACGGCGGACGTTTCGGTTATGGCAACTGTTGTGTTCTTTGGAATAACTATCTTCCCTTTTGAGACCATATCAAGCAGACTCCTCAGGTCATCCTTCGAGAAGAAATCTATCGTCACCTTGCCTCCAAAATCTTTCTTTTCAATATGAACACGCGTTCCGAGCTTCTCTGTGAGCTTCGACTCCATATCAAGAATATCCGGGTCCATCATATATTCTTTCTTCCTGACCTTATCTGTCGCAATGTGCCTTGAGATTGATTCCGCCTCCCTCACAGTGAGCTTCTTGTAAATAATTTCCTTAAAAAGAGTTATTTGTTCTTCCGGTTTATTGCCGAGCATGAGAAGCGGTCTGCAATGGCCTTCTGTGATTTTCTTGTTTATAAGCGCATCTTGAATTTCCGGTGATAATGCGAGCACTCTGATGCTGTTTGAAACATACTCACGGCTCTTGCCCACCTTCACTGCAATCTCTGCATGTTTATAGTTAAATTTATCGGCGAGCGCCTGAAATGCCTTGGCCCTGTCGATAACGTTCAAGTCCTCTCTCTGTAAGTTCTCGATTATCGCAAGCTCGAATTTAAGTGTGTCCGACTGTTCTCCGGTCCTAATAACCACAGGCACCTGTGAAAGTCCTGCGAGTCTGGATGCGCGAAGCCTTCTCTCTCCGGAAATAAGCTCATATTCGACAGCGAGGCCACCGTCTTCTTTTTCTATTTCACGCCTTGTAGCAACAAGTGGCTGAAGTATTCCGTATTGTTTGATAGAATCGGCAAGCTCGCGGAGCGCTTTTTCATCAAACTCTTTTCGGGGTTGATAGGGGTTCGGAACGATCTTGTCCGTCTCGATCCAAAATATCGAATTGCTTATGTTATTCTTGCTTTCTATTTGGTCGTTCATTGTTTATGAAAATATATTAACTGAATTATAAAAAATAGAAGATAAAGAACAGTTTGTATCTACTCTCTACCTTCTATCCCCTACTTTCTAATAGCTTGATTTTAGCACCACTTCGCGCTTTTGCAAAAAGCGAAAAAGTAGAAAAACCTGTGCAAAATTTGTGGGAAAATATTTGAATTGACACCACGTTCAAAAAGAGGTAGTGTCTTGAATCAGGTACGCTCATTTACACAATAATAACGAGCCACAGGCTCCCAAGAAACAAGGAGGGATAACTATGTTCAATTTCTGGAAGAGAAACCCCGAAAAAGAGCTGCCCAAAAAGGCAGAAGAGGCTGCGACAAAAAGGGAAAGAAGAGACCGACTCGATCGCGCATCCAGAATCGTTCATTTCCCCCCGGAGGTTCCCGGGGTCGGCAAAACCGTCCAGGTTGCGCATTACGACGAATACGACGACATCATCGTCCTCGAAGGAACAATTATGAGCAGAAACCGTGATTTCGAATATATTGATGACGACCCCACCCCCAAAATGTCGAAATCTATTGTGGTAACCTTGTCTTATTTCTCGGAATCGGAAGACCAACAAGAACAAGGTTTTCTCGATCTCTTTTTCGACACGGAAACCTCTGAATGGTCGCTTACCAACGATGAGGAAGCCATCATGACCATTCTCGACTAAAAGGAGGTCGAAAAAATGAAAAAAATTATCACCCTGATAATCTTATTTATATTTTTCGCCGGGGTCATGGGATTAGCGCTGCGCCAACGCAGGTCACTCCCGCCGACCATTAACTTCGCAATGCAACCCTTCTCCGAACCAAAGAATGACACCGAGATCCTCACGAATCTCGTATATCTTTATGGATCACCTATGAAGGGTGAACGAGATCGCAAGACTCTCAAACTCGGGGACTATGCTGTCGCCGTTTCGGCCACCCCGGGAGAGAAACCGTATCTCTCCATCAAATATTACAAAAAAGACATGACCAAGGACGAATCTTATGAATTCGAATATAAGGACTTTTCGTTAAACGGTAGTGTCGACGAATTTCATAGTGCCAAGCGAACGTATATAATTGAAGGGGAAATTGTTATTGATTTCTTCCCAATCATCAAATTTTGGCACAGAGGTGGAGTCAGAGAAGGTGTTTACGAAGACCCCCAAAAAGACTACGATGGTGTTCTAAAAGAGATGGTCTCGCTCGCCAAACAGAAATACGAATAAGAGAGGCTTTCACCGCCACCCTACCCGGGTGGCTTTTTTATTTTTGCAATAAATGGGGTTTTCTTGTATATTACTTAAACAATTGAATATGCCGCGGTGGCGGAATTGGTAGACGCAATAGACTCAAAATCTATCGATCGCAAGGTCATGAGAGTTCGATTCTCTCCCGCGGCACAAAATAACCACACAAACGCGAAAGCGTTTGTGTGGTTTTATTTTGGCCTAGCGGGAGAGAATCGAAGGCCGGAAGCGGGCCCCTTTCTGAAAGAAAGGGAGCTGAGGTGGGGTCGCGGGTCCGTCGAAGACGGAACCTGTGACCGATTCTCTCCTTTAAACATTTGGGCGGTTTTATTTTGGCCTAGCGGGAGAGAATCGAAGGCCGGAGCGAGATTTTTTGTTCTTGCTCTAAAATATTTTCTATCCACCACCATACACAAATAATTTCGCGGTCGCGAAATTATTTGTGTATACAATACCAACGAAAAAGAGTCCCACTAAAGCTTAAAGTGTTCCCTCGCAAAATTATCGTTCTCTATTTTATCCGCGATAATATACAAAAGATCTTTGCCTATCTTCATATCAGCCTTAAACATTGTAACCAAATCTTCACAGTCATATGGATACACCCAAACACTATTCTGTAGTCTTATAAAACCAACGGAACGCAGTGTGTATCTTACTTTATCCCGAACATATTTTCTTGATTCTTTAATATCAAATATCAACACCCTCCATTTTCCGTCCCATCTTCTGGGTTTTTCTAACTCAAAATTTCTCGCCTCAAATTCGCGCATTTTATCCTCTCCCCTTTTGGTCAATCGGAGAAAACCATCTTTGTAAATTAAAAGCCCCGCCTCAATGAGTCTTTTTCTAGAGACATTAATTGATTGTTTCTTTCCTCTGGTAACTTTGTCATAAAGTCCTGACTTTTTACTCACTGATTGTATTACTCTCAAAACGTTTGGTGCCAAAAGCGCGACAGAAATCATCCCCGCGGCATACACAGCTGTTAGAATGCCATTTTGTATTTTTGTCATTCTAATCTGCTTTTTAACTTCAGTTTCCATTTTTTCCATAATCGAAAATTTTAACACAAAAACCCACATACACAAATAATTTCGCGGTCGCGAAATTATTTGTGTATAAGATAGAATCTGTATTTTAATATTGCATATTGCGTTAGTTACTTGAATCTAAGCTATTGGATCATAACGGCTGTATTGACTCTGACCTTAAAATATGTTAAACAGGAGGCTGAAAATCGAACCTTAACAATCAAATTAAGGAGGAGAAAGTGGCACTTCAGTATGTGAGAATCGTTAAGTTTTCTGAGTATCCGACAAGGTATCGGGCCTATCTTTCCAGTAATCCAAAGGTGTGGGCCGAGGGAAGCACTCCCGATGACGCCCTTGGCCGCCTGGTCAAATTGAACCCGAACATCTTTCACATTCGTATTTCAGAATAAAAGGAGTGAACTCACAATGACGACCGCCCTGCCAATTCTCCTCCTTATTAAATTAGCATTTCAGGTTTCCGCCTCCGCCGCGTGCTTTAAATTAGCCCACGACATTTACAAAGACGGAAACAAGGGCTTCTGGCATTTCTGGTTTGCCGGAAGCGGGTTCGCGCTGTTCTGTCTTTTTGTGGTCGACGCCCAAGAGCTACTTGTGCGACTCGGATTGCAATAAATTACAAAAGCAAACAGTCATCGACCTCCGCGAGCTCGGATTCTAGCTCACCCCCCGGCGAAAGTCGGGGTTTTATTTATCTATTATGTAAAAATATCAAGGTCGGACCTTGATATTCCCTTATTTATGGCCGTTTTGTCTTATTTTGCTTGACTTTTTACCCAAAAGGTGTATAATTGTAGGACAAGGTTAGTTCACTGAAAACTTAATAAAAACAAGCCAATTTGGCTCAAAACACCTGAAAGAAGGTAGAAAATGCGTAATTTCACGATACTCCTTCTCTTGGTTATCATTTCCATGTTATTCATGGGTTGCGGTGAGGACGATTTTCTGAAGTACAAGTTGCCCAAGGGTCAAAAACTTGTCTTGGTTTTTTACCCAGACGATTTGGCAGAAAACTCTCTCACCATCTTTTACTTTTGCCACGTAAGAGGTGGTCAGCTGATAACTTTCAACACCCCAGGCAACATCATCGTGTACATACTGACCAGGAACGCAGAAGGAGGAGAAAAGCCAGCAACAACACAATATAGTACAGGTATTGTAGGAACTATTACAATCACCGAACAGTAAGAAGGCTCACCAGTACAGCCGCAAGGCTCAGTCGCCTCTCCTGAAAGGAGAAAACATGTTCTATCTCACAAACGACCAGTCCCTCCCGAACGCGAACGTCACGACCCTCACCTCGGCCACGCCGAAGAAGAAGGCGCCCGTCGTCGACGTGCTCGGCGCCGCGGTGAAGAACGAGCGGCCCATCACCGACGGGACGGAGGGATACTACCTCGGCGAGGTCCTCGCGGTCCTCTTCGACTACGCCCCCCTCTCCCCTCGCGGGAACGACGGCGTGCAGAATCTCATCACGTTCCTCTGCCGGCACAAATGTCCCGACCTGCGCCTCGGCGACCTCGAGACGATCAACCGCCTCAAGTTCCACGCCAAGACCCGTCTCGAGATCCAGTTCCCCGCGCTCACGAAGCTCAAGGACGAGTTCGAGAAGATGAAGGAGGACTCGCGCAAGCTGAAGAGCCCCGACAACTTCATGAAGTCGTGGGTCAAGAAGCAGACCAAGATCTACGGCACGACATACTTCGTCCGCACGGTCATCAAGTAGAGACGAAAGAAGGCTTCACGCGGAAGTAAAACGCACTCGCCCCGCAAGGATTCAATCCTTCGCGGGGCTTTTTGTTTACAAAAAATTAAAAAACCGGATTCCCGTATTCACGGGAATGACACAAACTGACACAAGCGGTATAATTAACAACGTATATTAAAAAAATTAGCAGCGTAAATTATATTCTTATGAAAAAGAATTTAGGTTATTTTTTATCAACACTTCTTCTCGCACTCATACTCTCCCCTTTGGCCAGAGCGCAAGAGCCGGTCGCCGCTCCGACAGGCCTACCTGCGCAGTCAGATCCATCCGATGCTGATAAGGCACAAATAGAAGGAGAAGCAAACTCGCGAGCAGAGTCGGAAACCGCCGCGGCCAGAGCGCAATTTGAAAATGATTTCGGTGCACCTCCTGAAGCGTTCGCAAAACACGGACCAAAAGAACTTCCTAAATATGAGGAGCCGAAAGGCATACCTGAGAGCGTCAGACAATATGTCACGGATGCCGAGATAGTCCCTATTTACTGCGCTACGGTCAAGTGGAAGACGGGCGAGTTTTTCACATCAATGAACGCCCTAAAGAACAACATGCTTCCTGCAATGCAAAAAGTAAAAAGCGACCTAGGCATTTCTATGGATGCGCCGGACATTGATGGAATAATTTCCGAAGGACAGAGCCGAGTCGATGCTATCTGCAGTGCTAAAACAATAGATGACGCGGACAAGCTTGCACGAGATTTCCAGACATGGGGGCTAGATCCGAACAGGGTTCCGATAGAATCGTTTATGCAGGAGTTCGCTAAAAAAATGCAGGAGAAGGGCGATGAGCTACGAAAGCAGATAGAGGCGGCTATCCAGCCTACTATCAACGAAGAAACCCCAAAGATCCAAGCTGAAATCGAAGCCGAGGCCAAGTCTATGGCGGGCTCTTTCAAATTTACGAAACAGCCAAGTGCCGCCGACATCGCGAATATGCGCGCACAGATAGAAGAAAGGCTCAAACCCATTATCGAACAAAAAAAAGAGCAGGTGAAGCAAAAAGTTATGGCCAAAATCGAGGAGATAAAGAACGGGGAGGCCGGCAAGTTCCAGGAATACGGAAAACTTTTTGAAGGGACGGAACAAAAGATAGAGACAGAAAGAAAGGCCGGTCTCAGCGCTTATGAAAAATATAAAGAGGAAGCATTCAGACTCAGGAAAGAGGTTGTCTTCAATATTTTGGACAAAAATCTCGCCGAGGGGATGAAACAGCTTGATGCCGCCGAAAAAGATATCGAGGAAGCCGGAAAGAGCGACCCTTCTATAAGAAGCGTGGCAGAAATAAAAGCGGACATTGAGGCGGACAAGAAGGTGCTCTCCTCAAAATTAGATGCCGCCCTGGAAGCCGGAGATGACGGGGCTTTTGAATCAGCTCTCACGGACTTTAGAACAAAATGGGAACAAGTAAGAAAAGAGGGTGAATCTCTCGCAAAACAATCCGCAAGCAAAGCCTGCAATATGGCCCTCCCCCAGTTTGAAAATGCCAAATCGCAGATGGATGGAAATATGAGCAAGATTACAAGCCTCGAGGCCAAGTGTGCCGGAAGCACCTCCGAGGAATGTTTAACCATCAATGAGTTTTCGGGTAGATTCGCCACGCTCAAATCAAAGATAAACGACATTAAATCGGCAATG
>ERZ795054.3461-NODE-3461-length-12369-cov-4.817525_pt1 | contig 12369 bp, 9 predicted proteins | sample MGYA00375138_ERZ795054 | MGnify/ENA primary metagenome ERZ795054 (study PRJEB30183, sample SAMN05720215) | anaerobic digester metagenome | isolation source: active sludge of municipal wastewater-treating anaerobic digesters | place: USA | collected 2014-12-23 ...
CTTTCTGATGCTTCTGGCCCGAAACGCCACCGTGACCGTCTGTCACACGAAAACAAAAGACCTTGCGGAGGTCACCCGCCGGGCGGATATCCTCATCGCTGCCGCGGGAAAGGCGGAGATGATACGGGGGGATATGGTGCGGGAAGGGGCGGTAGTCATCGATGTGGGAATCAACCGTCTGGGCGACGGCCGTCTGGTCGGGGATGTGGCGTTTGCGGAAGTATCTCCGCGCAGTTCACACATCACACCTGTTCCGGGCGGCGTCGGACCCATGACGATTGCCATGCTGCTCGGCAACACGCTGAATGCGGCCATGGTCGGCGCGCAGACCGACTAAGGAGAGAGGAACGGATTCAGTATCGTTCGACGGGTTTATTTTAATGAAAGGGAAGCCGGATTTTCATAAGGAGAATATATGTGTGCTGATGAAGTGAGAAAAGAAGCCGTTTCGAATGTCAGTAATTCTGAAGTCGAGGATCTGGAAGCCAAGCTTGCCCGGTTCTGCGGGGTAAAACATGCCGTCGCCTGTGCCTCCGGCAATGACGCCCTGTTTATGGCTCTGGCAAGCTATGATGTGGGACCGGGAGACGCCATATTCACCACGCCTTTCAATGATGGGGCGGCCGTGTCCGTCATTCGCCTTTTGGGCGCGACCCCGATATTTGTCGATATTGATCAGTCCACCTTTAATCTCGATCCGGAACAGTTGGCGCAGGCCATTGAGGCTCTGGTCAAAGGGGATACCTCAATTTATCCTCTGCCGGCCGGTGCTGCGGCCAGCAGGCTGAGTCCCAAGGGAATCATTTCCGCCGATCTTTTCGGCCTTCCCGCCGACTACGACGCAATCCGTGCCCTTGCCGACCGATACGGCCTCTTCGTCATCGAGGATGGTTCCCAGGCCTTTGGCGCGGAATATAAGGGCCGTTGTGTCGGTTCTCTGGCTGATGTCGGGTTGATGTCTTTCGCATCCGAGATGTCCCTGGGGTCGGAAAAAGGCGGCGGCATGTGTTTGACGGATCAGGATCATCTCGCAGAACGGATGCGTTCCTTCAGACCGGCAGGAAAGGAAAACGCGACCGATCATCGTGCCGGGCACATGAGTTCGGAACAGGCGCTGTCTTTACTGACGAATTTAGAAAACTTGCCGGGTGAAATCAGGCTGCGCCGGGAGATGGCGGGGCTTTACATGAAATACCTGGAAGAGAATCCCCTGCTGGTCGTGCCGTATGTGCCGAAAGGGGTGCTTCCGGTCTGGTCACGCTATGTCCTCCTGACCGAATCGGATGAAGAACGGTCCGCGATGCTCAAGAAACTGAAGAATGCAGGCTTTCTTGCCGAGATTTATTATGCCCGACCGCTCTATCTGCATGATGATTTAACCGATTTGCAGTACTGTGAAGGGGATTTTCCGGTCAGTGACGATTACACCTTACGAATTTTCAGTGTTCCCCTGCACGCCAAACTGACTTCCAAGGAGCAGGAGAACATTGCCGATCTTCTGAATGATTGGGAGTAGCTTGCGAGGTGTGCGGCGGAGTTTTCTCCGGCGGAACAAAGCGGCAAAATACTGAAACGAAAAGAGCCATCACGGGATAATAAACCGTGATGGCTCAAGAACGACGGATCATCAAACAATCACTTTTTTAAGACAGCTTTTTCGCTTCCCCAATGAGCATGACGGGAATGCCGTCCCGGATCTCATAAAGCAGCCGGCAGGCGTCACAGACCAGGCCATCACCCTTTTCGGTCAGATAAACCTTTCCTTTGCATTTTGGACAAACCAACAAAGCGAGCAATTCTTGGCTGATGGCCACCTTTTATTCCCTCTGTTTCAGTTAAAGAAGACCGAATAACCGATCACACCGAAATGTGATTCAATGCCGCCGTTCGGTTTCTGAATTCCGGCGTTGGATAAATGCCGGAACCGATATCCCACATTGATTGCGGAATGATCGTTCAGGTTGTAATAGAGCCCGGCGCCCACCGTATCCGAAAAGGTGAAACCGTTGGCCTGATCATCCGTGACGACTGAAATGTAATGAGGACCGACACTGCCCAGGATATAAGCCGACATTTTTTCCGTAAACGGGTATTGGTACTGAAATCCCATTCCCACACCGAATTCAAAATCCGATTCCGGTTCGACGACGGGGTTGATTTGCGGTTCGATGTAAAAGGTGAGCTTTCCCTTATGGGTTTTTAGTGACGAGAAGACCCGGTCCATGTTGATTCCCAGGTGCCAGATCAGTAACACCGTTTGATAGTGGCCTTCCTCGATGTCTCCCGTTCCGAAACCTGTGAGGAATCCCGATTCGGAAAACAGTCGCGTGGCAACAGGCGCTGCGGAGGATTGATCATCGGCCGCTGTGGCCATACCGGTGGAGAAAATAATCAGGAAGGAAATGCCGAGAACAAACAAGATGCGCCGCTGAATTCTCATGATCTATGCCTTTCGCAAAAGTATTTTGTGTGTCCGGATAATCCACTGCAATGGGGTATTATATGCTAAGATGTCGGCTACTTGAGCTACTGCAGCTAACACGGCCACCCAGGATTGTCAATGGGAAACTTATATTTTGGGCCTGTTGACCCCTTGTTTAATGCATCTGCAGCCCTGATAGGTCCCGCGTCGGGCCATTTCATGATCGATGCCGTTGAGGACATCCATTTTGTTGACGGCCCAGGCCGGGCCGAGGAAGATGTCCCGGTAGCCGTCGGCGGTGAGCCGCTGGATGACAATTTCCGGTGGAAGCGTTTCCAGAATATCACAAACCGTTTCAATGTATTCTTCCTTGGACAGCATGCTCAGACGCCCCTGTTCGTATTCCCGTCCCATCGGCGTTCCCTTCAGGGCGAGGAGGGAGTGGATTTTTATGCCCTGGATCGGTAACTGTGCCAAAGCATTCGCTGTTTCCAGAATGTTCTCTTTGGTTTCACCGGGAAGCCCCACGATAATGTGGATGCAGGTGTGAATGCCCCGTCCGGCGCTTCGATGAACGGCATCGATAAATTGTTCCGCCGTATGGCCCCGGTTTAAGGACTGTAGCGTCCGGTCATGAATGGACTGGAGGCCGAATTCAAGCCAGACGTGATGTTTTTTCGCATAAGTCTCAAGAAGATCAAGCACGGCATTGGGTACACAGTCGGGACGGGTTCCAATGGAAAGACCGATCACGTCGTCATGTGACAGGGCTTCGTCATAGACAGCCTTCAGATCTTCCAACGGTGCATAGGTATTGGTGAAAGTCTGAAAATAGGCGATAAATTTCCGTGCGCCTCTTTTTTGCAGATAGTGGGCTTTACCGCTTTCGATTTGCCGGGACACCGAAGGGAGCGGGCCAGCCTGCCGGAGTTTTGAGCCCCGGCCATCACAGTAAACGCAACCGCCGTAGGCCACGTTTCCATCCCGGTTCGGGCAGGTGAAGCCGGCGTCGATCTGGAGTTTATAGACGGTACACCCGAAGGTGTTAAGAAAATAGCTCTTGAGATCGTAATAACGTTTCGTGTTGTGCCAGAAAGCCGGTTTGTCCAAGGTGCCTCTTTTTCGGTTGTCTTTTTCGCGTGATCCTATAAGATATGCGCCATTCCTGCAAGTAATACGGCAAAGGTTATGAACGGTTCAAAAAAGTATGACATCATCGTTGTCGGCGCCGGTCATGCTGGCTGTGAAGCGGCCCTGGCCGCGGCGCGCATGGGCTGCGAGGTGCTCCTTTTCAATATATCCCTTGATGCAATAGCACTCATGCCCTGCAATCCGGCCATCGGCGGTCTGGCGAAGGGCCAGCTTGTCAAGGAAGTCGATGCCCTGGGAGGGGCGATGGGGAAGATCGCCGATCAGACGGCCAACCATTTCCGCCGCCTCAATGCGTCGAAGGGACCTGCCGTCCAGTCCACCCGCGTGCAGTGCGACAAGCAGCGTTACCGCCTGGCCATGAAGGCTGTACTGGAACGGCAGGCGCGTCTTCATATCCGGCAGGGACTTATTGAACGTCTGATTACGGAAGACGGCAGGGTTGCCGGGGTCTGCGACGAGACAGGATTTTTTTACGGCGCACGGGCGGTCGTCGTGACGACGGGAACTTTCCTTAACGGCCTGGTTCACGTCGGCACATCCCGCTTTCCGGCGGGCCGGGCGGGGGAGATTCCGGCGATCGGACTGGCCGAGTCCTTAAAATCCCTGGGCTTTGCAATGGGGCGGCTGAAGACGGGAACCCCGCCGCGCCTGAAGGCTTCAACAATCGACTTTTCCAGGATGACCCGACAGGACAGTGATCCCGAACCGGAGCCCTTTTCGTTTATGACGGAGCAATTGGGTTCCGACCGCCGCCCCTCCTATTTCAGTTCGACCACGGCCCTCACCCATGAACTGATCCGGGGAAATATCTCCCTGTCGCCCCTTTATTCTGGGCAGATCCAAGGTGTCAGTGCCCGTTACTGTCCTTCCCTGGAGGACAAGGTCATGCGTTTTGCCGATAAAGAAAGCCATCCCGTTGTGCTGGAGCATGAAGGACTGGATACGGAAGAGATGTATGCCAAGGGTTTGGGAAACAGCCTGCCCCTGGAACTGCAGGAACAGATCGTCCACAGTGTGCCGGGCTTGGAAGACGCCGAGATCATGCGTCCCGCTTATGCGATCGAGTATGATTTCGTCCAGCCGACCCAGTTGCGGCAGACCCTCGAGACGAAGCTACTCCGGGGACTTTACCTGGCCGGGCAGATCAACGGCACCTCCGGTTATGAGGAAGCTGCAGCCCAGGGCCTCTGGGCGGGAATCAATGCAGCCCTGGCGGTGCAGGGCAGGCCGCCCTTCATTCTGGATAGAGGCGACGCGTATATGGGGGTCATGGTAGACGATCTGATTATCCGCGGGGTTGACGAACCCTACCGGATGTTCACCTCCCGGGCAGAATACCGGTTGGTTTTACGCGAGGACAACGCCACAATACGCCTGATGGGACGAGGGTATGAACTGGGGCTGATCAGTCGTGAACACTGCGATCAGTTGCAGGAGAAGATGGCGAAGATTCAGGAGGGAATCCGGCGTCTGTCGGAGCGGAAAATTTTCCCGACAGGGGAGGTTATGCAGATCCTGGAGGGGTTAGGAACGGCTCCGATTAAAAATCCCCTCAGCCATTTCCAGCTTTTGCGCCGAGAGGAGGTTAACTACGATGATCTCCGTGCTTTTCCCGATTGGGAGGCGATTCCCGATCCCCAGGTCAAACGGCAAATCGAGATCGAGGCCAAATACGAAGGTTATATCAAACGTCAACATGATCTGGTGCAGAGAATGAAGGAAGTGGAAGCAGTCCGGATTCCCGCTGGGATTGACTATGCATCGGTGCCTGGATTGTCGAATGAACTCAAGGGCAAACTGGCGAGGGTGGAGCCCGCGACCATCGGCCAGGCGGAGCGTATTCCCGGCATGACCCAGGCGGCGATTACGGCGCTTCTCGTTGCCATGAAGAAGATGGCGGCGGAAGGGGAAAAACAGAAGGCAGGATACAGAAGTCCGGAGTCAGAAGACAGCGGTCCGGAGGCAGAAGACGGGAGCCGGAAGTCAGAAGAATAAGACGAGATAGGGCGACAAAGAAGAAGCCCCCCGGAGAGGCAACCCGGGGGGCTTTGTTTTAGGACCAATCCTGCAACTTAAATGAGACCCTGATCAATCATGGAATCGGCAACCTTCGTGAAGCCGGCGATGTTGGCGCCCATGACGTAATTGCCGGGGAAGCCGTACATGTCCGCCGCCGCCACACACTGGCCGTGAATGGCGACCATGATGCCCTTCAGCTTCTGGTCGACTTCTTCGCGGCTCCAGCCCAACCGCATGGAGTTCTGGCTCATTTCGAGGCCCGAAGTCGCCACGCCGCCTGCATTGGCCGCCTTGCCGGGACCGTAGAGAATCTTCTTCGCCAGATACAGATCGATGGCTTCCGGCGTAGAGGGCATGTTGGCCCCTTCGCTGATTACGTAACAGCCGTTGGCCAGGAGGATCTTGGCGTCTTCGCCGCTGATTTCGTTCTGGGTCGCACTCGGGAAAGCACAGTCGCACTTGATGCTCCAGGGTTTCTCGCCTGCCTTGTACTGGCAGCCGAACTTGTCCGCATATTCCTTGATCCGGCCGCGCTTGATGTTCTTCAACTCCATGACAAAAGCCAGTTTCTTCGCGTCGATGCCCTTGGGATCGTAGATGGCGCCGTCGGAGTCGGACAGGGAGACGACCTTGCCGCCCAACTGGTTGACCTTCTCGACTGTGTACTGGGCCACGTTCCCGGAACCGGAGACGACGACGGTCTTTCCCTTCAGGCTGTCGCCACGGGTCTTCAGCATTTCTTCGGCGAAATAGGTTGCGCCGTAGCCGGTCGCCTCGGGACGAATCAGAGAGCCGCCCCACTTGAGGCCCTTGCCGGTCAGCACACCCGTGAACTCATTACGCAGCCGCCGATACTGGCCGAACATGAAGCCGATCTCGCGGCCGCCCACGCCGATATCACCGGCGGGCACATCGGTGTCGGCGCCGATATGGCGCTGAAGTTCCGTCATAAAGGACTGACAGAAGCGCATGACTTCATTGTCGGACTTGCCTTTGGGATCGAAATCGGAACCGCCCTTGCCGCCGCCCATGGGGAGGGTCGTCAGGGAATTTTTAAAAATCTGCTCGAAACCGAGGAATTTCAGGATGCTGATGTTGACCGACGGATGGAAACGCAGTCCGCCCTTGTAGGGGCCGATGGCGCTGTTGAACTCGATACGGAACCCGCGGTTTACCTGAATGTTACCCTTATCGTCCTGCCAGGGTACCCGGAAAATGATCTGCCGTTCCGGTTCCACAATGCGTTCGAGAATCCGATGCTGTTCGTATTTCTTGTTTGCCGATACCACCGGGATCAGAGATTCCAGAACTTCCGTGACCGCCTGCAGGAATTCCGGTTCACCGGCATTGCGTTTTTTGACGGTTTCGAGAACACTGGCTACATAATCATTTTTCTTTGTCATTTTTTTAAATCCTCCCCTATGTTGTTAATGTTGACTTCCTGTTTGCTTGTTCATGATTTCTTGAAAAGGGCGCAGTTCACCGAAATTCATCACCGTCGACATGGCCCGGTTATCGACGTCAATGCCGATCTCGTGAGCGCAGGCCACGGGATTCAGGCCCCCGAGCAAAATGATGCCGACCCGGTTCAGATCGACGCTTATCTGGCAGACGGCTTCGCTGACCTCGCCGATGGAGAAAATCCCGTCAATACCCACTTCCTGCAGTCGCGTGCGAATTTTATCGACCAGGCCACGGCTGGCCGCGGGAATTTCACGGAAATTCGCCAGAATATTGCCTTTTCCCTGCGAAGCCGCCTTACCGACGGAAGTCATTTTCCCCAGAATGAAGATTTCTGATGGGTCAATGGATGTTCCGGAATAGTAAATCAACTCGGTGAACCGAACGGGTTTGCCTTCCTTGATCTGGAGAATGCCGCCGAATTTTGAGTCCATTGGAACGCCGTTTTTCAAAAGGACGCCGTTGACCACGATGCTGCAGATGGTGGCGAAACCGACTTTCCCGGGTGGGACAAATACGCCGCCCAACCGTTCACCGGCGCGGGCAACGCCGACGCGATCGCTGACAAAGAGCCGGGACTGAAAAGCCGGCTGCATAGCCGTTAAGACATCGTCAAACGTATCTTCTTGAAAAAAGGAGACATTAACGGGAACCGCTCCTTCCCGGGTGTCCAGGTTGAGGCTGGTTTGGAATGCCAGATTTTCTATCCGGGAAATGGCAAAGCCAACTTTATCCTTGACCCGGGCATGGGAAATTTCATCAATGCCCGCTTCCGTAATAACTCGGCCGTCATGGCGGCCGACAAGTCGAGTCAGGCCTCTTTCGTCCATGAGTTGCAGATGGTAGCGGACGGTTCTTTCGCTTAGGAAAACACCGTGTTCCTCCATGAGTCTCGCAATGAGGCGTGCACCCAACGGCTCGCCACTGTTGTGGAGAATTCGGAGAACCAGGAGAATTTTTCGTTCGACTTCTCCGCTGTTCATAATCACCATCGGCAAACGGCTATCTATTGCCGATGGGTCCTACCATGGAGAATTAGCTTTGTCAATGGCAAAATTTAAATAAAGTATATTTATGGTTAAATATATTTTATCTCAATCAAATTAAAATATTGCGATGGTTATGTTCTGAGTGGGAACGCTTTATTAAATTAGAAAAATGGCCAGGTTTGTTTTTTTACATGGAGAGATAAAAGGCATGTAAAATTTGTCATCCGGTAAGATAAGCAGCATCGGGGATATAATGTTGGTCATATGGGTGCAAGGTATGCTAAAGACTTAAATCATTTTTGAATCGCTGATTTGTGACGTGAGGTTTGCCAGACGATGGGTATTGCCGGAGATATTGCCGTTATTGTAACCGCCGCCCTTTTGGGGGGACTGATTGCACAACTGCTGAAGCAGCCCCTGATCATAGGCTATATTCTTGCCGGCGTTTTTATCGGTCCCCATTTGGGCTTAATCAGCGTTTCCGATGTCCATAACATTGAAAAACTGGCCGAAATTGGTGTGGCGCTGTTGCTGTTTGCCCTGGGTCTCGAGTTTTCACTGCGTGATCTGAAACCGGTCCGCAACATCGCCCTGATAGGGACCCCCATTCAGATCTTATTGACCACAGTATTCGGATTCGGTATTGGTCAGTTGATGGGCTGGGACTGGGTGGCTTCCGTCTGGTTCGGCGCCTTGATCTCGCTGTCGAGCACCATGGTCATTCTCAAGACGCTCGAAAAAGCAGGCATGATGGGCACCCTTTCCAGCCGGGTCATGATCGGCGTGCTTATCGTTCAGGATCTGGCGGTTGTCCCCATGCTCGTTATTCTTCCCCAGTTGGGAACCGATGACGGCGGTTGGCGGATTCTACTTTTTGCCGTGCTCAAGGCGATCATCTTTTTGGTCCTAATCATTGTAGCCGGGTCACGCGTTATTCCCAAATTGATGCAGTTAATCACCCGGTGGAATTCAAGGGAATTGTTTCTCGTGGCGACCACCGCCCTGGGATTGGGAATCGGTTACGGCACGTATCTGTTCGGCCTTTCTTTTGCCTTCGGTGCCTTTGTAACCGGCCTGCTCCTGAGTGAATCCGACTACGCCTACCAGGCCTTAAGCGATATCATTCCCCTGCGGGATATTTTCAGTCTGCTCTTCTTCACGTCCATCGGTATGTTGCTCAATCCCTGGTATCTGTTTGAACATCTTGGTATGATTTTTCTATTAGTTGCGGTGGTTATGATCGGGAAAGCACTGATACTGGCCGCTTTGAGCCGGATCTTCCACTATTGGAACGTTGTCCCTCTGGCCATGGGTCTCGGGTTATGTCAGATCGGCGAATTTGCGTTTGTGCTTCTGCTGGTCGGGCTTCACACGCAGTCTATATCACCCGAATTCTATTCCCTGGTCTTGACCATGACCATTGTGAGCATGCTCCTTACGCCGTACATTTCCGGCCTGACGTCACCCGTCTACAACCTCTGGTGCAGTTGGTACAGGCCACTCATGTGCGTTCCCATTCATTTCCCGCCGACAGGCCTGCACGACCATCTGGTTATCGCCGGGGGCGGCCGGATGGGCTATTCCATCGCCCATGTGTTGCAGAAGCTGAAAATTCCCTTCGTGGTCATTGAGTTGAATTCCCGGCGGGTCGATGATTTGAAATGTCACGATATCCCGATCCTTTATGGAGATGCAAGCAAAGAGACGATTCTCCGGGCCGCAGAACTCGACAAAGCGGGGCTGTTGTTGATTACGACGCCGCTCGCGATTGTCGCCCGCGAAATCGTCGAGCAGGCCAAAAAGATCAAACCCACCCTCCATATCATTACCCGGGCGGAAGGGATCGAAGAAATCGGGGCATTGCATGAGCAGGGAGTCGGCCATGTTGTCCAGCCCGAATTCGAAGCAAGCCTGGAAATGACGCACCAGGCGCTCAGACATCTGGGAATACCGGCCGAGCAGATATACCAGTTTACGGATGAGGTGCGTCGCGAACTCTATCTGCCCCTTTATGAAACCGAAGACGAATACGAGGCGGCCCATCATCATCGAAAATTTATTTGATCACGTGGAAGATTTTTCCGGATTCACTTATTCGGCAAAGACTTAAACAATTTCTTGCGCAGAAGAGTGATAGAGAGGGAAAAGGCAAGTACAGTTCGCGGATGCCTTTTTGTATCGGAAAATCTCGCTGATTTTCTGAAAGGGCAAAGAAGTGCCAAGCGAAGCCTTCGCCGGAGTGATGAACGGCCGGGGAAGAAAGCCTTACTGGCGAGCTGGTGTTGCTTTCATGCCGGGCATATGAAGTGGAAAAACAAAACTTCAACAAGCCGCAGGTTTTCTCCGAGATGCAAGATTTGGGATCTCCAGCTTAAGTTCACACGGGCGACGGTCAGGACACGATCCCATTCTGATTCAGGTCCCGTGATAAACGGAACATAAGCCTTAGAATGCCGGAAGAGGCAGACCGTTAATTCCTGTTATTTACGGAATCACCGTATGGCGGATTGCTTTCAGAAAACCATGGCGTTTTGGCATGGGATATGGTTCAGGAGAAAAAACGCCATTGAAAAGTATTTCAGGCAATCGGAAAACGTGACCATCGTCTTCCATGACTGGTTTATCATATTCTTCGGGCATTTCTTGGCAATTGACTGCTTAATCACTTTCAAATAAGAGTGAGTACATGATACCGGTTGAATATGTCCTTTTGATAGGGTCGATCCTGATTATCGTCAGTATCGGCATCGCCAGGGTTTCCGAGAATCTTGGTGTGCCGGTACTGGTGCTGTTTCTGGTCATCGGAATGCTTGCCGGGTCGGAAGGCCCTGGCGGCATCTATTTTGACGACGCCAATCTGTCTCAATCGATCGGGGTCATTGCGCTCGTTTTCATCCTTTTTGCCGGCGGTCTCGACACAAAATGGACGGAGGTAAAACCTGTCTTCCGGCAGGCGACAATCCTGGCAACATTAGGTGTTTTTCTCACCGCCACCGCAGTCGGGTTCTTTGCCTACTTTTTTCTAAAGTTTTCGCTGCTCACCGCTCTGCTACTCGGGGCGGTTGTATCCTCTACTGATGCAGCGGCGGTCTTGTCTGTGCTCCGCTCCAAGAACATCAGCCTCCGTGGCCAACTCAAACCTCTGCTTGAACTGGAATCGGGCAGTAATGATCCAATGGCCGTCCTCCTGACCATAGGTATCATCCAGGTTATCATGAAGCCTGAGACGTCTCCCGGTTCTCTCGCCATCCTCTTTGTCGTTCAGATGGGACTGGGCGTTGTTTTGGGTCTCGGTTTCGGGAAGGCATTGGTTTTTATTCTCAACCGGTTAAAATCCTATTACGAAGGGGTATACCCTGTTTTGTCCCTTGCCATGGCTGCGCTTGCATATGGCGGTACCACTGTCGCCGGAGGCAGCGGCTTTTTAGCCGTTTACCTGATGGGCATCGTGGCCGGCAACAGCGAATTTGTTCACAAGAAGAGCATGATGCGCTTTTTTGACGGGCTTGCCTGGCTTAGTCAGATAGCCATGTTTCTCACCTTAGGATTGCTCGTTTTCCCGTCGCATATTGTTCCGATCATTTGGGACGGTCTTATCTGTTCAGCATTCCTCATGTTTATTGCCCGTCCGGTGAGCATTTTTCTTTCGTTCTTTTTTGAGCGTATCGAATGGCGGGAAAAGCTCCTGATCTCTTGGGTTGGTCTAAGGGGGGCCGTCCCCATCGTTCTGGCGACTTTTCCCCTCCTTGCCGGCGTGGCGGACGCCGCGGCGATATTCAACATCGTTTTCTTTATCGTTCTTACTTCGGCGCTGCTCCAAGGGTGGTCGATTCCTGTTGTCGCCCGTTTCCTGAAGCTTGATGCCCCAATGCGCCGAAAGATGAAGTATCCGATTGAGTACGAGCCTGTGCCGGGGAGCAACACGCAACTCCTTGAATTTATTATTCCCTATAACGCAGCAATCGTGGGGAAGCAGATCGTCGAATTGGGGCTGCCCAGAGACAGCCTCATTGTGCTCGTAAACCGGGACGAAAACTTCTTTGTCCCGAGCGGGGGTACAACGCTTGAGGGTGGGGATGTCGTTTTGGTCCTTATGACCGAGGATAGCTTAAAAGAAGTGCGGGAGATATTAACGCGGTGGGAGAAGCCCAAGGAAGAAGAATGAGAAAATTCATTCAGAAAGCAAGCTCTGTGATACGAAATTATAAATATTCTCATTCATCCTGTAGCTGCCTGAACCCTTACGCCTGACTGTAACAGATCAACTGCTGGGACACGACGTCTGACATGAGCCGGAGATCCTGCTTATCCATGTCGATGACGCGG